>Ga0070733_10003943_pt1 | contig 10037 bp, 6 predicted proteins | sample Coa_R1_9_FD_66450 | JGI IMG/M metagenome (GOLD analysis project Ga0070733, IMG submission 66450) | Surface soil microbial communities from Centralia Pennsylvania, which are recovering from an underground coalmine fire - Coalmine... | ecosystem: Environmental > Terrestrial > Soil > Unclassified ... | reverse complement strand
ATTCAGCCCCGCCAGGACGTCTGCTGCCTCGTCGGGAGCCATCTCCTCGACGATGTCGGCCGCCATTTCCGTTTCCAGCGATTCGAGAATACTGGCCTGAATGTCGGGGTCGATCTCCGAAAGCGCGTCGGCTGCTGTTTCGCTGTCGATATTCTCGAAGATAGCTTCGCGGTCCGCGGGTCCGAGGTTTTCGACGATATCGGCAAGGTCCGCCGGATGCATGTCTTCGAGCAAGTGATTGGACATATTCAGACGCAGGCGCCGCTGCGGGTCCGGTTCCAAAATGTTACAGAATTCCCAGCGGATGGAGTTTGGCGGGATACCGGTTTGCAGCTTACGCACCAACTTGGGAGAAATGACGCCCTGCACCAGGCGGCGGAACACGCTTCTCAGGCCGATATCCACGTCCAGCACCCACAGCACCTGATGATCGGTTTCCTGTCGAATTTCGAAGGTGATATCCGTGACACGCACCACCTTGCGTCCCTGCGCATCAATAATCTGCTGATCCAGCAGATCCCGCACCACGCGCAGCATATATTCGTCGGAATGATGGGGAGTGAGGATCTCGTCGCGCAGGAAAATTCCGTCCAGCGAAATGGACCGCACCTGGTCGTAACGGACCTTAAACCAGGCCCCTCCGCTGCCGATCAAATACCGATCGATGCGAACGGGATCGACCAGCGGGACAATGGCGGCGTCTTTGACCACACCGATCCTGCGCCCCTTGAGGTCGAAGACCTTGAGGCCGAGCAGTTCGGTAAGGAACAGTCTCTCGTCCGCCATCGATGTCCCGCAGACATACCAGATTTGGGTGGAGCAGCGCCCACCTCAACTCCTACTATGACCGATGGTAATCGAAGGCGCAAGATTTTTTTGCTCCGGCGGCCGGAGGCTTGCAGATGCTCAGAGCAGCCGGGCCGCATCGAACACAAATGCGTCCTCAGGAGCCCCCGCGTGTTCACGGAAGGGCGCCAGCGAATCCGTGAAATAGGCTCGCTGTAGCCAGCGCTCCCCGGTAAAAGCATCGCGGCCGTGCAGAACGCGGTCGTTCTTGAACAACAATGCGTCGCCGGGGCGGAGAACCACGCGCTCGGTCTCGAGCGTGTCGAGCAGCGCGCGAAGCTGGGCGATGGCTCCGCGGGCTTCCTCTCCGTGCGCTTCCCCAACGGCCGGTTGCACGGCGTGGGTCTGGACGGCGATGCGGGCGATTCCGCGGCTATCGCGCCACACGATCGGTCCCACCACGGCGGCGGCCACTTCGAAGCTGGAGGGGGACGGGTGCCGGAAAATTGGCTGCTCCAGAGAGCGGACCAGGGCGGGAGTGGCCGCTTCCAGAATGCGGTCCAGCGGCAACACCGCCGTGTGTGCATTCGGTTCGTTCAACAAACCGAACAGCAGCAGACCTCGCGGGGAAAATCGCGGCGCCAGAAACGCCGCGTCGGTATGGCAGGCGAAAGGAACGCGCCCGGTGCTGGAAACCTGGTGCTCCAGCCCCTCCACCGGAGTGATCTCGTGAATCGGCGCTCCCGCCTTTTCGTTCGAGTAGGTAACGATCGCGGCATGCTGTTCAATCAGCCCGGCGATCACCGATTCCGAAACGGCGGCTTTCGACGCCGGACGTTTTCCGTCGGACGGAGGGGCAGGAAGGATCGGATCTACCGGCAGATTTTCGATCAGCAGGGCATCCGGCCCGTCCGGTGCATAGAATCCAGCCAGCGCGTCAGCCACCTCGGCCGGCAAGTGCCGCTTCGCAAAGCGGACTGAAGCGTCCACGAAGGCGCGCCAAGCCGCAGGATCGTTAGGGCCAGGGTAAACCAGCGCTGAAGCTTCGCGCAGCCAAGCGGGTTTTGCGGCGTCCGGAAGACGCAGGCGTTGTAAGCTCATTCTTTGCAACAGTGAGGGCTGCATGGGGGAGGGTCTGCTGCCCACCAGTATATTACGGTCGCTATCGACCTGACGACCCAAAACCGCCCGCGCCCCGGGAAGAGCCTCCCAACTCACCCTCTTCCCACTCGATGGCCTCGTAACGGGCAACCACCAATTGCGCGATGCGGTCGCCTTTCTCAACCGTGTAGTTCGCGCGGCCCAGGTTGAACATGACCACGCGGATTTCGCCCCGATATCCCGGATCAATCGTGCCGAAATTGACGGTGAGCGAATGCTTGAGCGCCATTCCGCTGCGCGGCCGAACCTGAGCCTCGTGACCAGGGGGCAATTCGATAGCGATCCCGGTAGGCACGGCTTGGGCGATGCCCGGCTCCAATACGGTTCGTTCCACTGCGCACAGGTCCAGACCGGCGTCTTCTAAGGGGCCGTGGGCATACGCGGGCAGATGGGCGTCGGGGTGAACTTTCTTGATGAGAATCTTCATGAGGAGAACTTCGCTATCATAACCGTTTCGTGATGACGAAAGCATTTTGATGAAGAGCCGTCGCGTGATCGCGGTCGCCCCCATGCCCCCGGAAAAGAGCGCCTTCGCCCTGGCGCGCTACAGCCGGTCGCCCGATTCCATCGCTGATTCGATCGAATGGGTTCGCACCCATGATTCCGCGCGCTTCCTGGAGAGCTTTTACTTCCAGTACGGCCACGCTTCTATCGCCGACCTCGGCCACGTGGTGCTGTGCTTTGAAGGCGTATCCGAATTGGCGGCCACCGAGATTGAAGACGAGCAGCTCTGGGACGGCCAGGCGCGTTCCTCGCGTTATCAGGATTTCTCGCGCTCCGGCTTCGTAACGCCGCCTGGATTGGACGCAGGTCAGGCGCAAAATTACTCGACCGCCGGCGCGCGGCTGCTCGATGCCTATCACCGGATCCACCAGCGAATGGCCGAATTCCTGACGGAGAAGCTGCCACGACCAGAGGACATGAAGCCGGAGGCGTACCAACGCAACATCGCGGCCCGCGCCTTCGACGTGGCCCGCTACACGCTTTTCTTCGGGATTCCCACAGGCGTCGGACAGGTGACCAGCATCCGCACGCTCGAAAAGCAGATCCGCCGCCTGAAGGCATCCGAATATGCCGAGGTTCGCGAGATCGGCGATGAAATGGCCGCCGCCTGCGCCTCGCCGCCCGCCTGCATCTGGGATCTTGCGGCCGCGGCCGAGCCTCTTGCCCCCACGCTGGCGCGCCACGTCGATCCCGACGAGCATGCCGCAGCTTCGCACATCGAGCTGGAAATGTGGGCTCGGCAGAACCTTCCTCCGGCAAGTAGCGCCGTGTCCGAGACTGTCGATCTGCTCAAGCCGGATGACACCCCCTCCGAGATCGCCGCGACGCTGCTCTACCCGGTCACGGATCGCCCCTTCCGGGAGCTGTATGAGCTGGCGCGAACCTGGTCCGCAGCCCGGCGCAACGAGGTGATCGATATCGCGCTGGACGCGCGCCGCCGTGACGAGCTGCCGCGTGGATTCCGCAGCGGTCCCTATGTCTTCGACATCGTGATGGACATCGGGGCGTACCGGGACTTGCATCGCCATCGCCGCTGCCAGCAGCTTCGTCAGGCGTATTCGAGCCAGCTCGGTTGCGCCACGCCGGACGTGGTCGGTGAGGCCGGCCTTTCTGAGATGTATTCGGCCACAATGGCAGAAACGCTTGCGGCCGTCTCCCTGCTGCCAGGCGCCGCGGCGCACTATCTACTTCCCTTCGCCGCGCGCTCGCGGTTCCTTTTCAAGATGGATTTTGCGGAGGCTCAATATATCGCGCGCCTGCGGAGCGGCGTGAAGGGCCACTTCAGCTATCGCCAGGTCGCCTGGGAGATGAAGCGCAAAATGGAATCGCTCGAGCCCGAACTCGGCCGCCTGATGGAAGCCACTCCGCCCTGGGTGGAAGATCCCCTCAAGCGCTAGCGGTCCCGCGAGTTGCCTGGTTTGGTGAGATTTCCCCACCGTCGGTCCGACTATCTGGAAAGAACCCAAATGACTCGCAAACCAATCGTCAAGGCCAAAGCGAAGAAGCTGAAGTCCGCGGCACCGCCATCGACCGGGATGACTCCGGTCGAGGTGATCGAGCGGAGGATTTTCTCCCTGCGGGGCCACAGAGTCTTGCTGGACCAGGATTTGGCGAAGCTCTACGGAGTTCAACTCAAGCGGCTCAATGAGCAGGTCAAGCGCAATCGGGATCGTTTTCCCGAAGACTTCATGTTCCAATTGACCCTCGAGGAGGGAAGGGCTGTGCACGCTGTAAGGTCGCAAAATGCGACCTTACAAAACCCGGCGCAGCATCTTCGTTTTCCGCCCTACGTCTTCACGGAACACGGCGCGATGATGTTGGCCAACGTGCTCAAGAGCCCTTTGGCTGTCCGCGCCAGCATCCAAGTGGTGCGCGCTTTTGTGCGTCTCCGGCGGATGCTGGCGTGGAGCAATCAGATCGCGAAGAAGGTGGAGGCTTTGGAGCGGCGCGTCGGCGAACACGACGTGGATTTGCAAGACCTCCTCATGACCTTGCGAAAACTCATTGAGCCGCCACCCATGCCCCCGAAACGCCAGATCGGATTTCTGCCCGGTCTTTCCGTCAAGCGAGTCCAACGCAACCAGCCGGCGCTAACCACGGTCACTTTGAAAAAGAGCCGCGGCGCGGGAGCTACTTGATCTCCCCGCGCAGGACCTCGACCGCCTTCTCCACCTGCCGGTCGCGACCTGCCAGAAAATCCGACGGCGTGTTGTCGACGTACACGTCCGGCGGGACGCCGTAGTTTTCCATGTTTTGGCCCGTTGCGGTATAGATTCCGATCTCCGGCGTTCGAATCGAGGAACCGTCGAGCAACTCGTATTCTCCCGTTCCGATCACCGCTCCATACGTCGGCACACCGATCACCTTACCCAGGCCCAGCGCCCGGAAGCCGTCCGGGAACATTTCGGCATCACTGGCGGAGCGTTCGTTTTGAAGCACCACCATAGGGCCAAAGAATCCCTCGCTCGGCCGCGGCACGTCGGAGGAATCGCGCGCCCGCGACGACTCATACTTCTTGTGCTGGTTCAGAATCTGCAACAGTTCCTGGTCGATCCCGCCGCCGCCGTTAAAGCGCACGTCGATAATCAGGGCCTGCTTACCCAGGTTTTCGATGAGTTCCTGCTCGAAGCGCCGGAGCGACGCACCCTCCATGTCGCGGATGTGCAGATAACCGACGGTTCCCCCCGAAGCCGTATCCACCATGGCTCTGCGGCTGTCCACCCAGCGCTCATACTGTAGGCCGTCCTGCTCTCTGGCGCTCAGCGGCTCCAGGGCGACGTTCCAGGAACCCTCCAACGTCGGCTTAGAGTTCACTGTGAAATCGAACTTCTGGCCAGTAAGGACGTTGAAATCCGCCCAATAGTTGTCGCTGGTCTTCAATTCCTTGCCGTTCAGCGCCAGGATCAAATCACCCACGTGCAGCTTGACGTAATCATGATCGGCGGGACCTTTGTGATAGATGTAGGAGATCTTGTAATAGCCCGAGGAATCCGGCTCCAAATCAAACCCGGGATAGCGGGTCTGCACGCCAACCTGCCGTGTTTGACCGGGCAAAGCACTGCCGCCGCTGATGCCGGTGTGCGACGAGTTCAACTTGCCGATCATATCCATGATGAGCACATGAAACTCGTCGATATCGGCAACGTGGGGTAGCAAGGATTCATACGTGTCCTTTAAAGCCTCCCAGTTGACGCCGTTCATTTTAGGGTCATAGAAGCGGTACTTCATCGTACGCCACGCCTCTTCGAAGACCTGTTGGCGCTCGGCGGCTTCATCGATTTGCAGATGGATGGTGAACGGGATCCGTCGCGGAGTCGGTCCGTTGGCGATGGTTGGGGCTGCACCGCCTCCGCGTCCGCCAGCGCCGCCGCGGCCTCCCCCGCCGCCTGCATCGGCCGCCGATTCGCCTCCGCCGCCTCCACCACCACCAGCCGGCGCCGCGAAAATACCGCCACCTTGCAGGAAGTAGAGCGTGCGCCCATCCCTGGACCATTGCGGGTAGCCAAATCCTCCCCCGCGAGCCCCGCCGGCCTGGTTCTGCGACATCCGGGTCAGGCGGCCGCCATCTTCAGACACAGTATAGATCCCCGGGCCATTGCCACCACCCCGCCCTCCGCCGCCCGCCACAACCGCATACGTGCGGCCATCTGGCGAAGGCACTACGCTTCCAACGGAGCCGACACCGCGTGTCAGCAGTTGCACCCGGTGCTCCAGACCGTCCCACTCGATCTTTACCAGCGGCCCCGCTGGTTCCGCTGCGGCGCCTCTACCGCCGCCCCTGCCGCCGCGTCCGCCGCCGCCCCGCACGCCCGTAGCAACCTCGGCCGGCGCTTCCGCTTGCGCTTCTGTGTTGATGTCACGATCATTCGGATCCTTGTCCACCGGCACCAGCGCGATGCTATAGAGCTGGAACGACGTGCCGCCCCCGCCCACGGTGCTAGCCGTGCCAACCCCGCCCAATACCAGCAGCTTCTTCCCATCCGGAGTCCACTGCGCGCCGGTCGAAATCAGAAATTCCGGCGAGGTGATCATCTTCTCCATGCCGCCGTCGAGCTCCTTTACGAACACGTGGCTGCGCAGCAGCTTGTCTTCCTTGGCGTAGGTGATCCACTTGCCGTCCGGCGAAAACGCCGGCGAGTCCAGACCCCCCACGTCGTTGTTGGCCACAATTTGAGTTTCCCCAGTCTCCACGGTTGCCAGCCGGAGCTTGTGGTCGGAGCAATTCCACAGCATAGTTTTGGAATCTGGAGCCCACACGAACTCGCCTTTTTCGCAGTCCGCGTCGCTCAGCTTCTTTACGGTCTTCCCCAATTCGTCCGATAGCCACACTTCTTCGCGGCCATTCCGGTCGGAGATGAAGGCGATCCATTTCCCGTCGGGCGACCACTTGGGATCCTGATCGCGCCATGGCGTATCCGTGACACGCTGTGTTTCCCCGCGATCCGCCGCGATGGTGAAGATCTCTCCGTGCACGCCGATGGCGATGCGCCGGCCCGAAGGCGACACGTTGAAGCTTTCGGCGTCATTGGTGAGGTTCACCAGTTGGACGTTATTGTCCTTGAGATCGCTCTTGATATCGACGTGGATTTCCGTGCTCTTCCCGTTGCCTACATCCAGCTTCCAAAGCCCAAAGTTGTCCTCGTACACGATGGTTTTGCCGTCCGCGGACATGCTGGGATAATACAGGTTGCCGTCGGTGTGATGCGTCACCTGAACCGGTTTGCCGCCGCGTTCGGAGATTCTCCAGATGTTGTTCACGCTCTGCATAACCTCCGGACTGCCGGGCTTGACGTTCTTCTCGTTGGGAAGCTGATCGGCAACGTAATAAATCTCGCCATTGCGCCCGTACATGGGCCACAGGTAGTTGCCCTTGTAGTCTTCGTCGCCAAGCTTGACGAAGCTATCGGCTTTGACGTCCATCACCCACAGGTCCGCCGCATAGCTGCCCCGGTAATGCTGGCGGCTCCACTCGCTGGGGTGACGAGTCAGCGCCATTTTGGAGCCGTCCGGAGAATAGCTGGCCCAAGCGCCCCAGTCCGTTTTCACCGGCTGCTCCATGCCGCCATCCAGTGGCACTTCAAACAGCGTCCGGATCTCCGGGAAAACTCCCGCGCCGCGCGTCGAGTAGAAGATAATCTTTTTGCCGTCCGGCGTCCAGCCGACCACCGCATCGTCCTCGGAATGGAAGGTGAGCTGGCGGGGCTTGCCGCCGGTCGCCGGAATCACGTACACGTCATAGTTTCCGGCGCGATTGGAGGAAAACGCGATCCAGTTGCCATCTGGTGAAAACCGTGGCAGCATGTCCCGAGCCTTGTTGTCAGTCAGCCGTTCCGCGTTCTTGCCGTCTTCGTTGACGATCCACAGGTCGCCCAGGTAAGTGAAAGCGATCTTGCCTTTGGAATAAGTGGGGTGGCGAAGCATCCTGGCTTCGGCGTGAATCAAGGAGGGCAGCAAAAGGACAGCGAGGGCGGGAAAAACCTTGCGGATCATCAAACCTCCAGACGGCCTGTAATTAATAGACGATCTTAGTCCTTTGCTGGTTGCGGTGCAACTTGTTGAAGCCAAGCTGGTTGAAGCAAAGCCGTCCCACCCAGATGTTATAATCGCTAGCTTATGCGTAAAAAAGTCACGGTTGTGGGCGGAGGCAACGTCGGCGCAAGCTGCGCCGTCAACCTCGCTCTTAAAGAATTGGCCGACGTAGTTCTGGTCGACGTCGTCGAAGGCATTCCGCAAGGCAAAGGGCTGGACATGCTCCAGATGGGCCCGATTGAAGGCTACGATGTCGCCATCACGGGCGCCAATGATTACGAGGCGACCGCCAACTCCGACGTGGTCGTCATCACCGCGGGGCTAGCGCGCAAGCCCGGCATGAGCCGTGACGACCTGCTGCTGGCCAACTACGCCGTGGTCAAAAGCGTCACGGAGAGTGTCGCGAAGCATTCGCCCAACGCCATCCTGGTGCTGGTGACCAATCCTCTCGATGCGATGTGCTGGACCGCCTTCGAGGTCTCGAAATTCCCCAGGAACCGCGTCATCGGAATGGCCGGAGTGCTCGACTCCGCGCGCTTCCGCACCTTCATCGCCGCCGAGCTGAATGTATCCGTCGAAAACGTCACCGCGGTGGTTCTGGGCGGCCACGGCGACACCATGGTTCCCGTGGTGCGGCTGTCGAACGTCTCCGGCATCCCGCTGACGGAGCTGATCCCGAAAGACCGGCTGGACGCGATCGTGACGCGCACGGCGAACGGCGGCGCAGAGATCGTCAAGCACCTCAAGACCGGCAGCGCATACTACGCGCCTTCAGCCGCCGCGGTGGAAATGGTCGAATCCATTCTCAAGGACAAGAAGAAGATCCTGCCCTGCTCCTCTTATCTCCAAGGCGAGTACGGAATCCACGGCCTCTTCGTGGGCGTGCCGGTGAAGCTGGGCGCGGCCGGCATCGAGAAGATCTACGAGATCCAGTTGACCGCCGAGGAGTCCGCCGCACTCAAAAAGAGCGCTGCATCCGTGCAGGAGCTGGTGGACGTGATTAAGTCCAAAATGTAGGTGTGAGCGGAATCCGCTGGGTAGCCGGGTTGCTGGTGATCGTGGCGCTGCTGGCGATCTTCATGCGGCGGCGCAGGTAAGTCCTACTCCAACCCCATCGCCGCGAGCCGATACCGGAGAGCGTTCCGCGTCAACCCCAACAGCCGAGCGGCGTGACTCTTGTTGCCATTGGCGCGCTTGAGAGCTTCGCGAATCAGGGACTGCTCAAATTCATCGAGGGTCATGCCCTCCGGCAGGAACTGGTCCGCCGTTCCGCCGGAGGCGAGCGCTGCCGAACGGGACCGCTGCGAAGTATCGATGCGCACGTCCCCGGATTCTACGCGCGGCCCCTGTGCCAGCAGAATGCTGCGCTCCACAACATTTTCCAGCTCCCGCACGTTGCCTGGCCAGTGATACGCCAGCAACCGCTCCATGGCCCCCTCGCTGATCGTGCCGTTAAACTTGTGAGCAAAATGCTCCACCAGGTAAGGAATGTCGTCCTTGCGCTCGCGCAGGGGCGGGATGTTCAAAGGGACCACATTCAGGCGGTAGTACAAGTCCTCGCGGAACGTGCCCTGCTCCAGAGCCTCGCGAAGATCCACGTTGGTGGCCGCCACCACGCGAACGTCGGTGTGCTGAACGCGGTTGGAGCCCAGACGCTCGAACTCACGCTCCTGCAATACGCGCAGCAGCTTTACCTGGATCGAGCCCGGCACATCGCCGATTTCGTCCAGCATCACCGTGCCCGTGTTGGCGACCTCGAACTTGCCGGGCTTGGAGATATTGGCGCCGGTGAAGGCGCCCTTCTCGTAGCCGAATAGCTCGCTCTCCATCAGGTTCTCCGGAAGTGCCGCGCAATTGATCTTCACGAACGGCCGGTCCTTGCGCGGCGAGTGCTGATGAATCGCCCGCGCGATCATATCCTTGCCGACGCCGCTTTCGCCGCCCAGCAGCACGGTGGCGCGCGTGGGGGCGACCCGCGTGACGGTGGCGAAAATCTCCTGCATCGCCGCGCTGTGCCCGATGATATTTTCAAACTGATACTTCTTGCCGAGGGCCTC
>Ga0070733_10003942_pt1 | contig 10037 bp, 9 predicted proteins | sample Coa_R1_9_FD_66450 | JGI IMG/M metagenome (GOLD analysis project Ga0070733, IMG submission 66450) | Surface soil microbial communities from Centralia Pennsylvania, which are recovering from an underground coalmine fire - Coalmine... | ecosystem: Environmental > Terrestrial > Soil > Unclassified ... | reverse complement strand
CCGCCGCCGGGGCGGCATCCTGAGGGCAATACCCGTCGTCGCCGCGAAGGGCGAGCGGAATGCCGGATCGCCGGTGTGCCGGCACCACTCTTTCAGCCAGCATCGGCACCGGTGCCGATGTCGGATCCCGGGGAGGAATCCGTCATGAAGAAGCAACGGCAGGCCACCATCCACCTCAACCGCGAGACGCTGCTGCAGCTGTCCGTCCTCCAGCAGGCTGCCGGCGGGGTCACGGCGGCGACCGCCTGCTCCTGCACGTGCACCACGGCCACCTACAAGGGCACCTGCAGCTGCCACGGATGCGACTGAAGGCAGACGGAAGGGGCCGGGCGTAGCGGGGAGCCCGGCCCCCCTCGCCTCAGCCGGGGCGGCCCGCCGGCTGCCACGGTTCGAACTGACCCACTACCGCCGCTTGCCACGGCTCGCCGGTGGCGGGGGCGGGGGCGGGTGGTAAAGTAATCGGGCCCATGAGGACGCTTCCCGGCTGGCTGCTGCCGGCGGTGATGGTGGCCGCCGTCGCCCACTCCCCCGCTGCCGCGGGGGCGGCAGCGGCGCCGCCGGCCGGGCCGGCGATCGAGCTGCTGGCGCCGCAGGCGGCCATCCCGCTCGTCGCCGGCGCGAAAGCGGTCCTGCAGTGGGCGCCGCGCCCCGGGTTGGCGGCCCTGCCGGCCAGCGAGGAATGGGAGGCGTTCCTCTCGCTCGACGGCGGCAAGAGCTACGGCTTCCGCATCACCCCCCATCTCGACAGCGATCTCCGGCAGGTCCTTTGGGACGTGCCCGACACCGCCTCGGCGGACGTGCGGCTACTGCTGCGCTTCGGCGACGAGCGCCGCGAGACCGTGATCGAGCTGCCGCAGCGCTTCACCATCTCGCCAGGCACCCCGATCAGCGCCCTCACCACGACCCCGGCGATCCCGGCGAACACCGCGATCCCGGCGAATCCGGCGAACCCGGCGACCATTGCGCTGCCGCCGACCCTAGCGGCGCGCGCGGTGCTCGCCCCGCACCCTGGCGAGGCGGCGCGCCCCGGCGACCAGGGCGTCACCGTCTGGGCGGAAGGATCGCGGCGCGACACCGCACGACGCCAGATGGTCGCCGTGTTCCCGGCTCTCGACGGGGATTGGCGCGAGCCCGAGCTCGCTCGCGAGCCGGCGACGCTGGCCGGCAGGCCGGCGCGAACCGAGCCGCCCGCGCCGGCGCGGCGAGCCCCCTGGGGCTCCCCACCCCGCACCACCGCGGCCGCCCCGCGGCTCGAGCGGCACGAAACCCTGCCGCCGATCGACAGGATGCTGCAGACCAGCCGGCTGAACGAGTAGACCCCTCCTCCCGCTCGCGATCGACGCCGTCTCACACCGCCGCCGCCGCGGCGCCAGCTCGTCGCCCGAGCTGCCGCGCCGCGGTGCCGCCGCGTCAATCTCCGGCGCCTCCGCCATGGTTGCGGGGCGTTCGCTTTCGAGGAGGTCTGCCATGCGTTTCCCGATTGCCGCGGGCCGTCGCCTGCCGGCCGCCGTGCTGCCCATTGCCGCCCTGGTGGCGGTCGCATGCCTTTCCCACCCGACGCCGGCGACGGCACAGCCGCCCGCCGCCGCCCAGGATCAGACCCCCGCCGTTGCCAACGGCGCGCCCGCCGTCTCCGAAACCATCCAGGTCACCGCCACGCGCGTCCCCGAGGACGTCGAGTCGGTACCCGCCTCAGTCACCGTCGTCACCGGCGAGGACATCAGGGCGCGCGGCGCCACCACCCTCGCGGACGCCCTGTCCAACGTCGCGGGAGTCACCATCGCCCAGGGCGGCGACGCCGGTTCCGCCAGCTCCATCCCGGAGATCTGGGGGTTGCGCGAGTTCGACGCCTTCCTGTTGGTGGTGGACGGAGTGCCCTGGGGAGGCGCGTTCAACCCGGCGCTCTCGACGCTCGACCTGACCGACATCGATCGTATCGAGGTGCTGCGCGGCTCGGCGCCGGTCATGTACGGCGCCACCTCTTTCGTCGGCGTCATCCAGATCATCCACCGTCAACCGGGCGCGCCCGGAGCCAGCGTCAGCGCCTGGGGCGGCAGCTACGGCTCGGGCGGCGGCGCCGCCAGCTCACCGCTGCCGGCGCTCGGCAGCTACCAGCAGTCGCTGATCGTCAACGGCGAGCAGCAGGGCTTCAGCCAGGACCGCACCGGCTGGGGTCGCGGCCACCTGCTCTACCGCGGCAGCCTGGCCACCGCCGCGGGCGGCACCTTCCACGTCGATTTCGACGACGCGATCGTCGACCAGCAGCCGTTCAGCCCGACGCCGCTGGTCGACGGCAAGCTGACGTCGCTGGTGCCGATCGACAGCAACCAGAACCCGCTCAACGACAAGGTCGACGTCAACCGCCAGCAGCTCAACCTCGGCTTCGATCAGAAGCTTTCGGCCGGCACCTGGTCGACGCTGATCTCCGGCGCTCACACCGATCAGACGGTCGGGCGCGGCTTTCTCGAGAACGTGACCGGCGACAACCCGGACGATCACGGCATCCGGCAGCACCTCGACCTCGACGACCTTTATTTCGACTCCCACCTGGCGCTGGACCTCAACCGCGACCTGCGGTTGATCACCGGCGTGGACGAGCTGTACGGCAAGTCGCACAACGCCTCCGGCGACTGGGACTACTTCCAGAACGTCAACGGCACCAATCCTCCGGACATCAATACCTTCTCGCCGTTCGGCACCACCGACCTGCACGACACCCGCAGCTTCGCGGGCCTCTACGCGCAGACCGAGTGGACGCCGGAACGCCGCTGGCGGGTGCATGTCGGCGCCCGTCTCAACCACACCCACGAGAGCCTCGTCGCCACCTCCGTCAACCTGGTGCCGGCGGCGCTGCCGCTGAGCGCCGGCGCCGTCTCGGCGCCGCCAGCCGCGATCGCCAAGGACGTCTCGGTCGGCCCCGGCAGCGCCAGCCGCACCGTCACCCGCGGTAGCGGCGCCGCCGGCCTGAGCTACCTCACCTGGGAGAACTCCGACGGCGCGATCTGGGCTTACGGCGACTACCGCAACACCTTCAAGCCGGCGGCGCTCGACTTCGGCCCGGACGTCAACGGCGTCATCCTCAAGCCGGAGACCTCCCAGAGCTTCGAGCTCGGCCTCAAGGGCCGGCACCTGGGCGGCCGCTTCGACTGGGAGGCGAGCCTCTTCCAGATGGACTTCAGCAACCTGGTGGTGGGGCAGGTCGACCAGTTCGGCAATCCCGAGCTGGTGAATGCCGGCAAGGAGCGCTTCAAGGGGATCGAGCTCGAAGCCGACTACCGCCTGGCCGGCGACCTGCGGCTGCAGGGCACCTACAGCTACCACGACGCCAAGTACACCGATTTCCTGGCGCTCTCCGACGACGGCGTGCTCGAGCAGCTGGCCGGCGACCGGTTGCCGCTGTCGGCGCACGACCTGGCGGCGTTGGGTCTCGTCTACCGGCCGGCGTCCGGAATCTCCGGCTGGGCGACGATCAACTACACCGGCAGCCGCTTCCTCGACCCGGAGAACACCGCGCTGGCGGCGTCCTATGCGACCTGGTCGGCGGGAGTCAGCTACCGCTTCGCCGGTTGGGAGGCGCGTCTCGACGGCTGGAACCTGAACGACTCGCGGGCGCCGATCGCCGCCAGCGAGCTGGGGCCCGAGCAGTTCTATCGCCTGAACGGCCGTTCTTTCCGGGGCACGCTGGTGTTCCACTTCATGTAGCCGCGGCCGGAGCGGCGGCGGCGCCGGCGCTACGAGGCGCCGGCGTCGCCGGGAGAGGCGCCGGGCGCCGGCGGCTCGAGGGCGACCTGCGGCGCGAGCGCGGCGAGCGGCTTGCCGGCGCGCGCCGACCACAGCATCGCGATGGCGGTGTAGAGCACCACCACGACCACCAGCCAGCGCACGGCGCCCAGCGGCAGCGAGCGCACGACGTAGGCGGCGAGGAGGACGGCCGGGATCCCGCCCAGGGCCAGGCCGACGGCGGCGCGCGGCGCGTAGGCCCGCTTGCGGATGAAGCGGATGCTGCCGACCGGCATCAGGAAGGCGCACGAGCCCATCATGATCGGGAAGGCCACTTTCGGGTTCATGCCCAGCATGCTGACCAGGATCATGCAGGGAGCGTAGAGGCCGATCCCCAGGGTCATCAGCGCGCCGAGCGCGAAGTTGCCGGCCAGCGCGATCGCCATGCGGGTGCCCAGGACCCCGAGGGCGTCGCCGCCGAGCGGGAACAGCTGCAGCTGGGTTCCCAGCATCAGGACCGCCGCCAGCAGCAGCGCGATCCCCATGCCGATCTGGACGTTGCGCCGCGGCCAGCCGGCGACGACTCCGGCGCCGAGCCAGGCGCCGACGACCGCCGCGGCGATCATCAGCACCAGGGTGCGCATGTCCACCTCCACGATCGTGATGTAGATCAGGGCCTGGGCGACGGTCGGCAGGGCGAGGCCGACGTTGAGGGTGCCGGGGATGAGCCGGTCCGGCACCAGGCGCCGCAGCTTGAAGAAGGAGGTGGTGGTGGCGAACGAGCCGATGCCGAGGGTGTCGAAGAAGTTCACCACGAAGCCGACGACGCCGAGCTCCGGGGCCCCTGCGTGGCCCTCGCGTTCGTCCTCGGCCCCATCCGGCCCGGGCGCGGGCGCGGCGCCATCACGCCGAGTACGGATCAGGCTCGCCGCCCAGATGGCGACGTAGACCGCGGCAACCACCCCGAGAGTCGCGAACAGGATCGCTTTGGCGCTGAGCATGGCCCGGTATCGTAGCCCAAGTCTGGCCTTCCACGGCAGCCGGCGGTAACATCTCGTCGCTGCATGACGCCTCAAGCTCGGTACGGTCCCCTTCACGAAGGAGGAAGTCATGGACGGAGCGCTGCGATTGGACCGCCGGCTGCTGGCGCCGGCGCTGGCGATGGCCATCCTGCTCGCCGCCGTCGCGCCGCTGCAGGCCGGCGTGACGACGGTTTTCAGCTGCCCCAGCTCGGGCGACAACGGCAACCACGATTCGATTTTCAATGATTTCTTCGTGCAGAACTTACATGCGACCAACATTCACACCGTGCTGATCTATTACACGACCGACACGGACGGCATGTACTCGCTGACCTTGACCGCCCACGACGGCTCGCCGACCGGACCGCAGATCGGCGCCACGCTCAGCAAGACCTTGACGCTGGCGAACGGCACCGACACGGCGGTGACCTGGACCTTCGCGGATCCGGCTTTCACCTCCGGTGACACGGTGTTCTTCTCTCACGGTCTGGTGAGCGGACCCGGCGGAGTGAACTTCAACCTTCAGACCGACGTCTGCGCCGGTGACGAGGAGACCGTCGGCACCTCGACGACGCCGAACGGCATCAGCGTCGCCACCACCATCACCGACAACGTCACCACCGGACCTCCGGGCTGCGTGGCCAACGGCCAGACCCTGTGCATCGACGACCTGCCGGGCGACAAGCGTTTCCAGATCACCACCACTTTCGCGACCAGCCAGGGCGGCGGCAGCTCGGGCAACGGCGGCGCCATCCCCCTGGCCTCCCTCGGCATCACCGAAGGCGGCATCTTCTGGTTCTTCAGCCCCACGAATCCGGAGATGCTGATCAAGGTGATCAACGGCTGTCCGGTCAACAACAGGTTCTGGGTGTTCTACTCGGCCGGCACCAACGTCGGCTTCAAGGTCAACGTCACCGACACCAAGACCGGGCACCAGGCCACCTACAGCAACATCGACCTGACGCCAGCGCCGCCGGAGCAGGACACCAGCGCGCTCACCTGCCCGTAGGCGGCGGCTGCCGCCGCGGTCGCCGAGCGGTCTCGGGCTCAGGCGAACGGATCGACGATCTCGACCCCTGCCGGCGCGAAGTCGCGCCGGTTGCGGGTCGCGATCGCAAAGCCATGGGTCAGGGCCGTCGCCGCGATCAGGCTGTCCTTGATCGGCATCGAGCGGCCGCCGGCACGCAGTTCGGCGAGGAGTCGAGCCCAACGCAGGCCCGTCGCAGCCTCCCATGGGATGCAGTAGATCCTCTGGATGCCGTCGTGGAACCACTGCTCCAAGCGTGCGCGACGCTTCCCGATCGGCAGCAGCAGGATGCCGAAACGGATCTCGCCGAGAATGACGGGGTCGACGGCGATCTCCGGCTCGTGACGAGCCAGCCACGCCAGGACCCTGGCGTCGGGTTCGGGCCTCGCCGCCTCGCTGAGGACGTTCGCGTCGACCAGGACCGTCAAAGCGTGTCCGTGGACTCGGAATCGATGGGCACGAAGAAGCCCTTCTCGGGGCAGGCCAGGAGCCACTCCAGCAGACCGTGATTCCTGGGCGGCGTGAGTCGCTTCAGCCGGTAGTCACCGCGATCGAGGCGCTCGATCTCGAACTCCTGCCCCGGCTCGATGCCGTCCTGGTGACGGATCTCCGCCGGAATCACGATCTGGCCCTTGGTAGAGACGGCGGTCTTCATGCTTGGTAAGATATCGTCTTACCAGGGGTGGTGTCAAAAAGCACTTGCCGCGGGCAGGAGCCGCAAGTCCCGCGTACGCCCTTGCGCTTCAGGACCGGCCGGCGGTGAACTGGGAGACGAAGGCTGCCTCGGCGGTACCGGCGAGGCGGGCCAGCGCCAGCTGCGGGTGCGGGTCGCCGCCGCCCAGGATCAGGTCGGCGGCGTACTCGCCGAGCGCCGGCCCCAGCTTGTAACCGTGTCCCGAGCCGCCGCCGAGCAGCCAGACGTTGGCGGCTTCCGGATGACGATCGACCAGCAGCTGGCCGTCCGGCGTGTTCTCGTACTGACAGACGCGGGCCTCGAGCAGCGGCGCGCCGGCCATGGCCGGGAAGCGGCGTGCGAGGTGGCGGCGGGCGCGGTCCAACGCCTCCGGGGAGGGCACCCGCTCGCCCCAGGTGGGGTCGAACGGCTCGCCGCGGGAATCGTCGGCAATCTTGAAGCCCCGGGCGTGGTTGCCGGGAATGCCGTAGAAGACGCGCTCACCATGGTCCATCCAGACCGGTAGGACCGCCTCGCCGAAGCGCGCGCCGCCACCCTGCGGCGTGCCGAAATAGAAGACCTCCTGCCGAGTCGGCCGCAGCCGGCCTCCCAGCAGGCCGGGGAACAGCTCGCCAAGCCAGGGGCCGCAGGCGAAGACGTAGAGGTCGGCGGCAAGGCGGCTGCCGTCCGCGAGCGGCAACGGCGACATCTTCCCGCCCCCCCTTGCTCCCGCCTGCCGCGCGATGGCGCCGGGCGTCGCGGCGATCTCGCGCACCTCGCCGCCCGCGGCGGCAACCGCGGCGGCCACCAACCGGCAGCCGCGGCGCGCCGCCAGGAAGCCCGCCCGCTCCTCGTAGAAGACGCTGTCGACGCCGTCGAACGAGACCTGCGGGAAGCGGGCCGCCGCCGCCCGCAGGTCGAGCTCCTCCGCCGTCAACCCGGCCGCGGCCAGGACGGGCAGGGAGGCCCGGGCATAACCGTCGTCGCCGCTGAACATCCACAGGGCGCCGGTGGGCTGATAGAGGCGCCGGCCCCATTGCGCCTCCGCCTCCACCCAGAGGTCGAGCGCTCGCGCCACCCACTCGGTGTACAGGCTGTCGCGGCCGTACATGCCGCGAATCACCCGGGTCTCGCCACCGGAGCTGGCGCGCGAGTTGCCGGGCCCCCAGGCATCGAGCAGGGTCACCCGGGCGCCGCGCCGGCAAAGCCAGAGCGCCAACCAGCCGCCGAAGGCGCCGGCGCCGACGACCGCGACACGGGGAGCGCCCCGTCCGGCCGGCGTCCCGCGCCCGCGCGCGGCAGCCGGCCGAGACGCGCCGGCGCTCGGCCGAGACGCGCCGGCAGCCGGCCTGGACGCACCGCCGGGCGGCCTACGCCTGGCGCCGCCCGGGTCCGGCATCGCCGCTCTTCGCAAAGCCGGTGACGATGTAGGTGCCGGAGCGCTGGTCCTTCTTCAGCTTGACGATGGCCTTGCGCTCGGCGTCCTCGAGCAGCTCGGAGAACGTGCTGTAGCCGTAGTAGCCCTCGTTGAAAGAGGGCTTCTTGCGCTGCATGGTCTGCTTAATCATCGAGCCCCAGAGCACGTCCTTGTTCTCGCGCACCAGCGCCTGGATCGATTCCACCATCAGGCTGAAGGCCTCGGCGGTCTTCTTGCTGAGACCGTCGAGCTTCGGGCCCTTCTGCGCGTCGCGCCAGATGTCCTCGTAATAGATGAACTCGTCGCAGTTGTCGACCAGCAGGTTGGACGAGGAGTTCTTGACGCCGATGCCGATGACGTACTTGTTGTTTTCCTTGAGCTTCGAGACCAGCGGCGAGAAATCGCTGTCGCCGGAAAGGATCACGAAGGTGTCGAGATGCTCCTTGGCGTAGGACATGTCCATGGCGTCGACCACCATCTTGATGTCGGCGCTGTTCTTGCCCGAATAGAACTTCTGCGGGATGTCGATGAGCTCGATCGCCGCTTCATGGAACGGCCGCTTGTAGTCGCTGTAGCGCTCCCAGTCGGCGTAGGCCTTCTTGACGATGATCTTGCCCTTCTCGAGCAGCCGCTCGAGGATCAGACCGATGTCGAGCTTGCTGATCTCCGAGTCGCGGACGCCCAGGGCGATGTTCTCGAAATCACAGAACACCGCGATCTTGCGCTCCTCCTGCTGCTGCCGCTGACGGTCGGGGACGGAGATGATGATCTCGCGGCTCATCGAGTCGAGGTCGCTGGCGGAGATGACGTAGCTCTCGCCGGCGCGTGCGGCGCTCTCGCCGCCGCGCGCGGCGCGGTGGACCAGGGGCTGCGGGCTGGCCGCCACCGGCGGCGCGGGCGCGACCGGGAACGGCGCCGGCGTCTCCTCCGCATCGAGGTCCTCGTCGTCGTCGTCGGCCGCCTCGGCCCCGCCGCCGGCTGCCGCGGCGCGGCCGTTCTTGCGCCGGCCGCCACGGCTGCGGCGTGAGCGCTTCTTTTTCACCTCGGGCCGGCTATCCTCGTCGCGGTCCTCCGCCTCGCCCACTCCTTCGCCTTCGGTGTCCGCGGTGTCCGCGGTGTCCGCGGTGTCCGCGGCGATGGCATCGGCCTCGCTCGCTGCCACCTGGACGGCGGGCTCGCGAGCGCTGTCGACCGGCTGCGGCGGCCGGGCAGCCGCGTCCTCTTCGCGGTCGCGGTCGAGGTCGGAGATGGCAGTCGAGCGCCACGAGGCGGCGCGAGCGGCCGGAGCCGCGGGTTGGAGCGGTGCCGCAGCAGTCTCCTGGATCGAGACCGTTTCGCGTGGCTGCCAGAAGGCGCGATAGGGCTCGGCAGCCGTGGGCGACAGCGGTTCGGCCTCGGCCGCGGGCGTGGGCGCCGGGTGCGGCGTGACGGTTCTCTGGGAGGAGCGGGCGGCGGTCTCGGCGAGCCAGCTCGATGCCGGCTCTGGCGCGGCGAGGGCGGCGGCCGCTCGCGCGGTCTCCCTGCCGCCGGCGGCGTTTGCAGGGAGCGCAGCGGGCGCAGGGAGCGCAGCGGGCGCGGCAGCGGCGCCGCCAGTCCCGGTAGGACCGGCGATGCCATCGTGCAGGCGCCCGGAGGCTTCCGCTTCACGGGCGGCGGGCAGGGATGGAGCCGGCTCTCGCTGCTCTTGCTTCGGTTCGGTTTCCGGACGCTCCGGATTCTCTTCGTTCGCGGCGCCCTCGGATGTGGGGCGTAGCCACCATGGACTCAAGTTGTATTCCCTTTCTCGAACCCGGGAAGGGCTCGTCGGATCTCGCCGTGATTCGTGGTACTGAGATGCGTGCGAAGCAGCCCGACTTGGCGGGCGGCGGCGGGCGGTTGGGCGAGGGCCACAGCGGCGAGGGGGCAAGCGGCCTGACTAACCACCAATCATTCTACCATTTCGCGAGCGGTTGCGGGTAACCCGGCCCGATGTGCCGTGCGGTAGTCGCTCGGCGAGCCACTACCCGGCATGCCGATACCGCCGGCCGGCCGGCCAGATAGGGGCGGGCGGGCGGCGGCGGTGCCCGGCGAAGGGCGGCGCCGGAGCGGGATCAAGCAGGCGGAGATGGCGGCTTGCGCTGCAGCAGCTGGCCAATCAGATCGACGAGCCGGGCCACGATGCGCCCCAGCTCGCGGTGG
>Ga0070733_10003941_pt1 | contig 10037 bp, 6 predicted proteins | sample Coa_R1_9_FD_66450 | JGI IMG/M metagenome (GOLD analysis project Ga0070733, IMG submission 66450) | Surface soil microbial communities from Centralia Pennsylvania, which are recovering from an underground coalmine fire - Coalmine... | ecosystem: Environmental > Terrestrial > Soil > Unclassified ... | reverse complement strand
GACGGTGCAGGGTGTACGGAAGCTCATGTCCCAGGTGAAGCAACGCTTCCCGCACGACATCGATTACGCTGTTTCGCTCGACCAGACACTCCCGGTCACAGCGGGCATGAAAGAGATCTTTTGGACTCTCGTGATTGCGATCGTGCTGGTCATCTTTGTCGTCTACCTCTTCCTGCAGGACTGGCGCGCCACGCTTATCCCGATGCTGGCAGTGCCTGTCTCATTGATCGGCACATTCGTCATCTTCCCGTTGTTTGGTTTTTCGATCAACACGTTGTCGATGTTCGGGTTGGTGTTAGCTATCGGATTGGTCGTCGACGACGCCATCGTGGTCGTCGAAGGAGTGCAACACCACATCGAGGAAGGTTTATCTCCTACCGATGCGGCCAAAAAAGCGATGGACGAGCTTTCCGGCCCAGTCGTGGGTATCGCTTTAGTCCTGGCGTCGGTGTTCGTACCGACAGCTTTCATTCCCGGCATTACCGGCAGACTGTATCAGCAATTCGCCGTTACCATCGCGATCTCCGTGATACTTTCGGCGTTCAACGCTCTCACGCTTAGCCCCGCGCTGGCATCGCTGCTGCTCAAGCCAAAGAAGGAGACCCGTGGACCGCTGGGAAAATTCTTTGGCTGGTTCAACAAGTATTGGGATCGCTCCACCGACAGCTTTGTCCGCTGGTCGGGAGACCTGATCCGAAAGTCTGCTGTCGTGATGGTGCTGCTTGTCGTTGCCGGCGTTGCGGCGTGGTTCTTTAGCAATCATCTACCCAGCAGCTTCATGCCGGATGAAGACCAGGGCTACCTCTACATCAACATGCAGTTGCCCAATGCGGCGTCCCTGGAACGCACCGGCGAGGCTGCGAAACAGGTAGAAGCGATGCTCGCAAAGACTCCAGGGGTTCAGTACACCACCAGCGTCATTGGTTTCAGTTTGCTCAGCTTCACCCGGACTTCCTATAACGCATTCTTCTTTGTAACCCTCAAGCCCTGGGAGAACCGCAAAAAACAGGCCGAACAATATCAGGCCATCAAGGCGCATTTGAACCAGCAACTTCGGGGGCTACCGGAAGGCACGGTTTTCAGTTTCTCACCACCAGCCATACCCGGCGTCGGCACAGCCGGCGGCGTCACGTTTGTTCTTGAGGACCGCGCGGGAAAAGACGTTCAATTTCTCTCGAATAACCTGAACAAGTTCCTGGCGGCCGCTCGCAAGCGTCCAGAACTCGCCTCAGTCTTCACCACGTTTATCCCGAGCGTGCCGCAAAAGTTCATCAATGTGGACAAAGACAAGGTGTTGAAGCAAGGCGTGAATTTGACGGATGTCTACAACACCATTCAAGCGTACATGGGCGGCTTGTTCGTTAACTACTACAACGATTTCGGTCGTACCTGGCAGGTGTATATCGAGGCCGAAGCGCCCTATCGCTCGACGACCAACGATCTCGGGCAATTCTATGTCCGCAATATCCAAGGACAAAACGTGCCGCTAACCGCGCTGGCAACGTTCGAAACCCGCTACGGTCCCGAGTTCACCATGCGCTACAACGAGTACCGGTCGGCACAGATCAATGCAAGCGCGGCGCCCGGTTACAGTTCCGATCAGGCAACAGCGGCGCTGGAAGATGTTTTCAAGCAAACCATGCCGGCCGAAATGGGCTTCGACTATATCGGCATGTCTTACCAGGAGCAAAAGGCGCGTCAAGGAGTGCCGGTTTCGGTCATCTTCGGATTTTCGCTGCTGTTCGTTTTCCTGATTCTGGCGGCTCTCTATGAAAGCTGGACCGTGCCTTTCAGCGTGCTGCTCAGCACGCCAGTCGCAGTAATGGGCGCTCTCGCCGCGCTCTGGCTGCGTCGCGCCGTGCTTGGCTGGTTTTCGCCGGCGTACATGGTTCAAATCGAGAATGACGTCTACGCGCAGATTGGCCTGGTAATGCTGATCGGCCTGGCTGCGAAAAACTCGATTCTGATCGTCGCGTTTGCCAAAGAGGACTACGAACGAGGTATGTCCATAACCGACGCCGCACTTTCCGCGGCGAGGCTTCGTTTCCGGCCTCTCATGATGACCGCGCTCGCCTTTATTCTCGGCTGCGTCCCGCTCTGGACAGCGTCCGGAGCCGGCTCTGTCGCACGCCAAATCATGGGCACGGCGGTGATCGGAGGAATGATCGCGGAGACCTTCATCGGCAGGTTCTTCGTTCCCGCAATTTTCTATGTTGTGGAGAAGGTCTCAGGTGCTGAGCGACGGAGAGTATTGCCACTCTCGCCCGCCGAAGCGCCCGGTCAAGGGGATTGAATTATGAAGAAGGCTGCACTCTTAATCGGAATCGTTGCGGCGCTGGGCTTGATGACCGGCTGCCTGGTGGGGCCGAAGTACCAACGGCCTGCGGTGGATGTCCCGCAGGAATATCGCGCGCCAGCTCCGCAACAGGCCGCCCAAGCTTCGTCGCTGGGCAACGAGCAGTGGTGGCAGGTCTATCAGGATCCGGTGCTCACGCAGTTGATCCACACCGCCATTGCCCAAAATTATGATGTGCGCATCGCCGCTGCCCGCGTGCTCGAAGCCCAGGCACAAGTCGGCATCACCCGCGCCAACCAGCTTCCCTCGGCGAGCGTAGGCGCGGATGTTTTCAGCGAGCAAAACGCCAAAGTTACGAAGCTCTTTCCCCCTTACCAGGTCAATGGCGGCGAACTGAGTCTGTCGGTGATCTGGAATCTGGATTTCTGGGGAAAATATCGCCGACAAACCGAGGCAGCTCGCGCCCAGTTACTCGCAACCGAATGGGGACAACGCGCGGTGATTTCCTCACTGGTCGCGAACGTCGCGACGGCCTATTTCCAGCTTCGCGCGCTCGACAGTGAACTCGAGATCTCCAAGAGCACGCTGGGGTCGCGGCAGCAATCGCTGCAGCTAACTCACACGCTTGAGAGCCACGGCGGAGCCTCGGGGCTGGACGTGAGCCAAGCCGAGCAACTCGTCTACACAGCTTCTGAGACGATCCCCGACCTTGAACGGCAAATCGAGCAGCAGGAAAACCTCCTCAGCATTCTACTTGGGGAGAATCCCCAATCCGTTCCCCGGGGTCGGACCCTTACCGAACAGCCCGCACCGGAGAGCGTTCCTGCAGGACTCCCTTCAGAATTGCTGGAGCGACGACCGGATATTCGGCAGGCGGAACAAATCATGGTCGCAGCCAACGCGCAAATCGGCGTCGCCAAAGCCGCGTTCTTCCCCAGCGTGTCGCTTACCGGAACGGGGGGACTGGAGAGCAACGCCTTAAACCGCTTCATCAGTCAACCCTCCGAGATGTGGACTGCGGCTGCTGGCGTCACGCAGCCTGTTTTCGAGGGAGGAGCCCTGCGCTCGGGACTCAAACTCGCCCGTGCCAACTGGCAAGAAGCGGTGTTCTCGTACCAGCAAACCGTCCAGAACGCCATGGAACAGGTCTCGAATTCACTCGTTGCTTCTCAAAAAAATCGTGAGTTTCGCGAGCAACAGGATTTGCTCACGAAGGCAGCCCAGCAGACCGACCAATTTTCCGAGGTGCTGTATAAGAACGGCGGCGCGAGCTACCTCCAGGTGCTGACCAGCGAAACGAATTACTTCTCAGCCGAACTCAGCCTGGTGCAAGCCCAGCTCAATGAGCGGCTGGCGCTGGTTCAGCTATACCAGTCTCTCGGCGGCGGCTGGCAGCAGTAGTGAACGTTACAACGCTTGCGCAATCTTCAATCGTGCGTGCATACGGGCCCTGGAGGCACTAATGCGCACGCAACGGTGGAGAGTATCGGTCTCACTTTGTCGGGCATTGCTGATTTGCCAGTCGCAGCCGCGAACGCCACATCCCTGTAAGTTACTCCGAGCACTGGCCCCGTAACCCCTTAAAAGGGCTGCCATCGGCGGTGCGACTAAGTCCGAGCGACCTAATAGCAACAACTCGCGTCTAATGGTGTTAGAAGTAGTAGGTAGCAAGGTGAGTGGGGCACACTTTTATTCAGAGCCTCACTGTGCCCACAAACTCTCTTGGTTTTCTGTAAGAGTAGGGTATGGGTTGGAGGCGTCTGACGACGCCAGAAAGTAGGAAAAGTATGACAAAGGCCTTGTTGTTGTTGTGCGTTTTCTCTGCCGGTATTGCGGGTGCGATACCGATACCAGCCGCGAGTCCGGCATCCTTCAAACACACTCGCCTTGCGGGCCACGAAGGCGGCGGAGTGGTTGGAGGAACTTGCGCCGGGCGCGAGGGCGGTGGCGTGCGTGTGGCAGTTTTGGAATACCAGCGTTAAAACGTCAGGTGACGGGCGACGGCCTAACGTTTGTTTCCCGTGGCCAACTTAACGCGTCTCGGACGTTCCTACAGCGTCATAAGAGGTCAGGAATTCGTTCTGGCTGAAACTACTTTTGCACATTGCAAAAGAAAGCCTGCTGTGGGCAGGCAGGCTTGAGGGAACGGGGACAGATTCAGGTGAACACCTCTTGTAGTATGCCCTCTTCCCGTGGAGGTCGCTGCCGCCAGCCTCACTCTGAAATTCGCGTTTCGCCTCTCCTCTACAGCGATACTGTAAGACAAGGAGAGTCTCTCAAATTCTAAAGGGCAGTTGTAAAGTCCTTGGTCCCCCCACAGAAGCAACAGGGGTTAAGGGAATCTGGCGGAGAGGGGGGGATTCGAACCCCCGATACAGGTGTTAGCCCGTATAACGGTTTAGCAAACCGCCGCCTTCAGCCACTCGGCCACCTCTCCGCAATAACAACGAGGTTCTTGGCGGTCTCCTGCGTGCGCTGTACGTCATGAAGATTGTAGAGTGCGAACCCTAGTGAGCGCAACCGTGGAACAAGCTCAGGGCTCGAGGTTCACCTGGAATCCGAAGGCCTTGAGCAGGTCTGGAGGCACATACTTGTGATCTTTGTTTCGTAACACCCACTCTCGGAGCTCGGTCGAACTTTGATACTGGTCGGGCGAGAGCTTGAGCGAATCGACCACCCTTTCAAACGAACTTGCGGACAAGGCTGGGGTGTTAAGCGCTACGTGGCCGTTCGAGTTTGGGGTGCCGCGTTGCGGTGCCATCAAGAGCCTCCGTAATAGACGAATTATATCTGGCCGGGTACCCGCTTAATTCTGACAGCAGATTATACCTTTTGTCATCTCTTCCCGAAGCCGTTTAAGCGGGAGAGCAGCGACCATGACTTTCTACTCCTTGCGGTTTATCCGATTCTCAGGTAACGTCACTTTTTGGATGGGACACTGCGTATGAAACGGATGTTGAACCTGCTGCGACGCTCTCCGATTGCCCAACTGGGCCCGCTCGAGCGGCAATTGCTCGCTGCTCTGTGGATGCAAGGAAGCTCAACCGTTCGTGAGATTCTGGACGTGGGCGACCTTAAGCTCGCCTACACCACGGTGATGACCACGCTCGACCGCCTTTACAAGAAACAATTATTGAACCGCGTAGCCGAGGGCAGAGCGTTTCGCTATTCTCCGCGCTACACGCAGGAAGAACTTGAGAAGGCTGCCGTCGGCGAAACCATCCGGCAACTGCTTGGTTCGGGCGCAGCGCTTCCACTTTCTTACCTGGTGGAAGCAGTTAGCGAACATGATGCCAGTTTGCTGGATGATTTGCAGCGATTGCTCGATGAAAAGCGTCGCGAACTCGGAAACCGCGAACTTGGAAACAGGGAGAAGGCCTGATGTTTGCCGCGCGCTGCATCGGAGTTTCGCTGGCCGTTTTCGTGCTGCTGTATGTGTCACTTTCTCTGAGCGTTTCCTGGGGATGGAAACTTATACGGCGCGTGTGTCGACCACGCTCGGCCCGCGGCTCGGCTGATTTATTGTTCGTTCTGCGCATGCTTCCGCTCACCGTGTCTACTCTTATAACGTTTGCGGTTACGTTGCCATCTTTCTTGTTACTGGAGCCGCGCGCGACCAATGAAGCGATCGGCACCGCTCCGCTGGCCTTGGGCCTGTGCTGCCTGATCCTTATTACGACAGGAATTGCTCGTGCCGCCATGACTCAATTGAGGGCGTCCCGGGCACTGATCAAGTGGCTGGACGGCTCCATGTTGATGGAATCTCAAATTCTGGAGTCCGGCGAAGCTGTCCCGATTTTTCGCACTGGCAACAGTGCGCCGGGTCTGACCGTCGCCGGTGTGTGCGCTCCCAAGGTCCTGGTGTCCGAGGCTGCCTTTGCGACGCTGAATCCGCCGGAGCTTCGAACCGCCCTGCGGCATGAGATTGCCCACGCGCTTCGCTATGACAACCTAAAGAAACTGGTGTTTCGGTTTTCAGCGTTTCCCACGATGGCCGATTTGGAGCGTGCCTGGTCGGAGGAAACTGAGATGGCTGCGGATGACGCCGCCGTATCGAGCTTTCAGGATGCACTCGATCTCGCCGCGGCACTGATCAAAGTCTCGAGACTAGGCCCGACTGAATCCTGCAGTGAATTGACTATGGCTCTGCTGCACAGCTCGACCGCGTTAAGTGCGCGTGTGCAACGGCTGGTCAGGTGGGAAAAGCGACAAATCCCACGAACGCGAGAGCCATGGTGGTACGCTCTGCCGCTGGCAGCAGCGACGGCCATCGGCGTAGCCATGGTCTACGGTCCGGCGCTCACTCAAATGCACGCCGTGACCGAATGGCTAGTGCGGTAGAGCGGACGAAGCTCCCGCCAGGCTCGGCTACTGCACGCTCTTGACTGTCCTGTCATCCCAATCAGAGCAATGCGTTCTAGCGCCGCGCAGCCGGCACCTTTGCTGGCTCCGGAGCCGCGCTGGGCATCGTCGTTACACGCCCAGTCTGCGGCGCGCTTTGCGCTGGCGCCGCTGGCGCCGGTACCGCTGTTGGCGCAGCCGGCGCCGTTAATCCCAGTTGCTTGCGTACTTCAGCGTCGAGTTTGATCAGCGTGTCTTTGTTTTCCTTGAGGAATGCGCGCGCATTTTCGCGGCCCTGGCCGATACGTTCGCCCTTATAGCTGTACCATGCGCCTGATTTCTCCACGATGTTATGGACCGCCGCGATGTCGAGCAAGTCGCCTTCTTTCGAGATCCCCTCACCGTACATGATGTCGAACTCGGCTTCGCGGAAGGGGGCGGCTACTTTGTTTTTCACGACCTTGATCTTGGTGCGTGAACCGGTCACCACGTCGCCGTCCTTGATTGCGGCGATGCGGCGAATGTCAATGCGCACCGATGAGTAGAACTTCAATGCCCGTCCGCCAGTTGTGGTTTCGGGATTGCCGAACATCACGCCAATCTTTTCGCGGATCTGGTTAATGAAGATCAAGCAAGTCCGCGACTTCGAAACCGTTCCCGTCAGCTTACGCAAAGCCTGCGACATCAGCCTCGCCTGCAATCCCATGTGACTGTCGCCCATCTCGCCATCGAGTTCAGCCTTGGGTACGAGCGCAGCGACGGAGTCGACGACCAGCACGTCAATTGCGCCCGAGCGCACCAAGGCCTCGGTGATTTCAAGCGCCTGCTCGCCGTAATCGGGCTGCGAGACCAGCAGGTTGTCCACGTCGACGCCGAGTTTCTTGGCGTAGCCGGGATCGAGCGCGTGTTCGGCGTCGACGAAGGCAGCCATGCCTCCCATCTTTTGCGCTTCTGCGATTACCTGTAATGTGATCGTGGTTTTACCCGAAGATTCAGGTCCGAAGACTTCGACAACGCGTCCGCGGGGAAAGCCGCCGACGCCCAAAGCGGCGTCGAACGAAATCGCGCCCGTAGGGATCACGGCAATCGGAACGATCGCCTCCTTCGATCCCAGACGCATGATCGAACCCTTGCCAAACTGCTTTTCGATTTGTGCAAAGGCCAGATCAATAGCTTTTGCTCGTTCGTCGGCCATGAGGCGGCTCCTTTGGTGATGACAGGATGAGTTCAGGCCGAATTATACACGCTGCTCTAAGCGAAGGAAAAGCGAATTCGACAACAATCGGTGGAAATGTTCCCGAATTGGAGCGAGCAGTCGTCACGCGCTGCGGCGGATTTTACATCGATTTGACAAAAGCCATACGCATTTCCCGCCAGCGAAGGCGATTTTGTAGTAACATTTGCGCCATCAACACCTGCCAAGCGGCAGTGTGGGGTAAAAAAATGTGACGCCTCCCGCGCCACCACTTTCCGTCCTCGGAGGTTTGCGTGGAAAATCGGGCCCTGGGTGATTCCTCGACAGATGTACGCGGTTCTCAATCTTCTGTAGCCCATCGCGAAGGCCGCGGTGTGTGGGTTCTGACTGCATACGGCATTTCTGGACTGGCGATGTTTGGAATACTGCTGTATTACTTTTCAAGTTATGTGACCCATTAGCGGCGGATGGACTCTTAGAGTCTTCGCGATGCCGCTTGTTATGGAACCTTCGGCAGTTTGATTCGCGCTTGCGCGTGCCTCGTGGGGTATGCAACGGTTAGTGTCTTCCGATCGCGGTTCGCAATCCGTATTTACCATCGCCTCCGCAACGTCACTCTCGAACATGCTACAATGAGCCGCACTTAAACGATTCTTTCGAGCACTACACCCAGCGTTATCCCGCAACCTTTTTGAAGAGGCGGAGCCAACACCCGTGGCCCAGGATTCCTTAAACAGCACGCCCATTACATATGCCGACGCTGGTGTCGACATCGACCGCGCCAACCGCACCAAGAAGCGGATCAAGTATCTTGCCCACAAAACCTTCACTCGGGGGGTACTCAGCGAGATTGGCGGATTCGGCGGCTTGTTCGCGATTGACAAGACCAAATATCTCGATCCGGTTCTGGTCTCAAGTGTGGACGGGGTTGGCACCAAGCTGAAAGTCGCTTTCGAGATGAAGGTGCATCACACCATCGGCGCTGATCTTGTGAACCACTGCGTGAATGATATTGCGGTGCAGGGTGCGACTCCGCTTTTCTTCATGGACTATCTCGCAACCGGCAAACTCGAACCGGAAGTTGCGGAGAAAGTTATCGAAGGCCTGGCGGAGGCCTGTAAGCACAACGGCTGTGCCCTGATCGGCGGCGAAACGGCCGAGATGCCGGGTTTCTATCCCGAAGGCGAATACGATCTCGCCGGATTCATCGTCGGCGTGGTCGAGCGCGAACGCATCATCACGGGAAAGAAGGTTGAGGTTGGCGATGTGATTCTGGGTTTAGCCTCGAATGGTTTGCACACCAATGGTTATGCGCTCGCCCGCAAGTTGCTCTTTGAAGTTGGCCATTACACGCCGGAGTCCTACGTCAACGAGCTCAAAGGAAAAGTCGGGAACGAATTGATGAAGACACACAAGAGCTACTGGCCAGCGGTGAAGCGTCTGCTGGCGGATGGCGAGTGCATATCGGCGATGGCTCACATCACCGGAGGCGGCATCACTGAGAATCTTCCTCGCGTGCTTCCCCGAGGCGTTGCGGCGGTGATTGAGATCAATTCCTGGCCAGTGCCGCCCATCTTCGAACACCTGCAACAACTCGGCAACGTGCCGCGGGAAGAGATGCTTCGGACTTTCAACATGGGGTTGGGGATGTTGCTGGTGGTTCCCTCCAAGAAGTTCAAGAAGGCTCAGACCTTGCTGGAGCGCGCGGGAGAAAAAGCGTTTACCGTGGGACGCATTGTGAAGGGTGACCGCAAGGTGATGTACGCGTAAAGAACCGTTCACCACAGAGTCACAGTGAAATCAGCGCCAATGCCCTCGGATGGCTTTGATTGCGGCACGCAAGATTCTAGCGTCTCCGGCAGTAAACGAACCAGCGAGTGACAGCAACACTTTGCGCCGTAAACTGTCGCGATTGACCTCTGATTTTCTGTCGGCTCGCATGCCACAAGCCTACCAGATTCTTATTACGGAGGCGCGGCTCCTCTTTGTCGATTGCGGTCACCGCTTCAGCAAATCTACCGGCTCTCTTACATCCGTCACTCTCAAATGCTTCGCCAACGCGGGATATTTGCGCGCCACGGCTTCGTACATCGCGTAGGCCGCGTTGCGGTAGGAGAAGTGTCCCGCCGGACCCGTCCTCAGCTCCGAGATGTAGACGACTTCGGCGAAATCCATCTTGAACAATGTTCGCTTGCGGAATGCCAG
>Ga0070733_10003940_pt1 | contig 10040 bp, 9 predicted proteins | sample Coa_R1_9_FD_66450 | JGI IMG/M metagenome (GOLD analysis project Ga0070733, IMG submission 66450) | Surface soil microbial communities from Centralia Pennsylvania, which are recovering from an underground coalmine fire - Coalmine... | ecosystem: Environmental > Terrestrial > Soil > Unclassified ... | reverse complement strand
CCAGGACGATATTCCTGCGATCGCTCAATCCCTTCTGCACCGGATCTGCTCCGACATGGCGCATCCCCGCGCTGAGCTTTCTCCGAAAGGCGTCGAGCGCCTGCGCTCTTATTACTGGCCGGGAAACATTCGCGAGCTGCGCAATGTTCTTGAGCGCGCCCTATTGTTTACGGATCGGCTGATTTTGGAACCCGGCGATCTTGCCTTCGAACCCGGGCCCGAACATCGTTCGAATTCATACAAGGCCGATTGGACGCTGGAAGAATTAGAGCGCTTCCACATCTCTGCCGCTTTCTCCAGCGAAAATCAGAACGTCGAAAAGACCGCAAGACGCCTGGGAATCGCCAAGAGCACGCTTTACCAGAAGCTCAAGACCTTTCATCTGATCTAGCCTCCGGTTCGATTTCCGCAAGCGCTTTCTGGAAATCAAACTGCTACCGCTTCGTGCGGCCTCCTGCCGCTATTTCGCTAACCAGTTCACCTTCAGTGTTTTGCTGCCGACCGCCCTTCCATGCGCGATTGGCCTTGGGATTGCCATAGCAATCCGGAGATCAAGAAATTGATCCCAAAGTTTCCGAGTTGTTGGAGGTCAACGCATGCCGAAAAAAGTCTTACTGGTGGACGATTCGACCACCACGCTGATGATGGAAGAAATGATTCTGAAACAACGCACGGCCTACGACTGCGTGACGGCCAAAGACGGCCTCGACGCTATCTCGCGCGCCGTTGTCGAAGCGCCCGATCTTGTCCTGATGGATGTGGTGATGCCCCGCATGAATGGTTTCGAAGCCTGCAAGCGAATGAGGCTCGAAGATTCTCTGCGCCAGACCCCCATCATTCTGGTGACCACCCGTGGCGAAGAGGAGTATGTCGAAGCTGGCTTCCAGAGCGGTTGCAATGACTACATCACCAAACCGATCGACAGTTTTGAGCTGGTCACGCTGCTTCACAGCTATCTCGGCGATTAACGGAGTTTCACACGAAAGGATGTTTCGAGCCAGCATGAGCAACATTTCCGACTCGCCCGCGGATCTCGAAGGCAAGAGTTCGACCGATGATATCGGCTCTCAGGCCAAGGTGTACGCCGCTCGCATGCGCCTGCAGAAGGCCGTCGACCAAGCCGATGCCCTGGACGCCATTCGCGAAATTGCCGCGAATCTGATCGGCACCGAGGAGGTCGCCGTGTTCAAGGTCGACAAAAAGCGCTCGGAGCTATGGCTTTACTGGTCGTTTGGCGTCGATCCGAACAAACACTCCGTTCTCGAAGTGAACCGGGAACCCAAGCTCAAGCAGGTACTCAGCGGCAAGCCCGTGTATCGACTCAGGCTGTCCAACGAGAACTTGCTTTCCACCGACGATCCTGTGACCGCTTTGGTCCCCATTCTCGTCGACGGCAGTGCCTCAGCGGTGATTGTCTTGTTTCGCCTGTTCCCCCATAAGTCAGGAATCGAGGCGGTGGACCGGGAAATCTGTGATGTGCTGTCGCATTGCGCCGGCCGCGCGATTGAACCGTATCACGCTCGCTAGACCAGAGGAAGAAAGTGCATGAACTTTAAAGCTAAAACGCAGAGTTTCAACCCGGCCGTGCTGCCCATGGAATATTTGCCGCGTGTTATGGACGCTTCCGACGACAAGCACGCCCGCCACTATCTCATCCCGGGCAAAGTCTTCGCTGCCGCCCAGCCATTCGCGATCAGCACCATCGTAGGTTCCGGCGTCGCGCTCTGCCTATGGGATTCCGAACACCGTATCGGCGGCGCCAATCACTTCATTCTGCCCGAAGGCCCTGAGGACGCTACCAACGCATCCCGTTACGCCAACGTGGCCAACCCAGCCCTGCTGCAACGGATGCTTGATCTTGGCGCCCAGCGCATTTCGCTCGAAGCACGAATTTTCGGCGGTTCACTGCCGGGCGTGACGTTCAGCAGCTCTGGGGATTGTTTAGGTGAGCGCAACGTCCAAGCCGTCACCCACTTCCTGAAAATGAACAGCATTCGCCTCATCCAGAGTGAAGTCGGCGGAACCCAGGGACGCAAACTGGTCTTTCAAACCGACGACGGCCGCGCCTGGTCGGACCAACTGTGATGGCTATGGCACAACCAAGGCCGCACCAGCCTGATCCCGCGGGCGCACGCTCGGACCTGCCGTCAGGCAGGCCCCCCGTCGGAGAACGCCAGAGCGCATACCTTCTGCCCGGCCAACTCCACGTGAGCGCCGACCCGTGCCAGATCCGCACCATCCTCGGTTCTTGCGTGGCGATTTGCCTCTGGGACAGCAGGTTTTGCGTGGGAGGTATGAATCATTTCCTCCTTCCGGCGTCGAGTGAAGGTCACCCGGTGTCCTCGCGCTTCGCAGATGTGGCGACCAGAACGTTGCTCGAGATGTTGCAATCGCTGGGGTGCCGGCTTCCGCATCTCCAGGCCAAAATTTTCGGTGGATCGTCCATGTTCCAGAGACGTGATCGCCCCACCGTCAGCCTCGGCGAGCAGAACGTGGCCGCCGCGCTCGAGTTGATGCGGAATGCGGGAATTCCCGTGCTCGTTCAGGAAACGGGTGGAACCCGCGGCAGAAAAATCATGCTTAACACCGACGACGGCGTCGTCTGGTGCCAGCGCATTTAAGAAAGAAAGCGGAGAGATGGATTTTGATCGCGAAAAAGTCGTGGCTGCGTTTCTGGCCGAGTCCGAGGAAGGCCTGGATCGCAGCGAGCAGCACCTGATTGCCGCGGAGACTGATCCCGGCAACCTCGAGCTGCTCGACGAGATGTTTCGCGTCGCCCACACCATCAAGGGCAACGCCTCCGCTCTGGAGTTTCCCGAACTGGCGGGCTTCGCGCACGCCGTGGAGGACTTGCTCGAAGCTCTGCGCAGGCATGAGCTTGCCATCTCCCGCTATGTAATCTCTCTTCTCTTGCAAGGAGTCGATGCTCTTCGCGCGCTCGTGCCCGCGGCCGCGGAAGGCAAGGATCACCTTAGTCCATCCCATCAGGAACTGAAGAAGGCAATCGCCAGTCATGCTGCCGGCGTGGAAACCGCGACCGGTGCGGCTGCCGTCGGTTCTGACCAAGTGTCCTCCCCCATGGTGGCCTCCCCCACCGCAGTTCCGGGCTCCGCTCCGCTGGGAGCCCGGAACCGTACTCTTCGCGTCGATACCGAAAAACTCGATCACATGCTGAACCTGACCGGGGAAATCGTCATTGCCCAGGGGCGTTTGCGTCGCATGATCGAAGACCTCCGAACCGACGCCGGACGCAAGCTTCTCGAAGTACATCGCGAGATCGAGAGTCTGCAAAAAAATCTGCAGGAACAGGTCATGGGTGTACGCCTGGTCCCCGTAGGACCTCTGTTTCAGCAATTCGCACGCTCTGTCCGCGATATTTCCCAAAGCCACAACAAGCTCGCACGACTCGAGATCGTCGGTGCCGACGTTGAGGTCGATACCCGCGTCCTCGAGCATCTTAAAGATCCTTTGCTCCACATGATCCGGAACGCGGTCGATCATGGCATCGAAGCGCCCAGAGTCCGCCAATCCCTCGGCAAGGCTTCGTGCGGCTCCTTGACCCTCACGGCATTCCACAAGGCTGGAAACATCCTCATCCAACTTTCCGACGACGGCGCCGGCTTCAACCGTGAGCGGATTTTGGCCAAGGCTCGTGACCTCGATCTGCTGCCCGAGGGAGAACAAATCACCGACCAGGAGCTTTTCAATCTCGTTTTTAAGGCAGGATTTACCACCACGGACTCAATCACCGATCTATCTGGACGGGGCGTCGGCATGGATGTAGTTCGCCGCAACATTGAGCTCCTGCGCGGCAACATTGAAATTCAAAGTACCGAAGGCCAAGGCACAACTATCACCATTCGACTGCCCCTCACGTTGGCCATCATCGATGGCTTCTCCGTAATCGCCAACAATGAGACGTACGTCATTCCACTCGAGATTATCAGCGAGTGCCTCGAACTTCCCGCGGATCAGATCTCCAGCGAGCCCGTCGGCGTCCTCAGCCTGCGGGGCGAGCCTTTGCCCTATGTGCGACTCGGAGAGGTCTTCGGCAAACCGGACCGCTGTCCTGAGCGCGAAAACGTTGTCGTCGTTCATCGCGATGGCGGCTACGCGGGAATCGCTGTCGAAACACTGTTAGGAGAGTGTCAGGCCATCATCAAGCCGCTGAACCGGATTTTCCGCGGGGTGCCCGGCGTCTCCGGTTCCACCATCCTCGACAACGGCCGCGTGGCTCTGATTCTCGACGTAAGTACATTGCTGCGTGAAGTTGTCGCCGAACAGGCGCAGGCAGTGAACTGAACCAACCCAGGAAGATTTGAGAGCCGGGAAACTTCCGCGCTCAGGAAATTAGAAACTGAAAGGAACAACCGTATGTTGAACAAGTCGTCGATTGCCAAACGTCTCGCCCTCGGATTCGGAGTCGTGCTGTTTCTGCTCATCGTCGTCGCCGTGGCGGGCTACTGGGGCATGGAATCCGTGACCCACGAAACCGTCTCCATGTTGCGCGGAGACTCCAAGATCTCCCAACTCGCCGACGAAGCGAAGATCGCCACCCTCGAACTGCGTCGCTACGAGAAAGACACTCTCCTCAATATGGATAACAAGCCCTTGATGCAGAGCTACCAGGAGAAATGGAAAGCTCAAGTGGCGGACTTGCGCTCCATTGTGAGTGACCTGGATACGCGGGTTGCTTCCGACAGCAGCAAGCAACTCGTGACCGCGATGGAGCGTGAGATTGCAACCTACGAGCGTGGCGTGGACGCAGTTGTAGCCGGCATTGGCGACGGCACAATTAAGACTCCGCAACAGGGCAATGCCAAGGTCTCTGAAGTGAAAGACGAGATTCACCGCATGGAAGCGGCCGCTACCGATCTTTCCGAAAAACATCGCAAGATCATGGCTGACAAGGAAGAGACCATCACTGCCTTTGCGCGCCAGACCGGTATCGTCATGTTCCTCGTGGTCTTGGTTACCTTTAGCGCGGCAACATTTGTCACCATCCTTGTATCCCGCGGTATCACTCGCCCCGTTCGTGCGATGGCGGATCACCTCGGCGAGATGGCCCAGGGTGGCGGTGATCTGACCAAGCGCATCGAAATTGCTTCCCACGATGAAGTTGGCCAGATGGCGAACTCCTTCAACGCCTTTGTGAAGAAGCTCGAGGAGATCATCAGCGAAGTTCGCGTCAGCAGTGATGGCGTTGCCAGCGCCGCTTCCCAAGTTGCCGCCTCCGCTGCGTCCCTGTCGCAGGGAACCAGCGAGCAGGCGGCTTCCATCGAAGAGACCACGTCGAGCCTCGAGCAGATGAGCGCTTCCATCACTCAGAATGCCGAGAACAGCCGCCAGATGGAACAGATGGCGGTCAAGGGCGCGCGTGATAGCGAGGAATCCGGCGGCGCCGTCCGCGAGAGCGTTTCGGCCATGAAGCAGATTGCGGAAAAGATCTCCATCATCGAAGAGATCGCCTATCAGACCAACCTGCTGGCGCTCAACGCGGCCATTGAGGCCGCCCGCGCCGGTGAACACGGCCGCGGCTTCGCCGTGGTCGCCACCGAAGTTCGCAAACTCGCCGAGCGCAGCCAGACTGCTGCGCAGGAAATCGGCGGCCTTGCCGCCAACAGCGTTGCCGTAGCCGAGCGCAGCGGTGAACTCTTGCGCGAACTAGTCCCCGCTATCAAGAAAACCGCCGAACTGGTACAGGAAGTCAGCGCCTCGTCCAGAGAGCAGTCTTCCGGAGTCGTCCAGATCAATAAGGCCATGTCCTCGGTCGACACCGTTACTCAGCGTAATGCATCTTCCGCCGAAGAACTCTCCAGCACTGCCGAAGAGCTGGCGGCGCAATCGGAGGCCTTGCAGCAACTCATGGCATTCTTTCGCGTGGCTGGAGAACGAATAGCGTCCGCTGCCCGACGTCCGACGCCGGAGCACAAGCCGTTCCAGCACACAGCGGTGTCGCCGTCGATCCCTCCGAAGAAAGCGAACGGTTCCGCAGTAGAACATAACTTCACCCGGTTCTGAGAGGGAAAAGAGTTCATGCAAATTACCCGAGAAGAAATCAAACACGAGACCGAGCAGGACGTTCATCAGTACCTGACGTTCATGATCCGCGGCGAGGAATACGCGATCAGTCTCCTCAAGGTCAAGGAGATCATTGAGTACGACACCGTAACCCAGGTTCCGAAAACGCCGGAATGGATCCGCGGCGTCATCAACTTACGTGGCAGTGTCGTGCCCGTGATTGATCTCGCGGTGAAGTTCCGGCAGACCCCCAGCGTCGCCGGAAAGCTCACCTGCATTGTCATCACCGAACTCCAAAGCGGGGATGAAGCGGCTGTGATGGGCATCATGGCTGATTCTGTCCGCCAGGTCATCGACCTCAGGCCACAAGACATCGAGGAGCCGCCCACCTTCGGCACCCGCGTCAAAGTCGATTATCTGCTCGGCATGGCGCGGTCCGGCAAGAAGTTCTGCCTCCTCCTCGATACCGAGAAGGTTCTCTCCACCGATGAGCTTCTTGAACTTCCGGATTCTGCGGAAGGAAACGCCGGAAATTCACAACCTGAAGTCGAAATTTCCCCGGTTCCCGTTCCTCTTGAACTTTCTGCGATTCCGGGCACCGCAGAACAGATCAACCCGGAGTAGGCCGCAGGAATGCCCAGGCACCAGACAGATCCGGACTCTCACTCTGCCGTCCCCGGGCGGCAGCTTGAGATGACCGAGCGTTCCACGCTGTATCCGGGTTTGTTCAGCAAGTTTCAGCAGCTGATCTACTCGGAGGCAGGCATCTGGCTTGCAGCTCACAAGCACGCCTTGCTGACAGGCCGGCTCGCCCGCCGTTTGCGCCTTCTCGGCTTGCCCAACATGCAGGAGTATTACCAGTTGGTAACCCAACCCGACCAGCAGCACGAGCGCGCTGTAATGATCGATTGCATCACTACCAACGAAACCCATTTCTTCCGTGAGCCCCGGCACTTTGATTTTCTCGAGCGCCAGGTGTTTCCCCGGTTGCAGAAGGAAGCCGCAGCCGGAGGCCGCCCAGCACGGCTGCGCGTCTGGAGTGCCGGGTGTTCAACCGGCGAAGAGCCCTATTCGCTTGCCATGCTGATGCTGAAGCATTTTCCCGGCACGCTGGGCTGGGAGCTGGAAGTCCTCGCCACCGACATCTCCACGCGTGTCCTTGAAAAGGCGCGAGCCGCCGTCTACTCCATCGAAAAAGCGAAAGAGATTCCCGTCGAGCATCTCCGCGCTTATATGCTCAAAGGCAAGGGCGACCACAAAGGTGAAATGAAGGTGAGTCCCGAGTTGCACCGTGTGGTGCGATTCGCTCGCGTCAACCTCCACGCCGATTCTTATCCCATCCTTGGTTCGTTCGATCTCATCTTCTGCAGGAACGTCCTCATCTACTTTGATCAGGAATCCAAGATGAAAGTGATCAACGGAATCATTCGTCATCTAGACCCCTCGGGTCTGCTCTTTGTCGGTCACTCCGAACACCTGGGAGGAATCGCGCCCAGCCTGAAGACGGTCGCGCCAACGGTCCATGCTTTGGCGAACTCGAGCAGCGCGCCAGCCGATCACGAAGCGGCAGCTGCAGCGGCGACTCATTCGTTCTGACTCTGAGAGATCTTGTGATTTCTTATATGCACAAACCGAAGAAGTCTAATGGCGTCATCCACGTTCTCGTGGTTGACGACTCTGCGGTTGTTCGCCAGGTCATGCAAGGCATCCTCAGCGCGGACCCAAAGATCAAAGTCAGCGTCGCAGCGGATCCCATCATCGCCTTCGCCAAGATCGAAAGGGAAACGCCCGACGTGGTGATTACGGACCTCGTCATGCCGCGCATGGACGGTCTAACCTTCCTGCGAAGGATCATGACCGAGCGGCCTCTGCCTGTCGTAGTATGTTCCGAGGTTGCTCATCGACGTACCGAGGATGCCATCTCTGCTCTGGAGCTAGGAGCTGTCGAGGTGATCAGAAAACCCAAGCTCGGCGTCCGCGATTTTCTCCAGGAATCCGCCGTCATGCTGATCGACGTCGTCCGCAGCGCGTCCCAGGCCAAAGTAGCTCCACTGCAGTTTCTTCCAGTTACGCCGCGCCACACTGCTGACGTGATCTTGCCCCTTGGCTCGGTGACGCGGCTCCAGCCCGCGGGAGACCGAATCATTGCAGTCGGCGCCTCGACTGGGGGCACCGAAGCCCTCCGTGAATTCCTGCAATCCATGCCTGCAGACTGCCCAGGAATTGTCATCGTCCAGCACATGCCGGAAATCTTCACTCGCGCCTTCGCCGACCGCCTGAATCGGGATTGCACCATTCAGGTCAAAGAGGCTTCCGACGGCGACCAAATCCACAATGGACGCGCCCTGATCGCCCCCGGGAATCATCACCTTCTCGTGCAGGCAAGCGCATCCGGCTACGTTGCTCAAGTCAAAGATGGACCGCTGGTATCGCGCCATAGGCCGAGTGTGGACGTACTCTTCCGCTCTGTCGCGAAATCTGTGGCATCGCATGCGGTCGGCGTCATCATGACAGGCATGGGCAATGATGGTGCGCAGGGCCTACTCGAGATGCGCAATGCGGGCGCTCTCACCATCGCCCAGGATGAGGCCAGCTGCGTGGTCTTCGGAATGCCTAAGGAAGCGATCGCGCGCGACGCCGTCACAGCCGTTGTTCCGTTGCGGGGGATCGCTGAAACCGCGCTAAAAATGGCATTGAGTTCGAAATAGTCATTATGATGGCAGTTCGAGGCCGAATATCTGCGTGGGGCGGGTAGTGCTGGCGATGCAGGTCGAGGTATAGCTGAGCCATCTATCAGCAGCCATTCGGCTTGCTCGAGAACAACGAGATTACTTGCGGTAACTGTTATTTCACTCCTTTGGCTCTCGTCGCAGTCCTTCTCATCTTGCCAGTAGGGCTCAAAATCGTCGTTGCGCTTCGTTCCCAACATCGCAGATCAACTTGTTCGAGGGTTTTCGGGTCAAAACTCGCGATACACAGACGATACAGAGAGTGTCAGTTCCCTTGTATTCCCTAACCGCTATTTACAGGGCACTTCGGTGCGACCGGTGCCTTGCAATTGCACCGTGATCCAGTTTGTCAGCGCCCTTTCACGGCGAGCCCCAGAGGAAAAGGGTCAGTCGAGACAGGAGTAACGTGAACCCCAAAGGCGCTGTGTTTTTTTTGTGTCCTTCGCCATTAGATGTCGTTCGATTTCGCCAACTTTCTCAACGTTTTCGGAAAGCGTTCATGCGGGTCTTTTGATCGTCAAGTTATTGTGGCGACTGCAGTTGGTAACGCTGCGGTCGAATCGAGAACCGTAACTCTTGATCAGTAGGTTGAAGGTTCGATTCCTTCCGCGCTCACCACGCCTTTTCAAAGAGTTGCACTGATCTGCCATCCATTCTCTTCGCTTTACTTCCTTGCAACGGTGGCTGTTTTTTTTGACTGTTGCTACTTCGGCTGGCCTCCGGTACTGTCCATCTCTAAGCAATCTATGCGTCTTCGCACATCCACTGGCAATACTGCGAAGAACGGCTTAGGATGTTTGATCATTATTGCGAACTAGGCTGTTCGCCTCAAGAGAGCACTGCATTCACAGTCACGAGGTTGTGATGGCACCGAACGCAAGTCCGACACCATGGGAGGCCAGGCAACTTACCGCCGCGAACGGGCTGGCGCTTGTACGCGTGACCATTGGGGCAATGTTCGTGTGGGTCTTTTTCGAGAATCTCGGGAAGGGTCTCTACACGCCGGCAGGTTACGCGGGTCTCATCAATTACTACATTAAGGCAAGCCATTCGCCCGCCGCGTGGAAAGCGGTGATGAGTCTGGCGGCAAACCACTCCGCGATCGCGGCTCCGATGCAGGGCCTGACCGAGATTTCTCTGGGTATCCTGCTGCTCATTGGTTTGCTTACCCGTCCCGCCGCAACCGTGGCTTTTCTGTATCTCGGCTGCCTTTGGATTTCGGAGTGGGGCACCGCGTGGATCTGGGAACTGCTGGTTCCCGTGCTCGCATCGCTCGGGCTCGCTATCGGA
>Ga0070733_10003938_pt1 | contig 10041 bp, 8 predicted proteins | sample Coa_R1_9_FD_66450 | JGI IMG/M metagenome (GOLD analysis project Ga0070733, IMG submission 66450) | Surface soil microbial communities from Centralia Pennsylvania, which are recovering from an underground coalmine fire - Coalmine... | ecosystem: Environmental > Terrestrial > Soil > Unclassified ... | reverse complement strand
TCTATTCGCTCTGGAATGGATTCGAGTGGTTTCGCATGGTGAGGCGCCGCCTCACGTCTCACGCCGGTTTTTACGCGCCGACCACCGCACTGATCTGCCCCTGCAAAGGGAATGAGCGCGGACTCGAAGATAACCTCACGGCGCTCACTCGTTTCGAGTACGCCAACTACGAAATTTACTTCACGCTGGCTACGAGTCTTGATCCGGCGCTGAAAATCATCGAGCGCGTAAAAGCCGCCAGCTCGAAACCGGTTCACATCGTGATTGCCGGGCCTCCTGAAGATTGCAGCGAGAAGGTTTTCAACCTGCGTCGCACCGTGGAAGCGCTGCCAGCCAATTTCGAAGTGCTCGTCTTCACTGATTCCGACGTGCGACTGCCGCGCGGCTGGCTGACGAAGCTGATCGCGCCGCTGCAGGATGCGCGCGTCGGAGCGACCACTGCGTATCGTTGGATTATTCCCAGCGGGCAATTTGGCGCGGGTGCATTTTCGAGTGCGTTGGCCTCTGCGTGGAACGCCGCGATCGCCACGATGCTCGGCAAGCAAAGCGACAACTTCTGCTGGGGCGGCGGCACCGCGATTCGGCGCAAGACTTTCGACGATGCGCGGGTGCTCGAAGCGTGGAGCGGCGCGCTGAGCGACGACTTCGCAATGACGGGCGCGCTCGAAGCCGTGAATTTGCCGATCGTCTTTTGCCCGGAGTGCCTCGCTGCGACGCTGCATCCGTGGACTGGTACGCAGCTCATCGAATTTACGAATCGCCAGATTCAAATTACGCGCGCCTATTCGCCGCGACGCTGGCAAATGGGCGCTTTGGCGCATTTGAGTTACTCGCTCACTTTGATTTTTGCGTTTCTCTTTACGTTCAGCACGATGGTGGACGGCGATCCCTGGGTGCAACTCGCGCTCATCAGCATGGTGGTGCCGCTGCTCGCCGTGATGAAAGGCGTGATTCGCACGATCGCGGTGAATGAGCTTCTGCCCGAGTGGCGAGGCAAGTTGCACGAGTGGGGATGGGTCTGGAGCTTGATGGCGCCCATCGTGCCGTTTTTGTTTTCGTGGAATTTCATTCTCTCGCTCGTCAGCAAGAGAATCCGCTGGCGCGGGATTCGTTACGAACTCATCGCCGCTAACCAGGTCCGCATCCTCAGGAATTAATTGCAGGCGCATTGGGCTGCGGCGCGGCGAACGCGCGCTGCACGCGGCACAGTAAGTATCCCGTCGCAGCACCAGCCGGAATCGCCAGCCACCATCCCGCCTGAAATACCATCGTCGGACCGTACAGCAAAAACGAAAGCAGGCCTGGTTCCACTCGCGGCCCCGCTTGGGTGTGCATGCCCCATTCGCCCAGTGCCGCGACGAGCAGCGGCGCGAGGATCGCGGCGGCGACGGACCAGTGCAGCGGAGTCTTGCACTTCAGCAGCGTCATGATTCGCCGCAGCAAGAACGCGCCGATTAAAATCGCGAGCGCGCCGAAGACGAGGCCGTAGAAATAAAAAAATAGAATGCCGAACGCTTCGCGCGATCGCGGCGATGTGACGGTCGCGCCCCAAAAATCACGGATCCAGATTGCGAAGCTCATGAAAAAGCAGCCGCAGATCCAGGCCGTGAGGTAATAGATCAGGCTGCCCCGCCGCGTCATGTTCTTGATTGACCTTGCTCGTCAGATTCTTCGTTGAATGTTGGGAAAATCGGTCCAGACTTTTACGCCGCAGAAGTGGGAGCCTTCGGTGCAGATGGGGGTGGAGATTCCGGCGCGGAGATAGCAGGGCGGGCCGATGTAACGCGCGAGTTCGGGGAACACTTTGCGGACCTGTTCCACTTCTTCGATGGAGGCTTGGTAGATTTCTTCCTGGGCGTTGAAGCAGGTGCGCATCGTCCATTTGTGGAGAAGGTGCAAGAGCGACCCGGATTCGACGAGGCGAATCGCTTTCGCATTGGGCAGCAGATAGAGCGCAAATTCCGCCGGGACGCCGCGATCGAGCAGTTCATTTTTTGCGGACCAGGCCTCGTGCATCGCGCGTTCGTAGACTTCGAGCGCTCGCGGATTGTCGCGAATCAGTGCAGGAGTGATGTAGTCAGGCGCGCGGCTATCGGCGAGGGTGAGTAGCGGGCGCGAGCCGGGAACCATGCGATGGCGCTGGTCCTGACTATCAGCGGTGTGGCTGATCTTTTTTGCAAAGGTGAAATTCGCGTGCTGCAGCGCACGCATTAGGGGCGCGTGGACGCCAATGTTGAGCGTCTCGCGGCGGTAGGGATTGCGCGCGGGATTGAGCATGCGATCGAGGGCTTCGGCGTCCGGGCACTCTGCAGCGGTTAAGCCGATCACCGCGCGGTAGGCATCGGCCATGACGGCGAGAGCGCGCGGCGAATAATCGACGAGTTGCGAAGTGAGCGAGCCGAGCTTCGCGTCAAACTCGCGGGAGAACGCTTCGCCTCCGGTTTGGGCGGCGCGTGGCGCGCCGGTCCATTCAACCGGCTCGTCCATCGGAGGATTGTCGAAGCGATCGAAGAATTGCGGATCGATTTCGCGGACACGCGCGACCATCTCGCCAATCACGAGGCGCGCTTCGCTCGGCGTGTCGCTCGCAGCGGACATGCGCCACAACCGGTGCAGGACGATGCCGGACAGCGTGTGCACCATCGTGGTGAATGCGGCGACCGGCAGAACGTAACGCGCGATTTCGATGGCGCGTTTCTCAGACTGGCGATCAACTTTCTGCACACGCTTGGGGTGCGACATCGCGCTGACGTGCCAGATATCGGAGAGAATTTCGCGCGCAGCCGGCTCGAGCAGTTGCGTCAACTCGCGGTAATAATTCCAGGCGCGGGCAATTGCGCGTTCGTAAATTTCGCGCTCGGCTGGGCCGAACTTCGGATTCTCTGCGGTGGCTACAGGCGGAACGTAGGCTTGCGCGCGATCGAGACGAACGTAACGCTGGCTCTGCTGTTCGGAGTTGTAGAAGGGATGCGCGTGCAGGAACGACCAGACAAACTGGCGGCTGATATTTTCGAGGCCGAATTCGAAGTGCGCGTGCTGATAGACGGTGTGGTGGCCTCCGAAATAAGTGGCGGCACCGATGGTGACGCGCTGCTTGTCGGTAATCTCCTCAGGACCGATCAGGCGGGGAGCATAACAAGTGCGCGCCGCGGCAATGGCGGAATCGTAGGGATGCGCAAAGTGATTGCGGAGGGTGACGCGGGGGGCGGCGGTTTCGACTTGCGATTCGAGCGGAGCGTCGTGCGATGGAGAGAGTCGCGTGGCCATGATTGCTGTGCGGCATTGTACTAGATTCTTGCCGCCGCGACGTTGCCGTTGGCGGCTGAAATCGCTGAGGCTGCTGTGAATCGGAAATGGCGATTTTGTTGCGGTTAGAAAATTGTTTTCTGCTTTGTTTTGAACCACTTGAGCAAAATTCTGCAAATCGAATGTTGCTATTAGAAATTCCGGGGCAGGAGGCTTATTGCCAGAGGGAGATGTTCCGGCGAGCCGCTTGTTGCGCGGCGGCGTTGAGAGTTCGAAGTGAAAAATCGTCATTTATTTGCGATTAGAAATTTGTAACGGATTGGTTTTAAGCAGGTTAAGGTGAATTCTAATTCCAGATTTGCGATTAGAAAATTGGTCTGCGCGAATGGGCTTAGGATTCTTCTCTGGCGTTTGTTGGGTGCGATGCGGCGGGGAAGCCAAGGTCTTGAGGGATTGCCCTCTAGCAACGGCGCACAGGCCCTTCGGAGGCTGTCCTCCTCTGGGTGAAAAAGAGTGCCTGTGCCACTGGGGGCGGGCGACTTGGCAGAGATGTCTGCCGGATGCCCGAGTAGCGGCCGATAGTGGCGATCGCGTCATCATATAAAAACGGAAAATGGTAGCGCGCATTGCTGGGGTTGTATATCCGTAGAACTACGCAGGCCTGTGGGAAACTCAAGAAATACGTGTCTAAGCCTAACCCATAGAGCGTCTTACCGGGTCCACGCAGGCAATCAGTTAAATGGCCGCTCGCGCACCGTGAGGACGGGGCACGGGGCTTGCGCGACGACTTTGTGGGCGGTGGCCCGCGCCAGATGGGTTGCGGCGCCAATGTGGCCCGTGGCGTCGCGAACGCCGAGAACGATCAGATCCGACGAACGTTCTTTGGCTGCTGAAAGTATCCGGTCGGCCGGGTCGCCATATTCGACGAGCGATTGTGGCGGGAAGAAAAGATCGGCGTCGGCTGGAACTGTTTCATAAAGATGATGAATGGCTTCGGCCACGGACAGATCGAAGCGCTTCTGATCGTTTTCGGTGCGCTCATCTTGACTGCGGACATTTTTGCCGCGTCTATTGCCGTTCGGCGCTTCCGGACTGCGCATCACATGAAGGAGAACCAATTTGGCTTTGTTTTCCTGCGCCAATGAGATGGCATATGGCGTAGCGGCTTCGGAGGCGGCTGTAAAATCCGTCGGCAAAAGTATGCGATGGAATCGTCCGCCGGCATGGACGCTGCTGCGAACGTGCGGGCCAATCGTCAGCACGGGGACGGGCGAGCGGCGGAAAATTTCTTCAGCGACTGAACCCATAAAGAATTTGTCGGCGCCCGTGCGGCCGTGCGTGCCCATGACGATGAGATCGATGTTATTCTCGTTTATCGTTCTCTGAACCGCGTCCCAGAGGTCAACGCTCCAATCCACGATCGTTTCATGCTCCAAACCAGCGAGCTGCGAATCGATGCGGGCCTTGGCAGTCTGTTCGCCGGTTTCGATAGCCGCGATTGCCAGTTTCGCCGGCGCGCCGCAAACATTCGGATCGGGAGTGAAAACATGCAGCGCATATACTCTGGCGCCATAGCCGCGGGCGACGCTGGTTGCGAATGGGAGCGCAACTTCGGAAGGCTCCGAGAAGTCCGTCAGAAAGAGTATGTTCTTGATCGAGATTGCTGTGCTGCATGCAACTTTTTCCATAAATCACCTCGTAGGCTAAATTCCGTCATCTCAAGCCTTCGCACGCGCGCCACTCGCCAGCGCGTCTAAGGGCGAATCGCAACTTTGATTACGCCGTCTCGCCGCTCGCCGAAAAGCTTGTAAGCATCGGTTATGCGATCGAGCGAATACGTATGGGTGAGGAACGGCACCAGATTCAACTTTCCATGACGGACCAGCTCCATCAGTCTGCGCATACGCTCTTTTCCGCCCGGGCAAAGTGTCGTGACGATCTTGTGGTCTCCCAGTCCTGCGGCGAAGGGCTCAAGCGGGATCGAAAGTTTGCCTGAGTAGACGCCGAGGCTGGAAAGCGTCCCGCCAGCTCGCAATGCGCGAAGCGCATTTTCAAATGTGGCCTGCGTGCCGAGTGCTTCGATCGCGACGTCGACGCCTTTGCCGCCGGTGAAGCGCTTAATTTCAGCGACGACATCCTGCTTGTGGTTATTGAGCACGATATCCGCGCCCATTTGTTTGGCCATGACTGTGCGAGTGGGGTCGGATTCGACGGCGATAATCAGAGCGGCGCCCTTCAGCCTGGCTCCGGCTGTGGCGCAAAGGCCGATGGGGCCTTGGGCAAAAACTGCGACGGAGTCGCCGATTTGAATATTTCCACTCTCGGCTGCGGAAATTCCGGTGGAGGCGATGTCGGAGAGAAGCACAACCTGCTCATCGCGAAGATCGTCGGGAATTTTGGCCAAATTCGCCTGCGCGAAGGGGACCAGCAGGTATTCGGCTTGCGCGCCGTTGATCGTATTGCCGAATCTCCAGCCGCCGATCGGGCCGCCGCATTGAGAGAGATTGCCTCGGAGGCAATCGAAACATTGCCCGCAGGGCGTGATTGCGCCAACCAAAACACGGTCGCCAACCTTGTAGCCCGTGACGCCAACGCCGAGTTCGTGGATCACTCCCACGGGCTCGTGTCCAATTGTGAGGCCGGGCTTGACGGGATATTCGCCCTTGAGAATGTGGAGATCGGTGCCGCAGATCGTAGTGAGCGTGACTCGAATGACAGCTTCGCCGGGGCCGGGCTTGGGAATCGGGACATCCTCAATCTTCATTTGGTTCGGCCCGCGGAAGACGAGGGCTTTCATTGTCTTGGTTTCGCTGAGGCGATGGTCGAGCTTTATTTCGTGCGTTGAAATGGACATCGTGGCTCCTTCTATTGACCTGTACGTTTTGTACTACGCAGGGAGAAAAGACGTTATGACCGGCATCACGGCCGATTGTGATGGAGATCACTTTGTGCCATGACGGATTGCGCGAAGATGGATTGCGAAAAGGAGGCGGCCATGGTTTATCAAGATTTTTTCTTTCTAATGTTGATGGTCATCTTTCTTTACTTCGCCAAACGAGAAGCGGGACATTGGAAACACTGAAGGCGTGCTTGACTTGACTCAGCCACAAAGCTTGGGGGTGGCAAATGAGAATCGGCGGATGGAGAGCGGGATTTGTTGTTTGCGGTTTGTTGGGATTCGCGGCAATTTGGACTTCGCGCGTGGCTGTCGGCGCACGGTCTCAACAGCAACAAGAGTCAGACAAACAATATCAACAACTGATCCGTTCGGTGGAAGGCCCAGACCTGTTTCGGGCTTATTGCGCGTCGTGCCACGGGAAAGATGGAAAGGGAAACGGGCCGGTGGCTGCCACACTGAAGGCGACGGTTCCGGACCTAACGATCATCACGGTTAGCAACGATGGAAATTTTCCGGTGGCGCGGATGAAGAGGATCATTATGGGCGAGGGAATGATCGCTTCGCACGGGTCGCGCGAGATGCCGGTGTGGGGGCCGATCTTTCATCAAGTTGAGGAGGACGTGGACCGGGGAAATGTGAGGCTGGAAAATCTTGTGCGATATCTGGAATCAATACAGGCAGTCCATCCTGGCGTGCACGCTGCCGAAACAAAACCAAGCAAGAAGCAAGTGGAGCAGGTTGGGCTCTCAGGGGAGAAGCTATACAAGCGAGACTGCGCGGTGTGCCATGGAAATGACCTGAAGGGGAATGGGCCTGCACCACCACCGTTCAAGGATGTGCCGCCCGATCTGACCAAACTCGCCAAAAGTCACGGAGGGAAATTCCCGGAGAAATATTTCGAGGATGTGCTACGGAACGGAGTGGTGATATCCGCACACGGTTCGCCCGAGATGCCGACGTGGGGAGCGGATTTTCGAACCAGAGAGCATTTGGATTCGGAGCAAGTGACGCTGCGGATTACGAGCCTGAGCAACTACATCAAATCGCTTCAGGAAAAGTAGAGCCACACGGTTTCGCTGGCGTCGCCTCAGGTGATGCGCGCAAAGTCAAAGGCCTCAGGTCATCCCGATCCAAAATCGATCGGGAGGGACCTGAGCTACGGTGTTTTTGCGCGGGGTGCAGCAACATCGGCCCGGCTTTTCGCGCGGCGTGTGCAAGATGGAACTGCGCTAGGAAGAATTCTCAGGTGTATCTCTTGTGTGTTTTCGGGCTTTGTTCGGTTGAGACCCGGGGATTTAGGCCGTGACTTCCGAGGTGGCGGGCAACTAGAATGGCGGCCGAATCGGCGGTTCCTTCATGGAGAAAACGATTATGCGAGAGTTTCAAATAAAGACGGCGAAGCTCGTGATGGCGCTGGCTGTGGCGCTCCTGGCAGGCAGCGCGGCGCTGGCGCAGGATGTGAGTACGAACTCGATGCCTGGTACAGACTTCACGAAATATCACACCTATAAGTGGATCACGATTGAGGGTGCCAAATACCCGAACCAGATCGTCGACGCGCAAATCAAAACTTCCATCGATTCTCAACTTGCCGCAAAAGGCTTAACCAAGACCGACGGTGAAAAGGCCGACCTTTACGTTGGATACCAAGCTTCGATCGACCAGGAAAGGCAATGGAACGCTTACGGCACTGGCGGCTTGCGGTGGGGCGGGGGAATGGCGAACGCCACGTCGTCCAAGATCAGCGTGGGCACGCTTGTGCTGGATATGTATGACCCGGCGACCAAGCAGCTCGTTTGGACTGGTCGGGTGACGAAGACGCTTGACCCTAATGCGAATCAGGAGAAGAGGCAGAAGAATTTGGACAAGGCTATGCAGAAGTTGCTGAAGAATTTCCCGCCGAAATAATCGCTGAGTTAGAAATTTAGTTGCCAAATCAAGGGTCAGGGGCCTCAGGTCATCCCGATCCAAAATCGATCGGGAGGGATCTGAGCTATGGCGGTTTCCCGTGGCGTGCTCAATGTGGACCGCACTTTTGCGCGGCGCGCAACCCTCGCACCAAATTTGCTAGACGTGGCGGAAGGGTTCTTCGATTTTTTCGCCGGAAACCTTTTGGGCGTCGCGCTCCAGAGATTTGGTGATTAGATCCTTGGACCCGAGACCTACCGCCAGCGCCAGCGCAAACACAATTCCTCCAAAGAGAATGCCGAAGGCCAGCTCGACGATACCTGTGGCGATCCGTAGGTGTTCCAGTGCCATTGCCACCGCGAGGACGAGCACCAGCCATCGCACTCCTACGCTGAGCAGGCGGGCGTAGTTGAGGTTCAAATTCACGGCGCCGATAAGCACGCTGCGAGAAAGATAGCGAGCGACGACGCTGCCTACCACGAGGACCAGGAAAGCGCCGAGGATGTTGGGGATATAGGCGAAGATGCTGCGGGCAAGCAGGGACGTCCATTCGGCGTCGAAAGCGGCGATGCCGATGAGAAATCCAGCAATGATGATCGAAGCGGCAATCGCTCGCGATATTAAAAGTGTGGGGCTCTTGAGCAGCGGCCATTCGGAAGAAGAATGAAAGCCCCACTGGGCGAGGCGCTGGTCAAACTGCATGCTGGTGAGCACGCGGCGAACGATCGCGGCAAGAAGAAAGCCCAATACAATTGAGATCAGCACCGCGACGAGCAACGCGGCCGTTCCGGGCAAGAGGTCTGCGAATCTGGTAAGGAATCGCTCGGTGGATTGGGCTAAGGCTTGCTTGATTTCTCCCCACATAGGCACCTCCATTGCGACTTCTTCTCCGCCGACATTCACGGAGTGGCTAAGGGTTGAATCGATCCGGCCAGCGCCAGCGCGAAACGAGATAGGGCTTGGCGGATTCGTATGCCACGGCCAGGCGTTCGAGTATCTGTTCCACTCCAGCCGCGTCGGCCGCTTCGGCATCGCGGGCAAAACCGGCGACCCAGGCGAGATAAAGCGGCGTCATGGATTTGAGCAAGTGGTCGCGATTGATGGTGCGAAGGCGATGCGCCAACGCGAAATCGTAGACAACGCGTACCCACAAATCGTTGGGCATGCGAAATTGTTCGAGCGGCAGACGGGCGAGCTTTCTCAGCTCGAGAAGCGTGGAGGGCGGCAATACCAAATCCCAAATCTCCTGCAGATCCCGATTTCCCAGCTGGAATGATTCGACCATACGACTGACGTCCACTGTGCCGGTGTCCTGAGACAAAAGAACAGGCTTGCCGAACGAAGGCAGAGGAACGGATGAGCGGGTTCGCTGCCAGCAGGCCGCGCGTTTTTCCATGTCGGCAAAAATGGGGCTCAGTATTTGCGCGACCAGGGAACTGATATTCGTCCAGTCCGGCGGTGGGTAGGTGCGTGGGCCGACGAGAACCTGGCAAACTTTGAGATTGTCGCAGAGGGCGGCGGGAGCAATGGAAGCCAGCGGATGCACACCACTCTTTTCAGCGCCGAGCATTTTGGTGAACAGGCGGCGAGAAATGCCGAGGTCCGGTCCCAGGGGATTACGGATTCTTTTGCCGTAGAGGCAGCGGGTGAGCGGGGAGATGACGCTGCTGTTTAGCAATCCTTCGAATTTCCGTAGCGCGTATTGTGGCGCGACGAGATCGAAATCTTCCTCCAGGAGCGGCTGCACTACTTCGCGAATCCAATCCGGCTTTGAATTCTCGATGGTGGAGGCGACGATGCAGCAGGCGCGCGCGTTCAATTGCTCGCTGACGGCAAAAGTGGATTGGTATGCGGTGACGACATTGACCACCGGGGTGCCGGGGTCATTTGTTTTCGACGACGGCCAGGGAACGAAATAGGGAGACGGTATTTTTTCGGAGGCTTCTGAAGTGGCGTCGGCCGGACCTGCGTGAGTATTGCGCAGAGCT
>Ga0070733_10003936_pt1 | contig 10042 bp, 7 predicted proteins | sample Coa_R1_9_FD_66450 | JGI IMG/M metagenome (GOLD analysis project Ga0070733, IMG submission 66450) | Surface soil microbial communities from Centralia Pennsylvania, which are recovering from an underground coalmine fire - Coalmine... | ecosystem: Environmental > Terrestrial > Soil > Unclassified ... | reverse complement strand
GCTATGGCTTCTCGCGGGCGTGGGCTTGACCGCCTTCCTCTGGAACAAAGCGATCCGCTCACACGCTCTCTTCACGGCTCTTTTTCTCGTGTGTTCCGCTCTCGCGGTCTGCCCCGGCTTCTATTTCCGTCAGCACTATTTCGTCCTGATGCTGCCTGCCCTCGCTCTGCTGATTGGAGCGGCCGTAGAGTCAGCGACGCAGCAACTCCGCGCGGGATGGGTCCGTGGCGCCCCGATAGCCGTTTTCGCGCTGATATGCATGATCGCTGTGCTGCCGCAGCGAACATTCCTGTTCGGGATGGACGCTCAGACCGCGTGCCGCTCCGTCTATGGATTCAACCCGTTCCCCGAGGCAATTCCCGTTGCCGACTACATTCGATCCCATTCCCCTGCCGGAAGCACAGTCGCTGTGCTGGGGTCCGAACCCGAGATCTACTTCTATTCCGATCGGCATTCGGCCACCGGGTACATTTACACGTACGCGCTCATGGAGCCTCAGCCTTACGCTTCGCGGATGCAGAAGCAAATGGCCCAGGAGATCCAGGCAGCGAACCCCGCGTTCATTGTCTTCGTTGCCGTGCCGTCATCCTGGCTGCCGCGGCCTAATTCTGACCACTTCATCATAAACTGGTCCAAGCAATACGTGCATGAGCACTACGAACTGGTCGGCATCGCCGACATCCTTCCGGAAACGCAGTATCGCTGGGGTGCTGACGCCAGGACGTACCAACGGCGTTCGCCGTTTGGAATCGAGGTATACAAACGGACGGGCTGACCGCGATCCGGCCCCTATTGCAGGGCCGGCGCTTCGGATGAACAGGTCGGGGCAGTCACGCTGACCTGCTTCTGTAGATCAACCCGAATCACGCCTGAGGCATCGGCGCAGAAGTGGCGCTTCCCCGACACGCCGGGATCGACGGGATCCGCCTGTACCGCATAGCCATCCGCCTTGCCCACCGTGCAACCCGCGGGCACAGCGGAATCGGGTTGAAACGCCTGCGTTCCGGGCGTGAACGTGAACCGATATCCGCTCTTTTCAGTTTGGTTCCCGGATGCGCCCTTTGCCAGTGTGGGATCGAGCAGAAGGGCCGTGCTGCACGACGGCTGAGCGATATCGGCCTGGCCGCCCAGGGTGCTCAGGTCGTTCGAATAACCCACTCCGTACATCGCTTTGTAGGCCGCCTCCGCGCTCATCATATTCCGAAGCGAGCCGACGGCAGACGCCTCGTTGCCCGCAACCTTGGAGCGAAGCAAGTTGGGAATCGCGATGGCCGCGATCACCACGACGATCGCGATGACGATCAGGAGTTCGATCAGCGAGAAACCATTTCGCTTACCTAAGGATTTTTCTTCCGTCAGCCTCATAAGTGGTCCCTCAGGATATAGCAAGCGGGGCCGCGAGTATAGAGAGGTCTCGGAATTCCGTGCGGCCAGCCGAATTCCAACGCATGGTTGGGAAGAAAGCGGACGACGCCCAGGTCGAGCCGTTTTCGAGGCGGAATTCCCTGCCCTTCAGATTTCGTATTTCTTCGCGTAGTGGCGGAAGGACCGGTAGGTCATCTTCAACAGTTCCGCGGCCCGCGTGCGCACGCCCCCGGAGCGTTCCAGCGCGGCGAGGAGATACGAGCGTTCCATGTCGCGGATGTGTACTTCGAGATTCAATCCGTCCGCGGGAATGTTGACGCCGTTTCCGTTTCCGTTGCCGTTGTGCGCGGCGTGCGCGACGGACTCTTGAAAATGGTTGCGGATGCGGTCCGGCAGGGCCTCGATGCCGATAGCGTTTCCGCTCTCCAAAGCGACTGCACGCTCGATCGTATTTTCGAGTTCGCGGACGTTCCCCGGCCACTCGTACACTTCCATCCGCCGCATCGCTTCGGGGTCGATACCCTGAATCTTCTTGTTCATGGATTTGGAAAAGCGCCCCAGAAATTCGCGCGACAGAAGCGGAATGTCCTCGCGGCGTTCGCGCAGCGAAGGAAGGTGGATGGGAATGACGCTCAGGCGATAGAACAAATCCTCGCGGAAACGGCCCTCGGCGATCTCTTCCTCGAGGTTCTTGTTCGTCGCGGCAATCACGCGCACGTCGACGTCGGATTCCTCCGTGCTGCCTACCGGCCGGACCTTCCCTTCCTGCAGCACGCGATAGAGTTTCACCTGCATGGTGACGCTCATGTTCCCGATTTCGTCCATGAACAGCGTCCCGCCATGCGCGGCCTGAAACAGTCCGCGGCGATTCTCGTTGGCTCCCGTGAAGGCGCCTTTCACGTACCCGAACAGCTCCGACTCCAGGAGAGTTTCCGGGAAAGCGCCGCAATTGATCGTGATGAACGAATTTTTCGCCCGCGCGCTGTGCTCATGGATGGCGCGGGCGACCAGTTCCTTGCCCGTGCCGCTCTCGCCGGTGATCAGCACGCGGCTGTTCTGCGGTGCGATATTCTCGATGAGCTCGAAAATCGCCTTCATTTTCGGGCTCGTGCCGATGATGTGGTCCAGGCCGGTGAGCCGGCGCAGCTCCCGGCGCAGGAACCGGGCCTCCTTGCTGAGCGCGAGGCTTTCCGTGATCTGCTGCATTGCCGGGCGCAATTCATCCAGCAGGCGGTCGCCCTTGATCACGTAACGGTCCGCGCCAAAGTTGACCGCGTCGATCGCCGTGTTGATGGTCGGGACGCCCGTGATCAGGATGAATTTCGTGATCGGCGAAATTTCCCTGCAATAGCGAAGCAGCTCGACGCCGTCCATGTCGGGCATGCGAATGTCGGAAACGACGATGTCGTAGATCTGCGCAGCGAGGCGCTCTTTCGCCGACGCGCCGTTCGACGCGGTATCCACCCTGTGCCCCTCTTTGCGAAAGCTGATCTCGAGGAGCTCGCAGATCGAGCGTTCGTCGTCCACTACTAGAACGTGAGCCATGTGCCCTTATCGTCTCCCCGAAGGCTGAAAGGTTCCGTGCCCCGGCCTCGCGTCCCGCCCGACCACGACGGATGCGTCCAGAGGAATCGAAGTCGTTGCGCCCGGATGCGCCGGTTTTGCGTTTCGAGATGTCGCCGCGGCGCGAGGAAGCTCGATTACGAACTCCGCGCCACGTCCTTTCTCGGCTTCGACGCGAATCCGCCCGCCGTGCGCCTGCACAATCCTGTAAACAATGGCAAGCCCCAGGCCTGTTCCCTCGGTAAATCCGGACTGGAACGGTTCGAAAATCTGCAACGCCTGTTTCGGCTCGAATCCGATCCCGGTGTCGCGAATCGAAACCGAGACGCAGTGGGGTTCGTCGTCAAGCTTGACGGACAGTGTCCCGCCCTCCGGCATGGCCCGCAGCGCGTTATTGCAGATATTCCAGAGCACCTGCTTGAGGGCGTCGCGGTCGCCGCGCGCCTTGGCGCGAACAACGTAATTCCGCTCGATCTTGTACTTGCCGCGGGACCGCTCGTCGCGCTCGATCAGCAGCAGCAGATCGTCGATGAGCGCGGCAAGATCCACGTCGACGAACGCGTACGACTTCTCCCGCGAATAATCGAGAAAATCGGAGATGATCTGGTTCAGCCGCTGCGATTCGCGGCTTACGATCTGGACGAGTTTCTTGTCGTCGTCTTCGAGCGGAGCAAGCCGCGCCAGCTCCTTCAGCGCTCCGCTCATCGCGGTCAGTGGCTGCCGGATTTCGTGGGCGATCGCCGCCGAGAGACGCCCGAGCGCCGCCATCCGCTCCTTGGTTTCGACTTCCTTCTCCAGGCGCTTCAGCTCCGTCAGGTCCTGAAAGTTGAAGACGTAGCCGCTCGTCTGGTTCTCTCCCGTGCGTAGGGGCGAAATCGAAAGGCCCAGGAAGCGAGCCGCCCCCGAGGGCGTGCGGCATTCGATTTCCTTGCGCAATGCCGTAGGGGTGCCGTTTTCGTCCGCTTCGACGGGCCAGAATCCGGGCAGAACATTGGCGACGTTTTCTCCCCGAAGGAGCCCGAAGCCATGGCCGGTCATTTCCGCGCCCGAGCGGTTGATCAGCAGAATCCGGCCATTCAAGTCCGTAGTGAGAAGTCCGCCACGCATCGACTCGATGATGTCCTGGTTGAACGCCCGCAGGTCTTTCAACTCTTCGCTTTTCTCCTGCAGTTCGTCGCCTTTCTTTCGGAGCGTCTGCGCCAGCAAACTTCCTAGATAGGCGACCGCGAAAAACGCAAAGAAATTGCTTCCAAGCCAGGATTCGAGAGAGCGCGCGCTGGGTGTCGACAGCGATGTGCGCCCGATGACGCTGTAAAACATCATCTCCACCACGCAAGCCAGGAGGATGAAACTCGTCCCCGCAACGAAGAACACGGCCCGCCGCGAAAACAAAATGCTGGCCATCAGAATCACGAGCACGTATAGCGAGACAAAGTAACTGTCCTGTCCGCCTGTGGCGTAGACAACCGCCGTCACCACCAGCAGGTCTCCAATCATCTGCGCCGGCGCATGCCAGGAAGCCTCGGGAACCCATCGCTGCAGAATCAGGTAAGCGACTGCAAGCGTGTACCAGAGCACGATCAGCGGCAATAGAAGGCGAAACTGCAATGAAACCGGGGTGAAATGGCCCACCGCGATGACGGCGAGGAGAAATGTAATGATGAGAAAGCGGACGCGCCCCATCCAGGGGAGCCATTCGCCCGTGTTCGGTGTTGAATCCGTTTTCACGTTCCGTCTTTCCGCAAACAGGCGCCAAACCGTCCCTCGGGCAAAACACACGTTTCGCCCGAAGGGGTCAGCCGCTTTCCGCCGGTGCAAGGCTTCGACATCAGTGCATGGTCGAGAGCTTGCCGATCAGCGAGAAGAGTGGCAGGTACATGGAAATGACCACGCCGCCGACCACAACGCCAAGAAAGACGATCATCACGGGTTCCAGCGACGTGAGAAGGTCTTTCACCGCGGCGTCCACTTCTTCCTCGTAGAAGTCGGCGATTTTCTGCAGCATCGCGTCCATCGCACCCGTTTGTTCGCCGACGCCAATCATCTGCGTCACCATGCCCGGGAAAACGTCCGTCTCCTTGAGTGGATCCACGAGGGAACGGCCGGCTTCAACAGCTTTGCGCGTTTGCGACACCGCTCTTTCGACGACCGCGTTGCCCGCCGTGCGCGCCGTAATGTCGAGGCCTTCGAGAATCGGCACGCCGCTCGAAATCAGCGTGCCCAGCGTTCGCGTGAAGCGCGCCACTGCGATTTTCCGGAGCACGATGCCGAGGACTGGCAACTTCAACAGTACGGTGTCGATGGCCATGCGTCCGGTCGGCGTGCTGTGCCAGAACTTGATTGCGAACACGCTGCCCACGGCGAACACCAGAATCAGCAGACCGTAGATGCTGCCGACGAAGTTGCTGAGCGCGATCACGATCCGCGTCGGCAGAGGCAGGTCTACTTCCAGGCCATTGAACAGCGAGACGAAGACGGGTACCACCTTCCATAACAGCAGGGTGATGACACACGCCGCGATGCTCATGACTGAAATCGGGTAAATCATCGCGGACCTCACGGCCCGCTTCAGCTTCACGTTCTTTTCGATGTAGGTCGAAAGACGCTGCAGAATCGTGTCGAGAATACCGCCCGTCTCTCCCGCCTCCACCATGTTGTAGTACAGCGGGTCGAACGCCTTCTCGTGCTGCTTCATCGCCGCCGAGAGCGTGCTGCCGCCCTCAACGGACGCTCGCACGGCGTTCAGGATTTTCTGGAAAGTCCTGTTTTCCTGCTGCCCCGCGAGAATTTCCAGACACTGAACCAGCGGCAAACCCGCGTCGATCATCACCGAGAACTGCCGCGTGAACACGGCCAGTTCCTTGGCGTCGACGCCGCCGCCGAATGTCGGGATACTGAATTCCTTTCCCTTTTCGGAGAGCTTGCTGACGCTGACCTGCTCGCGTCGCAACAGGGCGGCGAGTTCGTTCTTGCTCGCCGCGACGCGTTCTCCCGCTACGGCGGCTCCCGCCCGGTTGGTGCCTCTATAGGTATAGACCGGCATTGTTTCTTCCTCCTCTTCTCTACCTTCGGACGTGCGCTCTGCCGCCCGCTGGCGCAGAGGTTACCCCGCGGTTAATCAAGTCCTGTAATTCGTCTGGATTCGAAGACCGCGAAAGAGCGGTCTCGAGACTGATGGTCTTCTGGAAGTGAGCGTTGGCGAGCCCCTGGTTGAACGTCTGCATTCCGGTCTGACCCGTTCCGGTTTGCATGGCCGAATAGATCTGGTGAATCTTGTCTTCGCGGATTAGGTTGCGGATGGCGGCCGTTGGAATCAATATCTCCATCACCATCAGTCGGCCGCGCCCGTCGATGCGCGGAAGCAGCGCCTGGCAAAGAATCCCTTCCAGGACCATCGAGAGCTGCGCGCGCACCTGCGGCTGCTGGTGCGCCGGGAAAACGTCCACGATACGGTTGATGGTCGAAATAGCCGAGTTCGTGTGAAGTGTCGCGAACGTCAGGTGGCCCGTCTCGGCGATGCGCAGCGCCGACTCGATCGTTTCCAGGTCGCGCATTTCGCCGATCAGCACCACGTCCGGATCTTCGCGGAGCGCCGCGCGCAGCGAGTTCGCGAACGAATGCGTGTCCGAGTGCACTTCCCGCTGGTTCACCAGACACTTCTTGTGGTTGTGCAGAAACTCGATCGGATCTTCGATCGTGATCATGTGTTCTTCGCGTTCGTTGTTGATCTTGTCCAGCATCGCCGCCAGCGTCGTCGACTTGCCCGAGCCGGTTGGCCCCGTCACCAGCACCAGCCCGCGCGGCTTGTCGCACAGTCCCTTCACCACCGCCGGCAATCCAAGCCCTTCGAAGGTCTTGATCTCCCATGGAATCGTCCGAAAGACGGCCGCCACCGCGCCCCGTTGGTGAAAGATGTTGCCTCGAAAACGCGCCAGGCTTTTCAAGCCGAATGAGAAGTCGAGCTCCAGATTCTCCTCCAACCGGTGCTTCTGCACGTCCGTCAGGACGCTGTAGGCCAGCGCCTTCGTGTCCGCCGCGGTCAGCGGCGACATCTCCAGCGGCCGTAGTTTGCCGTGCACGCGAATGCGCGGCGCGCTGTTGGTGGAGAGGTGCAGGTCGCTTCCTCCCATCTCGATCATCGTTTTCAGCAATTCGCTCAGGGTAATGCCGGCCATGATTCACTCTCCTCCGTCACAGAACCGTCTCGCGAAGCACTTCTTCCATCGTCGTCTGTCCCGCCGCCACCTTGATCAATCCGCTGCGGCGCAACGTGATCATCCCGTTCTCCAGCGCCTTTTTCTTCAGCTCGATCGCGGAGGCGCCCACCAGAATCAGTTCCCGCAGCTCGTCTGTAATGTCCATCACTTCGTAAAGTCCCACGCGTCCTTTGTAGCCCGTGTTGTTGCACACGCCGCAACCGCGCCCGTGATAAATCGTCGTCTTGCTGGCTTCCTCTTCCTTGTACCCGGCGTCCAGCAGCGCTTGCGGCTGTATCTGCAGCGGCTCTTTGCAACCGGAACAGATGCGCCGCACCAGTCGCTGCGCGCCGATCAGGTTCACCGACGTGGCCACCAGAAACGGCTCGATGCCCATGTTCATCAACCGGCTGATTGTCGAAGGCGCGTCGTTCGTGTGCAGCGTCGAAAGCACCAGGTGGCCCGTGAGCGCCGCCTTGACCGCGATTTCCGCCGTCTCGAAGTCGCGGATTTCCCCGACCAGAATGATGTTCGGGTCCTGCCGCAGGAAGGCGCGCAGCGCGGATGCGAAATTCAACCCGATCTGCTCCTTCATCTGCACCTGGTTGATTCCGGGAAGCTGAAACTCCACCGGATCCTCGGCGGTCATGATGTTGGTTTCGGGCGTGTTCAGCCGCGCCACCGAGGAGTACAGCGTGTTCGTCTTTCCCGAGCCCGTCGGACCGGTGACGAGCACCATTCCGTACGGCTTCAGGATCGCCCGCTCGAATCTCTCGAGAGACTCAGCCTCGAATCCGAGCTTCGTCATGTCCAGACGAAGGTTTTCTTTGTCCAGCAACCGGAGAACAATTTTTTCGCCGAACAGCGTGGGCACCGTCGAAACGCGGAAGTCCAGCTCTTTCCGTTTTCCGTCTTTCGAATACTTGATCATGATGCGGCCGTCTTGGGGCAGCCGCTTTTCGCTGATGTCCAGCTTCGACATGATCTTCACGCGGCTCGTGATCGCATCCTTCAGTTTCAACGGAGGCGACATCACGCCTTGCAGCACGCCGTCGATGCGGAAGCGGACGCGAAATTCCTTTTCGTAGGGCTCCAGGTGAATGTCGCTGGCGCCGCGTTTCACCGCGTCGGTCAGGATCAAATTGCACAGCCGGATGATGGGAGCTTCCTCGGCGGCCTTTTCGAGCTCCTCCAGGTCCATCGTCTCGGCTTCTTCGGCGCTCAACTCCAGCGCGGCTTCGTCGCCGGCGAGGTCCTTCATCACCTTGTCGAGTTCCTCGACGCTCTCGATTTCGCCGTAGAGCTTGTGAATCGCTTCGCTGATCGCCGTTTCCGACGCCACCACCGGCTCGACGTTGAATCCCGTCATGAACTTGATATCGTCCATGGCGAACACGTTCGTCGGATCGGTCATCGCGATCGTCAGAGTCGATCCGACGCGCGAAAGCGGCACGATCTGATAGCGAATCGCGGTTTCCTGCGGCACCAGCTTGATCACGGAAGGATCGACTTCGTAGAATTTCAAATTGATCGACGGAACGCCGTATTGCCTTGACAGCACAGCCGTAATGTCGTCGTCGTTCACCAGGCCCATCTTCACCAGACACGTGCCCAGCCGCCCGCCGTTCTTCTTCTGGTAGTCGAGCGCCTGCTTCAGCTGATCGGTGGAGATCAGGCTATCCTTGATCAGGATTTCGCCAAGCCGCGAAGACATGAGTGTGCGTGTGCGGTACTAGAACCCGCTGCCGAAAAGCGTAGCACGCTCGCTCGCAGCCGACCGGATATGGAGGGCCAGTCGTAGTGAATCAGCTAACATCCGATAGGCCGCGCCCAAACCTGTCCCTCGGTACAGGCGTTTTTTTGACCCTGTACGAAGGTACAGGTGCTTTATTCTCCGTAGTTTACGTTCCGGCAATTTGCGGTTTGCTCGTGTCAGGGCGTAACTTTAGTCGGCGAAACGCTCTCAAATCGATCGCAGTAGAAGCGCGGGCCCTCTCTCGGCAGACAGGCTTCAGGCCCGCCACAATGCGCTCTGCGACCGACAGCGCTTCGGGCCTGGGGTCGTTGACCCGCTCCCGGATTTGTAGCTCGGCGTGCCTGAGCGTCGAAGGGGTCCGCCGGCGTCTCTGCCTTTACTAGCAGCGACCTTTCTATACTGGAGGGGCGAAGGCATTAGGGCAGACGTATAAATGCAGCGGTGGTGGAAGTTTGTAGCGCCAGCATCTCGCCAGCGTCTTTGCCTTACTAGCAGCGACCTTCTTACACTGAGGGACGAAGGCATCAGGCCAAAGCTGTAAATGCAGCGCGACATCTTTGGGTGGAAGCGCGGGGCTTTCGCGCCGTTTGCGTCCCGATGCTCTGCCCCACGCCCGGCTGCCAGAGCGCATCGACGGGCACCACCGCGCAGCACGAGCGCCCGAATCCTTGCGATTCCAACACGCGAGGCACAATATGAACGGATCCCCATCCTTGCGGATCGCGTAAGGGCGGGTCAAACGCCGCCATGACGGACACGGACGCTCCACTCTCGCTCTCTGAACGCTCGCGCTTCCGGACTGCGCTTATCCTCGCGGTCGCGGCCGACGCGCTTCAACTCATCGTCTTTCCGATGTTCGCGGAAGGCGCCTTCTCGCCGGCTGACGACATCCTCGATTTCGTCGTGGCCGCCGTGCTCGTCCCTCTTCTCGGCTGGCACTGGGAATTTCTTCCCACCGTTCTCGCCAAACTCGTCCCCGTCGCCGACCTGTTCCCCTTCTGGACCCTCGCCGTCGCCAACGTCTACCGCAAATGGAAGCGCGAGCAAAAAATCCTCGACATCCCCTCACCGCCTTCGTAGCTCCGCCGATTTTGCCTTTTGTGTAGCGCTGGGTTGTCCTGAGCGTCATCGGAGGGTGGGCGCTGCGAGCCGTAGATCCGCC
>Ga0070733_10003935_pt1 | contig 10042 bp, 6 predicted proteins | sample Coa_R1_9_FD_66450 | JGI IMG/M metagenome (GOLD analysis project Ga0070733, IMG submission 66450) | Surface soil microbial communities from Centralia Pennsylvania, which are recovering from an underground coalmine fire - Coalmine... | ecosystem: Environmental > Terrestrial > Soil > Unclassified ... | reverse complement strand
CGAACGCTGGCGCGGGGTCAAAGGCCATCCCTACGAACAGGGATTCGACCTCCGGCTTGTCCCCGAGAAGCTCGGCGAGCCGCTCCGCTGGCGTGCCCCCAAAATAATCTTCGTCAATTCCATGAGCGATCTCTTTCATGGCCAGGTTCCCGACGATTACATCGTCGCAGTCGCGCGAGTTATGGTTGCCGCAAACTGGCATACCTATCAGGTTCTTACGAAGCGCTCGGAGCGCGTCAAACGGCTTCTGAATTCGACTCTCGGCTTTGCCGCCGAACAACCTCACATCTGGTGGGGTGTCAGCGTCGAGGACCAAAAGCACGGCCTCCCGAGAATTGACCATCTTCGCGCCGCTAACGCCGCGGTTCGCTTCCTCTCCATTGAGCCGCTCTTGGAAGACCTGGGACCTGTCAATCTGGCCGGAATTCATTGGGTCATCGTCGGCGGCGAAAGCGGTCCCGGCGCCCGCCCGATGGAAAAAGACTGGGTTCTTTCCGTGCGCGACCAGTGCCGCCGTGCGGGCGTTCCGTTCTTCTTCAAACAGTGGGGCGGCGTCCGGAAGGCGGCCACTGGCCGAAAGCTGGAAGGCAAGATCTACGGCGAGTTCCCCGCGCGCGTGCTTCATCCCGTCCCTTCCGCCCAGGAATGCGCGTCCCTCGCCTCGAAGCTCGGAACCCCAGTGTTTGCTATAGTGTAGCGCGATTACCTCGGACGATTTTCACCCCACACGAAAATGTACCTTGGCCTTGTGTACTAACTGTGCTACAATACCGTGTGAGTTATCAAAATGAAGGACTTACGCCACCACACCGGGCTCACCACCGCTCTTAGGCGCCTCAGCGCCTCCGTCGCGCGTGTCCCGCTTGTCCCGAGCGAAGCGCGCTTTTCGTGCCCCGGTTGGGTTCGCGGGGTCGAGGGAAGCGGCCAACGGGACCCGAGGGACCTCTCTTCGCTACCAGCTGGCGTGCGCATTTCTAATCGTCACTCGTGTCGATTAGAAACCACTCTAAGTCCTTGCGTCCCAACAAAATTAGTTCTCCTAATCGTCACTCAAATGCCCCTCTTTTCCGCGCAAACTCCTCCACCAAAGCAGCGCCGCCTCGCGTCTTTGTCGGCGCCCGCCACGAACCGCTCGCCACGGGCCGCTGCATCCCGTATCATGTCGGCGCGGAGGAATCGCTGATGCGACATCATCGGAACGGGCTTCCATGGGCGCTCTTGATCGTGCTGGGATTCGGGCTTGCGGCGACGCAGTTGCTCGTCGCCGGCAACCGCCACGTCGCGCGCGCTGTCGATGCGGCTTCAGCGCCGGCGTCTGCGACATCGCCGCAGGATCACGCCGTGCTCGCGAAAGCCTATCGCTTCGAGCGCGGCGGATGGATTTACGTTCATCTCGAAGGCTCGCCCCACGACATCGGTTACCAGCACGGCTACCTGCTCTCTCCCGAAATCGCCGACGCCTTCGCTTCCGTCCGCCTGAACGCCACGCATTCCAGCGGACGCGACTGGACTTTCTTCCGCCGCGCCTCCCGCGAAATGCTCTGGCCGAAGATTGACGACGAGTACAAATCGGAACTGCAAGGCATCGTGGACGGCCTCAAAGACAAAAAAGTGAAGCTCGACCTCGACGATGTGGTCGCCATGAATGCCTTTCAAGAGCTGCCCGATTACTACGTGCCATGGCTCAACGCGCAAACGAAAGCGGCGAACTCACCGGCAAATGCACCAAAGGACTCCGGCCCGGGACATTGCAGCGCATTCGTGGCCACGGGAAGCTGGACCAAGGACCACCAGATCGTCATGGCGCACAACAACTGGACGAACTACGCCGACGGTGAGCGCTGGAGAATCATTTTCGACATCGTCCCCCAGCAGGGTTTCCGCATGTTGATGGATGGTTTTCCCGGCGTGATTGCGAGCGATGACGATTTCGGGGTCAATTCGAACGGGCTCATGATCACGGAGACGACCATCTCGAATTTTCACGGCTGGGATCCGAACGGCAAGGCGGAGTTCGTTCGCGCGCGCAAGGCCATGCAGTATGCAGGCTCCATTGACGACTACGTGAAGATCATGCTCGACGGAAACAACGGCGGCTATGCGAACGACTGGCTGCTTGCTGACCGCAAGACCGGCGAGATCGCGCAATTCGAGCTCGGCCTGAAACGCATGAAGCTCTGGCGCACCAAGGACGGCTACTTTGTCGGCTCGAATTTCGTCAGCGATCCCGGCGTGATGAAAGAAGACACTACATTTGATCCCGCGAATCCGGCGAGCTCACCCAACGCCCGCCATGCGCGCTGGGAAGAGTTGATGAGCGAAAGCAAAGGCCAAATCGACGCGACCATGGCGCAGGTTTTTCTATCCGATCACAAGGATTCGTTCACGAAGAAATATGGCGCGGACTTGCGGACGCTGTGCGGACATGGCGACGCGGACCCGGAAACCTATCCGGACTGGCAGTCCAAGCCCTTTCAGCCGCACGGAGCGGTGCAGGGAAAAGTAATGAACGCGCAGATGGCTCAAGAAATGAGCTTTGCAGCCCGCATGGGCCATCCCTGCGGGTCGGACTTCAACGCCGCAAAATTTCTACAGGAGCATTCCGAGTATTCGTGGCAGGCATCCGTCCTGGGCGACATGAACGCCGGGCCGTGGACCCAGTTCCACACCGGCGAACATGCCGCGCAGTAAGGATGACGATGTAGCCTCCGCGTTACTTCGCGTTGCCTGCAACGCGGAGGTTGTTGGTTACTGAAAAGACGTCCGCAACGCCGTTCGCTTGAATATTCGCGGTGTCCTTGTCGGCTTCATTGTCCACAACGCCCTCGAGGGTGACGTGCCCGTTTTTCACGATGATGTGAATCGGGGGCACGGCGCCTTGCGCGTAGCGCTCGAGCGAGGAGAAGCCGTAAATCGCGCGGAACTCGGCCCGTCGAATGCGATCGTCATTGGGAGACAACGGAAGCACCTCGATCTGGTTGTCGACCGATGCCACGCCTTCGATTCTCTTCACCGCAGCTTCGGCGTCGCTCTTGAGCACGGGCCTGACCACCTGGCCCATGAGCAGCACTTTGTCGCCTTCGACCTTGTATTCGAGATTGTCGAACAGCGAATACCACGGGAGCATCACCAACTGATGCCGCACTTCCTGCACCAGCGTGGCTTGAAGACGCGCCGGGTCACGCTGCGCTTGCGTTTTATTGTTATCGCTCGCCGCGTAAAGTCCGGCTCCCGGCGAAACGAGCGCCAATGGAATGAATAGCAAACCTATTGTAAGGGTCCGAAAAGTTGATTTCATTGTTTACCGCCTTTCTCTCTCTCGCATCGCTCTCAGATGTTTAGATGCAATGGCGATTGCCCTGGTTCCAAGATTGCGCCCAGCGGCCGGAACTGGAAATAAAGCGTTTGCTGTATTTGGGCTAGAAGGCAAATGCAGATTCGCGCCGCAATCATTCGAAAGGAGCGTTGAGCGCGGCAACCAGTTCGACGAAGCTCTCGGCGCCGAGGGCTTGCTCGATCGACTCTTTCCGGTGAAACACTTCGCCCGCATCACCCAGCAAATCATGCTGGGACTGATTGTCGGGCGTAAGAATCAAGATGATGAGCCGGGCCGGTTTGCCGTCGCGCGCGTCGAAATCCACGCCGGACTTGGATCGCGCCACGACGACAATAGGCGCCAGCAGCCCGGCGACCCGCGCGTACGGGACGGCAAGATTCTGGTGCCAGCCGCTGGGAGAGACGCGTTCGCGCTCGAGAACGAGGCGGAGGAATCGTTCCGGCGAGTTGGAAACAGTTTCCGCGGCAAGATTGCACATTTGGCGGAGAACGTCCTCTCTGGTCCACCCCTCCAAATTCGGCATGAAGAATTTGTTGGAAACCACGTCTTTCAATTTCAGGGTGCGCCTTCTGCGAATCAGTAAGTGAATCGCAGGCGCGGAAACGAGCGAAGTGAAGAGCGCCATTACCACCAGCGCGACGAACATGCTCTCGCGAATCAGCCCGTACTGAAGCGCCAGGATTCCCAGAATCATTTCCATGGCGCCGCGCGCATTCATTGCAAGCCCCACGCCCCATGCCGTGCGGCGGTCCATCCCGCCCAGGCGCGCTCCCCATCCGGCGCCCGCGAGTTTGCCGACACAAGCCACGGCGATAACGGTCAGCGTGACCGGAAGATTGAAATTGGCAATGAAGTTCGTCCGCAGGCCGATACTGGCAAAAAAGAAGGGAGCGAAGACGTTGGTGACGATCTCGTGAATGTGCTCGGAGGTCCGCTTGCGGAGGTGACTCGATTCCCCCACGGCGATTCCAGTGATAAACGCGCCGAAGACCGCGTGAATTCCGGCAAATTCAGCGAAGGCCGCGGCGGCGAGAGTGAGCGTGAAGATGAAACCCAGGATGCCACCGGGCCAGCTGGTGTGCGCCTGAATGAAAGGCAATAGCTTGTCGATGAGCCAGCGCACGACGGTGAGCGCCAGCACCGTGAAGGCGGCCACGAGCGCAATCGTCCGCTTTACGCCGCCTCCGGAATGGCCGCCGACATTCATCATGCCGAGGATCATGGAAAAAAGAATCCAGCCGACGAGATCGTCGAACATAGCCGACGACATCACGACAGTTCCCATTTCGCTTCGCAGGAGGTTCAGATCCATCAAAATCTTCGCGATCACCGGCAACGCGGAGATGGAAAGCGCGGTGCCGACAAAGAGCGCAAAAATCAGCCGGTCGGCGCCCTCCTCCGCCCCCAGAAAACGCGGGAAGCCTATGGCCGCAACGAACCCCAGCGAGAAAGGAACCACGACTCCGAGAAGGCTGACGAGAAGGGCGCTCTTGCCCTGGCGAAAAATGCTGCGCAAATCAACTTCGAGTCCAGCGGTAAGAAGGAAGAAAACAACGCCGAGGGTGGTGACCGTATCGAGCACAATCGGCATCGCGCCCGTGCTGGGGAACAACGCCGCGTAGATGCCGGGCTTGAAATGGCCCAACACGGTTGGCCCCAGCAGAATCCCGGCCATGATTTCGCCGAGAACGGAAGGCTGGTCCAGCTTCTGCATCAATTCGCCGGCCAGCTTGGCGGCGCCGAGGAGGGCGGCCAGCGCGAGAAACATCGTCATCACGTCATGGGGACTGAGATGTGGCACCGCGAAGCCTTTCTTGGGCGCTGGACCCTGTGCTGGTCCTTGGCGCTGGAATTTCTGAAGTAGCCGGTAGATATATCGGCGCGCTGGGATTCGTACTATAACGCAAGCTGGCCCATCAGAGAGGATGCGAGAGGCTGATATTAGGGGGCAAAAAATCCCTCACCTGGCTGAGTGGTGCCGCGAATCCGTTGCTATCCGATTGGAAGCAAGGCAGGCCAGCGAACTGGCATTGGCATGCGCAAAGATGCTACAAAAATAAAAGCCTTTAAACGGTGTATCCGTGCCAGAAACCTGCAGTTCAAAAGGATGCAAGGCCTCGGTACCGGCGGGTCTCGCCGATGACCATATGTGCATTCTTCATTTCACGCTTTTCATCGAGCAGGAATGCCTGGAAATCCGGCGCGAATCGGCTTATGGAAACGTCGCTCGCGAGCGACAGGTGGAATTCATTCAAAAGATCGCCGGACGGGGAGAAACTCTGGTGCGCGTGGGAACGAGCGGGTTTCCGATGTCCGATGAAATCAAAGCGCGCATTTTGAGCACGCTGCTGACGCTGATGAATTGCCGCGAAAACATTGATCGTGCGCATATGCGGCAATCCGCGGCGCGGCGTTTCGTTGGATAGCCTTCTTCTGCCGAGCCTGCCTGGAAGATTCAATGCACGAGCGCGAGTCAGGCGCCGATAAAGCGCGCATATAGCGAGCGGGCGACGGCGGGATCCGTGGTCCCCTTGACGATCGCGCGGCCATCGGCAAAAACAGTCATTTCGTACGGCGGAACGCGGAAGCGAAGAAGGAAATTGTTGTTGCGAATTTCAGCGGCCGAAGCCGTGGCAAGCCTCATGCTGAGCTGGGCGAGGTCAAGCGTGCGATTGCGCTCGTGGATCTGCACGGAATCGCGTCCACACATCGTGATGTGAGGCTGGGCGGCGCCATCGAGATAGCGAAGCTCGCCGCGGGCGCACGCCCGGCACTGAGGATTGCGAGCGACGCGTACGGACTGAAATCGCCCACTCCAAACATCGCAGGAGACGAGCTTCCCGTGCAACGCCTTCGCCTGCCCTGCGAGAATTTTCGTCGCTTCCGCCGCTTCGATGGATGCGATGACTCCGGCCGCGGCATTGAGTACGCCCGCGGTGTCGCAGGTTTCTTCCGCGCTCATCGCAGCAGGTTTCGCTTCGCTTTCGAGCAGGCAAGCGAGGCACGCTGTTTCGCCCGGACGAATCGTCATGGTAACGCCGTAGCTTCCCACGGCGGCGGCGTAAATCCAGGGAATGCGGAGCGAAATCGCAGCGTCGTTCAGAAGCAGCCGCGTCTCGAAATTGTCCGTACCATCGAGGATGAGATGAAATCCGGCGAGAAGTTGCGCCGCGTTCGCCGGCGTGACATCGGCCACAATGCCTTCCACCCGCACGCCGGAGTTGATTGCGGCCAGCCACCGCTCCGCAGCCACAGCTTTCGGCAAGGCGTCGCGCGCATCGGATTCCTGGAACAAAGTTTGCCGCTGCAGATTGGAGGGCTCGACGAAATCGCGATCCACAATTCGTAGCCGTCCCACTCCCGCGCGGACGAGCAGGTTCGCAACCACCGTTCCGAGCGCGCCACAGCCCACCAGAACCGCACCGGCGGCGAGGAGCCTCTCCTGGCCCGCCTCGCCGATTCCATGGAACAGGATCTGGCGCGAATATTTTTCGTATTGTTCGCGGTTCATGCGGTGTTTCCAGATTCGAACTTCATCATAACGCCTTTTCGAGTCCGGCAGGCAACGCGGCTGTGCTAACCTTTCGTCCTACCTTGTGCGAATGAGAATTCCCCGTAAAACGCTGCTCGATAACAAGCAACCCGGGATTTCGAGGTGGGCATGTCTCCTGAGTGTTTTCGCGGCAAGTTGCGTCCTCAGCGCTCCCTTGCGAGGGCAGGACGGCGGCGTGGAAGGCGCGCCAGTGGCGGAGATTCGAGTGGTGGACGAATCGGGGAAGGCGGTCGGCAAGTGGACGCCTCCCCTGGCGCTCAGTGCGGGAAAGCCGTTTGATTTTGCCACGGAGCGCGAAAGCCTGCGCACGCTTTACCTCACGGGCGACTACTCTGAAATTCGAGTGACCGCCACGCCCGGGGCGGGCGGCCTTCGCGTGGATTTCATTGTCGTGCGGAACTACTACAACAACTCGGTTCGGGTTGAGGGACTGAAACCGCCGCCGACAGCTCCCGCCGCGGTGGCCGCGTTGAGGCTAGGGCTGGGCGAGCCCTTTCGCGAAAGCTCGCTCCAGGAAGGAATTGAGCGCCTCAAGGAAACGCTCCAACAGGACGGCTTTTACGAGGCGAAGGTAACCTGGACGCTCGCTCCGCACGAAGAGACGCGCCAGATGGACGTTTTCGTGAACGTGGAGCCTGGGTTGCGAGCGCGTATCGGCACGATCGAATTGCAGAATCAGTCCACCTACGCGGACGCGGAGCTGATTCATCGCTCGAAAATTAAAGCGAATGAGGAGATGACGTCGCCGCGGCTCTTGCGCGCTTCGCAAAGGCTGCAAAAGTTTCTGGTCAACCAGGGCTATCTGAGCGCGGGCGTTACGATTCATTCCGGAGGGTACGATCCGCAATCGAATCTCGTGCCGATCACCTACTCCGTAATTGCGGGCCCTCGCGTGCGCGTTGAAATCCACGGGGCACACCTGCGAGAGAGCCGCATCCGGAAGCTGCTTCCCATCTACGCGGAAGCAGCGGTGGACGAGGACCTGCTGCAGGAAGGCCGCCGCAACATTCGCGATTATTTCCAACGCGAAGGCTATTTCGACGCGGACGTGCAAGTGAGCTCGCGGCAGGAAGGCAGCGAGCGCGTGCTGACGTACGAAATCGCACCGGGCAGCCGCTTCCGGCTCACGGGGGTCTCGTTTGACGGCAACAAGTATTTCAGCAGCGAATTGCTCGCGAAACGCCTTCAGCTGCAGACGGCTTCCTTCGCTTCGAGCGGACGCTTCAGCCAGCGGCTGGTGCACGACGACGCCGATTCCATCCGCGGGGTTTATATCTCGAACGGTTTCCGAGATGCGCAGGTAACGTCCACGATTGATGACAATCACGGCGGAAAAAAAGGAAACCTGTTCGTTTCTTTCCACATCGTGGAAGGGCCGCAAACGCTTGTTTCCGAATTGCAGGTGCAGGGCAATCAAGTGCTCGGAACAAACACCATCCTGGCGGTTGTGGGCTCGAATTCCGGAGAGCCGTACTCGGATACGAGCATCGCGAGCGACCGCAACAATATCCTGGCGATGTATTACAACGACGGGTTTCCCGAAGCGCGGTTTCGGGAAGAAGTGCTCCCGGTAGAAGGGGCCAATCGCGTGCGGCTGATCTATCACATTACGGAAGGCCGCAGAATCGAAGTGGAGAAAGTACTTCTATCCGGCTACCAATACACGCGCCAGGGGATTATCGCGCGCCAGGTGCAGATTCACGCAGGAGGGCCGCTGCGCGAAGGCGACGTGGTGGAAACGCAGCGGCGGCTCTACAACCTGGGCGTTTTCAATCGCATTCAGATTGCGCCGCAGAATCCCAACGGCACCGACCCGGAAAAGACAGAGGTCGTGGACGTACAGGAAGGGAGCCGCTACACGCTCGGTTATGGCGGGGGATTCGAGGTGCAGCGGCTAGCCGGAGGCAGCGAGAACCCGAACGGAACAACGCTACAAGCGAGCCCGCGAGTGATTCTGGAAATTTCGCGCTTGAACATGTTCGGGCGCGCGCAGACGCTGACGTTCCGTATCCGGGCCAGCACGCTGCAATACCGGGCCCTGGCCGAATACACGGCGAACAATTTCCTGACGCGCCGGGACCTGAGCCTTCAATTCATCGCATTCGCGGACAAGAGCCAGGACATAAACACGTTCACATCCATACGGTACGAAGGGTCTTTGCAACTTGTGGAGAAGCTTTCGAGGTCAAGCTCGCTTTTGTACCGGTACTTTTACCGGCGCGTGGAAATACCGCCGGGTTCGCTCCGAATCAACCCCAATGAAGTTCCGCTGTTCAGCCAGCCGACGCTCGTTTCGGGCTTTGGCGTAACCTACGCGCGCGACCGGCGCGATAATCCCACCGATGCGAAGCATGGAACTTTCAATACGGCGGATGTGAGTGTGTCGTCGCGCTCGCTGGGCTCGAGCGCAAGCTTCTTTCGCGGCTTCGCTCAGAATTCGTCGTTTACCCCGTTCGGGCGGGCGTTTGTGTTTGCGCGATCCGTGCGTTTCGGAGTCGAGGAGCCGCTCTTCGATACGCACGAAGAGGATGTACCGCTGCCAGAGAGGTTCTTCGCGGGCGGGGGGACGTCCATTCGAGGCTTTGGCCTGAATCAGGCGGGGCCGCGCGATCCGGTTACCGGATTCCCGGTGGGCGGCCTGGCGCTGCTGGCGTTCAACCAGGAACTGCGCTTCCCGATGAAGCTGCCCTACGTGGGCAATCGCCTGGGCGGCACGCTCTTCTATGACGCCGGCAACGTGTACCGCGACATCAACCATATTTCGTTCAGTTGGAGACCACCTTCTCCTTCCAACCTCGACTATTTTTCGCACACGGTGGGTTTTGGCGTCCGCTACCCCACACCGATCGGGCCGGTGCGCGTGGACCTGGGGTATCAGCTCAACCCGGCGAGATATCAGGGCACGTCGAATCCAAGTTCGCCATTTCAATTCCCTCAATTCTTCCGCCTCCCGCATTTCCAATTTTTCTTCAACATCGGACCGGTATTCTGATGCGCGCGGCTTTCATTCCAATTCTGGTTTGGTTTTCGGTGGCGGGAGAAATCTGCACGCACGCTCAAACGCAGCCGCCTTCCGAAGCGCCTGCCGTGAAGGTGGAGAGCAGGACGCAAACCATTGATGGAATCGCGGCGCGCATTGAGGATGACATCCT
>Ga0070733_10003933_pt1 | contig 10045 bp, 8 predicted proteins | sample Coa_R1_9_FD_66450 | JGI IMG/M metagenome (GOLD analysis project Ga0070733, IMG submission 66450) | Surface soil microbial communities from Centralia Pennsylvania, which are recovering from an underground coalmine fire - Coalmine... | ecosystem: Environmental > Terrestrial > Soil > Unclassified ... | reverse complement strand
GATGCGCGAAAGATGCTGGCCGAACTGAAAGTAGCCCGCGACGTATTTCGGATTGGCTTCCAGCAGCTTCTGGAAGTGAGTGGTGGCGGCTTCATTGTCGCCGAGCTTCATGCATTCCAGCGCGAGGCCGTAGCGCGCGAAAGCATCAGTTGGTTTTTCAGCGACAAACTGCTCGAGAACTTCACGGCGCGGCTTCTGTATTTGGGTCATGGCGTCAAAGCGCGTATTATAACGGGCTTGAGCGCATGAGCCAAGCGCGTACATTTTGAGTTCAAATCTCAGCTAGCGGATGCATCGATTCAAGCGAATGTCCAAAACTACCAATTCGACCAAAACGATCAAGACCACGAAGAACCATAAGAAAGCTCCGGCCAAAGCGCTGGGCGGGACGGTGACGGCTGTTTCTGCCGCGACGTCGCTGCCGGGAAAGCCCGTCAGCGCGTCAACCTCGGAGATAGTGGAAATCGTGCTGCCGAACGACGCGAACTTGCTGGGTAACATGCTGGGCGGCCGCGTGATGCATCTGATCGATATTGCTGGCGCACTTGCGGCGAATCGGCATTCGAACAGCCACGTAGTGACCGCGTCCGTGGATTACTTGGATTTCCGGTTTCCGATTAAAGTAGGCGAATGGATCGTGCTCAAGTCCAGCGTCAACCGCGTGTTCCACACTTCCATGGAAGTAGGCGTAAAGGTGTTTGCGGAAAATATTCTCACCGGCGAACGGAGGCATACCAGCACCGCGTACGTGACGTTCGTCGCGTTGGATGTCAATCAGCAGCCGCGCACCGTGCCCCCGCTGATTCTGAAAACCGAGGACGAGCGCCGGCGCTATCGTGAAGCGGGCGAGCGGCGCCGGATGCGGCTAGCAATGCGCCACAAGATGCCGCCGTCGGATGCCTAGACGCCAGCTCGTAAGTGGCTCGACCGGAAGGGCGGGGCTTCAGCCCCGCCGTGAAGCGGCGAAAAGGAGGGGTATTAGAGTCACTGTGAGAACTCGAGAATCTTTGTAGGTCGTGGCTTTAGCCACGACATAAACACAGCAAAGTCGACGCGGCTTCAGCCGCTGAAGTACCGATTTTGGAGTTCTCACACATACTCTTTAGCCCCTGAAGCCGCGCCTTCCGACCCTGCCCTCGCATTGACGAGATAGCCGCTGGTGTTTCAGCGCGTAGTGCCGCCTACCCCGGGCTTTGTAAATACTTTCGCACGGCTTCGGCGGTTTGAAAGCCGTTCTCGACGCATTTCCCGATGCCCGGGCCTTCCAAATAATTCCCTGCGAAAAATAGCCCTGGAGAATTGCGCTCAGCATCGCGGATTGTCTCGACGATATGTCCGTGCCCCAGGTTGTATTGCGGCAGCGCACGCTCATATTTCCACACGGCGGTTTCGGCCGGCGGCCCGGTAATTCCCAGAATGCGCGCATTTTCGTCCGCCACAATCGCTGCAATATTTTCCTCGGGCTGCTGAATGATTTCGGGATCAGTGGCGCCGCCGATGAAACTGGTAATTGTGACGCTGCCCTCGCGCGCGCGTCCGGGGAAGAGCGACGAATTCCACACCGTGCCCAGCGTGCGAACCTTTTCGCCGCGCGGGACCAGGAAGCCGAAGCCTTCCAGCGGGTCACCGACTTGTTGGCGGTAGTAGGACGACGCGACGACGGCAACCGGCGCGTAGGCTATGCCCGAAAGCGTGTGAGCCAACTGGGGGGAGAAGGATTCGAGCATGTGCGCCGCCGCATAGGCGGGCGTGGCGATCACCACGGCGCCGACGGGCACAGACTGTTCCTGACCGTTACGCGCGATTCGAATTTCGCACGCTGCGCCGCCGGCTGCGCGCTCGACCGGGAAATCAACTGACACCGCGCGAGTTTCGTACTGTAAGGAATTGCCGAGCCTCGTGGCCATGGTGCGCGGAAGAGTTGCTACTCCGTGCGTAAACGAGCAGAGCGGCGGCGGTCCAGTGCGCTGTTCCTTGGGAGGCCGCGATTTCATCGCGCCACGGAGGACGCTCCCGTACTCGCGTTCCCATTCATCCAGAGTGGGAAATGCGGCCTTGAGGCTTAATTTTTCCGGGTCGCCGGCGTACACGCCGGAAACAAAAGGCGCGACGAGGTATTCAAGAATTTCGTGACCGAACTTCCGGCGCACAAATGCCGCGACAGATTCTTCCTCGCTCGGTGGCCGCCATTTCTTGAATGGCTCGGAGGCAATTTTCCACCGTGAGACCGGATTCAAAAGTGTGGAAGCCAGTAAGGCCTGCGGCGACATGGGAATCTTGCGCAGGCGGCCATGCAGCAGCACGTAACGCGGCGCGCGCGGATCGGCTTTCAGCAACTGGCCTTCGAGGCCGAGCTCGCGAATCAGTGCGAGCAGCTCAGGCGTACCTTGAAAGCTCTGCGGGCCGGCTTCGAACAGCATTCCATCTTTTTCCACCGAGTCGATCATCCCGCCGGCGGAGGAGTTTGATTCGAAAACAGTAACATCCAGGCCAAGCTGTTGCAGGCGATACGCGCAGGCCAAGCCGGAAATTCCAGCGCCGATCACGGCGACCTTCGCGGGATTTGTCATGAGCGCAGCACTTCAGAGCGTCTTGGAGAAAAGCGGCTTGTGGTCCATTTGCTGGTCGTGCAGATAACGGTCGAAGGCCATGGCCACGTTGCGGATGAAAATGCGCCCCAGCGAAGTGACGCGAATCTCCGCGGAGTCGAGCACCACCAGGCCTTCGTCGCGAGCTTCTTCCAGGCGTTGCAGTTCCGGCGCGAAATATTCATCGAAGTTGACGGAAAATTCCTGCTCGATTTCGTGTTTCGGGATCACCGTATGGCAAAGTAAACGGCCGATCACCGCGCGGCGCAGCAGATCGTCAGCCGAAAGCCGGTAGCCGCGCATCGTCGCGATGCCGCGCGTGCCAATCGTTTCCTGGTAGGCCGGAACTTCGCGGCGATTCTGCGCGTAGGCCGCGCCGATCGAGCTGATCGCGCTGACGCCCATGCCGTAAAGATCTGCGCCCGCCTTGGTCGTATACCCCTGAAAATTGCGGTGCAGCGTGCGATTTTTCTGCGCGACGGCCAGCTCATCGCCGGGACGCGCGAAGTGGTCCATACCAATATATAGGTAGCCAGCGCCGAGAAAGCGTTCGAGCCCTGCGCGAAAAATCCGGAATTTTTCCATTCCTTCCGGCAAGTGCTCGGCAAACGAGCCTTGCTGCTTCTTCAGCCACGGCACGTGCGCGTAGCTGAACATGGCGACGCGATCCGGCGCGAGCGTCAGAGTCTTATCAATCGTATCTTTGAAGCTTTCCGCCGTCTGGTAGGGCAGGCCGTAGATCAGATCCACGTTCAAGCTTTCGAAACCGAGCTCGCGCGCGGCGATGATCAAATCGCGCGTCATTTCGTATGGCTGCACGCGGTGAATCGTTTCCTGCACCTTCGGCTGAAAATCCTGTATGCCCATGCTCAGCCGGTTGAAGCCCAGGCGGCGCAACGTTTCCAGATGTGCGCGATTGGTGACGCGCGGGTCAATTTCGATGCCGATCTCCGCATCTGCCGCGAATGAAAACCGCTGTCGTGCGTGCCCGAAAAGATCCTCCATCTGCGCGGGCGTGAGATAGGTAGGCGTCCCGCCGCCCCAGTGAAATTGAATCACGGGGCGATTCTTCGAAACACGCTGGCTAACATGTTCGATCTCACGCTTCAGTGCTTCCAGGTAGGGAATTGCGACCTTCTTATCCTTCTGAATGGAAACGTTGCAGGCGCAAAAGAGGCACAGGCTTTCGCAGAAAGGAATGTGCATGTAAAGCGAAAGCGGCGTCGCATCTTTTTCCGCGTGGGCGTAGAAACTTTCCAGATCGTCAGGGCCGAAATCGTCTTTCCAGACCGGCGCCGTCGGATAGCTCGTGTAGCGCGGGCCGGGACGATTATATTTTTCAAGAGTGGCGTCGGTGATTTGGGCGATCTCGAATTGGTCGGTTTGTTTCATCAATTTAATTGCTATCGCGAATCCAGCTAAGCGATTCCGGCGCGAGCCGGAATGCGCGCTGATTGTCCGGTTTCGACGAAAGCCTTGGCGTTATCCACGGGAGTCGTCGGCAGAATTCCGTGGCCCAGATTCAGAATGTGGCCGAGGCCCCCGGTTTTTTCCACGGCAGTTTGCGCGGCTTCGCGCACGGCCTTCGTGGGACCAAGCAGAATGTTCGGGTCCACATTTCCCTGCAACGCCACCTCGCGTCCCAGTTTCTGGCGCGCTTCAACCAAATCGGTACGCCAATCAACGCTAATGACGTCTGCCCCGGAGCCCGGCAGGCTCTCCAGCAAATGCGCCGACCCCTTCGCGAACAGGATTTTCGGCACCTCGGGATGGCCGAGCAAATCGTACACCATTTTGGTGGCGGGCAGCTCGAAGGCGTCGTAGTCAGCGCGCGAAAGCTCTCCAGCCCACGTATCGAAAAGTTGAATCACAGCCGCGCCAGCGGCAATCTGCGCTTTTAGATACTGCGCCGTCGCACGTGCGATGCGCTCAAGCAGCTCGCGAACCATCTGCGGCTCGCTGCGCAGCATTTCCTTGGCGCGCGAAATGTCGCCTCGCGTTTGGCCCTCGATCATGTAGCAGGCAAGCGTCCAGGGAGCCGCGGCGAATCCGATCACCGGCACTTCCGGCCCAGCTTCCTTGCAGATAGCGCGGATAGCGTCGCCGACGAAGCGCGTGTCAATCGACGGATCAAAATCGCGCAGCCGGCGCACCGCGGCCAAATCGCGCACCGGATTCGAAAGCACAGGGCCCGAATCCGGCACGTCGAGCGGCAATCCCATGGCTTCGGCGACGATCAAAATGTCCGAAAAAACGATGATCGCGTCCACGCCCAGAATGCGAAACGGCTGCAGCGAGACTTCCGCCGCAACTTCCGGCGTCTTGCAAATCTGCAAAAACGTATGCTTCTTGCGCACCGCCTGATATTCCGGCAAATAGCGTCCGGCCTGGCGCATGATCCACACTGGCACGCGCTCGACCGGCTCAAATCGGCACGCACGCAAAAACAGTTCCTTACGGTTTTCCACAGGAGTCATAGCTTCCGTGCAATGATAGCAGAAGGGAATAGGGCCCGCACGCCGGGCACCCTAGTACGCGGGTACAGTGGCCACGCGAGGTTGTGCGTTCCACGCCGGGGCAGGTTCGGCGGTATAATCAATCGACATTTCGGGGGAGTTTTCGCACTTCATGCCAAACCATCTGGGCTATTTGAGCCTGGCACTCTACGTGGCAAGCTTTATCTGCTATGCGCGAAATCTATACGCGCCCAATATTTGGGTGGGGCGGCTGGCGTCTATGCTTCTCGCCGGCGGAATTCTCGTGCAGTATTTGTCGCTGTACCAGCGATCGCTCGCGCTTCACACGGTTCCTTACGATGATTTGTACGGTTCGATGTCGCTGTTCGCGTGGCTGCTCGGTATCACCTATTTAGGGCTGGAGCTATTCCACCGCCAGCGCTCGGTGGGTGCGTTCGTCACATTGCTGCTCGTCTGCTGGATCGTATTACTCGGCGTGCTCACTCCGCGTTATCTTCCCGCACCGTCGGTCCCGCGCGGCGCCATCTTTGCATTTCATGTGACGCTGAATACCTGGGCGTACGCGGCGTTCGCGCTTTCTTTCGTGCTCAGCGTGATTTATCTCGTGCAAGACCGCGTGCTGCGTTCGCGACGCCTGAGCGTGGCGTTTTGGCGATTCCCTGCGCTGGACGTGCTGGAGCGCATGGCGCGCAGCAGCGTGTACGTTGGCTTGGTGGCGCTCATTTTTGGCGTCGCTATGGGCCTAACCTGGGAACATCGGCTGAGCGGCAGCTATTCGTTCGGCGATCCGAAGGTGATCATCACGCTGGCGATTCTGGGCGTGTATGCGGCGTACCTGCTGCTTTCGCGCAGCGCGAACTGGCGCGGCGCGCGCGCGGCGTTGCTCTGCGCGCTGAATTTTGTGATCGTGCTTTTCAGCTACACGTTCGTAAACCTGTATCTCACGAAGTTTCACCGGTTCCTCTGATGCCCACTGCCGCCAACCCGAACCGCCCGGGCACGATCCGCATTCAAGTAGCGCTCATCGGCTGCAACCATCGCACCGCCCCAGTAGAGCTGCGCGAGCGGATCGTTTTCAGTTCGCAACAGGCTTTGCAAGCTGCTGACGAATTGAAGGAGCGCGGAATCCTGGAAGAGGCTGTGGTCGTATCCACCTGCAATCGCAGCGAACTTTACGGTGTGCCGGGCGATTTCGCGCCATCTACTGCGGAAGCGATGGAAGAGTACTTCACGTCGTTCCACAAAATCCCGCACGACCAATTGAAAGGCCGTTTTTATCGCTGGGCAGGGCCGGATGCAGTGCGCCATCTGTTTCGCGTTGCGGCGGGCCTGGATTCCATGCTGCTGGGCGAAGCGGAAATTCTGGGCCAACTGCGGACTGCTTACAGTCAGGCGCTCGACCACGGCGCCACCGGCCCGGTGCTGAACCGCATTTTTCAGGGCGCGCTCGAAGTCGGCAAGCGTGTGCGCAGCGAGACGGAAGTCGGCACGCGGCCGATGTCCGTGGCGCTGGCAGGGGTAAAACTCGCCGAACGTGTTTTCGGCAACTTGAAAGGGCATTCGGCGCTGATCTTGGGCGCGGGCGCGGTAGCGGAACAGGTAGTGGAACACATGCGCAATCGCGGAATCGGAAATTTGCGTGTGATCAATCGCTCGTTCGACCGCGCGGCTGAACTCGCGCAACGCGTCGGAGGCGAGGCGGTTGCGTGGGAATCGCTGGAAGCGGTGCTGGGCGTTCCGGATATTATTGTGACGTCGGTGAGTGCGACGGGACCGGTCTTGACCCGCGAATTGCTCGAGCGGGCAATCGCCGCCCGTTCCGGAAAACCCGTTTTTGTTGTGGACTTGGGCGTGCCGCGCAATGTGGCGCAATCCGCCGCCGGGCTTTACAATCTGTATCTTTATAATATTGATGACCTGGGCGAAATCGTCGAGCAGAACAAAAAAGCGCGCGAATCCGAAGTCCCGCGCGTCGAGGCCATCATCGCCGAGCACATTGATAAGTTCGAAGCCTGGCGCGGCGCGCTGGAAGCCGGGTCTATCGTGAACGACCTCCGCGAGCAGTTCCATCTGCACCGCGAAATGATCATTCGCGAGAAGCTCAAAGAGATGGACGACGTCACGCCGCAGGAACGCGACCGCATCGCGCGAATCACCGAGGAATTGATCGAGCGGCTGCTGGAAGAGCCGCAGCAAAAATTGCAGCACGGGCGCGGGATGCGCGGGCGCCTTGCGGGGCTGGAAGCCATTCGCCACTTGTTTGGGCTTGAGGATCGCAAAAAGTGAAGCAGCTGCGCATCGGCACGCGCGGCAGCGCGCTGGCATTGTGGCAAGCCAATCATTTTCGCGAGGCGCTGCAGAAAACGTGCGGCCTGGATGCGGAAATTGTAGTGATCAAGACGTCTGGCGATCAAAATGTGGCAGTGCCGGCGCAGCAAATCGGCGTGATCGGGATTTTTACGAAGGAGTTGGAAGATTCGCTGCTGGATGGCCGCGCGGACTTGGCCGTGCACAGCATGAAGGACGTGCCAACAGAGTTTTCGGATGTTTGCCGGATCGCCACGGTTTTCAAGCGCCAAGACCCGCGCGATGCTCTGGTATCTCTGCGAAGCGAGACCCTGGCGCAATTGCCGCAGGGCGCGAAGATCGGCACCAGCAGTTTGCGCCGCGCGTCACAATTGCGTTCGTTCCGGCCCGATTTTCAAATTGCGGAACTTCGCGGTAACGTTGACACGCGCCTGCGAAAAGTCGCCGCCGGCGAATACGACGCAATCGTACTGGCTAAAGCCGGGATCGATCGCCTGGGATTGTCGTCACGGATTACGGAAGTGCTTTCGCCCGAAATAATGCTCCCCGCAGTGGGACAGGGCGCGCTAGGCGTGGAATTTTGCGAGCCGCGCCGCGATGAATTCAAGGTTTTGGATCTGCTGATGGATCAGGATACGATGCGCTCAGTGAAGGCCGAACGCGCGCTGCTCGCCGAAGTGCAGGGTGGTTGCCGCTTGCCGCTGGGCGCATGGGCACGCGTGGAAAATGGCGCGATGGTGCTGGATGCCTGCGTGCTGTCTGAAGACGGCGCGCAATCAATCCGTCGCCGCGCAGAAAAAGTTTGCAACAACGCAGCCGATGCTGAGAATCTAGGTCGCGCGGTAGCGGTGGAATTGCTGGCAGCCGGCGCCGACCAGCTGCTGCGCATGGTAGGAAGGTCCGTTGGCCAAACCTGAGAAATCTTTTGGTGGCGAAAAACTCCCCGGCGAGCCTCTCGCGGGCAAGCGCATCGTGGTGACGCGCGCGGAGGAGCAATCGCAGGAGCTCGCGGACGCGCTGGAAAACCTCGGCGCGGAAGTGCTGCTGATGCCCACCGTGAGTTTCGCGCCGCCGGAAGATTCCACCGAGCTGGACGCGGCGATGCAAAACAAGAAGGAGTTCGACTGGGTTCTTTTCACCAGTCAGAACGCCGTACGATTTGTTTTCCTGCGCGCCTGTGAATTGTCGCATGTCCAGCCTGTCCAGGCGCTTCGCCCTAAGATCGCCGCGGTGGGAGTGGCCACAGCGCAGGCAGCTCGGAATCTGGATTTGCGCGTGGATTTTGTGGCGCAAACTCAGACAGGGGAATCCCTAGCGGCTGAGCTGCGCGATCAGCTGGTTGGAAAGCGCGTGCTCTTGCCGCGCAGCGATCGCGTGGACGATCGTTTGCCGGATGCTCTGCGTGAAGCCGGAGCGCAGGTGAAGGAAGTAGTGGCGTATCGCACCCTGCGGCCCGCGTCACTCGACCCGGCAATTCTTGGCGCTTTGCAGAAAGCGGAAGTTGCCGCAATTGTTTTCGCGAGCCCGTCGGCGTATCACAACTTGGCGGCGTTCATACCGCCAGCGGAATTGGCCGCGCTTTCCGAACGCGTGCAATTCGCGGCGATCGGTTCCACCACCACGCGCGCATTGCGCGAAGCAGGTGCGCGCGTCGCGATCGAAGCGAACGACTCTTCTTCGGCGGGCCTGGCAGATGCCATCGCGAAATATTACGAGCGCCAGAAATAGTCAATGAGGAGCGCATGACGTTTCCGATTCACCGGCCGCGTCGCTTGCGGCGCAACGAAGCCCTGCGCGGATTCGTGCGCGAAACGCGCCTCAGCGCGAGCGGCATGGTCTATCCGATGTTCGCTTGCCCCGGAACGAATGTGCGTAAGGAAGTAAGCTCGATGCCGGGCATTTACCAGCAATCCGTGGATCAGATTGTCGAAGAATGCCGCGAGGTCGCCGCCCTGGGAATTCCCGCCGTGATTTTGTTTGGCTTGCCCGCTCACAAGGACGAGCTGGGCACCGAGGCCGCGGACGCGCACGGCGCGGTGCAGCGCTCGATTGAAGCGATTCGCAAAGCCAAGCTCAATTTGCTGGTCATCGCCGATGTCTGCCTGTGCGAATACACCAGCCACGGCCATTGCGGCGTGATGAAAGATGGCGAGGTGTTGAACGATCCCAGCCTGGTGCTGCTCGCCGATGCAGCGCTTTCGCATGCGCGCGCCGGGGCCGATCTGGTGGCTCCTTCGGATATGATGGACGGGCGCGTAGCTGCGATCCGTCAGCGGCTGGATGAAAATAATTTCGAGGACGTAGCGATACTTTCCTACGCGGCAAAATATTGTTCCAGCTTTTACGGGCCGTTCCGCGAAGCAGCGCAGTCTTCGCCGCAATCGGGAGATCGCCGCAGTTATCAGATGGATCCCGCCAATGCGCGCGAAGCGTTGCGCGAGGTGGCGCTGGATCTGGAAGAAGGCGCGGACATCATCATGGTGAAGCCGGCGCTGCCCTATCTGGACGTGGTGCAACGCGTGCGCGAGCGCTTCGATGTGCCGCTCGGCGCATACAACGTGAGCGGAGAATATTCGATGGTGAAAGCGGCGGCGAGCAACGGCTGGATCGACGAAAAACGCGTCGTGCTGGAGATTCTCACCGGCATCCAGCGCGCCGGCGCGGACATTATTC
>Ga0070733_10003932_pt1 | contig 10045 bp, 6 predicted proteins | sample Coa_R1_9_FD_66450 | JGI IMG/M metagenome (GOLD analysis project Ga0070733, IMG submission 66450) | Surface soil microbial communities from Centralia Pennsylvania, which are recovering from an underground coalmine fire - Coalmine... | ecosystem: Environmental > Terrestrial > Soil > Unclassified ... | reverse complement strand
TGGGTCCAAAACCGCTTACAAATCGCATTTTGGCGTGAGAATACGCGAGAGCGGGTAAAAAGTCAATTGATTAGTTCGCGGAATGTGTCTTCCGCGCGCAGTAAATATGAATCCGCCCAACCTTTGCAAACTGGGAAGGCGTCCCGGATTTGGGGAACCTTACCGTCCGGAGATGACACGGGAGGCTTCCGGGAACGTGAATGATGGGAGGGCATAAACAGCCACAAAAGAGGAAACACCGGAAGGGTCAAGCTCTTGCCTAATGTTGCGTGCCTCGCAATTTTATCCCAACCCCAATATTCTGCCGCCAATGTGGACCGAAACACACCCCAGCTCAGGAACGACGCCCCCTGCGTATCTTTGCTCCAGCCGGCTTCGTTTTCGCATTTTTGGCGGCTCTCGAACGTGTACCCTTTTTGGCCAAACCCCCAGACGGCAGGCGGCCGGGTGCATCTGCATCCAGCTCGATCCCGAATAGAGCCGAGAGATCGGTTGGTTTGAGCACCTTGCCGGTTTTTGTGGCGCGTGTCACGGCGGTTGCGGCGCCGGCGGCCCCGATCAGCTCAGCGTGATCGACATTCCGAAGGTAAAAGAACATCTCAGGCTTCTCATCCAAGCGAGTCCCGACCCCGTAGAGAACCGCAGCGACGTGTTTGCACATGATCGCGCCGTCCGGGCAGGAACAATCCATCAAGATCTGCTTCGGGGACGGAAAGAGGCCGCGTTCTTTGCTCGTGATGATCTCCATCACGCCGCGAGCAAACCTTCCCTGGAGCAGCTCCACCAGCGAGTCGATCTGACCCGAGCACGCCTCGATCAGGGTCTTCCACCGGGTTCTCTCAAGGGGCCGGATCACGACCTTGACGGTATAGAGCGATGAACCGCTCACCATCGCACCGATTTCACCCTTACCGATTTGAAGGTCGATCACGGAGCCGCTTCGGACATAGGTCCGGCCCCGGGGCAGGCGATTCGAGAAATCGCTGTAGGCTTCCAGGTTGTCGCACCAGGCCTTGCCCCAGAATGTCCGGGCGATTGCCCGCCCTTCGATGCGTACCGGGCTGAGAGTCTTTCCCTTCTTCTGAAGGGCGGCGATCTTCTTGCCAGCCTGTTCCTGGCGTTCCGCTTTGGAGACGTAAGGAGCCCATCCGCCGTAGTATCCACCCCAATACCCCGCCATCTATATCCTCCATTTTCATCAATGTTGGAACACCCCACGAGCGATTTAAGACTCCTCCAGCGCGCTTCGGAGGTCCAGCGAAACAAGCTTGATCAACTCGTCGTTGGGAAGCTCCGTCAGAAGGGCCTCGTGATGGCCCTCGAGGACTTCCCGGGAGAGGCTCTCTTTCGAGGAGATCAGCGCGTCGATCCGCTCCTCGATCGTGCCGCGGCAGATGAACTTGTGGACCAGGACGTTTTTCTTCTGGCCGATGCGGTACGCGCGGTCCGTCGCCTGGGCCTCGACCGCCGGGTTCCACCAGCGGTCAAAGTGAATCACCTGGGACGCCGCCGTGAGGTTCAGGCCGGTTCCACCCGCCTTGAGCGAGAGCACGAAAAACCGGGGACCCTGCTCGTCCTGGAAGGAATCCACAAGCTCCTTGCGATTTCTGACCGCGGTTTCCCCATGAAGTACCAGGCCGGGTCTTCCGAACACCTCTGCGAGAAACTGCGAGAGCGGTCCGGTCATTTCCCGAAATTGGGTAAAGACGAGAACCTTCTCCTGTTTGGCGGCGATCTCCTCGCAGATCTCCCGCAGGCGAGTAAACTTTCCACTGTCCGTGGGCTGGTAGCGTCCATCGGAGAGCCACTGCGAGGGATGGTTACAGATCTGCTTGAAGCGCATCAAATAGGCCAACACCACGCCCCGGCGCTGGATGCCGTCGACTTTTAGGATCTTTTCCGAAAGCTCCTCGACCGACTGCTGATAGAGCGCGGCCTGGGTCTTCGTGAGCGCGCAGTAGGCGGGAAGCTCGGTTTTCTCGGGGAGATCGGCGATGATGCGCTGATCGGTTTTGAGCCGGCGCAAAAGATACGGCCGCACGAGATTTCGCAGCGCGGCGAAACGCCCCTGGGAGTCGCCCTTTTGCGCTCCTTTCACGAAGCGTTCGAACTCTTTGGCCGAGCCGAGAAGGCCGGGACAGAGGAAGTCGTAGAGCGACCAGAGATCCGAGAGGCGGTTTTCAACCGGCGTTCCCGTGAGCGCGATCCGGTGGCGCGCCTTGAGCGCTTTCACAGCGCGGGTTTGCTTGGAGGCGGCGTTTTTAATGGCCTGGGCCTCGTCGATGACAATCAGGCGCCATTCGGTCTCGGAAAGCCATGGGAGCCGTCCGAGATAACCGTAGGTCGTGATGACGACATCGATGCCCGAGAGCATCGGCGGCGGTTTTTCCAGATCGCGGGCCGTCCCGGCCGAAACATCGGAGGGATGGGCGATGAAATAGCGAAGGGCCGGAGCGAAGCGCTCGATCTCGGATTTCCAGTTCCCGATCAGCGAGGCGGGAACGACCAGCAGGCTTGGGAAGCCTTTTTCACGCTCTTCCCGCTTGAGGAGCAGGAGCAGCGCGAGGACCTGGATGGTTTTACCCAATCCCATGTCGTCCGCGAGGCATCCGCCGAGTCCCAATCGGCTGAGAAACCAGAGCCACTGAATGCCCACCCGTTGGTATGGGCGAAGGGTGGCCTTGAGATCGCTCCCCGGGTCCGCGGCATTTCTGGGTGTCCCGCCGGGCTCTTTGAGCTGATCGAGCTGCTTGGCGAGGGCCTCGCCCGCCGCCACCTGCGACCACGCCGATACCCGGTCCGAAAACCCGTCTGGCTCATCATCCCCGATCGCGGCGCCGGAGAGCAGCCGCATCCCCTCGATAAACGAGATCCCATCTTTGCCGGCCGAGCGCTCCACCGATTTCCAATGCTCAAGCACCTCTCCGAGCCGGTCGCGGTCGATCTCGATCCACTTGCCCCGGATCAGCGCAAGCCCCTCCGTGCCCGACAGGATCTCCCTGATCTCCCTCTCGGTGAGCGTTTCGCCTTCGAGCGTGAGGCTAACCGAGAAGTCCAGCATCGCATCCACCCCCAGGGTTGCCGCCCCCTTGCCGCCAATCATAACGGATATCTGAGGGCGGGGCGGCCGCCGCGTTTTCCACCAGTTTGGAACCCTCACGATGACGCCCGAGGCCTCAAAGAGGGGGATGTCCTTCAGAAATTGGAACGCCTCCTTGGGGCTCCATGCAAGGGGGTGAAAGATCTCCCCCGAGTCGACAAGCGCCTTGAGAAAGGCGCTCTCTTTCGCGGCTTTCTGGACCGGGAGAAGCAGTTGCAGGAGTTTTGCCTTGTTATTTTCGCCGGCGTACTCCTGAAGGGCCTTGCCGAGCGGAAGATGCTGCGCCTGGCCTCGGACCGAGAGTTTGTGGCTATAGGTTGCGAGAAAGGCGAAAGGGGCCTCTTCGTTCGCCTTGTTTTCGGCCAGATGGAAGCACACGCGCCCGACGAGGTTCCACGCGGGGCCATGGGTTTCGAAGAAGGACTGGACACTTCCGGGGCTCTTTCGAAGCTCATCGAGAAACGCGCCGCGGAGCGCCTCCCAGATTCCCGCGAGCACCTCGGCGCTCAGATACTCCGCCCCCACCATCGGAGGAGCGCAGCCCGCGAGCTCCTGGAGCTCTTCGCGGGGGGGCGGCAACCTGATGACATCCTTCGACCCGCTGTCCGAAAAGCCCGGCAACCCGCAGAGGCGCGCGAAAAAAAGCCGACTGAAATCCCGCCAGTACCCCAGATCCGCCGGAAGATCGGCCGCGATTTCGCAGAGCCCAAGATGCAGCAGGCCATATGCCCCGCCACGAACAAAGGCGTTCTGGAGCCGTTCGGGCACGGAAGAGCTGGGATGAGGAAGAAGGTAAATGGCGCCCTGAGGCGACAGCGCGATGGTTCCGTCTTGCCGATTCATTGAATGGCTCTATAAAGGTTTCCCCCGGTGTGATCCGGCCGCCTCTTTCTATAAACCGCCCTGACGACATAGGCGAGACGGAAGGCTCTGGTTGGAAGGACATACTCGTCTCGCGCCCGGCCGTCTTCGGCCGGATCGTCCTGCGCCGGACGAACGTAGCGCGCATGAAGCTCAATCAGCACCGCGTCCCTCCCCCGCGCTTTCGCGAGCGCCGAAAAGGAGAGGGGGTCGTACCGGTAGACCCTCAGGCCCCCCGCTTCCTGAATGAGCTGGACCCATTCTTGGGATCCAGCGAGAACCCCGCGGGATCCTCTTCGGTAAAATGAACCCACAGCGCCACGATAAGCACCCCTCTTCCGCCCTCATCCCGGCCCCCTCAGAGAGAGCCTTTGAAGGAAATGACGGGGGCCGCGAATCAGTGGAGTTGATGGCCGGACTGCGATTCCTATTTTCCCGTTTCGCAAGAATCCGTTTTTCTCCCGCAAAAACAGTTGCAGCACAACTTCACCGAAACCACTATGGCGCAGGCCCCACATTCAGTCCGGTTGACCTGAATATTCCCTCACCCAGCAGAGAGTATTGACCAACTCCATTTGCTCGACGGTCCGGCACCTGACCGCCATGAGAGCGGGGCTGGCGACGAGCAAGGCCAGGCATTTAGCCCGAGACAGGGCGACATTTAGCCGGTGTTTGCTATAAAGAAATTCCATGTTTCGCGGTAAATCCTCCCCGCTGGAGGTCGTCATTGAAATGATCGCCACTTGCGCTTCCTGTCCCTGGAACTTGTCGACGGTCCCGATACGGGCTCCCTCCGGCAACACTCCTCTCAGGTGATTGACCTGCATGTTGTACGGAGCGACCACCATGATGTTTTCCAGTCTGATCGGATGCTCCATCCCCTTTCGATCGATATAGGATTGGTCCGTTAGACTTAAGAATACGTCTTTGACGACATGAGCTTCTTCGACGCTTTTTTGAGAACACCCCTCGTGCGCCACCGGAATAAACCGAATCCCGGCAGGCCGCAACTCAGGATGCGCGTTATCTTTTAGAATCAGCCTCTGCTTCTCGTTGTCCGGTTCAGGATGAAGCCGGCCATTGTAAATAGCGTCGGAGATAAACCGGCAGACCGATTCATGCATCCGGTGAGTGGTCCCCAGAAATATCCCCCTGTTCGAAGAGATGGTCGCCTCTCCTCCCAGAAGATACTCGAGAGAAGATTCTCCCGATCGGCCGGGATGGGTTCCCTGAATCGGCTGCCCGAGCTGCATCTGATCTCCCAGCAAGATCAGGTTTTTGGCGCTCGTTCCGACGGCCACCAAATTCGCAAGCGAGACCTGTCCCGCCTCATCCACAAAGAGATAGTCGAGCCTCCGGTCCATTTCCGGCCTCGCGAAAAGCCAGGCGGTCCCCGCGATCAGGTCCGGTTGGGTGAGTAGAATTTCTTCGGATTTAAAAACGTCCCGGATCATTTGACCGTTTAAATGCGACTCGGTCTCGGTGGCGTTTGATTTCTTGAAGCCTCTAAATCGAACACCCCATTCTTGAGCCCGTTTTTCAACCGCAAGCAGGAGATTGTTAATGGCTTTATGGCTATGAGAGGACACCCCCACTTTAAAGCCTCTTCTCAACAATTCCGCGATCAGGAAAGAACCGGTGTGGGTTTTGCCCGCCCCCGGCGGGCCTTGAATAAAAAGATAGCCTTCATTCATTTGGAGGACCGCTTCAATCGCCTGGGGCAACAGCTCTTGATTTTCGTCAATGATCGGTCCCCCGTCGGTACGACTCTTAAATCGAGGAGGGATTTTTGATAAAAAAGAGCGGATGGCCCCGTATGTTCCCGTATTTTCTCTGATACGGCCGGCAAAACGGAAAATGGCTTCTTTAAGGACTTCCGTGTTCATCGGTCCTTCCGGAATCAGCGACAGGCGATCGGGAGGCCGCTGCCTTGAAGAACCCGCCTTGATCTGAACAAGCCCTCTGTCCTCATCGATGTCGAATATCGTCCCCAAAACTTCAAGCGTATCGGCCCGGTAACACGGACTCCCCCTTTTCAATTTAAAAGACTGGTCCGGGAAACGATACGTGTAAACCATCGACCGCTTCTCTTTGAAAGGGGGCTGGGTTAAGTCCAAGCTCAGACCGCCAAGACACTCGGGATCCTCGATCAGCTCTTCCTCGGTCATCTCCTGCCGGGAAAAACGCTTCCACCAGGCGGGCTTGGCCTCCCTTCTATAAAAATCAAGCAGATGAAAGACCAACTGACGCATCCTCTGTTCAGCCGTCCACTGCGCCGGATCCTGCGGAAAATCCGCTAAAAGGTCGGTCTCATACGTGGACAAACGTTCCTCCGCTTCTTTGATTGCGGGATTCTCCTCGGCCTTACTCGTGTCATCCCCCGGAACGAACCAGGAGATGTGAGCCGGCCGCAGTTTGATCAGCCACTCCCTTAATAAATGAAGCGACCGGCAATCGATCTGATTGTATTCCCGGATTTTCTCAAGCAAAGCGGCATCCTTTGTTTCCTTCCATCGTTCATAGTAAACGATGCTCGCTCCGGCATGGGTCACCTCCCCCGCCCGCTTTTCCATATAGAATGTTTCCAGATTCTTCAGCGAGTAGCGCGGCTCGGAAACCATCACTCCCTCCCGAACCACTTTGTACAAATCGACGAGTTTTCGGCTCCGCAGAAGCCGATCCACGGACGACTCGCGGACGCCATGAAGGGACATTAGGCGTTTTAAGGCGGTCTCCTCATAAGAAGCGTAATGGTAGATAAACAGGCCGGGGTATTTCTCCAGCCGCTCCATGACAAAATCCATAAACGCCTCGAAGGCCCGCCGCTCTTCATGCCGCTGATGCGCCCAGAAGTCTTTATACTGTGCTTTTCCATCCTCAAAATAGTAGACTCCGAAGAGATATTCCAACCCGCCGGACTCCAGAGGGTCCCCTTCCATGTCGAAAAAGAGGTCCCCTTCATCGGGTTTGGGAAGACGATAGAACCCTCGCAACCCTTCCGAATCCGCCGGAAGAATTTCAAAGCGGTCTTCCCCGCTATGGCGCTTTTGAGCCTGCAGCCAAGCCTGACGGCGCAGTTTCCGTAGCGTTTCCGCCGCCATTCTCGGGACCCTTGCCCCCTCCTCCAGCCTGGCCAATTCTTCGAGGGTCTTCACTCCACTCCCATGGAGTTTCCTAATCTGAACACGGGTCGTGTTGGCCACCTGGTTGAGATGGTCATCCTCCACCCACCTGGCCTGGCAAAGATCCCTCCAATGACATAAGGCGCACTGTTCACAGGATTCAGGGTAGGTCTGATTGGATCGGTTATTGACATGATGGAGGAATCGTTCTTTAACGAACCGGTAGTATCTGGAGAAGTCCGCGACACGATAGCTGCGTTCCGTTCCGTCGCCCAACACCAGATGCATCATCCCCGGTTGGGCGCCTTGCGCTTCAGACAACAGGTCCGAATAGAAACAGATCTGAACGATGAATTTGGACTTCGGAAGGCTCGCCAGCTTGGTATCCAGTACCTCATAGCCATAATCTCCAAACTTCGTAGATCGATCCACCCGCCTCAAAAAATCGGCTTCTCCGATAAAAGGACCGGAATGAAGAGCCGCTTTATAGATGATATCCGCGCCGGCCTCCATTGCCCGTTGTGTTTGCGCGGCTTTCTCTTCTTCGGGTCCATGGGGTTCGGTCAGATCGGCGATTTCCAAACCGGTTTTCTGAAGGTTTTGAAGAAACGCTTTCTCGCGTTGAAAGCCCTTCGCTTGGATCAGGAGGGACTTCTCGTCTCCTTCCGTTTTCGTCAGTGGCGTCTCCAAATTCATCAGGTCGAGCGTCGTGAGATGCTCGCACTCGAGGAAATTGATGAGGTCTGTCGCTGAATATAACCGTGTTCCCTGGCGTGTGCGCATGTTTCTCAACTTATTCGACGGTTGCGCTCTCTTTGATCATAAGAGGACCTGTCCGTCAGGGGGATATTCCGTCTCCCTGTTTTGCTTCATCCAGGCATCCGGATTTCATCTCCGAGGAACTTGCGAAAGAACAGAGTAAATTAAAAATCGAGACATGAACGCGCGCTGAAGTCACCGGGTGGGCCATTACACTCTCAGACCCGCACCTGAATTCGGCCGCCATATGTCGGGCTCCGTACCAACACTTATTCCAACAACCACTTCCTGATCCGCTCCAGGAGGATCAGCTCCTCGGCCATACGGACGGGGTCCTCATCGATCGCGCCCGCCGCGCGCAGCTCCCCGAATTCCTCCTCGTTGCAGACATGACCGAGCGCTCCGATTCTATGAGTATCGTCAAGATAGGCCCGGATCTCCCAGGGCTGAAAGATTCTCCTGACCTCGGCAACAAAATTCGGTAGCTCCGCGGCGAATTCCGGATGCCGATCCGCCGCATCGATGAAGTTCGCAAGCTTTTCGCCGATCAGGTAACCGAGCGCTTTTTGGATCCCAAATGAATTCTCAATGGCCATGGCCGCCTCACACTGCTCCTTCCAAACCCGATGAAACTCTCCCATGTTCTCCCGATCACGGCGGCCCGGATTGTTTGTATTTGACGAGCGTCTTTAGCACGTTCTTCGTGTTCGCCTCGATTTCATTGAGAGCCTACAACCAATGCCCGATCACACGCCTTATGCTCGGAGCCGGCTGAATCTCTCGCCAAACGGTCAGGATCCGGCGATAACCGATCAGATCGGCCCGCTGGACACAAAACGACGTGGTCATCGCGGCTTTCTCAAGCTCGTTGAACGCCCCTTCGATACCGGTGGCTCGATCCATGAGTGAAACTTGTTCTTCCGTGTTCTTTTGAATCTCGCGTAGAACGTCAATAATACGAGGCAAACCCATCGGATCCGGGTGGGTAACGACCTGGATTTTCTCGACCGCTTCTGCAGTTTCAATGGTCAAAACATCGCGGGAGTCCTTCCGGCTCACAGCGACTCTTGGAATGTTTGCGCTGAGCCAAGGGAAAAGATCGTTTTTCCGCGCGGCTAACTTGCGTAAGTCTCGTTTAAATCCTTCCTCCAGGCCTGGCGGTGGCGATTCCTGATGATCCGCTTCGATCATTTTCCAGACCATGTCGATCTGCGCTTCACGCTGCGCAGAGTCGGGGAATAAACTGAGGTTCCAGCCGAGACAACAGACCATGACCGACTTCCGGCGCACCTCCAGATCATCCTCGAACAGGACAGAGGGGAGTGTAAAAGTCGAAAGGCAGGAAGCGGTTGTATATTGTTTCATCAGAGATAGGCTACTTCCGTTTAGCGATGACCGCGTCAATCAGGGGAAACCTGCGGCACGTTGCACTCAGATGCAATAAGACCCCTTGTCTCTCGCAAGATGTTCGGGAGAGCCCGTCCGAAACATAGCCCAGGCAGGGGATCGGCTTAACACGCCAACGGTTTCCCCCGGCAAGCCGGCACGGGCTGTGATCCTGCTGGGGTCAGCAGGGGGTCGTCCACCCCTTCCTCATGATAATACGAACCTCGGAACTCAGGAGATGCTTTGCGCAAGCACACTCTTATTCAGTGCCAGCCGTTCTCCTTGGGTTTTCCAGCGCAGAATCGGATGATCTCAACGACGGTATCGCGGACAACTGCGACTAGAGGAAAGGATTGTATCAGGAAAAAGCACCTAAAAAAATCGAAATCTTGCGACCGTGCACCGGGTCTTATGGCGTCTGATATCCCTGCCGTTAACCCTACCCTGATTGCCGCACAGAGGGGAGGGCGCCCGATCTATTAAAATGCGACCTTGCGTGCTCCTCAAAAAAAGACGGGCAACCGTTTTGGGTTCTCAGGCTCCCTGTCAGACTGCTCTTCGGGCTTCAATGACACCCGTAAAAGCGTACCCCGAGCCCAGCCCATTTTCATCGCTGCCGGCGTTAGCTTGCATGACGACGGGTCTCGTATCCGCGTCCAAGATCCAGAAAAGCCCTGAGAGCGCTTCATAAGATGACCTTACTGATCAGTTCACAAAATAGTGCGTAGTGTGCTATCATACCTGGCATGCACAAACGAAATGATGCCAGGAAATTGGAGTCCTCGGCTCTGCATCTGTTGCGTCGTCAAGTAGTGCA
>Ga0070733_10003930_pt1 | contig 10049 bp, 7 predicted proteins | sample Coa_R1_9_FD_66450 | JGI IMG/M metagenome (GOLD analysis project Ga0070733, IMG submission 66450) | Surface soil microbial communities from Centralia Pennsylvania, which are recovering from an underground coalmine fire - Coalmine... | ecosystem: Environmental > Terrestrial > Soil > Unclassified ... | reverse complement strand
CGCGTCGGATTGCCCCAGGGCGTGCAATGATAGGTCTGATTGCCGGCCAGGAAGTCGAGGAACATGGCTGACTGGTTGAAGGCCCATTTGCGGCCCTGATTGCCGCGCGCGAAGATCGAACGGAAGAGCTGCTTCGTCGCTGAGCGGTTGAGGAAGTGCTTCTGGTCGGGGGCGCGCTCGTAGGCGTAGCCCGGCGACACCGTGATGCCGTCGACGCCGATCGGCTTCAACGTATCGAAGAACGCGGCCACGCGCTCGGGCACGGCGTCGTTGAACAGCGTGCAGTTGATGTTGACGCGGAAACCGCGGCGCTTCGCTTCGCGGATCGCGGCGACGGCCTTGTCGTAGACGCCTTCCTGCGACACCGAGTGATCGTGCATCTGTTGATCGCCGTCGAGGTGCACCGACCAGACGAAGTACGGGCTCGGCTCGTAGTCGTCCATCTTCTTTTCCATCAGGAGCGCATTCGTGCACAGGTAGACGAATTTCTTGCGCTTGATGATGCCCTTGACGATCTGCGGCATTTCCTTGTGCAGGAGCGGTTCGCCGCCGGCGATCGAAACCACCGGCGCGCCGCACTCGTCGACCGCGCCCAGGCACTCTTCGAGCGACAGGCGCTGGTTCAGGATGGGGTCCGGATAGTCGATCTTGCCGCAGCCATTGCAGGCGAGATTGCAGCGAAAGAGCGGCTCGAGCATGAGCGCGAGCGGGTAGCGCTTGTTGCCGGAGAAGTGCTGGCGAAAGATATAAGAGCCAACACGAACTTTTTGCAGAAGCGGGATAGACAAGGTGTGCTCCTTAGGCTTCGCGCGCGACGGCTGGCTCGGCCAGCTTCGACGGCAGCTTGAATTCGACTTTTTCTTCACGGCCCGTCATCGTCGTGACGTCGACGGGCCCCAATGCGCGCAACGCATCGATCACATGTTCGACCATTTCCTCGGGCGCCGATGCGCCCGCCGTGATGCCGACCGTCTGCGCCGCGGCAAACCATTCCGGCTTCACTTCCGAGCCGTCCGCGACGAGGTAGCTCGGCACGCCGCTTTCGGTGCCGATCTCGCGCAGGCGGTTCGAGTTCGAGCTGTTGGTCGCGCCGACCACCAGCAGCACATCGACCTGCTTCGAGAGTTCGCGCACCGCGGCTTGGCGGTTTTGCGTCGCATAGCAGATGTCGCGCGTATCCGGGCCGACGATGTCCTTGAAGCGGCGCATCAGCGCTTCGATGATGCCGCGCGTGTCGTCGACGGAAAGCGTGGTCTGCGTCACGTACGCGAGCGGTGTATCGTCGGCGAGCGGCAGGGTCGCCACTTCCGCCTCGCTTTGCACGAGCAGCACCTGGCCGGGAATCTGGCCGATCGTGCCTTCGACTTCCGGGTGCCCCGCGTGGCCGATCAGGATCAGCGTGCGGCCGGCCGCCACGTACTGGCGGCCCTGCACGTGCACTTTCGTGACAAGCGGGCAGGTGGCGTCGAGCACGTCGAGACCGCGTTGCTCGGCATCGCGCTCGACGCTTTGCGCCACGCCATGCGCGCTGAAAATCGCCACGGCGCCGTGCGGCACCTCGTCGAGTTCTTCGACAAAGCGGGCGCCTTTGCTGCGCAGGTTTTCGACGACGTGCCGATTGTGAACAATTTCATGGCGCACATAAACGGGTGCACCGTGTCGTTGCAGCGCGCGATCCACGATCTCGATCGCGCGGACGACCCCCGCACAAAAGCCGCGGGGCTGAGCAAGGATGACTCGCATATGTTAGGGAACTCCGACTGACGCGGGGTCTCGAACAAGCCGGTTGCCACGACTGTATCGCCCCGAATCCAGGTATGTAGAAAGCGGGCGCAATCCCGGCAAACCGAATCCAAACGCGCATTCTACCGCTATCGGGTCCGGCGCGCTTTAATGGGGTCGTCGGCTATTTGCAAGCAGTCGTTACCTCTCGTGTGCAACGGTGGCCAGGAACCCAGTAAACTAGTGGGCCGAAAGCGAATCTTTCGCTTGCATTACAGAATTTGCGGTATGGAAGTCGATCCCTACGAAAACGATCCGGTCGCGCGCTTTTTGCTGCCGAAGGCGCTGCGCGCGCCGGCCGGCGTGATTTACCACTTTGTGCGCACCGCCGCCGAAATCGCCAACGATGGCAGCGGTAGTCCCGCCGGGCGCCGCGCCCGTCTGGCCGATTTCCGGGCCGGGCTCGATGCGGCCGCGAATGGCCGTCCCGCCGCCGTGCACCCGCTCTTGTTCGAAAAAGTGGCTGTCGTGTCCGTGCAACACGGTTTGCCGTTGGCGCCGTTCTACGACCTCGTCGCGTCGTTCGAGCAGGATCTCGACACCACCCGCTACGGCAATCGCGCGGTGCTCGCCGAATACTGCAACCGCTCGGCGAACGCGATCGGGCATCTGCTGCTGCACCTGATCGGCGCAGCTACCCCCGCCAACCTCGCCGATTCCGACGCGATTTGCACATCGCTGCAACTCATCAATTTGTTGCAGGACGTGCCAATCGACTGGAAAAACGGGCATCTCTATCTGCCGCTCGCCGATCTCGGGCGCTTCGGCGTGACCGAGTCGCAGATCGCACGCGGCACGTGCGACGACGCCTGGCGTGCGCTGATGGCCCATGAGATCGCCTACGCGCGTTCGCTGATGGTGCGCGGCGCGCCGCTCGCGCGGCGTCTGCCGGGGCGCTTCGGCCTCGAGCTGTGCAGCGTCGTCCAAGGCGGCCTGCGCATTCTCGAGCGCATCGAGCAGGCCGATTACGACGTGTTTCGCCATCGTCCCGTGCTGGAAACGCTCGATTGGTGCATCATCGCGGCGCGCACGGCGAAAATGCGTCTTTTTGGAAGCGTCGGCGTCAGCGCACTTTCGTTCGAGGGCCACGCATGACCGTCGCAATTCTTTTCGTGTTGTCCGCCATATCGCTTCTGATCTGGTGTGCGCTGTTGTTTGCCCGCGGCGGTTTCTGGCGTACGCGCCCGGCGCCGCCGCTGCCGCTCGGGCCGCGCGACGCGTGGCCGGCCGTCGCCGCTATCGTGCCCGCGCGTAACGAAGCGGACGTGATTGGCAAGGCGGTCTCGACGCTGATCTCGCAGAACTATCCGGGCGCGTTCCATGTGATCGTCGTCGACGACCACAGCACCGACGGCACCGCCGATGCCGCGCGCGCCGCCGCGCTGTCGCTGCAGCGGCCCGAGCGGCTGACCGTGCTGAGCGCGAAGCCGCTGCCGGCCGGCTGGTCGGGCAAGGTCTGGGCACAGTCGCAGGGTATCGAAGCGGTGAAGTCGCTCGGCCTGCCGGCCGACTACCTGCTGCTGACCGACGCCGACATCGGACACCCCGCCGACGCCGTCACGCAACTCGTTGCGCGCGCAACCGAAGAGAAGCGCGATCTGGTCTCGCTGATGGTGCGGCTGCGCTGCGATTCGTTCTGGGAGAAGGCGCTGATCCCGGCGTTCGTGTTCTTCTTCGCGAAGCTATATCCGTTCTCGTGGGTCAACAATCCGCGCAACAAGACTGCCGCCGCGGCCGGCGGCTGCATGCTCGTGAAGCGCGCGGCGCTCGAGGAAGCGGGCGGCATCGAATCGATCCGCGGCGAATTGATCGACGATTGCAGCCTCGCGAACCGCATCAAGCACCGCGGCGAAGGGCGTCATCCGATCCGGCTCGACGTCGCGGCCCATAGCGTGTCGCTGCGTCCGTACGACAACTGGCGCGAGATCTGGAACATGATCGCGCGCACCGCGTTCACTCAGTTGCGCTATTCGCCGTGGCTGCTGCTGGGCACGCTGATCGGCATGACGCTGATCTATCTGGTGCCGCCGGTCGTTGCGCTCGTGCTCGGCCCGTACGGATGGCCTGCGTGGGTTGCGTGGGCCGCGATGTGCTGCGCGTATGCGCCGATGCTGCGCTACTACGGCCGCTCGCCGCTGTGGGCGCCGGTGCTGCCGCTGGTCGCGTTGTTTTATGTCGGTGCGACGGTGGGGTCCGCGGTGCGCTATTGGCGCGGCAAGGGCGGCCAGTGGAAGGCGCGCGTGCAGGCGCCGGTGCAGGAAAGGTAAGCCGCCAACGCCGCAGAGGTTGTGCGGCCGATCAAGCGGCGGAGCGCGATGCGCTGCCGCCGTTTCAAGGCCATCAACGCTGCGTCAGCATCATATAGAGCTGAATCGCCATATCCGGCGAGAACGTATACGGCACCCAGCCGTGGCCAGTGTGGCGCAGCACCAAGAGACGATCGCCGTTCGATTGCTTCTGCACGGCCATCACCGGATTCTTCGTCGACACGAAACGCCAGCCGGGCGCCAAGGCAGTCGGCGGCTCCGGCACCATCGACGCGCGCGCGTTCGCCAGTTCTTCAATCAGTTGCCCCACCTGCTCCGGACGCAACGAAACCGACTTTCCGCCGACAGTCAGCACGATCTCGTTTTGCGCCGGGCGCGCGACATGCAGCGTGGGTTTTTCGTCGACGGTTTCGACAGCATTCGCCGCCGCTTCGCTAACCGGCGCAACGGCGGCGGGAGCGGCCGCGTGATCAGCAGCCGGTTCAGCGGCTACCGCTGCAGCTTGCGTCGTTTCGCCGGAGTCGGCGCTTGTGGCCGGCGCCGCGGACGCGCGCGCGGCCGAGGCTTCGTGCGCCGCTTGTTGAGCGAGCGCGGCGTGAATGAGCTGGGTGAGCTGATCGACGCCTGTTTCGAGCGCGCCGATCTGTTCTTGGAGGTTCATGCGAGGCTTCTCTACGTAAGACTCGCGATTTTACCCGCTGCGCGCGGGCTGTGATCGCAGCGTGGCGTACACAGGTTGTAACAAATTGCTCGGCGCGCTGTGCGGGCGCAGCGCCGGAGCGCCGCCAAGCGCCGCGGCCGCGTCATCCCGTCACGTCTTCCTCGCGTTTTCACTTCGTCAAGTAGCCCGCTTGCCGGAACCAGTCGAGCGCATCGCGCAAGCCCTCGCGATACGGTCGCGCGCGATAGCCAAGCTCGCGCTCCGCCTTCGCCGACGTGAAGTACATCTTGTTCTTCGACATCTTGAGTCCGTCGACGGTCACGAACGGCTCGCGTTTCGTGATCTTCGCGACGGCCTCCGCGCCGAGCGCGAGCGGATAGAGCGGCCAGCGCGGCAGGCTGAGCGTCGGCGGCTTGCGGCCCGTGAGCGTGGCGATGTCGGCGAGCATCTGCTGCAGCGGCAGGTTCTCGCCGCCGAGGATGTAGCGCTCGCCGATGCGACCGTGTTCGAGCGCGAGGAAGTGGCCGGCGGCGACGTCGTCGACGTGCACGAGGTTCAACCCCGTATCGACGAACGCCGGAATCTTGCCGAGCGCGGCCTCGACGATGATGCGGCCGGTCGGCGTCGGCTTCACGTCGCGCGGGCCGATCGGCGTCGACGGATTGACGATCACGGCGGGCAGGCGGTCGCGCTCGATCATGCGCTCGACCGCGCGCTCGGCGAGCACCTTGCTGCGTTTGTAGACGCCGATCGCGTTCTCGGCTGTGAGCGGCGCCGTTTCATCGGCGGAATGTCCCGAGCTCGTGACCTTGAGTGTCGCGACGCTGCTCGTGTAGACGATGCGCTCGACGCCCTCGGCGAGCGCCGCGCGCATCGTCGCTTCGGTGCCTTCCAGGTTCGCGCGTTCGATCTCGGCGGGGTCGGGGGCCCACAGGCGATAGTCGGCGGCGACGTGAAGCAAATAGCGCACGCCGCGCAGGGCGGCGCGCATCGACGCTTCGTCGCGCATGTCGCCGAGGGCGATTTCGGCGTCGAGGTCTTCGAGGTTCTTGCGCGGGCTCGTCGCGCGCACCAGCACGCGAACAGCGAAGCCCTTTTGTTGCGCGATGCGCGCGACGGCCGAGCCGACAAAGCCGGACGCGCCGGTGACGAGAACGAGGTCTCGCGATTGATCTGCCATGAGTTCCTCAGAATTGCGACGGCGTACGCGGTGCTGACCGTATGCGCCGTTCTGGACGTTGCGCGATTTTACTTGCCTTGAGCTTGGCGCTGCTTTCTGGGAAATAGCGGGTGTTCTGATTTCAGCCTGCTGTGCGGTGTTCCGACTGCGCGTATTTGCCGCACTCAATGACGCAAAGTGAACACAGTTGCGCACAGTGTCGGCAGAGTCGGCATAAGCAAAAGGATAATTTGGCGCGGTACGGCAACAGCTCTGCTCGTGGACTCGGTTGCGACAAGTAAAAAGAACCTATCGCATGCAAGACAGGCATGAACAGAAGACATACGAATACAGCGGGACAATCAACTGTATTCCGCCACCCCCTCATTGAAGCGCTGGATGAACGCGTGCGCATCCGCGGCGAGCATCGGCCGCGCGAACCGGTAGCCCTGCACGAAGCTGCATCCGTGGCGGCGCAGGAACGCGAGCTGGTCGTCGGTCTCGACGCCTTCGGCGACGACTTTGAAGCCAAGCGCGCGGCCGAGCGACAGAATCGCGCGCGTGATCACCTCGTCCTCGCGGTGCACGCCGATGCCGCGCACGAACGACATGTCGAGCTTCAGGCGGTCCGCGTGGAACGTGCGGATATAGGAAAGGCTCGAGTAGCCGGTGCCGAAATCGTCGATTGCGATATCGGCGCCGGTCGCGCGTATCGCGCGCAGCATTTCGATCGACCCGTAGGCCATCAGCGCGCCCTCGGTGATCTCGACTTCGAGCAGCGACGGCGACAAGTCCGCACGCGTCAGCGCGCGCTCGATCACGCGCAGGATGTCGCCGCGCGCGAATTGCCGCGGCGAGATGTTCACCGACATCCGCAACCCCGGCAGCGTCGACTGCCAAGCTTGCGCCTGGTAGCACGCCTGCTGCATCACCCATTCGCCGATCGGCACGATCAGGCCGTTTTCCTCGGCGATGGGAATGAAGGTGGCGGGGCTGACGGGACCGAGCTCCGAATCGCGCCAGCGCAAGAGCGCTTCGACGCCCGTCACGCGGTTCGATTGCAAATCGACTTGCGGCTGATAGTCGAGCCGGAATTCGCCGTTCGCGAGCGCGGCGCGCATACGGCGCGACAGCGCGAGCCGTTCGTCGGCGATGCGTCCGAGTTCCGGCTCGAACCGGAGCACCGCGTTGCGGCCATTCGATTTCGCGCGGTACATCGCGAGGTCCGCGCGGCGCAACAGCGTTTCGCCATCGGCTCCGTCGGACGGGAAGCTCGCGATGCCGACACTCGTCTCGACGTAGAACTCGGAGTCGTCGATCCACACCGGCCGCGAGAACGCGTGCGAGACGCGCGCGAGCACGTCGGTCAGGCGGTCGGTCTCTTCTTGCTCGACGATCACCATCGCGAACTCGTCGCCGCCGTAGCGTGCCACGGTATCCGACGTGCCGACGCAATCGGCCAGGCGTTGCGCGATCTCGCGCAGCAGCCGGTCGCCGATGCCGTGGCCGAGACTGTCGTTGACGTCCTTGAAATGATCGACGTCCATGAAGATCAACGACACGCGCGTGCCGCGCACGCTGCCGTGCTTGATCGCGTGATCGAGCCGCTCGTTCAATAGCGAGCGGCTCGGCAGCGCGGTAAGCGAATCGAAATTCGCCTGATGGAGCAGCATGTCGCGCGATTGCACGAGTTCGGTGACGTCGTTGACGACGCTGATGTGATGCGTGACCTGTCCGTTTTCGTCGCGCACCGGCGCGATATAGAGCTGATTCCAGAACAGCGTGCCGTCGCGCCGGTAATTGCGCACGAGCGTCGTCACTTCGCTCTCGGCGGCGAGCGCGCGGCGGATCGATTCGATGCCCGGCTGGTCGCGATCGTCGCCTTGCAGGAAGCGGCAATCGGAGCCGATGACCGTATCGGTCCGGTAACCCGTGATGCGCTCGAACGCGGGGTTCGCGTATTCGATCAGATTGCCCTTGTCGGTCGCGCGCGTGATCAGCACGGCGTTGACGATCGCGTCGAGCGCGCGGCTGCGCAGGCGCAGCGCCAGTTCGGCGTCCTTGCGCTCGGTGATGTCTTCGTAAGTCGCGAGCAGGCCAATGACATCGTCGCGCGCGTTCTTGAGCGGCACCTTGGTCTTTCGAAACCAGCGCCAGTTGCCGCCCGCCGCCGGCGCGAACTCTTCGTACGCATTCAACGGCTTGCCGCTCGCGATCACTTCGCTGTCGCGCATGCGCGCTACCGACGCGAAGTTGTGCCAGGGCAGATCGTAGTCGGTGAGACCGGTGATCTTCGAGGCGTCGGCGATGCCGACGTCGTCCGCGAAAGCGCGGTTGCAGCCGAGGTAGTGAGAGCGCGTGTCCTTCCAGAAGATGCGTTGCGGCACGCTGTCGATCACCGCTTCGAGCATCTGCTTCGATTGCTGGAGCGCCTCCTTGGCCTGTTCCTTTTCGGTGACGTCGACCGCGACGACGAAGCACGCGCGGCGATTCCTGTGATTGAGAAAGTGGAAGGTCGGTTCGACGAAAAAGCGCGTGCCGTTCTTCTTCACGTGGCAGCACACGCCGGTCGTGCCGCTGACCGCGCCAGGCGTCGTCGTGAATGTCGCGAAGCGCGCGAGGAATTCGTCCGCGTCCCCGGTGGGTCGCAGCTTGGCGATGCCGAGGCTCTCGAATTCGGCGCGCGAATAGCCGTAGAGGCGTACGGCGGCATCGTTGGCGGCCGCGATCGTCGCCGTGTCGACGTCGTAGATCAGCATCGGCAGCGGATGCTCTTCGAAATACTCGCGAAAGCGCGCCTCGCCTTCCTCGGCGGCGATGCGCACGCGCGCGCGCTCGAGCCCTAGACGGTGATTCGCAAGAAAGCCATAGACGAGCAGCACGAACGCCGCTGCGGCCGCCGCCGCGAACGCGATGCGCTCCGAGGCGAGGCGGCGCGCGGAAAGACTCGCGCGGGCGCTGGTGGAGAGTTGGCTTGCCGGGTCGAGCGAGGCGACGCCGACGGCGAGGCGGTGCCGCGTTTCATTGACTTCGCCAAGCGCCCGCCGCTCGAAGGAGACGGTGTCGCCTTGGGTGCGCGCCGTGAGCGTCGTCTGGGCGAGCTGGCGTTGCCATTCGTTGGTTGCTTCGCGCAGCGCGTCGATTTCGCGCGCGCGTTGCGGGTCTTTTGCGAAAGCGTCGGATAGATTGCTGAAATAGCGTGTGGCGCGCTGGAGCCGCTCGACTGTCCACGGCACGGCGTGCGACGAGGGGTTGTCGAGCAACCGCAGAAAATCGGCATCCGCTTCCGCATAAAGCGATTCGAGCCCCTCGACGTCGTCGCGCACGTGCAGCACCTGCGTCAACTGCGCGTCCGCGACTTCGCGCGCGGCGAAGATCTGGCTTGCGGCAAACGCGACCATGCCGACGGCAATGGCGCACAACGCGACCGTCAGAATGGTCGTGTTGTGTTCGTCGAACCAGCTTTTGACCATCTGAATGCGGTTGACACCTGCCGCGTGGTCTTGTGCAGCCACCGTGAAGTCCCCCCGCGCGATCGATAACAAGATGCGTAAACTGTTTACGACCGCCGCTCTGATTTACTTAAGTTCTAGCGGAAATTACTTTTGCTTTTACGCTTGCGTCTTTCTTGATTGGTTTGATGCGGCTGCTTTCGTTGTATTGATCGCTCTGATTGTTTCAACGGCGCCCCGTTATTGATCGCGCCGTTCGCTTTATTTCACCCACCGGCACGGTCGCTGCGGCACGACTAAAATGCGGGCGGAATGGATACGTAGGAGATGCGGGTATGACTGGGCCCGATTTAAACACAAGAATTGAAACTTATTATGTCCGCGTGCGCGGTATTGTTCAGGGTGTGGGTTTTCGGCACGCAACGGTGCGCGAAGCGCATTCGCTCGGCATCACCGGCTGGGTCGCGAATCTCGACGACGGTTCGGTCGAAGCGATGCTGCAAGGTCCGGCCAATCAGGTCGACCTGATGCTCGAATGGATGCGCCGCGGGCCGCCGGCCGCCCGCGTGACCGAACTCGCGGGCGAGGAGCGCTATACCGACAAGCGTTATGAACGCTTCGAGCAACATTGACGACGCTGTCGGTCAGCAGGGTTATTCGCGACTTTCAACCTTACATTTAGGATGCGTCGGGACCGATCAATCGGTATAATGAGAACGGTTCTTATT
>Ga0070733_10003929_pt1 | contig 10049 bp, 9 predicted proteins | sample Coa_R1_9_FD_66450 | JGI IMG/M metagenome (GOLD analysis project Ga0070733, IMG submission 66450) | Surface soil microbial communities from Centralia Pennsylvania, which are recovering from an underground coalmine fire - Coalmine... | ecosystem: Environmental > Terrestrial > Soil > Unclassified ... | reverse complement strand
TAAACCGACAACTATTGCCGCCAAAATGGCCATTGTCTGCACCGCCAAATACATCACCGCCCGGCTGGTTGCGGGCCTCCCCAGTGATCAAATCCAGGCCATGCGCCGCACCCGCTATGCTCCTTACCCCATGATCAACATGATTTTCGACAAGGAAGTGTACCGCCGCGGGTATGACAACTGGTGCCCTGGAAGCTCGTTCACGGACTTCATCGTTGCCGATTGGACGATTCGCAATAACCCCGGTTACAAACCTAAATACAACATCCTCACGTTCTATACTCCCTTGCGCGAAGAACAACGCGCGACGCTCCTACAGGAGGACGCTTGCAAAGCCCTCGCTGGAAGAGTCCTGAAGGATTTCCAGAAAGCGCTGCCGGAATTCAATGTGGACCCCATCGAAATCCGTATTTACCGCCGCGGTCATCCCATGTTTATGGCGGTGCCAGGCCAGTACACGAAGAACCGCATGATCGCTTCTCGGCCGATGGATCGCATTTTCTTTGGGAACTCCGATTCCGGAGGCCCGGAATCGCTCAGTACCGAGGCCGTGCGCATTTCGCATGCCGCCGCGGAGTGGGCAAATCTCCTTCTTGCCGGCAAGCCTGGCGCGCCGGAACTCGCCCACAAGGCCTTGACTGAGGTCGTCCTCTAATATGATTCGTACCCATTTCCTCCTTGTTCTCTCCGTTCTCGGTATTTTGTCGCTGGCGCTGCTTTCCGGACATTCTCAGCTGAAACCCGTTTCGCTTCGCATCGTCAATGCGCAATTGGCCGATGGCACCGGCTCGCCGCTTCGCAAAGCCAATGTGCGAATCTCGCAAGGGAAAATCGTCGGCATTGGCGAACTCGAACCCGCTAAGGACGAGGTGACGCTCGACGCCAAGGGCCTCGTGCTCGCTCCGGGCTTCATCGATATCCACAACCACTCCGAAGAAGGATTGCAAAGCGATCCGCTCGCCGAAACACAGATCGCCCAGGGCATCACCACGCTGCTGATCGGAGCCGATGGAGAATCACCTTGGCCCATCATTTCGTGGGTTCGCGCGTTACAGCAGAATCCGGCTGCGCTAAACGTCGGTACTTTTGCGGGCCACGCCACTATTCGCCAACGGGTTATGGGCGCGGATTTCAAGCGCGTCGCCACCGCTGGTGAAATCCAACAAATGCAGCAACTGGTCGGCCAGGCCATGAATCAGCAAGCGCTCGGCCTCTCTTCCGGCCTGGAATACGAAGTAGGGAGTTACTCCGCGACGGACGAAGTAGTAGCCATGGCCGACACAGCCGCGAAAGCCGGCGGTATTTATATGACCCACATCCGCGACGAAGCCGACAAATCCTTCGAAGCCCTGGCGGAAGAAATTTCCATCGGCGAACGCGCTCATATTCCGATCGAGCATTCACATATCAAGCTTGGAACCGTCGGCGTGCAAGGCAAAGCCGCGGCCTATATTAAGGTGATCGAAGAAGCACGCAAGCGGGGCGTTGATTTTCTCGCAGACTGCTATCCCTACGATGCCTGGCACTCCAACCTCAAAGTGGTAGTTCCGGACAAACAGTACGAAAATCCAAAAAGCGTCGCGGAGGCCTTGGCCACTTATGGCGGCGGCTCTCATCTGACCATCACGGAGTTCTCTCCTAATAAGTCTTACGTCGGCAAAACGCTCGCCGATCTTGCCAAGACAAACAACATTTCCGAAGTTGATATGTATATCCGCCTGATCCGCGAAGGCGATGCCGCGCACACCGAAGCGCTCATCATCGGCCAGTCCATGATCGATGCCGACATCAAGGCGTTTTACCAGCAGTCGTGGGTAATGGTGGCCAGCGATGGCGGCATCCATGCGGAACATCCCCGCGGCGCCGGCACTTTCCCCCGAGTGCTTGGGCTTTTCGTGCGCGAGCGCCACTGGCTGACCCTACCAGAAGCCATCCGCAAAATGACTTCGCTGCCCGCCGAGAGGCTTGGCTGGCGGGATCGCGGCATCATCCGTGAAGGTCTCGTCGCTGACCTTGTCTTGTTCAACCCGGATACGGTAATCGATCGCTCCACCTATACCAACCCAACCGCTCTCCCCACGGGAATAGAGAAAGTGTTCGTGAACGGGACATTAGTTTGGGACGGCGGCAAACCCACGGGAGCTCGTCCAGGCCTAGTCCTAGGACTACGTGGCCCCCTTTTGAACGCTCTGAATTAAATGATGTTTACTTTGCGTCTCGCTGCGGCGCTGGCGCATCAATTTCACTAGGAGACTTCGCGATTCCTCGCACATTTCGCGCAGAAACCGCATTTCTGAAGTCAACCGCGGCACCGTTCTGAGGTAAACTACCGGGCAGGTCGGCCATGAGCACAACCCCTACTACCATCACTTCCGACGAAGAAGAGAGCGCGCTCCTACGCGTTCGCGACTTCTTTGGCGCTTGGTTCTTCCTTGTTGTTCGGCGTTCGCCTCGACTCCTGCGTCTCCACCGCAATCCAAAGTCCTGGGCTCTGTTCCGCATCGCCCTGGGGATCTGCGGTGCCGCCCTGGTGGTTCTGCCGCTCGGTCTGTGGAATGGCTGGATAACCGCTATCTTCGGCATGTTCTTTTTTGTCGCTTCCATTTTGCTGCCTCCTGCGCAGCTCGAATCCGATACGGACCGCAGAGCGCGGGAGTTGGGTGCGCAAACCGTCGTCAGCGGTGGCATATATCAGCCCGGAAATGGTCCGGCGGCGGAAGTGCAGCTCTTCATTTCCACCCTGCACGTCTGGGCTTTGGGCGAGCAGTTTGAGCCTCTCGTGGTAATCAACACTGCCGAAATTTCCAGCTTGCTGATCGAACCGGATGAGGACAACTGGATCCTACGGTTGCGCTGGGCGGACCACAAAGCCGAATTTGCATTCGAAGGATTCTTTGCCGAGCGGTTTGCGCGGCTCGCGGAAGATTCTATCCGTGCAGTTTTGCAGGAGAACCCCGTGGTCCGCGCCAGGGCGCTTGCAGCCGGCGTGTGAGCGCGACTGATTCGTGATTACAGTCCAATGGGACTTTCGTGCGAGAATAGTGGTATGGCAAGAGGGTGGGAAAGCAAGGATGTGGAATCTCAAGTGGAAGCCAAAACAATTGTGAGTGAACCGCAAAGTCGAGGTCCTAAAAGCGCCGACCAAATCCGCCAAGAGCAGGAACGGCGCGACCTGCAACTCTCCCGAACCCGCATTTATAACGACCTGCAAACAGCAACGAACCCCAATCACCGCAAATCTCTAGAAGCCGCCCTGGAACACCTCGATCAAAAAATAGCCGCAGTTCGCTAATCCGCTTGACCCACTCTGGTTGACGGGTGGGCACGACTTCGGTCGTGCCGTTAAGTACTTGTCTCTGAACCGGGCTTTAGCCGAGTAGAGTCCTAATCTGTAAACACCACGCCGACGGCAGTAGAACCCTTCTCTGCCCCTTCTTCAATACGCACCACATAGCAACGCAAACGCATCTCTTGCGCGCCATCCGCGCTGGGCGTTTCCATGGTCACCTGCAATTCCGATTGCATCAGCGGGCTATGCCTCAATGAAATGAGCGCGCCCTGCAGGGAAAGATCCCGCACGATTGTTTCTTCCTCAAACTTGTGCCCTTCCGCGGTCATCCCGCTGACCGACGCGCGAAACTGCGCGCCACGCCGCAACGCAGTGCGCGAAGCCGCCATATGCGCCTGAACAGGCTCGTTCGACGCACCAAGCGTGATGACCATTCCTTCGCTCGCCGCAAACACCGAGTCAAACTCCTCCCGCGCATTCGCAAGAATTTCATCCACCATCCGGTCCGTCGAATCCGGATCGTGATGGAACAACACCAGGGTCTTCGCATTCACGTCGCGCGCGATACTTACACCTTCTTTCCAGGACGAATGCCCCCAGCCTTTTCGGGTAGTGGACAGTTGCAGCGGCGAGTACTGCGCATCGTTGATGAAAATGTCCGCACCCTCCGCTAGCTTTCGAAGGTTCTTGTCCAGCTCCGGATCGCCCGGTTCATTGTCGGTCGCATAAACAACCGTCCCGGCTGACGTCTCGATGCGGAATCCCAGGCAGCCTTGTGGATGATGAAGCCAGCGAGAGGTAATCTTGTTTTTGCCGATGTGAAATGTTTCCGAGTCTTCCAGCTCCCTGAACTTCCGCTTGGCATTCATTGCCGAAAAATCCACCGGGAAGTACGGCAGCGCCATCTGCGTTTCCATCACCTGCCGGAGAGAGTCCTTACCGAGGTACTTCGAACGGAAGCTATAAAACTGGAAATGGTTTTTCTCGTTATACAGCGGCGCGAAAAACGGCAATCCCTGGATGTGGTCCCAATGGTAGTGGGTGACGAAAATGTGGGTCTCGTGGCCCCGGCTCTCATCTGCCGCACCCCAGCGGCTCCCGAGCGTGCGCAAGCCCGTACCGCAATCGAGAATAAATTGTGTGCCGTCGGGCGCAATCAACTCCAGGCAGGGCGTGTTGCCGCCATAGCGCCAGGTCGCCGGATCGACTGTAGGTGTCGAGCCGCGCACGCCCCAAAAACTCAGCTTAGCGATTGGAGAGGTCATTTTTGTCGGTGAATGCGTCGAGCTCAAATCACCCTGAGAAGCACCCGCTCTTACCACTATTTCCGATGATGGCAGTCGCTACCATCAGCGTCAACGAAATCGCCCATGTAGGGTGTCAAACTACCCAATAACATCGCCCCGGGCCCAGGCTGCAGGAAGGCGCATAACACATTACACTAGTAGGGTGAGGCCGCTGCTCCTTGAAAGCAGCGAAACCAACTATGCACTCCCACTCACAAGCCCATTCGCATGGAGGGTCCGATAGCCATTCCCACGGGCATGACCATGCCCACGCCCATCCAGTAATGCGCCCATCGGTGCTCGCCTGGGCAATGGCGGCGACGCTTGGACTGGTCGTAGCGGAAATTTTTGGCGGGCTTTTCGGACGATCGGTCGCTCTTCTGAACGACGCCGTCCACAATCTCTCGGACGTGCCGGCCCTGGGCATTTCCTGGCTAGCCATGCGCTGGGCGGAACGCCCGGCCGACTCGGAGCGAACCTACGGGTATCACCGCGCAGGAACTCTGGCGGCTTTCACCAATGCCATTCTCCTGATTATCCTGTCGCTGTGGCTCGGTTACGAAGCGATTGAGAGGCTGCGCTCTCCGGTTCAGGTGGTGGAAAGCTGGATGATCTGGACTTCCATTGCTGCGCTACTGGTGAATGGCGGCATTACGCTGGCCCTGGTGCGCGGACATGCCGACCTGAACCTGCGCAGCATCCTGGTTCACAATTTCGGCGACGCGCTTTCCAGCATCGCCATCATCATCGGTGCGGTGATCATCGGCTACACCCATGCGGCTTGGATCGATCCCCTTCTCGGTCTCGCCATCGGTGCGCTGGTTCTCTACTCTTCACTCGGCATCCTGCGCGAGTCGGCAAATATTCTTCTGGAAGGCCGTCCACGCGAAACGCGCGTCGAGGAAGTTGCCAGGGCTATTCTCGCCATCGAAAATGTGCAGGAAGTGCACGACATCCATGTGTGGTGCCTGGGTGGTGATCACCTGGCCATGAGCTGTCACGCGCGGATTCCCGATATGCACATGGATGAATGCGAACGAATACTTTGCGCCATCCAGAAAAAGGTTGCGGATGAGTTTTCCATCGAGCATGTCACTGTGCAATTGGAACGCGCAGGCTTACCCGCTACGTCAGGGTACGTAATGCCGGAGCCCGTCCGGAAGTCGTAACCCACCGTCCAAGAAGTCCGGCAGAATTTCTTATTTTATCGAAGCGCAGGGATCAGGCTGGGAGACGAACGGTCACTCCACGCTGCTCGTTGAATTGCTGCGTGGCGTCGAAGTCCAGTGTGTTCAGGGGGATGCTGCGACGGAGCCCGTCCTTCGTCACGTACTGGAGATTGCCGGCGTTGAACGAATAGGCCACCGCAAAAAAAACCGTGCCGTCGCGGCGAACAAACACATATTCGGAACTGGGTTCCAGCTTGGGGGCAGTCCGGGGTATGTAAGAACTCGGGCCGGTGGCGTCTGCGTCGGAGGAATTTTCCGCGGCTTCGGCATTTTCTGGTGCGCCGTTTTCTACGGCAGCGGGTGCCGCAGGCTGCTCAGCATAATACGGGACGGGTACATATATGCCCCCACCGAGAAACGGCATCACAAATCCGTTGTTGCCATTGTGGAAGTGATCATTTGGATGGACGGCAGCGAAGTGTACATAATCGAACCCGAGACCCGGCACGGGTAATTGGTTCGTCGCGAAGGAATTCCCAAATTCATCCAGGAGGCCGTTGGCGTTTTGACGGGAAATCCTCGTCGAAGCTGCAACTGTCGGTGTCCGTGAAACGGTCCCGTGCGCCGGCACGGGATGAGCGGCTGATGCGTGCGGTACGGCATGTACCGCCACGGAACCGGGTGCCATAGATGCAGGCCGCGCTCCCGGGGGCATAGTGACTGCAGCGATATGCGCTCGTTGCGCGGGCATCATCGCCGACGGAGCCCCTGCAGCGCCGGCGTGTTGCGCAAATGCTCCGCAGCTATAGCTGAAGAACAAAACCGGCAAAGCAAGATAGCGTCGCATGGTGGACCCCTGGAACTGCTCCCGCAAGACCCTCATTTCATTGGACGCATTATACGCCCACGGAGTTACCTTTCCAGTTGCCGTTCCGACGCTTCTCCCCTGGCGCTACTAGCCCCTGACTTTCCCCTTCTATCTGACTGTGCTATAACCAAAGTGCCGTGAATGAGATTTGGACGCAGCAAGCGACTCGGCCGGATCGTCAGGGTCATCCGGTGGAACGCCGCGAATCTGTGGTTGCTCCGGAGGGAACCTCTGTAACAGGCGTCGAGGATGTTTCCAGGTATTGTCCATCGTGCTCGCAGAGGTTGGAATCCCGCCGCTGCAAGTTGGTATGCGGTACCTGCGGTTACTACATGTCGTGCTCGGACTACTATTGACCGCATGGTGATTTGAATTATCGAAAAGACCGCTTTGCGAAATATCGTAAAGCGGATATGCTTTGCGACTCCGGCCCCGGTTGCCGCCGGATTTGCGTTCCGATGAGGAGGAAAGTAACGTGGCATTGAAGACGACGACTCGCGAAGTGGACGGCGTCACTGTTGTGGCGCTGGACGGCCGGATCGTGCTGGGCGAAGAAAGCAACGCGCTGCGCGAAAGAGTGAAATCCCTTGTTGCCGAGGGAAAGAAAAAGATTGTTCTTAATATGGAAAACATCTCGTTTATCGACAGCGCCGGCTTGGGCACTCTGGTGGCTGCGCATCACAGTGCGAAGGGCCAGGGCGCGTCCTTGCGGCTCTGCCACCTTGGCGCGAAGTTTTCCGAGGTGCTTCAGATCACCAAGCTGATGACCATCTTCGAGGTTTACAACACGGAAGCGGAAGCGGTGGCCAGCTTCACTACTTCCCCGTCCGCTTAATCCGGACTCTTTTGAGACGGGCAGACGCCGACCTGCCCGTTTTTCATTTATTCCCTCCCTTTTCTATCCGTCTATTCCTCGATGCGGTACATAGTGATGCCGCTGAGCAGCTTGGGGTAAAAGTCTGTCGACTTTTGCGGCATCACCTCGCCAGCCGTCGCCACTCGCATCATAAGTTCGATACTCACCGGATTGAGCAGGAACGCCACTTGCGCCTTCCCTTTGTCTACTGCCTCAATCGCCGCCGCCGCTTCTCTCTCGTAACTCAGATTCGACTCCGACGCCACCGCATGCGGAGTAATTCCCAGCACAGGCTCGAGAATTCCCTGGTGAAGCAGGACGACATCCAGTTCCCGCTGATTCACGGAAAGTCCTGGCAGTAATTGCCCCAGGTCCGCTTCTGGCCGCAAGTGAAGAAGATAGAACGCCCCGGACGGCCCTTCTGCCTTGGGATAGGCGCCGATCGTCCTACCCGTCTTCGCAGCGGTAAGCTTCGAAAGAAATTTCTCCTGGGCCGCACTCCGCTCCGCCTCGTTCTGGAACGATACCATCTCGCTCGAAAACCACGGCTCAAGGTAGCGCAGCACCGCGTTCCAGGAGAAATCCCGCACATTCGCAACTACCCGGTGTGTCGGAAGAATGGTTAGCCCCTCGCTTTGCGTATTGATGAAAGTCATCATCGACCGCTCGTAAGGAGCATCCGGGGCGATCTTGCCTGCCCTCGTTCTTGATTCGTTCCGGAAATTCAGCGAAGTTTCATACCGGTGATGCCCGTCGGCAATCACCAACTTCTGCTCCGACATATGCTTCTGGATGGCCTCAATCTTCCCCGCATCCGTGATCTTCCAGAGCCGGTGAATCACGCCATATTCGTCCGTCATCTGCGTAACTGGCCCGCCGCTGCGTTCTTCGTCCTTCAAGATTTGATCCACCTGCAGATGCGGGTCGGAATACAGCATGAATAGCTGCCCCGTATGAGTGCGCGTATGCCTCAGGAGCTCCAATCTGTCCGCCTTCGGTCCCGACAGCGTCTGCTCGTGTCGAAAAACCACCCCCGCTGTGTACTCCTCTAATTTCCCGGCCCCAATAAAGCCTCGCCGAGTGCGCCGAACGTTGCTTCCCGGCACCACATATTCTTGCGTGTAAGCGTAAAACGCCGGCGCCGCGTCCTGCTCGATTGCCTTGTTGCCAATCCAACTCTGCAGCGCCGACGCCGCTCGGGTATAGACGCTGTTTTCTTTCGAATCGTCCGGGTAGGCGCGGCCCTTCTCAACGGCAATGAGGTTGAAAGGGTCTGCGGCATAGTATTTTTCCTGCATCGCAGGAGAAATCTTGTCGTAAGGCTGCGTGAGCACCCGGTCGTACGGGGCGACACCCGGGTTGTAGCGAAACGCGCGGAACGGAAACACCTGAGCCATGTTCTCTCCAGAAAAACGGTCGTTGCAGAAACAATAAGTTTACGTGAATTCAAGCAAATCGAAAAACCTTCACTCGATTAATAAATCGTCTTTTTTCTTCTTAACAGTTCGAGTTCTTTAGGAGGTCGGGGCTTCAGCCCCGGCGCAGAGCTTGCGTTTGACTTGGGCTTCAGCCCCTGAAGTTCTCTTATCGCGCGTATTACAATGAAATCTCTATGACACCTCCGATGGTTCGTCCCGTAGATGCCTTCCTTTTCGATCTTGATGGAACGCTAATCGACTCCAAGCTCGACCTCGTCCATTCCGTAAACGCCATGCTCGTCCAAATCGGCCGCGCCCAGTTGCCCGTGGACACCGTCGCAAGCTACATCGGGCACGGCGCACCGCGCCTGGTCGCCAGCGCTCTTGGTCCGGCAGCCACGGAGGCTGAGCGGAAGAATGCCCTCGCGCTCTTTCTCGCTCACTATGGCCAACATAATCTCGACGATACGCGTCCCTACCCCGGCGTTACCGAAGCCCTCAAGGCTCTCGCGGATTTGCCCATGGCGGTGCTTACCAATAAACCGGTGAACATGAGCGTTCAGATTCTCGAAGGCCTGGGACTGCTCAGCTATTTTCGCGGAGTCTACGGTGGCGACAGCTTCGAAAGGAAAAAGCCGCATCCTGACGGCGCAATTTCGATCCTGCGCGAACTCGGCAGCGCAGCCGCGGAAAGCGCAATGGTCGGCGATTCGGATGTGGACATCCAAACCGCCCGTAATTCCGGAATGATCGCCATCGCCGTAAACTACGGCTTTGGGCAGCAGGATCGTCAGGCCAATCCCGCGGATGTGTACGTCAATTCCCTAGTCGAACTAATCGCCATGACCACAAGGCCCTAATTTTCAGCCGCTGCCGCGGTCTTAGCGTCTGGCGTTTTCCCCAAATCAAGAAGAGTAGCGTTCTGGTCGTCCGTAAGAACCAGTAACTTTCGGCCATCGCTGGAAAACGACTTCATCGTGATACGGGACGCAAACGCAAACTCGTCGACTTGCCGCAATGTATTGAGATCATAAACGCGCAACTGTCCCCGCTCATTGGAGAGACACAAACGGTCTCCGCTAGTCGACAAAACGGCATTGCTGCCGAAGAATCGAGCCCTTACCCTCCCTGTCGTCAGCGAATAAACGGCGACTCGATTCAGC
>Ga0070733_10003928_pt1 | contig 10050 bp, 8 predicted proteins | sample Coa_R1_9_FD_66450 | JGI IMG/M metagenome (GOLD analysis project Ga0070733, IMG submission 66450) | Surface soil microbial communities from Centralia Pennsylvania, which are recovering from an underground coalmine fire - Coalmine... | ecosystem: Environmental > Terrestrial > Soil > Unclassified ... | reverse complement strand
CCGTGGCGGGAGGCGTCGCTCCAAGGATTGAGGAAGGTCAACAGCCGATCGCGCCGGTAAGGGCTCGCCAGCGCCCAGAGGGCGACCAAGGGAGTCGCGATCATAACCATCAACAGGAGCTGGCGGATCGGGGCTCCGCCGAGAAAGAGAAGACACGCGACCACGATCAGAAGACTCGCCGTCGTCCCAAAATCGGGCTCCACCAGGATCAGAAGGGCCACGACCCCGCTCACGGCCAGGGGGGGCAGCATCCCTTCCCCCCACCGCACCAGGGCCTCCCCATTTTTAGAGAGGTAGTGCGCCACATAAACGACGACGAAGAGCTTGGCAGGCTCGGACGGCTGGATAGAGATCCCCCAGGCCCCCAGCCATCGGCGCGAGCCGTTCACGACCCTGCCGACACCCGGGAGGAGCACGAGGACCAACAGCAGAAGGACGAGCCCTGCGAAAAAGGGAAGCCCCCTCCGCCAGCGATGATAATCGAGCGAAGTTGCCAACCAGGTCGTGGGAAAGGCGATCAGAGCCCAGAGGAGCTGGCGTTTCAAAAAATAGGCCGAATCCCCCATCCGTTGCTCGGCCAAAACACCGCTGGCGCTGTAGATCATGGCGATCCCGAACAGGACCGTCACCCCCGCAGCGACCAGAAAACCAATCTCCCCGCGGTCCTTCATCTCCCGGTCCTTCTTGACGCCTCAGGGAACTAAAGGCCCCTGACCAGCCGTTTAAATTGCTGTCCCCGGTCCTCAAAGTTCAGGAATTGATCGAAGCTCGCGCATCCAGGGGAGAGCAAGACGGTCTCCCCTTTCTTTGCCGACGATGCCGCCAGAAAAACCGCTTCCTTCAGAGAATCGGCCAGAAGGACTTCGGTGGCCCCGCTCCAAGCGGATCGGATCTTCTCCCGGGCTTCGCCGATGAGAATCGCGCGTCGCACCTTTTGCTTGATGATCTCCCGCGCGGGGAGGAAGTCTCCCCCCTTGTCGCGGCCGCCGGCGATCAGAATGGCCGTGGAGGCCACCCCTTCCAGCGACTTGCTGAGCGCCCCGACATTCGTCCCCTTGGAGTCGTTAAAGTAGAACACCCCATTGATCTCCCGAACGAATTCCATCCGATGTTCCAGCCCCGAAAAGGTCCGCAACACCTTTCGGATCTCCTCCAGGGGTGACCGACAGAGCAGGGCGACGGCCGTTGCGGCGAGCGCGTTTTCCAGGTTGTGGGCGCCTGCAAGCCTCAGCTCTCCGATCGAGAGGATCGCTTCATCGCGGCCGTCCAGGATGGACACGATCTGATCGTCCTCGACGAAAACCGCCTGATTCATTTTCGTGCCCTGCTTCGAGGGTCTTCCCCGGCGGCTGAAGAGGACCCGCTGCGAACGAAGCCGATCGAGAAGGCCCTCCAGGGCGGGATCCTCTGCGTTTAACAGAGCGGTATCTCCCGACTGCTGGTTTTCGAAGATCCGTTCCTTCGTCCTGCGATATTCCGAAAAACCGGGATAGCGATCCAGATGGTCCGGCGTAACGTTAAGGAGCGCAGCGATTCGAGGGCGAAAGGTGACGATGCTCTCAAGCTGGAAAGAGCTCGCCTCCACCACGATGAAATCCCACCGCTCGCCCGAAAGAATCGCCTCAGACAACGGGGTCCCCAGATTCCCCCCGACAAAGGTCTTTCTGCCGCAGGACCTCAGCATCTCGCCGACGAGGGTCGTCGTCGTACTCTTCCCGTTCGTCCCGGTGATGGCGAGAATGGGAGCGCCCACGAAGCGGCAGGCCAGTTCCATCTCGCCGATCACCTCGATCCCCCTGGCCCGAAACAGGTCGAGCGGTAGCCGACCCAGGGGAACGCCGGGGCTGACCACAACTCGATCGACTTCCCAGGGAAATCGCGAAAGATCGCTGGCGTTGAAGACAAAGCGGACGTCGAGCCCGCTGAGGGACCGCAGCGCAGGAGCCAACCCCTCTTCCGACCGCCGGTCGATGGCCACCACCTCGGCCCCCTCCCGGCAGAGGAGGCGGACGGCCGAAAGGCCGCTCACACCCAATCCAACCACCGCAACGCGCAAGTTTGAGAACGTCCGATCCATCGGTCTCAACGAATCTTCAGTGTGCTTAAGCTCAGCAGGGCCAGGATGATTGAAATGATCCAAAACCGCACGACGACTTTCGGTTCATCCCAACCCTTCAGCTCAAAGTGATGATGAATTGGAGACATCAGAAAGATCCTCTTATGGGTCGATTTGTAGGAGGCAACCTGAAGGATGACCGAAACGGCCTCGATGACAAAAATTCCTCCGACCAAGAATAAGAGAAGTTCGTGTTTTGAGATCACCGCAACGGTCCCGAGGGCGCCCCCGAGGGGAAGCGAACCCACATCCCCCATGAACATCATGGCGGGATAAGTGTTGTACCAGAGAAATCCAAGTCCGGCCCCGACCAAGGCTCCGCAAAAGACCGCAAGCTCTCCCGCGCCGTCGATATGCTGGATCAGCAGATAGTCGGCAAAGGCCTTGTGTCCCGTCACATAGGTCACCACGGTGTAAGCGACCGCGGCAACGACCATCGGCCCGATCGCCAGGCCGTCTAGCCCGTCGGTCAAGTTCACAGCATTAGACGCCCCCACAATCACGAGGACCGCGAAAGGGATGTAGAAAAAACCGAGGTGAGGCGAGAAATTCTTAAAAAACGGGACCGTCAGCTCGGTGCCGAACCCCGGCGTAACATAGAGGACGGATGCGATCAGCGCAGCCACCACCACTTGGCTCGAAAACTTGTAGCGGGGCCAGAGACCGTCCGAATGGTGCCGGACCGTCTTGAGGTAATCGTCCACGAGCCCGACCGCCCCGAAGCCCACGGTGGCGAAGAGCGCGAGCCAGACGTAACGGTTGCGCAAATCAGCCCAGAAGAGAGTCGAGAGAATGACGGAGACGAGAATGAGGATCCCTCCCATCGTCGGGGTTCCCGATTTTCTTTTATGGGAGGAGGGACCTTCCGCCCGAATCTGTTGCCCGATCTGATAATCCTTGAGGAATTGCACCACGCGATCGCCGACAAGAAAGGAGATCAACAGGGCGGTCAAGACTGCATAGCTCGTCCGGAACGTGATGTAGCGAAAGACGTTAAAAAACTTCGAGTGGGTATGTAGACCGTAAAAAAAATAGTACAGCATCAGCTGGCCATTTCTCCCTTCTTTCGGACGAAATGATCGAGAAGCTGCTCCAGTTTCATTTGCCGCGAGCCCTTGATGAGGATGAGATCTCCCCGGCCTACGATATCGATCAGCAAATCAGCCGCCTCTTCAAGATCGCTGCAGCAGGAGATTTTTTCGGACGACATCCCTGCCTCCCGAGCCCCGCCCGCGATGGCGCTGGCCTTCTCCCCCACCGTAATCAGAACGGAAACCTTGGCCTCTACCAGATCCCTCCCGATCGAACGGTGGGACACCTCGGAGTCTTCTCCAAGCTCGAGCATATCCCCCAGGACCGCCACGATCCGGCGAGACTTAAAATAGCCTAAAGCCTCCAGCGCGGCCCGCATCGAACCGGGATTGGCGTTGTAAGCATCGAAGAAGATCGTGAATTTTCCCAGGCTGATGATCTGGGAGCGCATCGACACCGGCCGGAATGCGGCCAATCCGCTGGCGATTTCCTGAGCGGTCAGCGCCAACTCTTTTCCAACCAAGCGTCCTATCCCCAGCGCGATCGTGGCGGCGGCCAGGGCGTTTCTGGCCTGATGAAACCCGAAACTCGCCAAGTGCACCCGGGCCTCTCCCTCTGCCTTGAAACGGAGATTAAAAGACATCCCGTTTTGATCCCCTTGAATCGATGAGAGCCGGACATCGGCCTCCTGCGACGCCGAGAACGTAAGGTGCCTCTTGACCCTCTGCTCCCAGGGACGAATATGCGGATCGTCCAGGTTAATCAACGCCCAACCCTGTTGCGAAATCGCCTCGAAGAGGGTCCCTTTTGCTTTCGCCACCCCCGCGAGGTCTTTGAAGAATTCCAGATGGGCCTCACCGATATTTGTGATGAGTGCCATATCGGGAGAAGCAATCCTGCAAAGCAGCTCCATCTCGCCTGGATGATTGATCCCCATTTCCACGACGGCGACCCGGTGGTTGGAGGTCATGCGGAGCAGGGTCAGCGGAAGGCCGATATGGTTGTTAAAGTTCCCTTCGCTTTTAAGGACCGCACTTTTCTGGGAGAGGATCGAGGCGCTCATCTCCTTCGTGGTCGTCTTTCCGTTGCTCCCCGTAATTCCGATAATCGCCGCCGAAAGACGCCGGCGATGCCAAGCCGCCATTTCTTGAAGTCCGGTGAGCGGATCGTCACAACCGATCAGGGTGATCCCCGAGAGACGTCTTCGCATCTCGTCCCCCTGCTCAGCCCACCAGGTGCGGCGGACCACGGCGGCCCTTCCCCCACGCTCGACGACCGTGGCGAGAAAGTCATGTCCATCAAAACGCTCGCCGGAAATCGCGAAAAAGAGCTCTCCCGGGAGGATCGTCCTGGAGTCGATCGAGACGCGAGGAACCTCTCCCCCTCGCACCGGCGACAGGTACTCTCCTCGGATCACCGGAGCAATCTCCTCTAGCAAAAACATTGAAACCTCGTCGGCCCTTCAGGGCTCATGCGGTTTGGTCGCGCCTTGGCCCTCGACCGCAGTGCCCTTCTTAAGAATTTCACGTACGACTTCGCGGTCGTCAAATGGAATACTTTTACCCCCGATGATCTGCTCGCGTTCGTGCCCTTTTCCGGCAATGACCACAAGATCTCCTGCGCGTGCAACGGAGAGGAGCCGTTCAATCGCTCGGCGCCGATCGACAATCGCCTCATACGCATGGGCCTGCCCGGTCTCCTTCGAAAGCAAGCGTATCCCCTCCTCGACCTCCCGGATGATTTCAAGCGGATCCTCTTCCCTGGGGTTGTCCGAGCTGATCATGACAAAATCGCTCCAATGCGCCGCCACCCTCCCCATCCGGGATCGCTTTCCCCGGTCTCGGTTCCCCCCACACCCAAAAAGGGTCAAGAGTCTCATGGGTTTGAGCATCCGCGCCGCTTCAAGGAGGCGATTCAGGGCGTCCTCGGTATGGGCGTAATCGACCACCACCTGATAACCGTTCCCTTCGATCCTTTCAAATCGGCCCGGGACCTGCCGGAGCCTCTCGATGCCCTGAGCAATCCTCTCGAGAGGCATTCCTTCCGAAAGGCCGATGCCGATCCCCGCCAAGAGGTTATAGGCGTTGTACCGGCCGATCAGGGGCGAGGTCAATTCCAACGCTCCTAAACGGGTCGAAACGCGCATCCGCGTCACCGAGCGATCGATGCTGAGCGCGTTGGGAACCAGATCGGCCTTCTCTTCCAACGCATAGGTCAGCACCTGTACGCCATAGATTTCCTTCAGCATCCCCGCGAGCCTTCGGCCATAGGGGTCATCAACATTGATCACCGCAGTCCCCTGGAGAAAGCGATCAAACAGCTTGCATTTCGCCGAAAAGTAGCGCTCCATCGAGTGGTGATAGTCGAGGTGGTCCTGCGTCAGATTCGTAAAAACTGCAGTGGTATAGATACATCCTGCAACACGTTCCTGATCGAGGGCATGGGAGGAGACTTCCATAATTGTCTGATCAATGCCGCGATCGCGCATCTGCCGGAAAAATCGCTGCAGGCTCAAGACACCCGGTGTGGTGTTCGGGGCGGGCTGGGACCCCGCCCCATCGTCGTAAAATATGGTCCCCAGGATCCCCGCCTTCTTCCCGCTTCCCGATTCCAGAACGGCTCGCCCCAGAAACGCGGTCGTCGTCTTTCCATTGGTTCCGGTGACGCCGATCAGGCGGAGGCCTCGCGAAGGATCCCCAAAGAAGCGCACCGCCAACTCGACCAGGGCCTTTCGGGAATCGCCTACCCTGACCCATCCGACCCGGGCCGATTGGGATTCGCTCGGAGACTCCTGCGCCACAATGACCAGTGCTCCGCGATCAATCGCCTCGTTAATGAACCGGTGACCGTCCTGTTTTTCGCCCTGCAGAGCAACGAAAAGGGTTCCGGGGCCGACCTCTCTAGAGTCGTCGGCAATCTGTCGGATCTCCAGGCCGGGAAGCGCCTCGCCGCGCAGCGGTGGCGTCCCGATCCCATCTAAAAGCTCGACGAGTTTCACTTTTCCTCGGAGACCCGGCCGCGGGCCGGGTCTTCATTTTGCGGGCAATCTCATGGGCTGCCTAAGGCGGCCCGGGCGAAGACCACGGGCGACCGACCCCTGGGTGGCGCCCCCAACTGCTGAAGTACCTCTTCGCCAATCGAGCGAAAGACGGGGGCCGCCACACTGCCCCCGAATTTATTGGCCCCTTGAGGTTCATCAATAAGAACCAGGATCACAACCTTGGGGAAATCCGCGGGGATGAAACCGACAAATGAGCTGACAAAACGGTCTGCGGAATAGGTCCCGGTGACCGGATCAAATTTTTGCGCCGTCCCTGTCTTTCCGGCGACGGGGTACCCGGGGATTGCGGCGCGCTCTCCCGTCCCTCCGCGTTCGACTACCCTCTCGAGGATCCGGGTCAGCTTCCGAGCGGTCTCCTCTGAGACGACCCTGCGCCGAACCTGCGGAGAGGCCGAATAGATACCCTGCCCCTGTTCGTCAGCAATGAGCCTCATGACATGAGGGGTGAGAAGGAGGCCTCCGTTGGCAATCGCCGCCATCGCGCTGATCATCTGAATCGGCGTGACCCCGACCTCCTGGCCGATCGCGATGGTGGCCAAGGAACGCTCTGACCATTCAGAGAGCGCTCGAATTTTTCCTTGGGCTTCCCCGGGCAGATCGATGCCCGTTTTCTCGCCGAACCCGAACCCGGAGATGTAGCGCATCAATCGGTCCGGACCCAATCGCGCAGCAACCTTCGCGATTCCGATGTTGCTTGATTTGGCGACCACATCCTCAAAACTGAGCCAAAGAGACGGGGTATGATCGTGCAGCGTCTTCCCCGCCAGGTTCATCCTCCCGTTCTCGCAAAAAATGAGCTCATCGGGCCGAACGGCTCCCTCCTCAAGGGCCGCTGCAGCGGCCACAATCTTAAACGTCGATCCCGGTTCGTACAGATCGGTGATCGGACGATTCCTCCATTGCGAGGGAAGATGGGAATCGCGGGCATTGGGATTAAATTGCGGCCGAACCGCCAGAGAGAGAAGCTCGCCCGTTCGCGGATCCATGGTGATCACCAAGCCCGCCTTTGCCCGGGTCGATTCCATCGCGCGATCCAGTTCACGCTCGCTGACGTATTGGATCCTCTCATCCACCGTGAGGTAGATGTTTTTTCCTCCCGAAGGCAAATGATAAGCGAGATTCTTCGGAAAGACCAGCAGCCCCCGGGCATCCTGCTCGAAGATCAGCCTTCCGCGCTCCCCCTGAAGTTGCGCATCGTACCGCAGCTCAACACCCTCCAGACCCCGGTTGTCGGTATCCGCGAACCCCAGGGTTTGACCGAGCAGGAGCTGTTTGGGATAGACCCGCTGGCTCTCCATCAGGATACCGAGCCCGGGCGTCCGGTTCAATGAGAACGCCCCGACCCGCTCAGGATCGGCCTTTCGGTGGATCCACACAAACTCACGTCCCGTCTTAAGGCGCTGTAGAAGCAACCGGCGGTCCTCCTGAAACAGGGAGGCCAGCTTCCGGGCGGTTGCCTCCGGATCGGAGATCAAAGACGGGACGGCAAATACCGATGGGACTTCAACGTTGACCGCCAGAGGTTGGCCGTTTCGGTCATAGATCTTCCCTCGCTCTCCCTGGACTTCGAAGGTACGCTCGTGCTCCCGCGCAGCCTTCCTCACCCAATGCGGTGCCTCAATGCCCTGCAGCGCGGCCAGCCGGATAATGACCAGGCCGAAGCTGAACCCAATGGCGACGCCAAGGATCCGCAAGCGGGTCCTTCCCTCATGGAAGGTCTTTTTCATCTTGATCCTGCAGCAATCTTTGATCTTTCTTCGACGGCAGAGCCATTCCCAAGCGCTCGCGGGCAATCCAGTCGATTCGTCCAAGACCCGAGAGCGCTTCCCGTTCGGCCGAAAGGTCCTGATGGGTCCGACGCAAAAGCTTGATCTCCCGGTTCACCCGTTCAATCTCATATCCAGTATGGACCATCCGATTTCTCTCCCAGAGGGCAAAAAAAGCCAAGAGCAGCACGGCGAGCCCCACGAAGACCAGACCGGCATTGGAAACAAAGAAGATCCTCATCTGCGCTCCGCCGTCCTCATCTTTGCGCTCCTGGCCCGAGGGTTCCTGACCACCTCCTCCCTCTGGGGAACGATCGGCTTCTTCGTGAGGACCCCAAGGATCCCTTGAATCCGATCCAATGCCCGAAAGGTCGTCTTCACCAGGCGGTCTTCCAACGAGTGGAACGAGATCACGCAAATCCGTCCCCCCTGCGCCAGAGCTCGAACGCCCTCCAGCAGGCCCCATTCCAAGATCTCGAGCTCTTGATTGACCGCGATGCGCAGCGCCTGGAAGGTGCGGGTCGCAGGATGAATGCGTCCGTGGCGGTAAACAGGGGGAACCGCCCGGAAAACGATCTCCTCCAGCTGATCGGTTTGGGTCAGGGGCCCCTTCTCCCGCTCTCTCACGATGGCCCGGGCGATCCGTCGAGCAAATCGCTCTTCCCCATAGTCGCTGAGGATCCGGGAGAGCTCCGGCTCCGAGAGGCGTGTTAAGAGCTCGGCAGCGCCCTCTCCGCTGCTGCGGTCCATTCTCATATCGAGCCCGCCCGGTTTTGAAAAGGAGAAGCCGCGCCCAGCGCTCTCGAGTTGCAGAGAAGAGACCCCCAAATCAAATAAGACCCCTCGGACCTCACCCAGCTCCGGGAAAAGGGAACGGACCTGATCGAATCGCCCTGCCCGCAGAATAGCCCGCCCCCCGAAGCGTTCAAGCCTCTTGAGCGCAAACGGGAGAATTTCCCGATCACGATCGACACCGAAGAGTCGACCGTCGGGTGCGGTCGCAGCGAGAATGGCCTCCGCGTGCCCTCCGGTACCGACCGTACAGTCTAAAACGTCGTCGTGGGGCCCGCAGTTGAGTTGTCGGACCGCTTCTTCCACCATGACGGGGCAATGAACCTTTTCTTCCATTGATTGTAGACGCCTTCAATCTTGGACCGAGTCGTGGACAATCTCTAGACTAGAGACCCAAACTGGCCAAGGCCCCCGAGATCCGGTCGGCCTGCTTGGAAAACTGCAACTCTTTCTCCTTCCAGCGCTCCAAGTCCCAAAATTCAATCTTGTTGACCAACCCGATGAGAATTGTATCTCGGTATAGACCGGCATAATCCCTCAATGCCGGCGGAATCAGAATACGTCCTTGCCGATCCAGCGGACATTCCACCGCCCAGGAATAGAAAAACCGAAGAAAATCTTTGACCCCGCTGTCCATCGCGGGAAGGGTCTTGAGCTTTGCCTCAAATTGGTTCCAAGCATGGAGTGGAAACGCGACCAGACAATGGTCGAAATCGGTTGAAACGATCAGGATCTCGGGAGCAGACCCGTTTCCGTTGGAAGAGGAGAGGGCCTCCCGGAATTTGGCGGGGATGCTGACCCGTCCCTTGGAATCAAACGTGTGTTGAAAGCGTCCCCTAAACATTCTTTAACCCATCTTTCCCCACCTGATCCCACTGGCTCAAAAAAGTATACCGTAAGCCCGTGCATTGTCAAGGAAAAACCGAGACGCCGGGCCGGACAACACAACAAAGGCTAGTGGTCATTCGCGAATTGAACACTATTTGAACGATTTATAGCTTCGTGGGACAAAGTGGGACCCGGGAACGGCGTGAAGCTGGAAAGATCGGGTCGCGAAGCCCTCTCCCGCGCCGAGTATCCTCCCATGAGCGCGATCGGGGGAACGCTCCAAGCGATGGCCCGGGTTCGAGCGTTTCTGTCGTCCCCGGTCTTTTCGCTCAGGGGCGAACCTGCAGAGCCTTGATCTTCGATGACCTCCCGGGCGGCAACCCCGAACTCGAAGTGCTCTACGGCCTCACCAGCCTGAGCTCGCAGCAGGCCGGCGCGCGAAAGCTGCTGGGCCC
>Ga0070733_10003927_pt1 | contig 10051 bp, 9 predicted proteins | sample Coa_R1_9_FD_66450 | JGI IMG/M metagenome (GOLD analysis project Ga0070733, IMG submission 66450) | Surface soil microbial communities from Centralia Pennsylvania, which are recovering from an underground coalmine fire - Coalmine... | ecosystem: Environmental > Terrestrial > Soil > Unclassified ... | reverse complement strand
TCGCGTCTGCTTAGGCTGATCTATTACCGGTAGTCCGAGTGCTGGTGAGGCCATTTGTGCGCAACAGGAATCTGTCTACCTGTCTCCTATAATATCCGACGATCGAGCGCCAACCTGGGGAAGAGAACAATCTGTCCCGAGATTAACGCGAGCGACCTTCGATATCTTCCATTGCCTGTGTTCGCCAGATGGCCACCCTATAAGGGTGTGGCACACTGGCGAACTGCACTGGTCGCCACTGCTCGCCACCTCAACCGGCGAACTGGCAAGCTAAGCCTTTGCAGCGCATTAGCAGCGCGGAGAGGTGGTGTACTCCCAGTTCGCCACCCGGGACCGGCGAACTAGTAGAAAAGCGACCAAGTGGCGAACTGAAAATGAGCCTGATGGGTTATTCATGTCCCTCTCCTAGAGCTCGCGCGTCGGGGCCACGCCAGTAATGAAATCTGCGGTTGTTCCCACCCGGCTCGAAAACAATGCTTCTATGCTCGACGCCTTTCGTCAGAAACTCCCGCGCGCGGTTTCTCCCAAGACCCTGCGTGGCCGCCAGTTTTTCGAAATCTTTGCTCGTGACGCCGGGATTCAGCTGCAGCAATTCGCATAGGCGCTCAGTGACAGTTTTGACCAATTCACGCTGCTCGACCGCAAAGCGGCCTTCGTCATAGCGGAGGTGGAGCACCGGCACTACAGAAAAGCGCTGCTTGAACGGTCTCAACTCGAGCAGCGACAACCGGGAGCCATCCCCCAAATTCGTCAACTTGTAGCCGATATCGATGCTCGCCTTGATGTCACTCGAGCCCCGATAGTCGCGTGAGGTCTCGCTTTTTCCGATGTGATGTAGCAGTATCAGGGTGGCACCGGCAGCCGCAAGCTTCCGGTATTGTACGAGGTATCGGCGTGTCTCACTCGAGTCGTTCTCCGCACCGGGATGGAACGCAATCAAGCTGTCGATGATCACAACAGGCTTTGGTTCGCACCGGGCGACCCAGTCCAGCACAATTGCTCCGCCCGCCGCGGGCGGGTCTTCGCCGACCCATTGACCCCATACACGGAAATCACTATGACTTTGGATCCGAAGTCGGCGAAATCGCTCACACACTGCAGCTCTGGGGTTCTCGGCGTCCAGCAGTAGAACCGGACGCCTCGACGTGGTTCGACCCAAGAACTCATCTCCTCTTGAGACGGCATACGCCAAAGATGACAAAATGGTGCTTTTCCCGGCACCCGCATCGCCGGTGATTAAGTGAACTGCGCCAACGGCAATCATACCGTCAACAACCCACTCGATACTGTCTGCGTCGACCTGCTCCAAGTTCGGCAATTCTTCGATCCGATGAATGATTCGATCTTCAATACCGTCCTCCGCACACCACTCACTGCTCAGTACATCGAGGTCCGGCCCGGCCCCGATCTCTCGCCTCACTTTGGTCACACCTTCTGGTCTTCGACTAGCGCCATTAGCTCAAGCTCGTTATGGCCAAGCTCAAACCAATGGGTTACATCCTTGGCGCCATCGAGTTCCATGACGATGATCCGAGCAGCATGACCCAAGAGCGCGCGAGCGATCTTTAGCACACGTTGCCGGCCCGGCTGATCGTTATCGGGAATCAAAATCACCTCGGCACCAAGAAGCGCTGCGGTGTACTCCGGCAGCCACGGTGCTTTAGCACCGCCTGCGTTCGTGGTCGCCACAAAACCGTGAGACCGAAGAGTCTCGGCGTCTTTCTCGCCTTCCACAACGAAGACGATTGGCGCCTCAAGTACTTCCGGCATTCGGTACAAAACCTGACGCTGACCTTTTTTCCACTCCCAACCGCCGTATCGGTCCGGCCGCCGCTGCTTGAAATCCTTTGGCTCGTATCTCACGACCTGATAAAGCAAATTCCCGGTTTCGTCTGTATAGTCGTAAATCGTGACGATCCGTCGGGCTTGGCGGTGCTGACCCTCGGGCCAGAGGCCACGGGCCTTCAGTACGTCGACCACAGCGCGCTGATCGCATCCTGCGTGACAGTGCACCAAGACCTTGCCATCGACTTCCCGCAGGCTCAGTGATGGATTTCTGTCGTCGTGAGCTGGGCATCGCGCAACCCAGCCAACGCCGGACTTCCGCCCGCGGAGATTGCGGGTGATATCGGCGGCAGTCACGATGGTACCTGGAAGATTTCGTTTTTTCGGCCGGAGCAGCCAAACTCGGACGGAGTTACCTCAGGGTCGGACGGAACATCGGACGGACCTCCGCGCTTCGCCGGTCCTTCGCCGTTTTTGCCCGTAGAATATGCGCTGGTTTTGGGTTGGAGAACTACTGAAAATGTTGGAGGCGCGGGTCGGGATCGAACCGACGAATAAAGGTTTTGCAGACCTTGGCCTTACCACTTGGCTACCGCGCCGGATGGCAGGTGTCCCTCCCTGGAACATAGCGCGCCGGGGCGCCGGAAGTCAATTCCCATGGCAGCGATCAGCCGTAGAAATGCGGTTCTGCCATGCTCCTCGCGGTCATTCCGGAATGACCGGGAGCACCACGCGGGACGGATGCTCGCGGTCGTGATAGATGGTCTGCGATGCCTTTCGCAACACCGTTTCATCGGCGATAGCTCGCCCGGTGTTGGGGTTGCGGTCGAATCGCGGAAAGTTGCTGCTCGAGATTTCGAGCCGCACCGAATGGCCTTTCAAAAAAACATTGCTGGTTACGCCGGCATCAATGGTCAGCTTGTAGATCTCACCCGGCCGCGCGAGCTCGGCCTTCTCGAGTGAGCCGCGATATCGCAGACGCAGGACGCCGTCCGTGAGGTTGCGCGCTTCACCGTTTGGGAAAACATCCACCAACTTCGCGGTGAAATCCGTGTCGGGCGCGGATGTCGCGGCGTACAGCACCACCTGAACCGGGCCGGTCACTTCCAGATCCCGCTTCAAAGGCGGCGAGGTATACACCAGCACGTCGGGCCGACGCTCTACCGCACGCTGGTCCATCGGTCCCCAGGGAAAGATTTTTGGATTACAGCAGAGTGCGCCGCCGGCCGTGGGCACCGGATTGCGTGGATCGAACTCGAAGTGGTCGGGCGCGGAGTTGCGCAAAGTATACGCGGCCAGCCCGCCATCGCCAGACAGCGTATTGGCCTGGCCTTTGCTTGCGAAATAAAGCGGCGTTTTTCGGGCGCGCGCGAGCGGCCACTCATGCTCGTCGCGCCAGCGGTTCACTCCCATTACAAAGACGTGCACCGGGGGGCGCGCCATCAGCGGCGAGTCTTTGGACTTCAGCCACTGGTCGAACCATTCGATCTGCATGCGCCGGACGGGAGCGCCCGAATTTCCGCCGAAATCGACGTTGGCAAGTTTGGCCGACATATTGTGCGGCCACGGCCCAATGACGATGCGGTCAACGCTCGAACCGCGCCGGAGCGCGCTGAATGCCGCCAGATCGCTTTCGACGAAACCGTCGTACCATCCGCCCACGGAAAAGACCGGAATGCGGACCTGGTCGAGGTGCAGGCGCGTGCTCATAGTCCGCCAGAACGCATCGTCCGCCGGGTGGTCGAGCGCCTTCTGGAACATGTCGCAGCGCTGGCCGGTGGCGGCAAGATCGGCCCGGCGCAGGGGAAGCACGCGCACGTACCGGTCGAATTCCGGGGCGGTGAATCCGGGAGCCCGCATGTTCTCCACCATCCACAGCAGCCGATGGCCCACCTGAAACGCGCCTCCGGTGGAGTAAAAACGGTCGAGGTAATCGTCGGATCCGGAGACCACCGGCGAGATCGCTTTCAGGTGCGGATTGTTCAGCAGCGCCACTTTCCACTGGGCGATTCCCAGATAGGACCCGCCGATCATGCCGATCTTTCCGTCCGACCAGGACTGCCGCGCGATCCAGTTCAACGTGTCGTCGCCATCTTTGGGTTCCTGCCCGAGTGGATCGAAAATCCCTTCCGATTCGTAACGGCCGCGAACATCTTCCACCACCATCGCATAGCCGTGATCCACGAACGCACGAAAGTTCGGCGTCAAATCTTCCCCTTTGTTGTAGGGAGTGCGCACGAGAATAGCCGGCCAACGTGTGGAATCCGACGGCAGAAAAATGTTGGCGGCGAGCTGCACGCCATCCCGCATCGAGATTCTCACGTGCAGGCGCTTGACGATTTCGCCGGAGGCCGACGCCATCCAAGCGGTCCAAACGAAAAGAATCAAGAGGCGAATGCGCACAGCGTTTGCCAATACTCGTCCGCGACGCGATCCAGTGAATGATACAGGCGAATGTGCTCGGCTCCGCGCTGGCCTATCTCACGGGAGGTCTGTGGCGACGAAAGCAGTAACATACTATGTTCCGTTAAACTGGCTTTCTCCGCAACACCCGCCTCGATACGGAAGCACGCGGTGTCCGGAAAACGCGATGTCTCTTCGCTCGCGGTAAGCATGACCGCTTTGCCCAGCCCCATCATGCGCAGGGAAATGCCCGAGGTTTCACCAGCCGCGGGATGGCGCAGATTGACGCATGCATCGATGGACGCGGCGGACAGCCAAAACTCGCGTTCGTGAAGATGGCCCAGACGAAATACCCCGGGGCCGCGGAGGAGCGGATCCGACGCGCGCGCCAGGTCCTGCGACACGAACTCGCCGGCAACCAGCAGAGCGCTTCGGGGCCACGACCGGTGCACCTTCCGGAACGCCGCCAGCACGTTCATGAGGCGCTTGGATTCTCGCAGATAGCCGAACACCCCGAAAATAAAATCGCGCGGGCTCAGCCCCAGCTTTACCCGGAACCGCAGGGCTTCTCCCATCGAAGGCCACGCCGGGGGCGCGAATAGATGAGGGATCTCGATGACGCAGGCGCCCAGCGCATGCTCCCGCACCAGACGGGCCGCCGCCGGATTATGAACCACCACCGCTTGGGAAGATTCCGCAATCCGTCGCAGCATCGGATAGGCATAATAGCGCCGATCGACAGCCGAGCTGGCGCGGCGGCGCCACAATTCGAGCGCGAGGTCGCGGCGCCATTCTCCATAATTGAAGACAAACTCTTCGACGTACTCCCGTTCACTGAGCGAGCCGAGAAAAAAGTGGTGCAGCAGCGCATCGTGCAGAACCACGACTCCAGGCCGCGCGAGCGCCCGCCGGTAGATATTGCGGTGCAGTTGGTTGTTGCCCAGGTGATAGAGCCGGACATCGGCGCGCGCCGGGTTCACTTTTACGCTTCCGCGGTCGCGTAGCGCGGCTAGGAGCGCGGCGGCATAGTCGGCTACACCGGTGCGAGCCGGGGGCAGTGGGGAATCGAATCCGACCGTCATGGCTTTCGCCGCTTTCCGAACAGTGCCGTGCCCACGCGAATATCGGTCGCGCCTTCTTCAATCGCGACTTCGAAATCGTGCGACATGCCCATTGAGAGGCGCGGCAGCCCGAATTGCGCGGCCAGTTCGCGCAGCCGCCGGAAGTGCGGGCGTGATGCTTCGGCGTCATCCGACCATGGCGGCATGGTCATAAGGCCCAGTAGCCGCAAGTTCTTCGATGCGCGCACGGCTTCAATAAGTCCGGGCAGCTCCGATGGCTCGGCGCCGCTCTTGGATTCTTCCGCCGAGAGCTTCACCTCGAGCATGACGTCGAGCTGGCGCTCCGCCTCGTCTAGCCGGCGCGCGAGCTTTGCCGAGTCCACGGTCTGGATCGCGTGAAATAGCTCGGCCGCTTTTCGAGCCTTATTGGATTGCAGATGCCCGATCAGGTGAAAACGCGCATCGGTGAGGCCGGCAAGCTCCGGCGCCTTGGCTTCAAACTCCTGCACGTAATTCTCGCCGAAGTCGCGCAACCCGGCCTCGTAGGCTTCGCGAATGACCGCTCCGGGAAAGATTTTGGTGACGGCAATCAGCGTGACAGAGCCTGGTTCGCGGCCGCAGCTTTCGACTGCACGCTCGATGCGGCCCCGGACTTCAGCTAGTCGCTCCGGCAGGCTCACGGGACAACCGGGCTACTGCGTGGCGGCAGCCTTCCAATCGCCTTGATCGACATCCGAGCCATCGGCCAGCACTTTGGTTTGATACTTACCCTTGAGAGTTGTCTCTTGCAGTTCGCCATGAATAGTGGACTGCAGACGGTTGCCGCCCAGATCGAAATCGTATTGCGCTTCGATTTTCGCGCCTTCGACTTTGCAGAGCGTGACGTTGGTCGGCACCTCTTCTCCCGAGTAAGTAAAGGTGACGGTGCACTTCGGTTTGCCGGCGTCGTCGGCGACCGATAGCTTGAAGTTGCCGCCGGCTCCGGAAGCGCCGCTCCAATCGCCCGCGTAATTGCCTTTGATGGCCGAGTCCGCGGCATTCGCGCCCGCGAGCAGGACGAGGGTCAACAACGTGAGGACCGCGATCGTTCGCATGCCAGCCAAAATAGCAGCCCGCGGGCCGCAAGGCAAGCCGCGTCGATTAGAATGGAGAGAGTGCCCAAACCCGCCGTCCGGCGGGCTCCCGGCCGCAGCGCCGGGGAAGTCCAGGCGGTCATCGAGCGTTTTCTCAAGGCCTCCCGAAAACCCGCGTTGTTGGAGCCTGGGGAAGAGTTGCTTCCTCTGACCGAAAGCAACTTCGCGCTCGACGCCCGCGGCGCGCGCGTCACCCTTCAGGCGTGGGACGACCGGCGCAACTTGGTCCGCCGCATTGTCGATGTGCGCGAGGAATCGCGCGGCCGGCTCGAACTGGTAGCCGAGCGGTTCGCTCGAAAACTGGGCCCTTTGTTTCTGATCGATCTGGCTCGCTCCGTGAACCAGGGCTGGGAGCGCCGCGGGACGCGACTTGTGTTTCGAGAGCGTTTTCGCCAGATTCTTCTGCGCGAGTTTCCGGCGTGGAAGCTGGCCGAGCTGAGCACGGAGGCGGACCTGGAGCACAGTCTCTCGCCCGCCTATCCTCGAGCGCTGCTCAAGCGCGGCGTTTCCGGGCTGGCCGCCATTGGAGCTGCCCCGGACGCTTTCGATCCTCCCGGGATTCTCAGTTTCGGCCTGATCTGGCTCGACTACCTGCGTCGCCGCGAACCGCGGCTTACGATCGAGGGCCTTGTGCTATGCCTGCCGGTCGGCCAGGAGAGGACCACGTGCCTCCGGCTGCGCCTTCTCAACCCGAACGCCGCGCATTATGAGGTCTTCGCTTACTCCGAGCACGATCAAGCCGCGCGCCTGGACCTAGGTGATTTTGGAAATCTGGACACCAAACTCGACGTGTGCCGCGCGCCTTCCCCGATTCATGGGGAGACGCTCGCCCGCCTCATGGCCATCGCCGGAGTCGAGCGCGTGGACCTGAATGACGGCGAGATCGCCTTGCGCGTGCGCGGTATTGAGTTCGCCCGGACTTCCGGCCGCCAAATCCTGTTTGGCCTGGCGGACCGCAGGGCGGCGCCCCAAGGCAGCCATGCCGAAATCGAGCGTCTCGCGCAGGAGCTGGCGCGCATGCGATCGGCGGATCAGGGGGGGCGAAGCGAACTCTATCTCAGTAACCCGGAGGCGTGGCTCGAATCACAGGTGCGGGCAAACATTGAGGCGATCGACGCATCGCTTGCCCCGCGCCCCATCTACGACCAGGTCCCGGACTTCGCGGGGGGCGATCGAGGCGTAATCGATCTACTGGCGGTCAGTGGCACCGGGAGGCTGGCAGTCCTCGAGCTCAAGGCATTCGCTGACATTCACCTGCCCTTGCAGGCGCTGGATTACTGGATGCGCGTCAACTGGCACCTGGATCGCGGGGAGTTCAGCGCACACGGATACTTCCCGGGAATCCAATTGCGGCAACAAGCCCCGCGCATGCTGTTGATCGCACCCGCCCTGGAATTCCATCCCTCCACGGAAAGCATCCTGAGTTATTTTTCACCCGCGGTTGAAGTCGTGCGCATTGGGTTGGGTATTCACTGGCGAAGCCGGCTTGAAGTAATGTTCCATCTGCGCGGCGCCGCGCGGCCGGAATAACGTAAATCATTTCATCAGTTTCCGCAAACCCGCGTCCCGCCGCGCTAGAATTGTCATGTATGTCCCTCCGCGTCCTGAAGGAAATTCAAGCGGCTGTCGGGAATCTGAATCCGGCGGAAGTGCAAGGGTTGGCGGATCGCCCGCTCTCTGTCGGCTTGGTTGCATCGACTGGCGCGGCCTTCGAAGCCATGGAAGAATTCCTGCTGCCCATCGAAAAGATCTCCGATCGCAAGCGCCTGGAAGTGGGAAGCATCCTGCACCGCACCGGCCGACCAGGGCTTCCGGAGGGAATCAATCTGGTCTTGTGCGAGGAAGGCCTGGCCTGTCCGCCCCATGCGTTTACGTTCTACCGGGACGAGCCGCAGCGCACCATCCACGAGATCGTCTCCCAGCACCCGGAGTTCGAGCTCCCGCTGGCGCGCAACTTCTATCCGTTCCGCCAGCCCGTGGTCGACCGCATTATTCATTCGATCGCGAAAGACAATGCGCTCTTCGCGTTGGTGACGGCGTTGCCTGACGTGATTCCCAGCCTCATCGAGCTGCCGTGGTCGATCGGCGAGTTCGCCAGCGATACGGCCTTTCTCACGATCAACCAGATCCGCATGGCATTTCTGATCGCCGCAGCCAGCGATAAGCCGGTGGGATATTCAATGCAAAAAACCGAAATCGCAACCATCGTGACGGGAGCGTTCGGCTGGCGTGCGCTGGCGCGCGAACTGATTGGCAAAATACCTTTTGGAGGCGGTCTGATTCCAAAAGGGGCCATCGCATTCGCCGGAACCTACGTCATGGGCCTGGGTCTGGATCGCTTTTATCGCCTGGGGTATGGCCTCACCCGCGCCGAGCGGCGCGAGTCATACCAGGCGGCGTACGAGCGCGGAAAAGGGTTGATCGAAATCGTGTTACGCGGCATAAAGAGCCGCAACGCAGCCTGACGCCCGGGCCTTCCGCCAGCCCCGAAACCAATCATACAATTAGAGAGTCTACTCAGGCTGGAGGGTTGTTATGCGTTTGCGCACGGTAGCAGGTTGTGCCCTTCTTTTGTTCAGTTTGCTGGGCGTGGTGTCGGCCGACACGCTGACCTTGAGAGATGGGCGCACATTCAATGGCACGTATCTGGGCGGCAGTTCTCGCCAGATTCGAATGGAGATCGGAGACGCCATACAGACATTCGAGATCGACCGCGTTTCGAGCATTCAGTTCGGACCGGGACCAACCGCATCGGCTGCGCCCGTCCCCGCCGACCCAAACCCGGCGCCCCGCGAAAACGTATTCCGGCCCGATAGCTCGAACACCGGCGCGAGTAGCACCGCGAACTCGGGCGTTGAGTTGCCCGCCGGCACTGTGTTGACCGTACGCATGATCGATCCGGTGGATTCTCAGGTAAATAAACTTGGCGAGACCTTTCGGGCGAGCATCGACGAACCGGTCATACTGGGAAGCGACCAGGTGATTCCCCGCGGAGCGGACGTTGTGGTCAAGCTGGTGGACGACAAGCAGTCCGGCAAGATCAGCGGCCGTACAGAGCTGACTCTCGATCTGGTTTCTGTCGTGGTGAACGGCAGAACGGTGGACATCAATACGCAGTCGGTAACGCGAGACAGCTCGTCGCGCGGCGCTAGAAGCGCGAAGGTGATCGGAGGCGCCACCGCTCTGGGCGCGATCATCGGCGCTCTCGCCGGCGGCGGTCGAGGAGCGGCCATCGGCACTGTCGCCGGAGCGGGTGCTGGAACAGCCACGGAGGTCGCGACCAAAGGCCAGAGAGTTCACATCCCATCCGAAACGCGCCTCTCATTCAGTCTCGAGTATCCTGTCAAGATATGAGCGGACGATTGCTGGCGGCGCTCGTGGCGTCCGCGGCAGGTCTATCGGCGCAGCAGCCGGTGGTTGAGGGCCTGCCGGAGAGCAAGCTGCGCGTGCTGATCTATGAAGACCTGCAATGCCCCGACTGCGCGGCGTTCCGTCGCATGATGGACGAGAAGCTCCTGCCGCATTACGCGAGCCAGGTCGCCTTCGTGCATCGGGATTTTCCGCTGGCCAAGCACGCCTGGGCCCGCAAGGCGGCGATTGCGGCGCGCTACTTCGGCGAAATCAAGCCGGAGCTTGGTCTCGCCTACCGGCGCCACATCATGGCAACCA
>Ga0070733_10003926_pt1 | contig 10052 bp, 7 predicted proteins | sample Coa_R1_9_FD_66450 | JGI IMG/M metagenome (GOLD analysis project Ga0070733, IMG submission 66450) | Surface soil microbial communities from Centralia Pennsylvania, which are recovering from an underground coalmine fire - Coalmine... | ecosystem: Environmental > Terrestrial > Soil > Unclassified ... | reverse complement strand
GAGTGTTTCGATTCGCAAGGAAATGCGCGTTAGCTTGTCGATGGGAAAGAAGACCAGGCGCAGTCCGGCGCCCTTTGCTTCGGGAAGCATGCGGCCCAGACGCAGAACCACGCCGCGTTCCCATTCCTTGATCACGTAGACAGAATTGAAGAACCAGATGAGAAAAATTAATATGCCAATGGCGAAAAACACTGTCCCAAATTCCATCACTGCCTCCCCTCGAGCGTCTCATGCGAATGGGCCAGATGCGGTGCGTGGGCCGGTTCCACCTCAAGCGTAAGGCCTTTCACTTTTCTGACGCGGACGCGCGCGCCTTTGGGAATACTGGTGCCGGCCGGAGCGATGGCGCGCCAAAGTTCGCCGTGCACGAATACCATCCCGGCAGCATTGTCCGCGCCGACGGTTTCGGTAACATCCGCCTCTTCGCCGACCAACTCTTCTTTCCCGGTAGTTTGCTTCCAGGTGCGCGAGCGCAGCACGAGACGCATGAGTACGACGATAATCACCGCGAACGGCAGCGCAACGCCCAAAGCGGTGCTGAGGCTCACGCCCATTCCTGTAAACGGCGAGCGAATCAGCATAAGCGCGCCGAGAACCATGGCAATCACTCCGCCCACTCCCAGTACGCCATGCGTGGGGAACTTGGCCTCAAGTACAAAGAACACGAACGCGACAATGATCAGCAACAGCCCTGTGAAATTCACGGGCAGCATGTGCATTGCAAAAAGCGCGAGAACCAGCGCGATGCCGCCGATTACTCCCGGCGCGAACATCCCAGGGTGCGAGAACTCGATATAGAGGCCCAGAACGCCAACGATGAGCAGAATGAAGAAAACATCTGGTTGGACGATTCGCGTGAGGAACTTTTCGCGCGGAGTCATATCGTGCGCAACGACAACCGGCTGCGAAAGCGCCAGCTGAAGCTTCGTGCCGTCGAGACGAGTGACGGTGCGGCCGTTGAGTTTTGCGAGCAGGTCTTCGCGGTTCGCTGCGACGAGATCAACGAGTTTGCCGTCGAGCGCTTCTTTTTCGCTGAATGCTTTCGCGTCCGTAACGGCGGAGGCCGCAAGCTCCGCGTTGCGCCCGCGCTGCGTTACATAGCTGCGCAGGTACGCAGTTGCCTCGTTCACGATTTTCTTGTGTAGCGTCTCGTCAATCTGCACGGGCTGCCCGCCGAACGCGAGAATCGGCGAGGCAGCGCCTGTGTCAGTGCCGGGAGCCATCGCTGCGATGTCGGCCGAGAGCAGGATGAAGAACCCGGCAGAAGCGGCGCGAGAGCCGGTAGGCGCGACATACGCGCAGACCGGAACTTTGGACGCGAGGATAGCCTGAATAATTTCGCGCATGGAGGTGTCGAGCCCGCCCGGGGTATTCATGGTGATGAGAATCAGCGAGGCGTGATCGGCATTCGCGTCGTTGATGCCGCGGACGATGTATTCGGCGAGGACCGGCTCGATTTCGCCGTCGATGCGGAGCTCGACGACGCTGGAGGAGCTTGTCGGCGCTGGAGTGGATCCTGCGGGCGGGATCAGCGTGAGCGATAGTGCGGCAAGCGAGAAGAAAACCACTGCATAGCGCCGCAATCTTTGGAACAGCATTTCAGGAACACATTATAGCAAGAGAACGGCGTGAAGATGCGAAGCGTTCACGAGGAAAGCTAGTTACACGGTCGCCGCAAGATCAAAGGTTTAATCGTCGCCGCGGCCCCGCTCGCTAATTCTGCTGGGGCGGTTCGGTGCGTTTTGCGTCGCTCTGATATGACGGCATCACGTGCAGAACTTCCTGCACGCGCGGATCTTTGATCACTTTGGCGAAAGCCGGGTCAGTTTCCGCCGACAGGAAATCTTTGTATCCGTCGTCACGTGCGAGTCTTAGAAAGTGCGCGGAACGCTCGGCGTCGCCCATAGCGGCATAGGACTTCGCTACGAAAAAGTTGAACAAGCCGGGGTCGGTGGTGGTGCGCTGCTGGATGATTGTGCCGTAACCGCTCTTCCGCTCGAAAAGCTGTGGGTCGATCGCGAGAGCCTTGTCAAAGGTGGCCATCGCCTCGGGATACTGTTTATTCGCAAAGTAGGCGTAGCCGAGATTGCTGTAGATGGTGGAGGTTTCCATCTTCAGGATTAAGGCCTTTTTGTAAAGAACGATGGCTTTGCTGTAGTGTTTCTTTTCGTATTCGACCGTGCCGAGATTGTTGATGGGACTGGCGAAACTTTTATCCGCCTTCATAGCCCGGTGGTAATAGCGCTCGGAACGGTTCAGGCTGCCTAGCTCTTGATAGGCGATCGCAACCTTGTTCAGGAGCTGCGCGTTCTTTGGTTCAACTTGCAGGACCGCTTCGTAGGCGCTCGCCGCCTCGCCGAATTCCTTGCGCGCCATGAAAACGTCGCCCTTCAGCTCGGCCGCCTGGCGCGGTGTGAGCTCGGGCTTGGGCGGCACGACGTAGACAATGTCCGACGAAGTGGACGCAGATTGTTTAGGCTGTGTAGACGTTGTCGCAGGCTGCGAAGACGCCGGCTCAACCTGCTGCGCACCCAGTGATGGGATGAATACAGACAACAGCGGAACGGCAAAAAAGACGAGTCGTCTCATTGCCCTGCTCCTTCCGCGCCTGACCTACGGTTGAGGTTTTGAGCTATCCGCAGGCTTTTTGCTGCCTCCAAAGATACCAAAAATCTTGTCCAGAAAGCCCTTTTTCTTTTCTGGTTCTTCGGTTGGCTGCGACCCGTTAGTACTAGGCGCGTTCTTCGCGTGCGATTTCGGCGCGTTTGAGCCATTTGACGCGCTCGATGGTGAATTGGGAGCCGCTGGCGGCTGTGGTGAACCCTTGCCGAACAGGTGCGAAAGCCAGGTACCGGAAGCCTGGGCGAGACGACCGTCGCCCTCACCGCAATACTGGGTCGGTTCCGTGCCAGCGATAAAATATTCCTGTTCGGATTGAGGGCAGGTGTTATTCGCGAGCTCGCCGGTTCGCGGGTCGATGGCTTCCTGGATCACGCCGGGCGGTGGGTCGAAATTCTCGGTATTCACGTACGCGGGAAGCTTTACTGCGCGTTTCATGAAATCGGCCCAGATCGGAGCAGCTGTCTGGCTGCCGGAGAGACCAAGGTCACGGTTGTCGTCGAACCCAATCCAGATGACGCAGAGAAGGTTTGACGTGAATCCCGCGAACCAGCCATCGTGCGAGGTGCCGGTCTTCCCTGCGGCTGGAGCGGTGAATCCAAGAGAGCGAACCGAGGCTCCGGTGCCGCGATTGATCACATCTTCCATCAAGCTGGTGGTGAGGTATGCCACCCGCGGATCTAGAACCGGGCGCGTCTTTGGCGAATCGGACTCTTCCACTTTGCCGTCAGAACCCACTACGCTGCGAAGATAGAGCGGTTCGGCGCGGGTGCCATTCGTTGCGAAGGCGGTGTAACCGGCGGCGACATCCACTGGCGTCATTTCGTATGCGCCTAGCGCAACCGCGGGAGTCGCCATGATATTGTTTCCAAGCCCCACCTGCCGCGAGAGCTCTACAACACGCTGATAGCCGATCATTTCGGCAACTTTTACGGTGGCCACGTTGAGCGAATGGATCAAGGCATCGCGAACGGTGACCGTGCCGTAGAATTCCTGTCCAAAATTGTCGGGAGTGTAATCCTTGCCATCGAATTGAAACGTCGTGGGAACATCGTCCACCGTCGTGACGGGTGTAACGATGGGCTGCAAATCTTTGACGGCGTTGTCGAATGCCGCGGCATAGACGAAGGGCTTGAACACCGAGCCCGGCTGGCGATGAGCGAGAGCGTGATTCAGCTGGCTCTCCCCGTAGCTCCGCCCGCCAACCAGAGCGCGAATCTCTCCTGTCCTCGGATCAAGCGCGACCAGCGCCACCTGCGGTCGCGGCGCCGGCTGGCCGGCCTTTTTCCAGATTGCGTAACGCTTGGCCAGCAGCTTATCCACCTGCTCCATCCCAGTGTGAACCGCAGCTGTGGCCGCGCGCTGCAAGCTCGGATCGAGAGTCGTATAGATGCGGTAGCTCTGGCTCTGTAAATCATTTTCCGAGAACTTTTCGAGCAAATGATCCTTCACCATGTCCACGAAGTAAGGTGAAGAGCCGCTGTCGATTCCGCCGGTGATGAATTTGAATGGAACCTTCTTCGCTGCGGCAGCTTGCTCGTCGGTGGCGTAGTTATTCTCGACCATCTGAGTGAGCACACGGTCGCGCGCTTCGATGGCGCGGTCCATGTGAGTTTCAGCGGTGGCGTAATGATTCGGCGCGCGAATGATGCCGCCAAGGAATGCTGCCTCGCCGAGGCTCAAATCGCGCACGTCTTTTCCGAAGTATGCTTCTGCCGCTTCGCCGAAACCCCGAATCGCGAAGCTGCCGCGATTGCCCAGATAAACTTCATTGGCGTACAGCTCAAAAACCTGCTGTTTCGAAAACCGATGATCGATCTCAATCGCCATCAGAACTTCTTTTACCTTGCGGCGCCATTCGCGCTTGGTGGTGAAGAAGAAGCTGCGCGCAACCTGCATATCGATGGTGCTCGCGCCCTGGGCTTTCTGTCCCACGCGCAAATCGGCCAGAGCGGCGCCAATCACGCGCACCCAGTCGAGGCCGCCGTGCTCGAAGAAGCGCTTATCTTCCGTGGCGATCACCGCATCAACGAGCACCTTGGGGAGATCGTCGAAGCGAACCACTCGACGCTTTTCCCGCGAGCTGTCAAAGAGATTGGTAATCAACTCCGGTTCGATTTCTGCGGAGTCTCGGGATACGCCGTTAGAGAGTTGCGAAATCTTTGTGATTGCAGTTGCCGAAAAATTTACGCGTAGCGCGTTTTCATTATGGAAATAAGAGTCGGCCGACGGACGTATTTCGACGGTTGTCCCGGACAGTTTGTACACGCCCGGCGCACCGGCAACTTCGCTTTCCTGATAGCCCGCGCGGAGAAGGTAGGTGACCAGTTCTTTGGGATGAAGGGTTTCACCCACGTAAATCACAGCCGGAGCGGCGTAGACTCGCGATGTATTCTGGAAAATCTGGCCCGTAAGGCGTTCGTTGATCAGACGGCCGAATTGAACGTAATAGTAAGCGAAGAGCGAGGTTCCGGCGACCAACACCGCGAGAGCCATGCACAGAAGCGCGATACCGTACCGAGACGTCCAGAAGCCCGGCGCGATTCGAATTCTAAACCGGCGATTATTTTCCATCTATCAGCACGTGTGAAAAGATCATTGTTCGAATGAAAAGCTGGTTTCCGGCCAGCGCGCCGCCGCCAACGCATTTCCTGCTCCCCTACTGTATGGATTCCTATTCTAAATCGAGCGGTTGTCCGCGTGGTCATGAAAATCGAGGGTGAATTTATAGACTAGCAAGTCGACCGGAACCGAGTAATCCAGCGATATTTGGACGGCGCCCTGATTGGCTGTAACTTTCAGGCTGTCTTGATCTGCTGGAATGCCAATTTCATTGACCTTTTTCCAGACGTTGTCGCGAATGTCCTTGGCACCTAGACGATTACCAATAGCGAAACGAGCCTCGCTCTCGATGGCGTCCTGCATCTGGTAGTTGTTTACGTAGATAGGCAGCACCTTAATGCCGGCGAAAATCATCGAGCCCAGCAAGACGAGCAGAAAGAATAGCTTCACGCGGGTGCCGCCGCGTTGCGAATTGCCATGTCGTCGAGAGGTGACGAAGTTCAAGTGGCCCTTCCTCTAAGAAACTTAAAGAAAAAGAGGACAGTCAAATGCTAGCACCGCCTCACGGACGGATGAATAAGACGTCTAGCCGCTTGTTTTCGATGAGTAAACGTGGGTTTCAGAGTTCCCGGCTATCGCGGGATTCTGCTAGTAAGCCCGCGCGAAAATGCCTTTTTCGCGCGAGGGCTTCCCGCAAAATATGCATGCACCCGACCCGCCGGGTTGTTCCAGAGGGATACAGCGCATAGTGGCCTTCGTCTCTTCTTTAATCTTTGCTTCGCATTCCGCGCTGCCGCACCACCATGCAAACGCAAAACCGGCCTCGACAGCTTTCTTGAATTCGCCATAGTCGGCAGGCTCAACCGTGCGAGCCTTGCGAAACTCAAGAGCGCGGTCATGGAGCGATTTCTGAATCTCCTCGAGTAATTGCGATACCGCCGCCCCAATTCCCTGCTGCGCCACGAAGGATTTTCCTTCCTTGCCGGGACGGTCGCGCCGGGCCAAAACAACCGAACCTTTTGCGACATCCTTGGGGCCTAGCTCCAGGCGCAGCGGAACGCCCCGCATTTCCCAATCATTGAACTTAAAGCCGGGGCTCATGCCTTCGCGCTCGTCCATTTTTACGCGTATGCCCGCATCGATGAGCTCCTTGCGCAGGCGATGAGCGTTCTCCATGACGCTCGATTTTTCCTCGTCCGTTTTGTAGATGGGAACGATGATGAGTTGGAAGGGCGCGAGGCGTGGAGGCAGGATCAAGCCCTGATCGTCGCCATGAACCATGATAATGGCACCCACGAAGCGGGTCGAGAGGCCCCACGAAGTGGTCCAGCAGTGCTGCAGCACGCCACCTTTATCGAGATAACGGATCTCGAAAGCCTTCGCGAAATTTTGGCCGAGATTGTGCGACGTGCCGGCCTGCAGCGCTTTGCCGTCACCCATCATGGCTTCGATCGAAAACGTCTGGTCGGCGCCTGCGAAGCGCTCTGAATCTGATTTGCGTCCGGGAATCACGGGCACGGCAGCTTCGCGAACCGCGAAATCGGTGTAAATGTCGAGCATCTGCCGGGTCTCGAATTCGGCCTCTTCCAGCGTCGCGTGAGCCGTGTGGCCCTCCTGCCAGAAGAATTCGAGAGTGCGCAGGAAAAGCTTGGTGCGCAGCTCCCACCGCACCACGCTGTTCCACTGGTTGATCAGAATGGGGAGGTCGCGGTACGACTGAATCCATTTGGCGTACGCGTGACCGATGATCGTTTCCGACGTAGGCCGGATCACCAGAGGCTCGTCGAGTTTTTCGCCACCGCCGTGCGTTACAACCGCAAGCTCGGGCGAGAACCCCGCTACATGAGATTTTTCCTTGTCGATGAAACTGCGCGGAATCAGTAAAGGAAAGGCTGCATTTACGTGTCCTGTAGCTTTGAAGCGGCTGTCGAGCGCCGCCGTGATGTTCTCCCACAGCGCCCAGCCATACGGCCGCACAATCATGCAGCCGCGAACGGGCGCGTAGTCTGCAAGCTCTGCCCGCAGAACAAGCTGGTTGTACCATTCCGAAAAATCTTCGGCTCGCGTGGGAAGCTTAAGGTCGGACATTCCTTGGTTCACCCATTTCCGCGCCGATCTAGATCACTTCAGACTCGCGCGTTTGTGTGATGCAAACCAGAAAGGTTAGGAGAGTCGCTAGTCGAAGTCAACTGACTCTAGCAATTAGACATAAGTACGAAATTAATGCTGTGAATAGGCGGCCAATTCGGTGTAGGCTATCCGCCGCGCCGGGACCTGGGCCGGCCTATAAACGACGATATTCAAGGAGAAAATCAAGATGAAGATGCAGCGGGTGGCAACCACCCTGTTAGCGATGGCGATGCTGGGGGTTGTTCCGCCTCTCGCGAAGGCGCAATCGTCTTCTGGAGCGGGCGCTCAGTCCACGTCTACGACCCAGTCTTCGACGCCTAGTCATACGCAGCCGGGCCAGACTTATCAAAAGCCGACAAATGGCGAGAAGATCCGTAACTACGTGTTTGACGCATTCGGGCCGTACGCGATACTTGGAAGCGCGGTCGCGGCCGGTATTAATCAGGCTTCTGGCGACAGGATCAACGGGACAGGATCAGGCACTCCTCCGGAGTGGGGCGGAGGCACCGGTCCCTACTTCGAGCGTTTCGCCAGCAACTACGGAATCAACATCACCGCGACGACAGCGCGTTATATGTTTGCGCAAGTCCTCGGCGAGGACACGATCTACTATCGCTGCGAATGTAGCGGTTTCAGCCACCGTCTGGTGCATTCGCTCTGGTCCACTGTGGCGGCCCGGCACGGGGACGACGGACACTATCGCTTTTCGGTCAGCAACCTGGTAGCCCCATATGCCGGTACCATGACCGCGGCGCTCGGTTGGTATCCGGGCCGGTATGGCCCGTCGGATGGGTTCCGCATGGGAAATTATCTCTTGGTGAGCTATGCCGGCTTAAACGTCGCCAAAGAGTTTATCTACGGCGGTCCACATACACTGATGGCGCACACTCCACTGAAAGGCGTGACCGGGAGTAATAAGCCCTAGGGACCTGATCCGACATCGACGAAAACGGTGGCAAGGCAATAAATCGTCGACAAAAGGATGGCTCTGCTTTGCGTTGCACTGCCGCCAACATTCGTTAATTCGATTGCACGCTTGTGGGCGGAGCAGTGGGAGTCTGAGACTTTTGAGCCGCTTTCTTGTTTTTTCGCCGCGCTAGATATTGCCCAAGATCGGGCATAAACTCGCGCAGCATGTTGTAGCCGCTGTTATAAGCCAGGTTCACGCCCCACTGCGTGAAGACTCCTGATACGGTGCGATCCTGCTGCGGATAGTAGGAAGTGGAAATCCCGCCTTGAATCAATTGCCCGAGCGTCTGCGGCACGTTGAAAGTCGGCTGGCCTGAATCCTTACGCGTGATTACGGTGCGCGATGCGGCATACCACAGACGGCTACCGATTGAACCGCTGCCATGCCGGAAATAGCGGGGATCGTCGTGAAGCACCGACGGTAATACTCCGTAGATAAACAAGCTTGATGTCATCTGATCGCCTTCCGAAGCTGCGAACCGTTCCCCGAAGGCACCCCAGCCTTGCCCGTAATGCGGCTGGCCATTTGCCGCTTGTGAAACAGCAGATTGCAGCAGATTTCCGATATGTGCGCTTACGTCGAACATCTGGTGAAGTGAAAGAATGTATTTTTCGCGCACCGTCAATGGTTCTTGATTGGCAGTCGTGTCGTTCGTGCTGATGAAATTCGGAATGATCCCGAAAATGCGCTTTGGATTCTGGGCGTTCTTGGTGGCCGCGTCAGGGGCTGGCTGAACTTTGTCAGGCAAATTCTCCGCAGAAGCCGGCTTTTCTTGATTCTGTGCGGGTTTTTGAGCGGCCGGCGACGGATGTGCCGCCGAATCCTGCACTTGCGGAGCCGGCGACGAACCGGCTTCTTGTCCCGAAGCACCTGTGAGAAACAACCCGAATAAAATCGCGCCCCCGGTAAACCTGATACTAAACCACTTCAAAATAATCCCCCCTTTTGCACGTTCCCCGGCCTGGAACGTGCGAGGGGAATGCTTTCAACATCTTAATCGAGATGTCGGTTCTTTGTTTCGAGGAAATGGCAGCGATGGCCACTTTGCAACGGTTAGGACGCTCGTCTCCGCCGCTGGGTTGTATTTCGAATGCGGCGCGACGCCCAATTGCAAACGTCTTAGCGCTCCGATAGAATCTCTCCGAATCCCTCCATGGCCAACGAAACCCCTGAATTGAAGCGAATGAGCCGACCGCTCGAAGCAGTCGATCCCGAAGTCGCCGAAGCGCTCAACGACGAAGTGCGCCGGCAAGCCACTGGCCTCGAACTCATTGCGTCCGAAAATTTCGTCTCAGAAGCGGTGCTCGAAGCGATGGGCTCCGTTTTCACCAATAAGTACGCCGAAGGTTACCCAGGCAAGCGTTACTACGGCGGTTGCGAGAATGTGGACCGCGTCGAGCGCATTACCATCGAGCGCGCCAAGCAACTCTTCGGAGCCGAGCACGCAAACGTGCAGTCGCATTCAGGCACGCAGGCGAATATTTCCGTCTATATGACCGCGCTCGAGCCCGGTGCAACGGTGCTGGGAATGAATTTGGCGCACGGCGGCCACCTGACTCACGGCCATCCCCTTAATTTCTCGGGCAAGACCTATAAATTCGTCGCCTACGGTGTGACCAAGGATACCGAGACGATCGACTACGACGAAATCGAGCGGCTCGCCCGCGAACATCAGCCGAAGATGATTGTCGCAGGCGCCAGCGCCTACGCGCGAACCATCGATTTCCCGCGGATCGCGAAAATTGCCCAGGACGCCGGCGCGCTCTTTTTC
>Ga0070733_10003925_pt1 | contig 10053 bp, 4 predicted proteins | sample Coa_R1_9_FD_66450 | JGI IMG/M metagenome (GOLD analysis project Ga0070733, IMG submission 66450) | Surface soil microbial communities from Centralia Pennsylvania, which are recovering from an underground coalmine fire - Coalmine... | ecosystem: Environmental > Terrestrial > Soil > Unclassified ... | reverse complement strand
GACGCCGAGATCGCCGAGATGACGCAGTGGTTTCTGGAGCATACCGTCGAGGATCGAACTGGCGATGCCCAGGGATTCCGGGTCGAGCCGAAGATTGTGCTGGAAGTGGCGTTCAATAACATGATGGAGTCGGAGCGGCATGAGAGCGGCTATGCGCTGCGCTTTCCGAGGATCGTACGGCTGCGGCCGGACAAGGCAGCGTCAGAGGCGGATACGATTGAGCGGGCGCGGGAGATTTTCGAGAGGCAGACTGGAAGTTGAGGGAATGGCGGAGAGGTCTGTCACGGGGCGATAACTCGCACGCGGTCAATGCGTGTGACGGCGATTTTAACGTCAACTACGAGCCGGGTTTCCGGTGCCGGAGTTGCGGACGATCCGGGAGTCAGAGGATCCCGGGAGTCAGCCCGTCAATAATCGACGATCAATAATCAATGACCAGCAAGCAACGACCGCAAGCGCGTTTAGCGGTGCGGACCTGGCGTGGAGGATCGCGTGACATGGGGCACGGATCGCATCGCTTTTCCGATCGTGGTTTGCGTGCGTCGCCTGCGTTGCGGCCGAGTATCTCCCCTATGCGTCGCGCGGTGATTCGCGATAGCGTTCCTGGTGTAGGGCAGAGTGGGAGGCTCGGTGATCGAAGTCAGATCAACGGCCGCGATTCCGTCGCCCGCGCCGGTGATGGCGAGAAAGACGGCATCCTTGCCGTCGGAAACCAGCGCATCGTAGTTCGACGATAAAGGCACCGACAATGAAATGCGGCCCAGCAGGCTGCCCAAGCAGCCGTCAAACACGTCGATGCCATTGGTAGAGGGCTGGAAGAGAAGCTTGCCGTCGGAACTCAGCTTAGCGCCGTAGACGTATGTGATGTTCAGGATTTCGCGATCGTTGAGAGTTTCATACGAGTCGGCAGTCAGGTTCGAGTCGTAGAAAAACGTTCCCCCAGAAACGCGAGTCTGATCGCTGGAGAGTGCCAGTTCGTAGTCGTTGCAAGGCGAGCAATTTTCGGGAGCCCACACCACGGCGTCGGTCGCTGTATCGACGTAGAAAATGCCGCCGTCTTGATTGAAAAATACGCGTGAGTTGTCGGAGGTGATGACCGCGCGCAAATACTGGTCCGATCCTCCGGGCTGGGTGATGTCATAACTCGTGGTCACTGCCGTGGTCGTGTCGAGCTTGAAGAATTCCTGGCCTCCGCTTCCACCCAGTATCTGAACTCCGTAATAGATGTTGCCGATGTCGCTGATCGCGAGTCCGGACGCATTGACGACGAAGCTGTTTTGTTGCGGAACCGGGAATGTCTTCACCAACGACAGAGTCGCGGGATCGAGCAGATAGATGACTTCTGCCGTCAAATCTGAGACTGCCAACTTGGAGCCGTCCGGGGAGAGCGCGATGCCCCACAATTGCTGCGTTGCGCCCTGGGGCGCTTTAATCGGGATGGGAGGTTGCTGCCACGCTCCCATCGTCCGCGAAAATACCTGAATCTGGTGCGTGTCCGTGAAGTAATAGAGATCGCGATGAGAATCGTAGATTCCCTGGGCAAGCGCTGAACCAGTCAAGGGATACGGGGTTATGGCCGGGAGGTAAGTAAGGCCTCTGCTGAGCGTAGTCGTGCCGCTGTTGTTGGTTACGGTGAGGTTCGTGGAACCGGCCGTCCCCGGCGGAACGGTATACGAGGCAGATACGATCGGAAACGGCGGCGAACCGGTGTTCAACGGGTTGTCGCTGTAGGACTCGATGGTGGCTGTGGCGCTGCCGACGGTCACTTCCAGGTCCGGAGGGATTGAGTTCGAGGTGACAGAGCCCAGTCCGTAGCCGTAGAGGTACCCGGTTCCTCCGCCCTCGGCAGTGGCCATGTTCGGCGTGGCTTCGAGCACCGTGGGGCCGTAGCTGAAACCGTCGGGAATCAACTGGAGGCCGCCGTCGGGGGCAAAGTCATAGACCGGAACGGGGCCAGGCGACCCCGGCGGTGTAACTGCGCTTGTGTTGTTGCCGCTGACGGTCACGTTGAAGGCTTGCTGCGTGCCAAAGTAAACGGTCCCCACGGTATTGTTTGGCCACAGTGTTCCCGTGCCGCCAGAGACCGGCCCGACTGCGGGATCCAAAAAGAAGTCTGATCCCGCCTCTCCTACAGGGAACGGCTGCATCGTAGAAAGATCCATGAAGCCGATGCCTTCCTCAAGCGGACCAAAGAACAGGCCCGAACCGTCCGTGGCCAGGAAAAACGGATTGTTGGGTGGGGCTACAGCCGAACCCCCGCTCGTCGGCGCCACGACCAGGTTTGACACCCAGCCAATCTGCTGTTGCGACCCAATGTCGTAGGCGTAGATCCAGTTGTTGTCCGGCGTGTATAGGGTGCTGGAATCGCTGCTGATAAAGAAGCCGGAGTCCGAGTCCGTTGAGTCCGAAAGCACTTGAAACGAGCCGACTTCAGCCAGCGTATTAGCGTCGTACAAGACGGCTTGGGCCGGATAGTTGGCGGGCTGAATGATGTACTTGCCGTCTGGCGAGACCAGGACATTGTAGGACGATGAGGCCATGGCAGTTGAGGAACTGTTGGAAACCCAGGTTCCGGTCGTGGGATCCAGTTCGCACAAGCCACCTAAAAATCCTGCCCCGACGATGATCTTGGTCCGATCGGCGGACAGTGTGAATCCCGCGGCGTAAAAGTTGCCCAGGCCCGGGCCGCAGATGTAACTGTCGTTGAATGCGTTGGTAGTGGGATTCCACACGGCAAAGCCACTCGAAGAGCCTTGCAGCACCAGGTTGCCGTTGGCCAGAACCCGCACTGCCAGCGTCGGATAGCCACTCGGTCCGATCTGCGACGCGAGATACCGGTGCGTAACCGTCATGGCCTCCGGGTCGAGCACGTAGACATCCCCGATCAGCGTGCCCACGTAAAGCGTGCTGTGATCGGGCGTGTCACCGATTCCAAACGCGCCTGGCACCTTGATCACGCCAATCTCGCTCTGGGTCGTGCCGTCGAAAACAAATATGTTGCTCGTCGAGGGATCGGTGACGAAGAACCGCGAGGTGTTGGGGTTGTAAATCGCCCAGTTCTGGTTCGCGTAGACAAAGTACTCCGTCGTAGCGTCGGTCCGCACATAGCGCGTGCGGGTGTGGAGCTGCGCATTAACGGCCATCACCAGATCGGTGGAGTGAGTCGACGATCCTGAGTTGCCGGTGAATAAGACCTCAACGTTCGAAATGGAAGCTGCGGTCGCGGCGGCAGTGAATGTGATTTGCTGGGGCGTCGCCGTCGTCAACGTGAAGCTGGCCGGAGACGCGGTAACCCCTGCCGGCATCCCCGTAACCTGGACGCTGATCGGCGAGTTGAAGCCGTTGAGCGCGGTCGCAGAGAGAGAAGCGGAGATGGAATCACCCGCGTCAAAAACCGGCGTGACCGGTGTGACGCTGAGGCTGAAGTCTGGTGCCGCAACCACGGTCAACGCCAGGGGCGCCGCATGAGATAGCGACCCGGAAGTGCCGGTAAAGCTCAGGTTCGCGCTGGTGGCCGCTACGTTGGCAGCAGCGGTGAAGGTGACTTGCTGCGGCGTGCCCGGCACCAACGTGATGTTGGACGGCGAGATGGTAACGCCGGCCGGAAGCCCGCTGACTTGAACGCTGACCTGAGAAACAAAGCCGTTGATCCCCGTTGCGGACAACGAAACCGCGGCGGAAGTGCCGCCGGTGACGGACTGACTCGTCGGACTGACCGACAGGCTGAAATCCGGAGGCGGGGGAGGAGGAGTGTAGGAACCACCGCCACCGCAGCCGGTCATTATCATTATCGGCATCAGCAACAGGACCAGCAGCAGGCCGAGGGGAAGGACTCGGCATAATCGACGCCGGGGAAAGAGCGAAGGGCAAGGCGAAGGAGTCACGAGTGGGTTCCCTTAGCGAGAAACTGTAGAGTGTACGGAATACCGAAGCGCAGAGTATCTTCGATCGATCACTGCGCGTCAAGAGCTTGACCGGAAGGCGACTTTCGGGGCTAGTGGCTGTGGTGGTGATGATGTTCTTCTTCGCTCTCGCTGACCGGGATCACGCAGCCGTGGGCTACTTCGCAGACGACGTGTTCGAACTGGATCGTCGTGTGGTCGATGCGGAAGTTGTGGAGCAGGCGGTCTTTTACGTCGCGCAGGATGCGCTCGCTGACGGATGGCGGGATGTCGGCGATGGAGATGTGGCAGGAGAGGGCGTGAGTTTCTGAGCCGATGCTCCAGACGTGGAGGTCGTGCACGTCGTTGACGCCTTCGACCGCACGGATGCAGGACTCGATTTTTTCCAGTTGCATGCCACGGGGCGTGCCTTCCAGAAGAATATTCAGCGTCTCGCGCACGATGCCGTAGCCCGACCACAGAATCAGGGCGCCGATACCGAAGGAGAGCGCGGAATCGATCCAATAGTTTCCGGTCACCAGAATCGCCCAGCCACCGGCGATCACGGCGGCGGTGGAGAGCGTGTCGCCGACTTCATGGAGCAGGGCGCTGCGGATGTTGACGTCTCCGCCGGAGTGGCCGCCGGAACCAACAGTCGATCGCCAGAGCATCAGCGTGATGACTCCATTCATGGCGACGCCGGCGCCGGCGACCCACATCATTACGCTGGCCTGCACGTGTTCGGGATGCTGCAGGCGGCGGAAGGCCTCGTAGAAAATGAAGAATGAGACCGCGACCAGCGAAGTTGCGTTGACCAGCGCAGCCAGCACTCCGGCGCGATGGTAGCCGTAGGTCTTGGTGGAACTGGCGGGGCGCGACTGGAAATAGACCGCGACCAGCGACAGCAGGAGCGCCAGAAAGTCGGAGAGATTGTGTCCGGCTTCGGAGAGCAGGGCCAGCGAATGGGCGCGAATGCCGGCCACGACCAGCAGCACGATGTAGGCCGCAGTCACCGCCAGCGAGATTTTCAGAACTCGCGTGGGATTTCCACCGCCATGGGAATGCACGTGCACTTCTTTAGTTTACGGGCAGAGTGGGTGGGGTTCAAGCGGGGATACTTCTCAGCGGGTGCCAGAAATCCGCTTATTTTCGGGTCTGCCCACTGTGGAGGACGGTGATTTCAGATCATTTCAGATTTCAGATTGACGATTTTAGACGGCTTGCACCCATGGTTCGGTGTAAATCTGCAATCTGAAATCTGCAATCTGAAATCGGCTTGTCATTCCTTCTCGATCCCGGATGCGAAAGCGGTTAGGAATTTAGGTTTTGGTCAGGCTATCGAGGTAGCGGTTGTTGTAGAACGTGGTTGTTTTTTGCACGAACTCCAGAATCTTGAACATGCGTTCGCGGCCTTCGCGGTTCATTTCGCGGAACTGGACGGCGATGCCGGCACCGGGGTCGAGTCTGGCCACAACTCCTTCGGCCTTCAGGCTGGCATCATCCATAGAGAATCCCAGCGTGATTTTGCTGCCGGGCGGAACGATGGTGCTGGTTTCGACGAAGCATCCGCCCATGCTGACGTCCGTGAGGTTGGCGAACATGGGAGTCCCGCCCGCCTCGGTTTGCAGTTCGATGGTGACCCGGCACTTCATGCGCGGATGCGAACGGCGATCTTTGTAGGCGAGCTGCTTTTGTTTCTCCAGATACATGCGGCGGTCGGCTTCGGCCAAAAGCTGTTCGGCATCCTTGCCGTCTTCGGGATAGAGCGCGCGTCCCACGCTGAGCGAGAGAATTTCTTCGCCGCAGACTTCGCTTCCTGCCTGCTTGGCCAGGGCCCGCATCTGTTCGGCTTTCTTTCCTGCCGCATCCGCAGCGAGACCGGGAGCGATGACGACGAACTCGTCTCCGCCCATGCGGGCAACGTAATCGTACTCACGGCAACTGTCCTTGAGCGCCTGGGCAAACAGGCGTAGCACGCGATTACCTTCGAGATGGCCGAAACGGTCGTTGATCTGCTTGAATCCGTCCATGTCGGAGACCATGACGGTCAGCGACGAGTTGTCGCGCTTACAGCGGGCGAGTTCGCGATCAAGCTGCAGGAAGAGCGAGCGTGCGTTGGGCAATCCGGTGAGGTAGTCGGTGGTGGCTGAGTTCTCGGCCTGCGCATACTTGAGCGCGTTCTCGATGGACAGCGCCATCTTGCTGCTGACGGCAAGCAGGACGCGCAGGTTGTCGGTGGTGAACGCGTCGCGTTCGCCCCGGTAAAGCGCGAGCACTCCGATAACTCCGGCCACGCCCTCCAGCGGAACCGCCAGAGCGGAGCGAAGCGTGCTGAATTTGGAAGGATCGTTCAGATATCCCGGCTCGACCGAGGGATTGCCATTGACGATTGGTTTTCGATTCTGAGCGACCCAGCCGGAGAGACCGTGCCCGACCGGAATGCGCAACGAAGAGAACAGGCGGTAGTTGTCTCCGTTGACGTATTCAGGGATCAGTTCGTTTTCGCGGCAAATATAGATGGCGATGGCATCGTAGGGCACCATCGGTTTGAGCTTGACGGAGAAGACCGAAAGCGTTTCGGTCAGACTCAGCGATGCGCCGAGATCCTGGCTGAGTTCGAATAACGATTGTGCTTCCTGCCGGGCGGCCGCGATGGAGGACAGGAACGTGGTTTCGCGGCCCGCGTAATCCTGCGCGGTGGCGTTTTCGAATCCGGCGGCCGGTTCGAGACCGCGCTCGATCTTGATGGCGGTGGAAAGCGGGCCGTTGGGATCGGACGCAGACTTGGCCACGGCGAGCCGTTCCAGCTGCTGATAGCGTTTCTGCAGAACGTCGACTACTTTCGGATCGAAGGACTTGCTCGACTCCGCGGCCAGCTTCTGCATGACTTCTTTCAGCGGCAGGGCACGGCGATACTGGCGATCGGAAGCGAGCGCGTCAAGGTAATCGACGGCGGAAAGGATGCGGGCTCCGATGGGAATTTCCGCTCCCTTGAGTCCGAGGGGGTAGCCGGAGCCGTCCCACTTTTCGTGGTGTGCACGCACGATCGGCACGACGGGATAAGGGAAGCGCACGCGCTCCAGAATTTCTGCGCCGACCAGCGTATGAATCTTCATCTTCTCGAATTCTTCCGGGGTGAGGCGGCCGGGTTTCGAGATGATGTGTTCGGGTACGGCGAGCTTACCGATATCATGCAGAAGCGCGGCGGCGTGGAGAGCTTCTAACTCGGGTCCCTTGATGCCCAGTTCTTTCGCGACTTCGATGGCGTAGATGCGGACACGCTGCAAGTGCTCGTGCGTAGTGTGATCTTTGGCTTCGATGGCCAGAGCCAGAGCTTCGATGGTCCGGAGGTGTAGGTTCGCCATTTCCTCGACGTGGCGTTTCTCGTCTTCGAGCTTGCCCAGATAGAGGCGATAGGAGCGATAGATGAGGTACACCGCAGGCACGAGCAGCAGCGACGTTTCCCAGTTGAAAGTCTCGTTGAGCCAGGCGATGGCGCCGGCGATTCCGGCCCCAACTAGGTAGTAAGGAAAGGACCAGAAATAACAATCGACCAGAATGCGGGTAAGCGGCCGGCGCTCCGTCAACGAAATGACGGCGGCGATGGAACCGGCATTCGCGATGAAGTAGACCGTGGCCGCTATGCCGAGCAGGACCGCATCACTGCCCACCAGCAGTTTGGCCAGTGGATGGTGAAACACGAGATAAGCCAGAGCGGTAGAGACGCTGCCCGAGCAAACGTTGAAAGTGACTTGAATCGCCTGGGGACGCTCGGGATAAAGGCACTGGGCGAGCATCGAGACCGCGCCCAGAATCAGCGTTTCGGTGAAACTGAGCTCCAGGATTCCGATCAGGATGAAGAGGAAGTTCACCGAGAGCGTGCCCGTGATCCCGGGCAGGTTTACCTTGAGCCGAGAGGCAAGTATCGCGATGCCGAGGTAGCAAATGAATTCGGCGATGTTCTTGCTGCTCTGGTGAATTCCGCCGTAGATCAGCGTCGCCAGTCCCGCACTCACTATCAAGGTGATGAATAGCTTCGCGGGGAGAGACAGACCTCTCCACGAATGTGAATGCGAAGGCAGACCTATGGCAACACTGGTAGTACCAGTCATACGAGTTAACACAAGCGAGTAAGCACACTGCGGCCGGGTGGGATGCCCAGCCACTTCATAGATACCAGCTAACGCGTTTAGAAACAACGATTTGGGAGATTCTTGCAAAACTTCAGTAACTTTTCCCGGAACGGTCGGAGATTGACAAATATGGGATCATGGGCGCGGCGGAGGGGAATCGAATGGAGCGGTTTTTAGGAAGATGTAGCCTGGCGGCGGGATGGGTGATCCTGGTCGTGGTTTGCTTTGTCACGGGAGCGTTTGCACAGGCGGAACCCATTTCCCTTCAAGCACTTGTGACCCCATCGACGGTCATTTTGAAAGACGGGCACGCGGTGACTTTTGCGGTACATGGCTTTATCGAGTTCAAATCGCTGGCGGAGCTGTTTCCCTATATCGAATCGCAGACTCAGCGCTGGAAAACGAGTGCGGACTTCGACGGTGTGGCACGCCGGAACCTGGGGCGCGATTTGCTGCGGCGAGGAATTGAGAGCCGGGTGGTTTCGATGGCAGACGAGCGTCCACTGGAAACGCTGATCACGCACACTCGCGAAGAACTTCAGCGGGCGCTGGCGCAGGTGAAGGAGCCGACGCCTGCGGGCTATGCCGAGGACTTTCTGGCCGTGCAGGAGAAGTGGAAACATTCGTTGAATTGCTGGAGCGCGGCGTCATCGATTCAGGCGCGGGTGCTCTCGAATTGGTATCCGATTGAAGAGGGTATTCAGCTTTATGGCGCGACTTACGATTCGACGGAACATTTCTGGCAGGCGGTGAAATATCAGCCGGACGTTACGGTTGACGATCTTAACGCGTTGCTTAAGGTCATGCAGAAGAGAGATTGGACGGTGTGGATCGAGCGGTTGGAGGATGATCCGAAGATTTATTTGCCGAACGCGTACGCGGTCGAGTTCTTGCGCCACAATCTGGCGCCGGAACGGCTGCGCTGGTTCAGCGAAGAACTTGTGCGCCTGGGAGTGAGGGCGAGCGATCGCGCGCGGACGGTTCAGCAGCGCGGGGCTGTCGCGTTTCGGTTTAGCGCGTATGAGGAGAAAGTGTTGTGGGGAGATCTGGCGGACATGTTTCACATGGTCTATGTTTTTTCGCCGGTGGAAGATCCGGTGCGAAAGACTTTGGAAACGCGGCATTTTGACGGGATCTATGTGGGCGGGCGCGAGATCGGATTCATCAGCGAAGAGTTTCGCTCGTTGATGTTGGAAATCTGGAAGGTGAAGTATTTGGAGATGCCACGGTTCGGCGAAGTGATTCGATCGATTCCGATCGAGATTCGGCTATCGCATTTTCTCAACGACGGCGATTCGCCTGATATTCCGATTTCGGTTTACGTGGAGTATTTGAATCAGATTCGGGAGATGGCGCGGGCGAAAGAGGGCTAAAGCCAAATTGATCCTTGCGCTTTACGCGGCGCTGAAGCGCCGCTCTTCGTCGGTCGCGCGGGCTTTGTTCTGGTGCACTCTAGACCGAATGCGAGACGTCTTCCTCGGCGACGTTGTGATCCGAATTGTTCGTGGCCGAGACTGGAGTTGAACCCTTGCCGCGACGCATGGCGACGATTCCGGTGCGGACCATTTCTAAGACGCCGTAGGGACGCAACACCTCGAGCAGGCCGTCAATTTTGTCTTCAGCTCCGGTGATTTCGATGGTGAGCGAGTCGGGGGCGACGTCGACAACGCGGGCGCGGAATACGCCGGCCAGTTCGAGCACGTGCGAGCGGGCTTCGTGCGTTGCGGCGACTTTAATCATAGCCAGGTCGCGCACGATGGCGGGCTCGTGGGTGATGTTCTCCACCAGCAGCACGTTGACCAGTTTGTAGAGATTGGCCTCAATGCGGCGAGCCTGGTCGCGGTCGGCGTCCACGGTGATGGTCATGCGCGAGACTTCGGGCTTCTCCGTTCGTCCCACGGTCAATGAATCAATATTGAAGGCGCGGCGGCGAAACAGCGACGCCACACGCGTCAACACGCCAGGCTTGTTTTCGACATGCACCACATAGGTATTCAACATATTGTTCTCTATTCGTCCGCCGCGGTCTCGACGATCTT
>Ga0070733_10003924_pt1 | contig 10053 bp, 9 predicted proteins | sample Coa_R1_9_FD_66450 | JGI IMG/M metagenome (GOLD analysis project Ga0070733, IMG submission 66450) | Surface soil microbial communities from Centralia Pennsylvania, which are recovering from an underground coalmine fire - Coalmine... | ecosystem: Environmental > Terrestrial > Soil > Unclassified ... | reverse complement strand
GCACTTCGGAACCACTCCGGGACCCATCTTTTTTGCGCACGGCTACACCACGCTGGGAGTGTGGTGGAAAGTCGGGCTCATCATCAGCTTCGTGAACCTGGCCATCTGGACCACCATCGGGTTTGCGTGGTGGAAGGTGATCGGCGTCTGGTAATCCTCAATCCGCCGCCAACGCTTCCAGGACCTGCGCGGCGTGCCCTTCAGGCTTGACCTTCGCGAAAATTTTAGCGATCTTGCCGTTCTCGTCGATCACAAACGTGGTGCGCTCGATGCCCATATATTTTCGGCCGTACATGCTTTTCTCTTTCCACACGCCGTAGGCTTCGGCGATGGTGTGATCGGGATCGGGCGCCAGCGGAAAAGGCAGGTGGTACTTGGCCGCGAACTTCTCATGAGCGGCCGTCTGGTCGGGCGAAATGCCTACGATCACGGCGTCACGCTGGGCGAAGGTCTTCGAGGCATCTCGAAATTCGCAGGCCTCCTTGGTGCAGCCCGGCGTATCCGCCTTGGGGAAAAAGAACAGCACCACCCGCTTGCTGCGCAACTTCGCCAGATCGAACCCGGGCGTGCGAATCGAGGGCGCGCGGTCCCCCACTTGGATTGCCATACGCCAAAATTGTAGACTATAGAAGTACAGCGACGCTCATCGAGCGGTTTCGCCGGAGTGAACTCAACTAAAAAGGAAGAGGCCATGAAAAAAGGTATTTTAGCGTTCAGTTGCTTTGGGCTGCTGCTGGCGTCCCGCCTGCCGATGAAGGCCGCCGACGCCAAGAAGGGCGAATCGGTATTTGAAAACTGCGCGGTGTGTCACAACTCCGACAGCACCGAGGTCAAGATCGGCCCGGGCTTGAAGGGCTTGTTCAAACGCGAGAAGCTGGTCACCGGCAAGCCGGTGAACGAGAAGAACGTGCTGGAGCTGATCGATACCGGCAGCAACGCCATGCCTCCCTTCTCCGACGTGCTGAGCAAAGAGGAAAAAGAAAACGTCATAGCGTATTTGAAGACGCTGTAAACTTTGAGCCTGCCCGAGGCCTCACTCGCTGCCGCGACGGCTTTCAGCGGCATTGCGGCGGAATTTTAAAAGTCCCCATCGTCTAGCCCGGCCTAGGACATCGCCCTTTCACGGCGGTAACGGGGGTTCGAATCCCCCTGGGGACGCCAAATTTGCTTTGGCCTCCACAAGGTTGTCGTAGCCGCTGAAAAACAATGGGTCTTCACCGGTTCCAAATCCATCGGGATACACCACCAAGCCGTCAGGAAAAAGGACCTTCTGTAGGCGGAGTTTGTTAAGGCCGCCAGTGTATCATTGGAGGGAGGTAGCTTCCGCAATCACTCATTTCACTGTGGCTGGCGCAGGGCGCGGAAGAAGCGGCGAAAGAGCTATCTATACTAATAGGATTCAATTCTTGCCCTGTGCATCAGGCTCAATATAGATACTGAACCGCTAACTGCGCCACGAAGGCGAGAAGCGCCTTCAGTCGGAAGAGAATAATTACACCTGACCTGCCGCGCCAGTCTAAAGGTACGGCCTGCGGCTAGAGAGTTTGTCACTTATCTTGTTGTTCTTCACGGGCAATGTCCGCCATGGCATCCGCGCTTTTTCATATCGCCGATATCCTCCAGCCGGTCAGGCACGAATCCGTTGCGATTCGGCATCTGGACTTTCGGCAGGTTTTTCGCGTCCATGACGTCGTTCTCCTTGACGATGTCGTTGCGAAACAGCACGAAAGCGGTTAACGCGTAAACTTCATTCGCGCTCAGCGATCCTCCTTGACCCTGCGGCATGGCGCGATTGATATAGTCCCAGACGGTGGTCGCAAACGGCCAGTAGCTCCCAATGGTCCTCACCGGCTGCAGAGTATTGATCGTCCCTTTGCCGCCTAGCAGGCGAGGCGCAAGCTGGCTTCCTTCCGCGGTGGCCCCGTGGCACGCCGCGCACTTCTTTGCATAGATCTCCGCGCCTTGCTTCGCCGTGCCGTTCCCCGGGGGAAGTTCTTTTCCATCCGGGCCGATCGCGATGTCCCAGACCTGAATTTCCTCCTTCGTCGGGCTCCGGCCAACGTTGTTATAGGACGGTGCTTGCGCCCACGCGACAGCGCAGGCCGCCACAGCCATCATGAGAACGAATGTATTAGACCGGCACATTGCGAATGCTCCCGTCGCGGTTCACTTTCCAGGAGTGAATAGCGTTGAAATTACCCATGTCAACGGTTCCTGCCAGTTGAAAGTAGTCCATGTTGACGCCCCAGATTTTCGCCAGCCCGGCCAGAGTGGGCTGAACCTCCCGCTTGTCGTCCGTGCAGCGGGATTGAAGCACAGCTTCCGACCCGTCCCAATTCCAGTCCATCCTGAATCGGGTATGCGCCTTTCGAGCGATGGGATCTTGAAGCTGCGCGTCTTTCCAGGTCCGGCCGCCATCGGTCGATACTTCCACGCGCCGGACCGCGCCCCCGCCGGACCAAGCCAAACCGGTGATCTCGTAAAATCCCGACCCGGGCAGCTTTTGTCCTCCGGAAGGCCGCGTGATTACCGATTTCGGCCCGTGCTCGGATTCGAACCAGCGCGATTTGCCGTCCGGCCTCAGGCTGGGGTACCGGGTGGTTTCCATCATGGCCATGTAGGGCTCCTCCACCACCTTGATTCGCCTCAGCCATTTCACATTACTGATACCTTGCCAGCCGGGGACCAACAACCGCAACGGGTAGCCCTGATCGGGACGAATCGCCTCGCCGTTCTGGCCATAGGCCACCAGAACGTCATCCGCGGCCTTATCGAGCGGAATGCTCTTGGTGTGCTTGACCTCATCCGCGCCTTCGGCAAGCAGCCAGCTCGCGCCCTTTTGCACGCCGGCTTCTTTGAGCAAAACCGATAGAAGCACCCCGGTCCATTCACTGCAACTGGTGAGTCCGTGCGTATCCTGGACGGTGGCGGTCTCGGCCATTCGAAGCGCGCGGTTGGGAGCCGACATGGCGCTGTTCCCGTGGCATTCGAGGAAATGAAGGCGCGAGACCGAAGGGAGCCGCTGCAGGTCCTCCAGCGTGAAAATCAGAGGCCGGTCCACCATCCCGTGGATCAGGAGGCGATGTTGGCGGGGATCGATATCCGGCGGCTCCTGGCCGTGATTGAGCACGAAATGGAGTGGGGCCGGCGTGATGATCCCTACCGAATTTTGAAGTGGAGTCCTGAACCCGTAGTCGCGCGAAGGCCCGGCCGCTGGAGGCCACAGACCCAGGCTGCCGATGCGTGAAGACTTCTCAAAACGGGAGCGCTCACCGTAGGCGTGCAAGTCCTTGGGGTCTGCTTTCGGCGTTTCGGATTTGAGAGTCTGGCCGCTCGCCGCCCGTGTAGCTCCCACCGCCAAACCGGCCATTGCAGAGGCGTTCTTCAAAAAACGTCTTCGAGGAGATTGCTTTGGATCCACGTGTGCCTCCTGTATCGGTACTCAACACTTTATGCGGTCCCGCCGTGCGAAGCAAGCGCCCTCTCAATCCGCATTCATGCCGCCGCCTGACGGGCCGATGAGTTAGTTGTGTCCCGCATATGGGCGCGATTATGGCTTCCGTCTCATACTGGTTTTTATCGCCGAGCCTGGTTCTTGCCTTGCTGGGGAAGTGGAAAGGCTGGGATCGCACCAAGCCGACACCCACATTCGACTGGAAGGCTGCCACCCTCGACGTGGTCATCCCTGCCAGGAACGAGGAATCGAGCATCGCCCTATGCCTGGCGTCACTGTTTGCTCAAGATTTTCACGTCCGCAAGGTCGCGGTGATCGATGACGGCTCCACTGACCGGACAGCGCAAGTGGTGCGGCGCTACGTCGAACTGAGTGGTAACGATCTGGAGTTGATCGTTCGCCACCAGTCCATCGGCAAGACACCGGGCGTTCGCGAACAGTGCGAGAGAAGCAACGCCGACGCCATGCTGGTCCTGGACGCCGACACCGTGCTGACCGATCGGAACTATATTTCGGGCGTGATCGAGTCTCTTTTCAAGAACGCCGGCGTGGCTTCGGCATGTGGTGAGGTTACGCCCTTCACCCGCCGCCGCCGCCGGGCGCTCACCCGAGCCAATTCCATGCTCGGCGCCATTGAATCCGAGATGGGAGCAGAGACCGAAAAGCAACCCAGCCGGCCTTCGGCACTCTTAGAGTTCTTCACGGTCATGTACCGGACGGCTCTGTATGTATTTCTGCAGCGTATCCTTTATGACGGCCACATGAAGATGTTCGGCTCGCGGCTGAATCCGATCGGCTGCGCCGTCGCTTATCGCACGCAACGTCTGCGGGAATGTTTTGCGTATGCGCAACCGCAGATGGGCGATAACCTGTCTAACTCGGAAGACATTTTCATCGGCCACTTCTTCGTCTGGAAGGGGTGGCGCAACGTCCAGGTCGCGGGCGTCCACTGTGAGTCGGTTGAGCCCACCGTGGTGCGCCTGCCCAAACAGATGTACATGTGGTCCAGTTCTTTTTTTCAGGCATTGTATTACTTCAACGCCCTGCCGCTCTCGCCCTTCAAGCAAGTGAAGAACTGGGCCGGTGGATTATTTTCCGCGGCGAAAAGTACTCCGGCGGGCGCGCAGAATCGGCGCATCCAGGAGCAGTACCGGGCGCCCTGGGGCGAAGATTACACGCTGCGCTCGGGCCGCTCGATGGGATGGGTTGACCTGCTCTCTCTGCTCGAAAAGGTAAGTTACCCGCTCATTCTTCTGTACCTCGCCATCTTCCACCACACCGTGTTTTGGATCACCATCGGTTTTGAGGCAGTTCTGGCAACCACGGGAGTCTTTGTGGTCGCCGACTCAGGAACCCGCTGGAAATCCGCTGCGATGATGCTGGCCGCCACCCCGGTCCGCATCTTGAGCCTGGGCGTGGACTTAGTCGCGACACTGAAGTATCTGTGGGATCTCGCCACCGGCAATCGCGATTGGAGGAAGTGACGAGATGCTGCCACTTCTATTCCTGGCGATTCTGGAAGCCGCCGGTGGGCAGGAGCTCACGCCGCCTCCGGACTATGCGAAGCGTATCGCAGCACTCGAACAATCGCGCCAGGCGCATCCCCAAGATTTCGAGGTGCTGGACGCTCTGGCCGGCTCGTACACGATGGGAGCCGAATACGGCAAGGCCATCACAGTACTGCAACAGATGCGGGGCCTGCGGCCTGAGAATTCCGGTCTTGATCTCCGCGTGGCTCGCAACTATGCCTGGGCCGGCAATTCAAAGCGCGCGATCGCGAAATACCAGGTTTACCTGCGCGCGATGCCTGGGGATCGCAAGGCCACCATCGAGCTGATCCGTTTGCGGCGTTATCGAGGCGACTATTCAGAAGCAGAGAGGCTCTGCAACAGTCTGCTGAAAGTGAACTCGGAAGATGCGGAGGTTCTGGCCCTAAAGGCGGAGGTGTTGCACTGGGCCGGTGACCGCAAGTTGCTCGCCCGCCGCACAGCCGACGAGGCGGCGCGAATCACGGCCGATTATCCCGATGCCAAGGTCGCCCAGGTTTATGCGTCGCGTGATCTCGGCGAGAATCGCAGGGCTTCCGAGGAGCTGGCCGTTTTGGAAGCGCAGGTCGCCAGTAATGGCGGCGTCAAGGCGGAGTCCACCTACGGCGACGCCTACCGGCTGCTAGAGAGCGAACCTCCGGCCAGACTCTCCAACACGCCGGCGTATTCGGTGTATAACGATTCCGACGGAATCCACGACGATTTCTGGAATTGGCGGCTCGCGGCTCCCATACGAAGCGATCACAGCCTCGTGCTGGATCTTTCGCAGCGCGTGTCCTCGGCGCCGGCTGGCGGCATTTTCACCAGCGGACGCGATAACTCTTCCATCGCGGATCTTCTGGCGGGTGGCGTCGTTCGGGTGGCTCCGGCGGTCTATCTGACGTTGCTGGGAGGCGGCTCCGAACGCAAGAGTGAGGACCGCCTGCGGCCCATTTTCAATTTCCAGGTGGCTGCCTCGCCCTTCGACCGGTGGACTTTCAATCTTTCGGCCCGCCGCGAATTTCTCGCCGTCACCCCGCGGGCGATCGATCAGGATATTTCAAGCTACAAAGCCGCAGCCGGCGTCCGCTATGCTTTCGATTCTCGAACGTCTGTTGAGGTTCATGGCGAGCGGCGCTACTGGAGCGACTCCAACCGCAGCCTGGCGGGCGAGGCCACGCTGCGAAGAGTCTTGCACTACTACAAACCTTTCTTGATTGACGGCGGATTACTGACTCACTGGGAGAAATTTGACCGCGATACGGAACTCCAAGCGGGGTTTTTTACTCCCGATCGCTACCGCCGCCACGATGGTTTTCTCGGCCTTCACGGTGAGCTAAAGCGCTTTAGTTATGAGCTGCGCGGCGCCGGCGGAAGCCAGCAGGTGGCGAGCGCGGCCTCCTATCGTCCGGATTGGGAAGTCACTTCGACGGCCTCGCTTCGACTCAGCCGATCAATCCGCTTAGCGGCCAGCTATCAGCGCCGAAACTATAGCCTTCTTTCCAGAGACGGTTGGTACCAGGGCTTTTATTTCAGTTTAGGAACACAACAGTGAGAATTCTCATCACTGGCGGCGCGGGTTTTATCGGCTCCCATCTCACGGAGCGAATGCTCGCGTTGGGGCACAACATCACCGTCCTCGACGACCTCAGCACCGGATGGATTGAAAACTTACGCCCGGCGTTTAACTATTCGGAATTTGAGTTCGTTGAGGGCAGCGTGCTCGATACCTCCCTTGTGGGCCGGCTGGTGGGGCAGAACGACATGGTGGTCCATCTGGCGGCGGCCGTAGGAGTCCGGTACGTCCTCGACCATCCTCTCGCTACAATCAAGACCAATGTAGAGGGCACCGGAATCGTGCTAGGTGCATGCGCTCGCTATAAGCGAAAAACATTGGTCGCCAGCACCTCCGAGGTGTACGGCAAAAATCCGGCTGACAGTCTGTGTGAAACAGCGGACTCGATTCTGGGCCCGTCTTCGTTGAGCCGTTGGTCGTATGCCACTTCCAAAAAGTTGGACGAGTTCCTGGCGCTGGCCTACGCCGCCACCCACGACTTGCCGGTGGTCGTCACCCGCTTCTTCAACATCGTGGGCCCGCGCCAAACCGGCCGCTACGGCATGGTACTGCCGAACTTTATTCAGGCTGCCCTCGAGCATAAACCCATTCGGGTGTTCGGGGACGGACTCCAGAGCCGCAACTTTACCTTCATCGGTGATTGCCTCGACGCAGTCCTGTTGTTGCTCGCTTCCAAGCAAGCCGAGGGCGAGATCGTCAATATCGGGAGCCCGCATGAGATTTCGATTCTGGAGTTGGCCGCGCGCGTTCGGTCCAGCGCCGGTTCGTCGAGCCCGATTATTCGAGTGCCCTACGCTCAGGCGTATCCGGAGGGCGGCTTTGAGGACATGCGGCGCCGCGTGCCCTGCATCTGTAAGATCGGCCGCCTCATCGGGTGGGTGCCCCACACCACTATCGACGAGATGGTCGCTCACACGATCAGTCACGAGCGCCATCTTCAGTTTCGGCCGCCCCTGGCGACGATGCCTCGGCAACCCGTGGACATCTCTCCCGCAAGACTCTAACACGGACGGCAGCTATCATCGTCAACGCTTGGCCACGCCCGATCGCCTGACGAACCGAACTGAAGCCGAGCATGGCCTTCGGCCACGCTGATAACGTTTTTGCGCTGATAACGCTCTTGCGGTGATAAAATTTCTTACCGGCAAGACAAACCGGACCGGATCACGGGAGAATGAAGCATGAGCAAGAGTGACGCAAGGAATGCTGCATTTCCGCGTAGAGGATTTATTCGGAAGGCAGCCGCCGGGCTAAGTGCGGCTACACTCGGCGGGCTCGGCGCGAAGGAGGTCGGGGCCGCACAGGTCAAACGGCGTTGGGACCTCGCCGCCGATGTCGTCGTCGTAGGAGCCGGCGCCGCCGGGCTCCCGGCGTCGATTGCCGCGGCCGAAGAGGGGGCCTCGGTCATTGTGATCGAGCAGAACTATGACATTGGCGGACACGCCATCGAGAGCGGCGGCAACATTGCTCTGGGCGGCGGCACGAGTTTGCAGAAAAAATACGGCATTACGGATTCGCCGGACCGCATGTTTGACGACCTGGTGCATTGGCACGATTACCGGTTCAGCGACCGGGACATTGTGCGCGCCTTCTGCGAGGAAAGCGTGGCCACGTTTGATTTTCTGCTGGCGCACGGCGTCCAATTTCCCGACCGATCTCCGGGCGGAGCGGACGGAGGCCCGCAGACAGTGAAGCGGGCGCAAACCGTGACCTGGAGCGGGGAGGTGAGCGCCTACGCCCCGACGGGAGCGAACGGCACGGCGCTGATGCGGCCGCTCGAAGCCAGCGCGAGAAAGCTCGGCGTGCAAATTCTCCTGCGGCACAGCATGACGGGTCTCCTCCGGGAGGAACAATTCTCCGGCAGGGTTCTGGGAATCACGGTGACGCACGAGGGCAAGACCCTAAACATCCAGGCCAGACGAGGCGTGGTCCTGAGCACCGGTGGGCACACCAGCAACGTGAATTTCCGCAGAATTTTCGATCCGCGCCTCACCGAGGAATACCAAGTGGTCGGAGAGCCTTATTCACGACAAACCGGCGATGGCGAAATCGCCGCCATGCAGGTCGGGGCATCGCTATGGGGAGTGGCGAACCAGACCGTCGAGACGCAAGCGCGCTCCCACATTTTTGAGAAGCCTTACGTGATCGGCAACCAGTACGGCTACCCGCAGGGCGGAGGGAAGCGCAATGAGAATTTAAGGGATAGCCCGGTCAAAGGTATCTCGCGGGCGATCGGCCTGCAGGTGGCGGACTATCAGAATCTCATCCAGGTCAACCAGGTGGGCCGCCGATTCGTGAACGAGTTTGCTACCGGATTTGACTGGTGGAACCCTTGCCTGGAATTAAACGGCGGGAAAGGCGAGGGAGGCGGGCCGATCTGGGCCATCTTTGATGCGGATTCCGTGAAGCGCGAAAAGTGGACCTGCGCTCCGCCCTTCGTTGATCCCGAGGGCTGGTTCTTTAGCGCAAGCTCGCTCCGGGAATTGGCCGGCAGGATTGTGAGCAGATATCAGAAGGAGCGTCTGCCCGCCGCGGCGCTTGAAGAAACCGTCGCCCGGTACAATTCCTTCGTCGACATAGGTAAAGATGAAGATTTCGGAAAGCCTTCGCCGAAGTACAAGATTCAAACGCCGCCTTTTTATGCCGCGTGGTCGACGCCCTGCATCCACGATTGCATTTCCGGCTTGCGCATCGATGCGAAGGCCCGCGTCATCGATTTGCAAGGGCAGACTATTCCCGCTCTGTACTGCGGCGGAGAAACGGCCGGCGGTTTTAACCAGCACGGTCTCGCCAAATCCCTAACCTTTGGACGCATTGCGGGCCGCGAAGCGGCGAAGTCCTCTATCCATTCCTGAACGCCTAAAATCGACTGCTTCGCGGCCACTGGGTCCGTGATTTGCGGGGCTATCCCCACCACCGATGCCAAAGCGCGCTATCCGTCCCGACCGCGAATATGTCCAAGCGGTTGGCAGCCCAGGCAGTAGCATCTGGCGGTGACTCCAGCACGCCTCCAAGGGACTCCCAGCCACCCCAAGACGAGCCCTCCCACCACCGATGCCAGAGCGCGCTATCGGTACCGACCACGAAAATGTCGAGCCGGTTCGCCGACCACGAGACAGCCTTGGGCGGCGACTCCAGCACGCCTCCAAGAGACTCCCAGCCGCCCCAATGTGAGCCGTCCCACCAGCGGTGCCAGAGCGCACTATCCGTGCCGACTCCGAAGATATCGAGCCGGCCCTCGTCCCAGGATACGACCTCGGGCGGTGACTGTAGTACTCCGCCAAGAGACTCCCAGCCACCCCAGTGTGATCCGTCCCACCAGCGGTGCCACAGCGCATGATCCGTGCCTAGACCGAAGACGTCCAGCCGGTTAGGTCCCCAAGCGACGGCTTTCGGAGGAGAGGTGAGGGTTCCGCCCAGTGACTCCCAGCCGCCCCAGGATGAGCCGTCCCACCAGCGATGCCACAGGGCGTGATCGGTTCCCAGGGCGAACACAT
>Ga0070733_10003923_pt1 | contig 10054 bp, 13 predicted proteins | sample Coa_R1_9_FD_66450 | JGI IMG/M metagenome (GOLD analysis project Ga0070733, IMG submission 66450) | Surface soil microbial communities from Centralia Pennsylvania, which are recovering from an underground coalmine fire - Coalmine... | ecosystem: Environmental > Terrestrial > Soil > Unclassified ... | reverse complement strand
GCGGGAGTAACTCAATGGTAGAGTCACAGCCTTCCAAGCTGTTGGTTGCGAGTTCGATTCTCGTCTCCCGCTCCAGCCTCTTATTTCGGTAGGGCCGGCAACGCCGCATCCACCTTCTTGAATCCAGCCGGCGGGTCGAACCGGGTCACATCCTGAATCCCGCCGCCAAAGCTGTCGAGACGGATGGATGCTTCCACCAGCGTTCCGCCGGAGCCCTCGATTTTGAGGGTCGTCTGAAGGGGAGCGCCAGGAGCCTTATTCAGCTCCTTCGCGGCCTCGCCAAATGCCTGCAAAGTTTGCGGCGTGCCGAGGACCAATAGAGCCATCCCGGAGGCGAAGGCGTCGCCCATTTTATCCGCCAGTCTGCGGTTGAAGTCGATCATCTGTCCGTAGCCGGGGACGGTGCCGATCCAGGAATCGACGGTGATGGTTTCACCGCTGCTCGCTCCAGTGATGGAGAGGATGGTTTCCGTAGCGTTCAGAATACCGAAGACCTTGCTTTGACTCGGATGGCGCACGCTAACCGTGAAGCTGCTCTCCTTCGGGGCGCGGGCTGCGGCATCCTCCAGCAGTTTCTTCATCTGAGCGAAGGGAAGCACGGAGTAGGTTTTCTTCGAAAATTCGATCTCCGTGATGGTCTCCGCGGCGAGGTCGATTACGGTGGTGTTTCCCTTGGCGATTAGCGCCATGCGATTACCCTTGATCAGATTGGTAGTCGCAGTAACCGAGGCCGCGATCTGAATGCGCCTTTGATAGCTGTAATCGGCGCGCAACGCGGTGCAAGAGAGCAGGATGGCGAGGATGGTACGCATGCCCTCCCGCATCGGCTACTTGGCGCGCTTGGCGACCAGATCCTCGGGGGTTCCCTCGACCACGGTGCGGGTGAACTTGATTTCGTCGCCCGAAATCTTGCCCTTGTACGGGATCTGGAACTCCATCCCCTGATAGTTGAGGTTTTCGGTGAAAGAAATGTCGTCTCCGTTGACGACGCCGTTGGTGATGGGGCTGGGGGTTTCGGAAAGATTCGACTTGGTGGTTCCGGTGAGTTTGCCGCCTTCGACTTTGAAGGTATAGGTATAGTTCTGTGTGCCTACCTGGGTTTCAAAAGAAGCGGTCCAGGTGCCGGTGACGTCGGCGGCGAAGACCGTCGCGGCAGCCAGCAGCGCCCAGGCCGCGATGATTCTAATCTTGCGCTTTCGCATTGTTCCCCTCCTTGCCAATACTGTAGCGCAGGACTCAGGACTCTCGCGCAACCTGCATGCAGGGGCCGGCTGAGTATTTGTTATAATCTCCGCGGAGGTACGGACCATGTCTCTCGTTCAAGGCATCCACCACATCACGGTATGTGCGAGTGGCGCCCAAGAGGACGTCGATTTTCTTACGCAGGTGTTCGGCCAAAGATTGATCAAGCAGACCATTCTGTTTGACGGCCGCTACGCTCATTACCACCTGTACTATGCGAACGCGGATTGCCAGCCGGGATCGGTGTACACCACATTTCCGTATAAGCGCATCCCAGGGCGGCCAGGGTCGGGGCAAATTCAGGCCACGGCTTATTCGGTTCCCAAGGGCTCGCTGCCGTTCTGGAAGGCGCATCTGGATCACCACAAAACCCCGCACGGCGGGATTCAGGAGCGGTTCGGGCAAGGCTACATCCGGCTGAGCCATCCATCCGGATTGCAGCTCGAAGTGATCGAAGATTCCGCAGACCACCGGCACGGGTGGACCACCGGTGAAATCAGCACCGACGTGACCACGCGCGGCTTCCACGGGCCGGTGCTTTCGGTGCGGGAAGTATCCGAGACGGAGCGGTTCTTCGTGGACGCGCTGGGCTTCAAGAAGACCGGGACAGATGGAGCGTTCCATCGCTTCGAGGTTGGCTCGGGCGGCGCCGCGAAAACCGTGACGCTGGTGCATGAACCGGATCGACCGTCGGGAAGCTGGACCTTCGGAGCAGGCACGGCGCATCACGTCGCCATGGAAGTGGAGAGCGACGAAAAGCTGGCAGAGCAGAAGGGCATCTACGAGGAGCTGGGTTACACGGATTGCTCCGAGATCAAGGACCGCAACTACTTCCACTCGATCTACTGCCGCTGCCCGGGCGGGATTCTGGTGGAGTGCGCGGCGACCGCGCCGGGAGCGTTCTCGCGCGACGAAGATCCCCGGGAATTGGGGACGCACCTGCTGTTGCCGCCGTGGTTCGAGGAACGGCGCGCGGAGATCGTGGCCATGCTGGAGCCGATCCGGGTTCCGGAGAACAACCTGCCAGTGGGCGCGCCGGAGGTGATCGCCGCTCCTGCTCCAGGGGCCGCGGCCGAAAGCGCTTCGGCGGCGTCGCGGCGCAAGGCAGTCTTCATCGGCGGCGATAGCCCGAAGAACTAGCTGTGCGTATCGAAACCCCGGGCGCTCGCACGCGAGAAGCAGGAGCTTCCCGGGGTTCTTCGCGACGAGCAGGAGTGTTGCTGCACGGCCGCGGGCGTACAGCGGACGAGAAGGTGGATCTGGCTGCGCGGCTGGGTACGCTGGATGGAATGCGCTGGCTGGCGCCCGGAGCGGATCTGGGAAGCTGGTATCCGGGGCGCTTCTGGGATGAGGTGCGGGCAAACGAGCCATTCCTGACCGAGGCCGTGGCGCGGTGCGATGAGGCCGTGCATGAGGCCGGCGACGGCGGACGGCTGGGTCCCGCGCAGATCGCAATCGTGGGCTTTTCGCAGGGCGCTTGCGTGGCGCTGGAGTACGCGCTGCGCTATCCCGGACGCTGCCGTACTTTGATTGTGTTCACGGGAGCCTTGATGGGCCCGCCGGAAACCGACTGGCGGCCTCTGGCCGCTTCGCTGGCAGGCTTGAAAGTGTTGCTAACGGGCAGCGACGCCGACGAGTGGGTTCCAGCGGAAGCAACGCGGCAAAGCGGGCGAGTGCTGCTGGAACTGGGAGCGGATGTAACCATGCGCGTTTATCACGGGCGGCCGCATATCGTGAACGACGAGGAGGTTGCCGAGGCTCGCGCGATTCTGGAGGGGTTATGAAGCCGCGCTGCCTCGCGCTTGTTTTCACAATGACCATTGCCGTGGCCGCCATTCCCGATCTGGCCGAGCTCAACCGCATGATCGCTCGGTTTGCGCCCGCGCCGGTTGCCGCCGATACATCGAAGCTCCAGCCCGGAGATAAACAGGCCCTGGCGAAGCTGATTGAAGCGGCCCAGGTGATCGACGAGATTTTCCGCGAGCAGTTGTGGAGCGGCAACGCGGCTCTGAAAGAGCGGTTGTCGAAAGATGCCTCGCCGATGGGCAAGGCTCGCTATCACTACTTCCTGATCAATAACGGTCCCTGGTCGGATCTGGACAATCACGCGGCGTTCGTTCCAGATGTTCCTCCGCAAAAGCCGGCAGGCGCGAACTTCTATCCCGCGGACATGACCAAGGCGGAGTTCGAGGCGTGGCTCACGAAGCTCCCGCAAGCCCAGCAAGACCTCGCCACGGGGTTCTTCACGGTGATCGGGCGGGGGGCCGACAAGGCTCTGCGCATCGTTCCGTACAGCCAGGCTTACTCGCGCGATCTGGCTCGCGCGGCGGCGCTGCTCAATCAGGCCGCCGACGCAACGCCCAACGCGTCGCTCAAGAATTTCCTGCATCTGCGGGCGCAGGCGTTCCTGAGCAATGATTATTACGCGAGCGACGTGGCCTGGATGCAGCTGGACGCGCCCATCGACGTCACGATCGGGCCGTATGAGACGTATAACGACGATTTATTCGGCTACAAGGCCGCGTTTGAGGCTTACGTGACCCTGCGCGACGAGCAGGAGACGGCCAAGCTGAAGATGTTCGCGGATCATCTTCAAGAGATCGAGAACAACCTGCCGTTGGATGCCAAGTACCGCAATCCCAAGCTCGGCGCGCTGGCTCCGATTCGCGTCGTCAACGAGATTCTGGCGACCGGCGACGGAGCTCACGGCGTCCGGACAGCTGCCTTCAACTTGCCCAACGACGAGCGCATCGTGCGAGCCATGGGATCGAAGCGTGTGATGCTCAAAAACGTTCAGGAAGCCAAGTTTTCGAGGATCCTGGAGCCTATTGCCGCGCGGGTGCTGTCTGCCGAGGATCGGCGCGATGTGAAATTCGATTCGTTCTTCACGCATATTCTGGCGCACGAAATGACGCACGGCATCGGGCCGCAGAACGGCGTGCGGCAGTCGCTCAAGGAGCTGCATTCGGCGATCGAGGAAGCCAAGGCGGACGCGACCGGGTTGTTCATGATGCAGTATCTGTTCGACCACAAGCTGCTGCCAGAGGCCGAAAAGCCTCTGTACGCGACGTTTCTCGCGTCGAGTTTCCGAACGCTGCGCTTCGGCGTGCATGAGGCGCACGGCCGGGGCATGGCGCTCCAGTTCAATTACCTGACGGACAAGGGCGCGTTCGTGGCGCGAGCCGACGGAACTTTCTCAGTGGATGCGGCAAAGATCAAGAGCGGGGTGCGCGACCTGGTGCACGATCTTCTGGAGATCGAAGCGACCGGGGATTATGCACGCGCCAAGAAGATGCTGGACGAGTTGGGCGTGCTGCGGCCGGCGATGCAGCGGGCGCTGGATAAATTGACGGATCTGCCGACGGACATCGAACCGGTGCGGAAGCTCAGCTGAACTGCCGAGAAGACAATGATAAAGGTTTATGGAACCGGCACTGGTGGCGGGAGGAGGTTCGCCCTCGGGTGCCCCGAGTGCGGACTGGGTGGCATCTTCGAGCCGATTCAAGGGGTCTCCGATCTCCATGTCCCAGGCTACTGGCTTGGGCATCGGCAGTGCCCGAATCCCGCCTGCAGCGCCCACATCTTCTTCGTTGCTAACGACCAGCTCGAGATCCTTCGAACTCACCCGCCGCTTCGCGTCGCTTTCGACTCCGCGAACATACCAGAGGGCATCAAGAAAGCGCTATCTGAAGCCGTGACTTGTGAGGCCGAGGGTTGTCACGCCGCGGCAGCAATCATGGTGCGTCGGACACTCGAAGAGCTATGCGAAGATCGCAAGGCTAAGGGCGGAGACTTAAAGCGCGCATCCAAAAACTCAAAGATTCGGTTGTACTCCCCAGCGAGCTCTTTACTGCGATGGATGAACTCAGGCTCCTTGGCAACGATGCAGCGCACATTGAAGCAAGGGTCTATGACCATATAGGCCCAGCTGAAATCGGGGCAGCGATCGAACTGACGAAAGAGATCCTCAAGGCGGTTTATCAACTCGAAACCCTTGTGACGAAACTCAAGGGTCTTCGTCGTCCGACGACCTAGGGGTAGGAGCCCTTCGCCTAGCCGACCGACGAGCTCTCCTCGATGGCTTCGAGAACCTGCTTGACGACCTTGGGGTGCAACGTCACGCCGCTGTGAAATGGAACTACGATCCTCCGATCGCCTTTTTGATAGATCCGATGACTGCCCTTGGATCGCAGCCAGACAAACCCCGCCTTCAGTAACATCGTCTCGGCCTCCGCTGCAATGAAGCGCGGCAGCTTAGGCATGAACTTCGAGGGCGGTGGTCAGAATCTCCTGGCTAAGCGCGGCAGAGCGCTCTTCATCGGTGAGCGTCTCCAGGAACAGCTCGATCGCCTCACGGATGTTGGCGAGGCTTTCCTCGACCGTCCTCCCCTGGGAGTGACATCCCTTAAGTTCGGGGCACCAAGCGTAATAACCGTGCTCGTCCTGTTCGATTACAACACTGACCTTGCGCGTCATCAGTCCCATTCTATCGTCAGCTCGCGGAACACTCTAGAACCGCTTCCTCACGGTCGCGGCTCGGAAGGCGAGTGATCCGGGAAGCCTAACCCGCGTCCTCCTCGGGAGCCAGTTCCCGATCCATCCACGCCAGGTAGTTTTCGGCTCCTTCGACCACCGGCAGAGCCAGCAGCTCGGGCACCTCATAGGAATGCATCTTGGCGATTTCGGCGCGGATCGCGGAGAACAGGTCGCGGCGGGATTTGATCACCAGGAGCCACTCGGAGGCTTCTTCCAGCGCTCCCTTCCAACGGTAGACGCTGCGCGCGCCGGGGACGATGTTGACGCAGGCGGCCAAACGCAGCTCGACCAGATGGCGAGCCACGCGCGCGGCCTCCTCCTCTGAGTCGCAGGCGCTGAGGATCACAATTTTGTCGGTCATGTCTCCCTGGATTACTTCTTGGCGGGACTGGAACCCGGCAACTTCTCCATGCGCTTCTTGACCGCCTCGGCGTCCTTGGCCGCGGGCGCCAGCTCCAGGTACTTGGCGTAGGAATCGCGGGCGGTCGCGAAGTCGCGCAGCTTTTCGGCGACTTCACCCAGCTTGCCGAAGGCCTCGGCGGAACCCGGATCGTAGAGCGTCGCGTCTTTGTAGCGGCCCTTGGCCGCGGCGAGGTTGCCTTTCTTGAAGTAGTAATTGCCGGCGTCGATGCTGCTCTTCGCCTTCAACGGATTGAAGTCGTACACCTTGGGCTTGAAGGAATTATCTTCTTCGGGAGGCTCCTGCTCCTGCGGTTCGGCTTCCGGTGAGGATGGCCTCGGTTGCGGCGAGGGCGCCGGCTGCTGCGCCCAGAGCGGCAAGCTCAACAGCAACGCGGTGAGCAGCGTGCGTGACACAATTAAAGTATAAATCCGCTTTCCGACCTTCGCGACAAAGCCGCCGAGTTGCCAACTCTTCCCGGCGTGTACCTCTACAAAGACGCTCATGGCACGGTGATCTATGTAGGCAAAGCCAAGAATTTGCGCAGCCGCGTCCGCAGCTACTTCAACGAGGACCGTCTGGGCGATTCGAAAACTGGAACGCTGATCCACGAAGCTCGCCAAGTCGACTTCATCTGCGTGGATAACGAGAAGGAAGCGCTGGCTCTCGAAAACAACCTGATCAAGCAATGGAAACCGCGCTACAACATTCTGCTGCGCGACGACAAAACGTACCCGTACATCAAGCTCACGGCCGAAAGATATCCGCGGGTGTACGTCACGCGGCGGCTGCGCAAGGACGGCTCGACGTATTTCGGTCCATATTTTCCCGGCAATCTCGCGCACCGGCTGGTGCACTTCATTCATCGCCACTTTAAGGTGCCTTCCTGCAACGTTGACCTGACACGGAACCACACCCATCCGTGTCTGGAATATCACATCCACCGGTGCCAGGGGCCGTGCGTCCAGGGACTCACCACCGACGAGCGTTATCAAGTGGCCGTCCGCGAAGTGCGGCTGTTTCTGGAAGGCCGTCACAAAGACCTGGCGAAGGAACTGAGCCAGCGCGTCGAAGACGCCAGCGAGGCCACCCGCTACGAAGAAGCCTCGGCTCTGCATGAGCTGCTGCGCACAGTAGAAGAAATGGGCGAGAAGCAAAAGATGGCCGCCGCCGAAGGCAGCGACACCGATATCCTGGCGTATTACGCCGAGCCGCCGCTGGTGGCCGTGAACCTGTTCCATCTGCGCCACGGCCACATCGTCGACCGGCGGGATTTCTTCTGGGAGGATCAACTCGCATTCGATCCCCAGGAATTCGTTTCCTCGCTCCTCAAGCAAGTGTATTTGAACGAGCCCTATATTCCGGCCTTCGTGCACGTTCCGGTGGACTTCGAAGATCGCGAGCCGCTGGAAGAAATCCTCAGCGAGAAGCGCGGGCGCAAGGTGGAAATCAACACGCCGCAGCGCGGCCCCAAGAAGGCTTTGCTGGACCTGGTGGAATCCAACGCGCAACACAGCTTCGAGCAGCGCTTCCGGGTGTTGAAGCCTTCGTCGCAGGCGATTCAGGCGGCGCTTCAGGACGCGCTCGGCCTAGAAAAGGCGCCGAGCCGCATCGAGTGCTTCGACATCTCGCACATTCAAGGCACCGACAAGGTGGCCAGCATGGTGGTGTGGGAAAACGGCAAGATGAAGAAATCCGATTACCGCAAGTTCATCATCCGCACGGTGGAGGGCAACGACGATTTCGCTTCGATGCGCGAAGTGATCACGCGACGCTATTCGCGTTTGCAGACTGAGGGAGTTCCGCGGCCCGGCCTGGTCTTAGTCGATGGAGGATTGGGGCAGCTTCACGCCGCGGCCGCGGCGCTGGAAGAGCTGGGCATCACGGATCAGCCTTTGGCGTCCATCGCCAAACGCGAGGAATGGATTTACGTGTACGGGCAGGAGCAGGAGCCGGTGGTGCTGGATCGTTTTTCTCCGGTGCTGCACCTGGTGCAGTTGGTTCGGGATGAAGCCCACCGCTTCGCAGTGACGTTTCATCGCGCGCGGCGCACGGCAAGCCGGCTGCCCAAGAAGAAGCGGAAGAAGAAGCCGGAGCTCCTGAGTTAGAGCGAGCGGTTTAGAACAACTTGAGTGTGGCAGATTCACAGTGGGCCGAACTCGCAGTCCGGCGAAGCTACAACGGCCGTGCTTGCCTGGCGCCTCGGGACCGGCCCGATAGCGGATCTCAGAAGGGAAAGCTTTCGAGTGACGGATGTGGGGAGGCCTCAAACAGTCCTGTACTTTGGCCGCGAGGAAGAGCCGTTGGATGTGGTCCTGCTTTTCGACGCCCATGGCGAAATTGGTTTGGACGTAAAGCGTATGGCGGAAGCGGCGCATGCAGCATTGAGCGAACTCCACGAAGGTGACCACGCTGCCGTAATGGCCTTCGGCGCTACTGCTCGTCGCGACTGCAGAACCGATCTGATTTTTGATTTCACCGGCGACTTCGAGGCGGCAGAGCGGAGTGTTGGAAACGAAGTGCTTCAGCAGGAACTCAGATCGAACGGCGCTTGGCTTTGCTCGGGGCTGATAAGCCTCGCGAGTGCGGCGCAACGTCTCCAGGGCCAGCCAAACGGGAATCGCAAGAGGGCGATCCTCGTCGTTACGGACGACAAAGGCTCCGGTATCCGCGCCGAATTCGTCCGCGATGCTATCCGGGATCTATGGAAGGCTGATGCGGTGGTGCTCGGCGTGCTGGTCCACAGCGGGGAAATCGTGTTTTCGATCCCGCCCTATCGAGGAGCCCGCTACGCCGCTGAGCAAACCGGCGGTGACGTTCTCAAGACCGATGACGCCGCGGATGGACTCCGCCAAATGATGCAGCGTCTGCGCACGCGCTATAGCCTCTACTACGCATTGCCGCGAGGCAGGTTCGGGGAAGAGAGGAAGATCCGGGTACAGCTAACGAATGACGCCGCCAGACGCTATCCGCGAGCGGCCGTTCTGGCAAGAACCGGATATGTTGTGCCGGGTTCTAATCCGTGAGGCAAGGCCTAGAACAAGTCGCCGATTTCCTTGGCGGCGCTGCGCGCTTCCAGGTGAATCAAACCGGCGTTGCCACCTTGCGGGCTGACCACTGCCAGCACGGCCTTGCTTCCGGCCGAGTAAACAAACAAAGCCCCGTCGTCGGCCTGGATGGATACTTCCGCAAGCGTACCGACGCTCATGCTGTCGCTGATGCGCCGTCCCAGGCTGGACGCCGCCGCGGCCATGGCCGCAACGCGATTCGGGTCGGCTCCATTCGAGAGAGAGTGCGCGATCGGAAGCCCCTCGTTGGACGCCAGCAACACCCCCTTCAACTCCGGAATCGCGCTCCGGAGCGCCTCAATCTGAGCCTTCAACGCTTCGCCCTTGGCCATCGGTTGCCTCCTTGATTCATCCCTTAGATTTCGAAATATTTTGAGCGGGCCGCGGCCGGCCTCGCACCTTTACTTAGAAGTCATCTCATCGGCGGGTAAGGCAGGAACTTTAGCTCGCTCGCATACGAAGGGCATCGGACTGGCATAGGAGGATCGCCTGATAGATGCCTTGCCACCTCCTTACTTGTGTAAAATTAGGCGAAGGTCGAGGTACGCCTGAGTCGCGGGGATGCCGGGACCGGTTCCGTCGCTAAGGTCTTCTACTTAACAATCCGTAAGGCTTCGGCCTGAAAACCACTACATAAGTGCTTTACCGCAACGAAACTCCTAAGAGTGCCCTTTAGCATCGGGCCCAAGGGGACGATCTAAATCTACATGCGGTGCTTGTACTGCGGGAAGGAACTCGCCCTGTTCAAACGTTTACGGGGCGGGGAATTTTGTTCCGACGGGCATCGCCAAAGGTACCAGGAAGAGTA
>Ga0070733_10003922_pt1 | contig 10054 bp, 9 predicted proteins | sample Coa_R1_9_FD_66450 | JGI IMG/M metagenome (GOLD analysis project Ga0070733, IMG submission 66450) | Surface soil microbial communities from Centralia Pennsylvania, which are recovering from an underground coalmine fire - Coalmine... | ecosystem: Environmental > Terrestrial > Soil > Unclassified ... | reverse complement strand
GTCGCAGCCGATCCCATGGGCACGGAAGACGATTGACACGCCACGGTCGAAGTGCCGAAGCTCCACTGGAAGTCCGTCGCTACCGCGTTTCCCAGCAGATCCTTGGCGCCGGTTGTGATGCTGGCGGTGTAGGTGGTGTTCAGCGCGAGAAGGCTGGATGGTGTGAAAGTCGCGAAGCGGTTCGCCGCGTCGTATTTCACCGCTCCCGTCACGGTCGCCGCCGCCGGACCGGTTACGGTAAAGGTTGTAGAGCTGATCGTGGAAGGATCCATCGCCCCGCTGAAGCCGGCGATGGCCACGGCGTTAGGACAGACACCGGTACTGCCGTTAGAAGGGGCCGAGGAAATCACCGTAGGCGCACCCGCCTGGCATACCGTGTTCCCCGTGGTGAAGCTCCAGACAAAATTGGCCGCCATCGCGTTGCCAAATGTATCCAGGGCGCCGGTCGTAATCGTGGCGGTATACAGGGTGTTCAGCGCGAGACTGGCCGATGGGGTGAAAGTCGCCGTGTCGCTGCCCGCAGCGTAGCCGACCACTCCCGCCACCGATGCCGGTCCCGGCGCCGTCAGCGTAAAGGTCGAGGCATCGAGCGTGCTTGCCTTCATCGCTTTGCTAAAGGTAACGGTCACGACGGTGTTGGGACAGGAACCAGCAGCTGCCTTGGGAGGACCCTCGGAAACCGCGGTCGGCGGGGTGGTTGAGCCGGGCTTGGGAGAGTCGCTGCATCCCGTCGCAAAAATTAGCAGCAGGAGTGCCACGAACACTATCTTGATCTTGATCTTGGGAATGGTATTGTCGTTTCCGCGCATGATCGTTATTCTTCGTCCTTTAGGTTGAATTGAAGTTGCTGGAGCCAGGCAGCGGACGTGCAATTGCGAAACCGTCCAACGTTAGAAAGGACTTATGCACGGCGGCGACGAAGAAGCGGCCCGGAGGTTGGGTCTACAAAGATCGCAGCGTGCAGATGGAGACGCAGTTCCAAAGGCTTTCGACCGGATTGTTGCCAGCGCAGGACAGATCGTCTGGAATCGTTTCACCGGGCCGGGCGCATAGCCATCCAGTCGATGTACATGCATATGCCGACAGAAAAATAGGGCGCTACACACGGTGAAGATATGCCGCTAGTTGTGGAAGTCGGCGAAGCCATCCCAGACCAACCGGACGGCGATCGCCAGAATGAGAATGCCGGGTGCCCCATCCTTTCGCGTTCTTTGCGAAAGGGTGGGAGCGATGCTGCCGGAGACAACGGTTTTCGTGGCATCGGTCGGAAATCCAGCCTACGATAACCCTATGGCGAAGGCGCACAAATTCGATTTGGAAAATCCCGCTCCCATCCTCGACGACGAAGACGACGAAACCCTCGCCGCCATCGACGAAGGCATCCGGGACGCTGACGCCGGCCGCGTCGTGTCTGCCGAGCGGGTGCACGAGGACTGGCTCGCAATCGCGTTACAAATGCAACGAGACGCGCGCGCCGGTTTAGCCATCGAACGGAAACGTCTGCGGGAGATTCTTGCCCAGGGCGAAGGGAGCAAACCCACGCTTCAAACTTCCTAGTCTCCCACCCTTTCGCAAAATACGCGAAAGGATGGGGCACCCTCGCCGCCAGAAAATCAATGGTTCGAGCGTGGGCAGCGGTAATGAAACTTTAGATACCGTCGAGCGGCTGCACCGTCCTTTCCGCGTTCTTTGCGAAAGGATGGGAGCGATGCGCCGGTTCACGTGGAGGTAACAGTGCAGTTTGAATCCTCACCTTACGATCGCCACGACCCCAAATTCTGCTCCATGAACTATTCCTCTAAAGTGGACGAATACAACAAGTAGGTGCAAGGCATCGAGAAGAAAGGTTACTCGGAGTTGGTGGAGAAGTTGGTTTCGCTGAAATAGAAGCGACCTCCGGTCAGCAAGGCAAGGCAAAGAAATTGGAGCTCGGGGATCCCGCTCCCATCCACGAAGACGAGGAAACCCTCGCCGCCATCGACGAAGGCATCCGGGACGCTGAAGCTGGCCGAGTCGTGCCTGCGGAGCTCTTGCCCAAGCGGACTACCGTCTCCTCTACCTGACCTCCGATATCCACAGCTTTCTCACCGTTGTGTGACCTGTAACCTTGCGCTCCACGGCCAAATAAGCGGAACATGATCGAGGCGGAGAAGCGGTACACGCAGACACGCAGATACCGCGACAGGGACATAAGTCCTTTGTTGTCTATATTTTGACCTCTAAGTTCTTTGAAATCCGAGTTTTGCGGGGAATTTCCCGCTAAAGTGGTGATTCCAAGGACTCGGGGGGGAGGGGGTACCCGGCGTACCCCTTCAGGCGAGCTTCAGCGCGGCGGAGGGAGCTCCAATCCCGTGTGAGGGCTTTAGCCCCTGACCTACTTCCCTTGCAGATTAATGTCCCCCACCCCGACGTGCGCGCGCAGTTCGTATTTGCCCTCGCCGTGATACTTCAGGGTTTTGCCCAGCCAGCCGCTGGTTTCCCCGTAGCCGTCGCCGTTCACGTCGCCGATGCCTGAACTCGCATGCACCAGGCGATATCCCGAGTGTCCGCTGGCCACACGGATATCGCCCACGCTCAGTTCCAGATCTTTGTCGCCTTCCACGTTCTCCACCGTAACGTCGCCGACTTTGTCATGCACGTCGAGGTTGGTGCTCTCGGGAACTTCCAGTTCCACATCGAATTGCGTGTTGCCTCCCGTGGGCGCGTGGAATTCGATGCTGGCGTCGTTGCCGCGCACGTCGAAATCGAGGCGGGCGTTCTTGACGTTCTGCTCCCGCCGCGACTTGATCGTATAACTCAAATGAATCTTGCTGGAATCGCCGCGCCGGATATGCAGATCGCCTACGCCCAGCCGCACGTGCACCATGCCACCCGCTGCAAAGTCGCGTGCATCGCTGTGCGTCTCCTGATAATTCCAGTCGGAAGCGGCAGCGAAGGGAACCGGCAACCAAAAGATGCCGGCGCATAGAACGATCGCGGGAAACGTTTTGAAGCGAATCGCACGAGAACGAGTGGAAGATTTTCGCGGCACAGACCACCTCCGTGGCGCGAGAGCGCCTGTAAGAGATACGCGAGGAATAGGAGCAGGGTTCCCGGAAAATTCCGCTCTGCTGTGCTCAGTCGCGGGCAGGAGTCCCTTCGGCTTCGCTCAGGGCAGGTCCGCGCCACACGTTCAGCCCCGAAAGTCGGCTACACCATCCCACACTAGTTGGACGGCGATCGCCAGAATCAGAAAGCCGAAGATCTTGTTGATGGCGCCTACGGCGCTGGGTCCCAGTCGCCGCACCAGCGGCCCGCCCAGCCAGAAAAACAGAAGCACGGAGAGCGCCACGCCGGCGATGCCGATCACCATGCCGAGATAGGAAGCGGCGCTATCTACGGACGCGGCGAGCCCCATCACTACGCCAATCGCTCCCGGGCCGGACATGAGGGGCATGGCCAGCGGCGTGAGCGAAATATCCTCCTTGTCCTCGGCCTCGTGGCTTTCGGCGGGCGTGATGCGCGCGTGCGATGTCACCATGCCCCACGCGGTGTTCGCCACGATAAGCCCGCCGGCAATCTTCAGCACGGGCAGGGAGATGCCGAAGAAAGAAAGCACAAATCGTCCAAAGAATAGAAAGGCGACCAGGATGATGAAAACCCAAATTCCCGTCTTGATTGCGGTTCGCCGGCGGTCCTGAGGAGTCCAGGTGGAGGTCATGCTGAAGAAGATAGGGATGCCGCCAAAGGGATCGACAATCGGGAACAGCGCAAGAAACGTGGCCGCCGCCGAAGCCGGCAGCGTGCGCAGAAATTCTCCGAGAGCGTGTGCCGAGGTCATGCCGATTTACCGGTACCCTTCCAGCGCCTTGGCGGCGCGCTCCAGCGCGGCCGCCAGAACGGCCAACTGCTGCCGCGCCCGCTCGGCGTCGCCTTTGTCCAGGGCTTCATTAACGCCCGGAATGACCACTGCGGCATATCCGGTGTATTCTCCCGGGGCATAGATGACGTGGCGATACCATGGACGGTGCGGCAATCCCTCCGGAACCAGCAGAGCGCGCTCAGCGTTGCGCAACGCCTGGTTCAGTTGGCTCGTTTTGACAGAATCGCGCGGCGGAGACTTTTGCTTCGCCCCGATCTTGACTGCCGCCTCCTGAAAGCGCTTTTCAGCTGCGGTCACTGCGTTGAAATCGAGAGCGTGGTCGCCAAACTTGTCATCTGCCCGCTTACGGGCTGAATCCACGTAGGTTGCAATTTCTTTTCCGTATTCCTCATAGTTATAAGGCAGAATGTCGGCATCCGCCATGCGCAAAGCCTCGAGTCCGAAAATCCGCGCCATTTGCTGCTCGTAAACAAAATCTGGATCGGCAAACATCTTGAACCAGGCAAAATCGTCGAACGCGGAGTGATACACACCGTAGGACCCGCTCGAACTGATATCGGTAGAGGGCACGCCCAAGTGCTGCAGAAACGCGGTGTAGTCGGAGCCACTGCCCAGGTCGCCCACGGGAACGTCGGCTGTAGTCTTTGCGGCCGGGGTACGCCTGGAATCTCCAATGGCCTCTGTCGGCGATTGCGTCGATGGCGCGCCAGATTGCTCCGCCTTTTGCCAGGCTTGGTAAACGGTTCCGCCCTTGGGACTTGGTACCACCTTGGTCACGTCGCGCAAAAACTGCTTGAGGCTAGGCACGGCCGACGCCCCAAACTTCGCCCCGGAGACGGCAACATCTACATTGAGATAAGCCGCTGCATTCGCCAGCTCCATTTCGTGTTGCTCCGCCCACTCCGTGGAGCCCATGAGTCCTTCTTCTTCGCCGTCCCAACTGGCGAAGACCAGCGTGCGCTTCGGTTTCCATCCCGAACCCAACAACTCGCCCACCCCATGAATAGCTTCCAGCATAGCCGCCGTGCCGCTATTCGGGTCTACTGCGCCATAGACCCAGGCATCGCGATGATTACCCGCAACCACCCATTGGTCGGGCAGTTCGCTTCCACGGACCCGGCCAATCACGTCCCAAAGCGTGCGGAACTGATAGTCCTGCTTGAGATGCATTTTCACTTTCACCGGACCCGGGCCAACGTGATAAGTAAATGGGAGTGCGCCCTGCCAGTCGCGCGGCGAATCGGGACCGCCCAAGTGCTCGAGGATGGGCCAGGCATCATGATACGAAAGAGGCGTCACCGGAATTTTCGGCACCTGCGCCGATTTTTCCGGAGAAATACGCTGGTCGTCGGGAAGCGACGGTACCGAGGCAATTCCCGGCGTGGTGGGGTCTCCGGGGAACTCGAACATGTACCCGACCGAGCCGCGCTGCACGCCGGTATCGGGACGCCATGGACCTTGCGGATATTTGTCGCCACGCCGCCAGCCGTCGTCCGCCGGATCCGAGTAAATGATGACTCCCGCGGCGCCGCGCTGCTGCGCCAGAAACACCTTCACACCACGAAAATTCTGCCCGTAGCGCACGAGCACGAGCTTGTCGCGCACGCTGATTTTCAGCTTGTCGAGCTTTTCGAAGTCTTCGGGAGTTCCGTAGTTGGCATAGACGATTTCCGCTTCAACATCGCCTGACGGTGACATCCCATTGAACGGCATCACCACGTTCGGATCGTCCTGGTAGGGGTCCCCCTCCACGTGTTCGCGCGTAGGGCCGTGCATTTCCACTCCTGCCGGGGCGGTCACGTCGACACTGATTTCGAGCGGATAGTTGATCCAGACCTTGTATTCCACCACCTCGGTATCGAGTCCGGCCTGGCGGAATTTTTCGGCGACATAGTCGGCCGTCGCTTTGTCAGCAAGGGTGCCTGCCATATGCGGAGCCAGTGTCAGCGTGCGCAGATGCTGCTCGGCGAGCCTGGGATCGGGCACCGCGAGAAAGCGCGATTCCAGGGCATTTTCGGCTGCGGCATCCCGGAAGCCAAAGATCGCCGGCGCAGCGTGCGACGACTCGGAGGAGTTTCCGTCGGCGCTGAACGAAAGACTCGACAACACGATTGCGGACGAAGCCAGCACTGCAGAAAGGAATCTCATTAGGCTCCCGTGGGGAAAGTGAATAAGGTAGCACAGGGATCGCCACTGCCGTTTTGCTCCGTGCCGGGACAGCCGCATTGGTAGTGCGTATCGCAGCCCAGCCGGGTAATGGCTGAGATCAACGGTCTAAGGCAATTCCGAATCACCATTGTCACCATCGTCACCATCGTCACCAACTTACTTATCATCACCAGATTGATCAATTGGTGCTATACTGTTTTCATGAAACGCGCCACTATGACACTCCCTGACGATCTCGCCGAGGCTGTGGAGAACTATCTGCAAGCCCAGGAAGCTCCGCCAGCTCTCACGACCGTTGTGCAAGCCTCCCTTCGGGAGTACCTGGGCAAGCGCGGTTTTCTGCGGGTCCGCCGACCCCTGAAAATAAGGCCAGCCAAACGTGGCAGCGGACGCAGTGACGTAAGTCTGGAGCATGATCTTTACCTGGCGGGCATCAGGAAATGACACGTGCTGTGTTGGCGGACACCGGACCGCTCTACGCGGCTGTCGATCCGCACGATGCGCGCCACAAACAAGCCCTGGAGGAACTGCGCAAGCTGGCTCGCGAGAAGCGGGATGTTATGGTAGCCTACCCGTCGCTGCTTGAGGCCTACACCATGGTCCTGCATCGCCTGGGTAGAAACACCGCGTCAGATTGGCTTGCCGACGTCTCTGACGCGGCCCTGGTCAATCCCACAATGGAAGACTACCGGCAGGCAATCGCCAGAATTGGGGCGTTGGTTGATCAGCCCATTTCGTTGTTTGATGCAACTGTCGCAGCAATGGCCACGCGCCTGGGTTTAGAAGTCTGGACTTACGATCATCACTTTGATTTGATGCGGGTTCCGGTTTGGCGTTGAGGCAAGAATCGAGCCACTACCTTACCTGCCCCGTCCCCACAATCTCGTACTTCGAAGAAGTAAGCTCCACCAGCGCAAACGGGCCGCGGCAGTGTAGTTTCTGCGTGCTCACGCCCATCTCGGCGCCAAAGCCGAACTCGCCGCCGTCGGTGAAGCGCGTGGAAGCATTCCAGTAAACGACAGCCGAATCGACGCCGCTAAGAAACTTCCGCGCATGGGCTTCATCGCCTGTCACAATCGCATCGGAATGTCTGGTTGAATAGTGATTGATATGGCGGATTGCTTCCTCCACATCGGTCACTACGTGGATCGCCAGGCAAAGCCGCAGATATTCTTCATACCAATCTTGCTCAACTGCAAGGCCGACCTGGAGTCCAGTCGAAAGACTACGCGATTTATCGTCGCCGCGAACCTCTACTCCAGCCTCGATCAGCTTCTGCGCGATTCGGGGGATGTACGCAGCCGCGATGCGCTCGTGCACCAGCAATTTTTCGGCCGCATTGCACACCGAAGGGCGCTGCGTTTTGGCGTTGATCACAATCGCATCGGCCATCTCGAAATCGGCGGACTCGTCAACGAAAATGTGGCAGTTCCCGGCGCCGGTCTCGATCACTGGCACCACCGAATTCTCGGCAACGTAGTTGATGAGCCCAGCGCCACCCCGAGGAATGATCACATCCACCAGTCCACGCGCCTTGATCAGTTGCTCTACCGATTGCCGCGTGCTGGCGTCGAGCAACTCGATCGCACCCTCAGGCACTCCACGCACCGCCGATAGAATCTCCACCAGCCGATGATTGCTGCTCGCGGCTTCTTTCCCTCCGCGAAGCACGACTGCGTTGCCGGTTTTCAGCGCCAGCACCGCGGCGTCGACCGTAACGTTGGGACGCGATTCGTAAATAATCCCCACAACTCCCAGCGGCACACGCAGCTTGCGAATGCGCAGGCCATTCGGCCGCGTCCACTCCGCGAGGGCTTCGCCAACCGGGTCAGGCAGGGCTGCGACTTCGCGTATCCCGCGGGCCATGTCTGCAATGCGATCCGCGGTGAGCAGCAGGCGGTCGCGCAGCGCGCCTTCGAGTCCGGAGCTTTCTAAGTCCTGCTGGTTCGCAGCCAGGATGCTTTCCGTCTGGGCTTCGATCGCGTCTGCCATCGCCCAGAGGAGCGCATTCTTCTGCTCCGAGGAAAGCTGCGCCAGCGTGGCTGCGGCGGTCCGGGCCCGGAGCAGCTTTTCCTGTGTGGTATGACTCTGGTCTACGATCGAAGGCATTAGCGTTTCTCAGGTCTCTCAGGTTTCTCGTCGTTTCTCAGGTTTCTCAGCGTTTCTCATTCTCCCAGATTTCTCAGTGTGGCTCCGGCTGGGAGGAAAATAGGTTCCGATTTTCCGTTCCATGCCCAGCCTGATGCCCGCGGGATGCCGGCCATTCACAATGGCCACGTGCACGCCGGCTTCGCTAGCCAGTTGCGCGGCCTTCAACTTTGAAATCATGCCGCCTCGTCCCAGTTCGCTCTTGCCGTTGCATTGCGCTTCCAGCGAGGCCGTCAGCTTGCGCACCACGCGCACCAGACGCGGACTCTTGCGTCCATTGGGAACCAGGAAGCCGTCCACATCGGTCAACAAAAGCAGCCAGTCCGCCTGGACGGCGTGGGCAAGCAGTGCGCTCAACTCGTCGTTGTCCCCGAACGCCCCCACCAGCTCGCGCACCGAGACGCTGTCGTTCTCGTTCACGATAGGGACCACTCCGAGCGAGAGCAGTTCCCCCAGCGCATTTTGCAGGTTCCGGTAGCGCACAGGAGAAGTAAAGTCATCGCTCGAAAGCAGCAGCTGGGCAACAGTTTTCTTGCCGAAGAACAAGCGTTCGTAAGTGTGCATCAGGCGGCTCTGACCCACGGCGGCGCAGGCCTGCATGGCAGGAACGTCGCTCGGTCGCTTCGCCAGCCCAAGACTCGCAATGCCTGCGGCAATCGCGCCGGAGGTCACGATTAGATATTCGTGCCTGCCGAGATCGAACTGATCGACGAGTCCGCGCAACAGGTTGGCGTCAATCTGACCGCCCGGAGCGATAAGGCTAGTGCCGACTTTGATCACGACCCGCATATCTCAAATATTCTCGATCTCGAATATTCCCGGAATCCCAGCGACGGGCAAACTACGGACGGCCCACGCACAACCGTCTGCGGACAACTCTTCTATCGTGCCGTTAGAATAGATTTCTGGCAAGCCGAATCGGATTGCCTGAATCGGATTGCCCCAGTTCAACTCTATGCCTGCCACCAACGCAACCAGCCGCTTTTCCGGCCGCGTCGAAAACTATATCCGCTACCGGCCCGGGTATCCGCCCGAAGTGTTGCATACTCTGAAAACCGAATGCGGTTTGATGGCAGCGCATATCATCGCCGACGTTGCCAGTGGCACCGGTATCTGGACGCGCTTGCTGTTGGAAAACGGCAATCCGGTGTTTGGCGTTGAACCCAATGCGGAGATGCGCGAGGCCGGCGAACGGCTGCTGTCGGGATTCCCCAGTTTCACCAGCGTGGAGGGAACTGCCGAGGCGACTACCCTCGCCCCGTGCTGCGTGGATTTCATCACCGCTGCTCAAGCTGCGCACTGGTTCGATCGCGACCGCGCGCGGGAGGAATTCGCACGCATTCTGAAGCCCAGTGGCTGGCTGGCCTTGGTGTGGAATGAACGGCTCACCGATTCGACGCCGTTTCTGCGTGACTACGAGCAGCTGCTGCTGGCCTTCGGCACCGATTATCAGGATGTTCGCCACGAGCGTACCACCGACGCGGTGAATGAGTTCTTCGATCCTCTCCCGTTTCAAGAGCGGGCGTTCCCGATGCAGCAGGAATTCGACTATGCGGGACTTGAAGGGCGTTTGCTGTCGTCGTCGTATGTACCCGGCCCCGAGAGTCCGAAGCATGCGCCTATGCTGCGCGAGCTGCGGCGCCTCTTCGACGCGTACGCCGTGGAAGATCGAGTCGTCTGCGAATACAAAACGCGGCTTTATTTCGGGCGCCTGAGTTAGACCGATTCTCCTCTGTGTACCTTCGTGCCCCCTGTGGTTAAAGCTTTTTCGCGTCCGAGATAGGATTTAGCCACAACGGTCGCGAAGTCTCAAGAACGAAAAATTAATCACTCTGGTACGATCTGCTCTGTTGCCTCCTGAGGTTACGGTGCCCG
>Ga0070733_10003920_pt1 | contig 10056 bp, 9 predicted proteins | sample Coa_R1_9_FD_66450 | JGI IMG/M metagenome (GOLD analysis project Ga0070733, IMG submission 66450) | Surface soil microbial communities from Centralia Pennsylvania, which are recovering from an underground coalmine fire - Coalmine... | ecosystem: Environmental > Terrestrial > Soil > Unclassified ... | reverse complement strand
CCTGGTCGCATCCTTGACCGGGACTACCGCTCTAAATCGCTATGGAATGTTCGGAGCCAAATCCGGGGCGGCTGGCGGGTCCTTGGTGCCTGCGGCCTCGACCTCCAGCGCCTTGGCCTCGTGCTCCATTGCCAATGAAAGAAGCTGAGTAATCATAGGTTCGTTCTGGCCGGATAGCGACCGCGCTAGCCGACGGCAGCGCGCTGCTTGTTCACGATGTTCCGTGGCGGACTGCATGCGCTCGCCCCCTAAAGGCGCAGAGGTAGTGCGCTCCCTTGCACACCGACCTTTGAAGTATTCGGGGCTAGCGTGCGGTCAAGCCACCATTAAATTGCAACATTTTGTAACCGCCACAGAGGCTGCCCGGCAAGGCATTCAAGATTTCAATAGCTTGGTTACCTTGGTCACTAATGCCGATGGGCTGACTGGAGCAGGCATAAATTCACCAAACCCTACCGTATGCTCTCGCATCTCCGGCCGTGCAACAAACAGAACCTTGATGCCGGGGCGTTTGATGCCTGCCATACCCGCAAGAGCAGCGCCGTGAGGTGTTCCCTGCGGAAAGTTGACGCGCGTAATCAATAGCTCGGCGGGCTTCGCGTCCTCCAGGGCGTCTACTGCGGCCAGCGAGCTCGTAAGCGGCACGACGTCGAAGCCTGCAGATCTCAATGCCGCTGTGGCAGGTTCAAGGAAGGTCGGGTCGTCATGCACGAAAAAAATGCGCGCTGGCATAGCTCATTGAGGCATTGAAATGGCCGCCGCCACAAGTCTCCTGCGTAGGATAGAGAGAGGAGGCGGGTGCTAGACTGATGCCTCGGAATCGATGGCTTTTTCTCCGTGCGTACGCGCCTCCAATCCGGGCTAGGTTGGCCGGCATACGAACGAAAGGGATCAACTGAGTTTAACAAGGCGAAGCGGTGGGTCAGCCGGAAGGCGCTTAAATCGAAATCGACGGCTGCGCCCCCACCGGCCGTTGCGGCGCCGTCGGCCAAGACGGGGCGTACCCATCTGCCTTCAAACACCGTCGCGGCCGTATTTGCACCTGCGAGCGGTGCTTTTCCGTTCATACGTGAAATACGTCACCGACCACGAGCGGGGTTTCGAGTGCGCGCGTCAACCCGTAAAGTCGGCTTGCGGTATTGACCCTGGCCGTCGACCTCAAAGTCGCCTTGGGTTACGATTTACCATGTGACGCTCCGGCCCCGGCGGAGTACCGTCGTCCAGGAATGAAACGGCACGGGGCGGCATCGATCGCGCCGGCCTGAACACCGGGAGGCCCAGTATGGTGGGCGCGAACGCTGCGGCGGCTCAGCCCGATAGCGCCGCGAGCCTTGGCCGTAAGCTCGACAGCATCCCGTTCAGCTCGTACCACCTGATGATAATCGCGGTCCTTGGCCTGGTCGGCTTTGTCGACGGGTACGATTTGGCAATGACCGGCTCGCTGCTGCTGCTGGCCAAAGGGCCGCTGCACATGACCGCTGCGGAAATCCGGTTTCTCGCCATCGCATCGACCTCGATGATCTGCGCTGGCGGTTTTGTGGCTTCAGCCATCTCCGACCACTTCAGCCGAAAGACGATCATGGTGATCGGCGTCGCCGCGACAACCGCTAGCACATTGCTGATCCCGCTGGCGCAAAATGGCGAACAGTTGATCGCGATCCGTCTGCTAACCGGCTTTGGTGGCGGGTTCGCCGTATCGGCCGCATTCCCCATCGCCGCCGAGTTGATGCCGGCGCAGCATCGTCGCACCTTCAGCGCGGTGTATGAGGTGTCGCTCGCCGCCGCGTTCACCGTGCTACCGTTGGTCGGCGGCCTTCTTGCCGGCAGTGCCGACTCATTCCGGTGGATGGCGCTTCCCGGCGGGCTGGCGCTCTTTGTCGTCCCGGCTCTCGTCTACTTCCTCGTCCCTGAGAGCCCCCGCTGGCACTTGAGACGCGGTCAGGCACAGACGGCGGTCGATCTCGTGAATCGAGTGATCCGCCGGGCCGGCAGCCGCGTGCCAGTGCTGACGCTCGCCAGTCTTGGCGACATCGCGCGGGCTGATCGCGACATGCTACCGCCCTATCGCGCCTTGTTCGGCCGCGGCCAGCTACGTTGGACGGCGATCGGCATCTCCAGCTACGTCTTCGCCAGCTGCGGGTTTTTCCTGATCTCAGTGCTGCTGCCGAAGGCACTCGTCGATCAGGGGGGCGCGGTGAATTTGAGCTTCGGCGTCGCCTCGCTGTGTTTCGCGGCGAGCATACCCGGCAAGGCCTTCACAGGCTTTCTGATGGAGATCATCGGTCGCCGGTGGACCATCACCTACGCGCTGGTCGGCTCGCTGCCCGGCCTCGCGCTGATGATGATGGCACATCGGGCACCGGACTGGGCGGCGACGCTCATGGTGATCGGCGCGCTAATCACTGGCTTTACTGTGCTGTCGGCCGCAACCGCGTCGCGGGTCTATCTGTCGGAGCAATTTCCGACCGCGCTGCGCGGCCGCGGACACATCTTTGGTGAAGCGTTTGGCCGAGTTTTTTCCGGCGTGCTGGCGCCGTTCCTGATGGCACCATTCGCTGGCTCGGCGACGATTTTCTTCGGGACGATAGCGTTTATCGTCGCGATCGGCGCGTTCATTCCACTGATGCTGGGCCGCGAGACCGTTGGCCAGCTTGAACTCGTGACCGAGACTGTGCCGGAGTTGGCCTGACCTCATTCTCATCAATTTTTTTACGACCGGGCCTGTGGCACACGGGTGAGCCCGAACAACGCCGCGCCGCGGATAAAATCCGGCCGGCGCAGCATGAGACGACCATCGGGCCGACAGACGTCGGTGCGGAGCGCTGTTGTGGCCGCTGGGTCAGTTACGCGAACGATCGCATTCGGGTGTTGAGCTGCCGACCATACTGGATGTGGCTTGCCGCATGCCTTCCCCTCACGAGAAGCGGAGAAAATGGCTCAGACAGGCGAAGAGCAAGCCTCCCTCGACGGCGCGTAATCAAAAAAACAGCATCTCGAGCGCGCGGCCCTTCGATGTGATATTGACGCGCCACGCCGAATATTCGGCGGCGGAGCGACATATGAGGTTGGCTGCGCTTGTTCTCACCCTGCTCTTAGCCGGATCGGCATTTGCCGACAGCACGCCATGGCCTACCGCCTCGTGGCAGACCTCGACCCCGGAGGAGCAAGGTATGTCCTCCGGTACCCTCTCCGACCTGATCAATACCGTTGGAACGCGGATGCAGGACAGCTTACTGATCGTCCGGCATGGCAGGATCGTTGCTGAGGCCTACTATGCGCCGTACCGATCGGGTATCCCGCACGATCTGCGCTCCGTCACCAAAAGCATCATTGGCACTCTGACCGCGATCGAGGTCCGCAACGGCGTGCTCGATGGCACCAATGATCGGGTGTTGGGCCTGTTCGCGGATAAGCAGATCGCAAATGTCGATGACAACAAAAAGGCGATGACCGTCCGGAATCTGCTGGACATGACTTCGGCATCGCCTGGCAGGAACAGCATTATACGCCCGACGAAACGATCATGCGGATGTATGACGCGCCGGACCGGACGGCATTTGTCCTGGATCAACCGATGGCCGATCCACCCGGGTCAAAATTCTATTACAACAGCGGCAATCCTTATGTGCTTTCGGCCATCATCACCCGCAAGACCGGCAAGAACGCCGACGACTACGCAAAACAGAAGCTATTCGCTCCGCTTGGCATCTCTACCGCACAGTGGACGAAGCCGGATCCCCAGGGTGTGACGGACGGTGAGGCCGGGCTGTCACTTGAGCCGAGGGACATGCTGAAGATTGGCTACCTGTATCTGCACGAAGGTATGTGGGATGGGCAGCAGGTCATACCGGCTTCCTGGGCGGCTCGCGCGGAAGCAGGGGAGGTTCCCGCGAAATTCGGCCTGCGCTATGCGAACCTTTGGTGGTCGATGCCGGAAAAAGGCGCCCTGCTGGCACTGGGTCGGCATTCCCAATGGATTCTGGTGCTGCCCAAATACGACATTGTCGTAGCCATGACCGGATATATGCCGGACGACGAATACTACCCTGTCGCCCGGCTGATCGACGACGTCGTTGCGGCAGTCAAGTCAGACCAAGCGCTCCCGCCTGACCCGATCGGACAATCCGCTTTGGCGGCTTCCGTCGCTGCTGCTGCGAACGAGCAGCTGCTCCCGGTAGGCGGGACGCCGGCATTGCAACAAACCGTGTCGGGCCGCACTTACCAGCTGGCCGAAAACAGATTTCATATAACCACGATCAGCCTGCAGCTGACGGGCAAAGATCCCATGTACGTCCTCGCGACGAACAACGGCAAATCAGGCGCCGCCACTCAATATTACGCGGAACCGCTGGGCCTCAATGGCCGCTTCCGCCTGGCCGCGCCGCAGTGGTTTGGCGTCGCCGCCGCCCGCGGGCGCTGGATAAGCGACAACAGCCTGGAGGTTGAGCGTCGCATCCTCGGCTACAGCGCGGTACAGCGCTGGATTCTGACGTTCGATGGGAGCGACGTTACCGTCCATTTTGCCGATACCGACGGAGACAAAGCGGACATCCATGGACGGGCCGATTGAGCGTGCCGCCGCGCGGACATCCAGATGGTAAATCTCGAGAACTTGATGCGGAAATTCCGGTGCGTCCCGGAAGGGGATAACCGCATTATCATGAGAGGAGGGGTGGGCCTTTGGATGCGAAGCGGACCCTGACGCAGCCTCGATCAACCGCCGCCAGCGGACATCTGCCAACCGTTGCTAAGCTGGCCGCTCTTGACCCAAAAGCAGATTCTGGACACCGAAAGCGATAGCACCGCTGCTCCAAAGGTGAAGTTCACTCGTGGGTTTGCCGCCCGCCTGGGCGATCTAACGACGTCGTTCGTCTGCTCGAGGGCCGGTGACGGCTGCGAATCTTCGCGCAGGTTGATTTTCGATGGGTCGGCCCTGTCTTGCTCGTGCTACTCGACAACGAATGATCGACCCGCCTCAACCATTACCCTTGACCGGGGCTAATCGCTCGGAACTAAATCGGTGCATCGGCGCGCGGATCCGGGAGCGCCGCGAGAGCCTGGGGTTGACCCAACTGGCGCTGGCTCGGCGAGCCGGGTTGAAGAGCCAGCAAAAGCTGCACAAATACGAGCGTGGCTATGATTCGGTGTCGGCAGGGGCGCTCTATAGGCTCGCATCTTCGTTGGAAACATCGGTCGACTATTTCTTCGAAGGGCTGTGGGATGGAACACCGCCCGAACTGACCGCCAGGGAACGGGCCTTGCTCGAGTTAATGCGAGCCTTAAACAAAATTGAAAGCGAAGCCGTCCGAAACGTAATCGCCGCGCTCATTCGCGCTCTCGCCACAGATAGCGAGCCGGCTAGCCGCGAGCGGTGATGTTACCGCGGCAGACCCGGGCGCAATCGACAGATATGTGAACGGCCGCAATTTACGCGATGCCGCCGCAGCGAAATATTCAGCGCTGAGGCGCATCACTGAGGTCGCGGGCGCGGAGAGTTTGCTCAGACGGCGTCGTCTTTCAGAATTGCACCGAGCAACTACCGATTCTGGCGGAAGCGACGCTCGTTGGCCGAACCACCCTGACTCAAAACGCTAGCCGCGCTCTATAGCCATTTTGGGGTAGGTCACTGAACTGACGCGGAATGGTAGGATAACAGCGCTAGGCTCAGAACCCGGCCCCCGAAACAGTTAAAGGTGCATCGAATGACGGTGATGTCCCTCGTTGTCGTACACGGAGAACATCCGGCAAGCATGCCGCTGAGCGCCACAATGGCGCAGATCCGAACCTGGCTCGACAGCGAGCGAATTGAGCCCACTAGCTTTAAAACGGTCGTCGCCCAGGGCGCCCTCGGGTTCGAGATCAGCTTCAAGAATGACGACGAGGCGAATCGCTTCCGGGGCCAATTTCCCGATCTGGCCTCACCACACGAAAGCTGATCCATCGCTCGATGACACGGCGCTCGAAGCGGCAATCGCCGCGCGAGGTAGCTAGCGCGTTTAGCGCCGATAACAGACTTTCGCCATTCCACAGCGGGCCCGCCAAACGCCATCCGTACCTATTGCGCCACACCGGCCCGGTCGCGCTCAGGATAAGGCGAGCCGTCGCGTGTTGCGGTAGCCCGTCTCCGAAAGCTCTCCCCCATGTGGTCGATGATTTTTGACGATGCGGACCCTTCAGGCAGGCACTTAGAGATACGGTTGCAACGCACGCTCTCTAAAGAAACGAGCCGGCGACGGCTCTGTCATTGACCAGTCTGCGACACAAACTACAGGAAACAAGCCGAATTAAGTTAAGTTGCCATAGCCTTGTTGCTATTTCTTATCCTTCTTTGCGTCGTTCTTTTCATAGTGAAAAGCGGTGGCGCCCGTTTCAGCGCACTTGAACGCTGATCGTTTACTCTGTACGACAAATGTTACGATAATTGTCCCAGAGAGCCAGCATTTACCGGGTCGTGGTTGCGTGGCCGCGGGGTCTGGCTTGTCGAATGAGATATTCAAATGCAGCCCGTCGACGTTCTTACTATCGGGATCGGCGGCGGTTCGATACACGCTGGTTATCGAGCCATTGCACGTTATCAAGGGCTCTTTGATCGCCGCGTGGCAGATCGTATAGCCGACTGGCGCTTTTATCGCGCTCTCATCGGTGAAACCGGTATCCGAAAAATGGACGACGGTTACCCCGCCGACAAAATCCACGGGCACCTTGAGCTCTGGCCAATCAGTCTGCGAAATCACCGACCGTTGCTTAACGTTATCGACTGCCTTCCACAGTTGTTCCAATAAATTTAAGTGTTCAACTCGCTCGATATCCTTGACCAATACCAATGTTTCCTGCGCGAATGCAGCGAGAGGATATACTGTTAGAGTGCTCGCCAGGGCCGCGGCCGCCATCCAGACGGTGATAATTCGGCGCATCGTCGCTCCCGCCTGCGGTTCTCTTTGGCTTATAGCACCAACCACACGGGGAAAATAATAGCGCGTTCAGGGCGCTTTGAATGCCAGAACCATTACGAGATGAACCACGAGCATCCCGCACGTCGAAAAGCGCATCTGGCGGCGGACTCGAGGTTCCGAAGGATACCTGCTCCGGTCGCGACGTTGCCGCTGACTTCAAAAGAGACAGTGATCTTTACCTTTAATAAATAGGGTGTCGGTATATTGCACAGGGTCAGCCCTGCCCATGGAGTTTCAAATGTTTGCCACCATCAAGAAGCTGCTGAGCAACGAAGACGGAGCAACCGCGATCGAATATGGTCTGATCGCTGCGTTGATCGCCGTCGCCGCCGTGACCATCATGGGCACCGTCGGCACGAACCTCAGCAACACGTTCAACACGATCGCGACGAAGCTCTAAGCTTCCCGCGTAGCAGGTTCAAAAGGCCCGGCGACAGCAATGTCGCCGGGCCTTTTGCGTTGTAGGCGCGACTAGCCTCGCGTCGATAAGTGGCAGAAATCAACGATCCTTGCCTTCTCGGCAAGATTTTATTAACCACCCAACGATAGCGTTGCCGACGCGAGGCTGACACTCCGCTTGCGCATCGCGCGGACGCGAAGAGGCGACCGATGATCCGGTCGCCTTTTCCTTTTCCATCCCAAAGGCTTTGTCGGGCGGGCGGTACGGGGCCTGGAACGGCAAGAGCCCGCCGCGGGGGTATTCGCAGCGGGCTCACTTCCACCGGTCAAGAGGAAGAGAGCGGGGAACTTTGGGGGTCGCACCGCGCCAATGCCATGAGACCGCAGCGCGAAGAAACGAGATTGCATTTGCGCTAGTTTGAGCTTCTTTGGGCTACCGTGTGGCCGTTATCAAATGCGCCCTTATCTGGCCCGTGACCTGTCCGGAGCCGTACCGCGCAGCTATTGCGGCGGCCGCAACCTCGGTCGCCGCGGTCAGCGCCCCCGTACCATGGGCCTCGATCTCGTTCTGCATCGGCGTGCCTTGGCAGTAGCCGACGGCTACCGAGAGAGCGTTCAGCGACTTGCTTTGCCGCGTCAGCGTCTCGACGGCTGTTGCCCGGAACCCAGCGGTCCGGAGTTGCGCTTCCAGGGCGGTTGTGTCGTGGTGTCCGTGCGGCGTGCGCACCAGGAACATCGGTGGATCCTGCGGGAACAGTGTGGCGACCGCCTTCGCTACGACGTCGGCGAACTCATTGGTCTCGATGCGGTCCCACACGCTTAACAGGAAGCGCCCACCGGCCTTGAGGACACGGAACGCCTCGCCGAACGCTCGGGGTTTATCTGGGAAGAACATCGCCCCAAATTGGCACACCACAATCTCGAACATGCCATCGGCGAACGGTAGCTGCTGGGCGTCCGCTTGCTGCCAGGTTACCCGCTCGGACGAGAGCTGGCTCGCCGCATAGTCGAGCATCGGCTGATTCAAGTCGGTGGCGACGATGGAGACGTCTTGAGGTAGCGTCGAGACCAAAGCGCGCGTGACCCTCCCAGTTCCGGCCGCCGTTTCGAGCACACGGCCGCGCTTCACGTTCGCCGATCTGGCCGCCACATCATCCGCATATGGCGCGAAGATCATCGGTCCAAGATATTGATCGTACACAGCAGGGATTGAACCCCGGAAGACCCGGTCGGTTCTCACGTCAACGGCCTCCCCCTTGCGTCTTTATCCCAGCGGGCCCTGTCGTCAGCCAAAGTATAAGCGTGCAATGGCCCGGCGCGAATGTCCGTAGAGGGGGGCAAAAGCGGGCCTACGCGGCCGGGGGCTCCGATGACGCCTGTGCGCCCGATAGCGGTCATGGGCTAGGCGAGGTTTACTCGACTCTATTGCGCCCCTAAACCCTCGTTCCTCTATCACCCAGCCGTTGTCTATCGAGGCGGTGCGATTTCGCGTATGAAGAGCAAAAGTATTGCACGCAGGCACGAATATGGCCTCGCTAGAAACGCCGCGCACGATCGATGAACGGCGAACCATCGCCCAACTTGAAGCTGAGCTGGCTCAGGCCCGCGGAGAGCTCGCCGAGCGTACCACCGAGCGGGATGAGGCCCTCGAACAGCAGACTGCCACCACCGAAGTTCTCCAGATCATCAACTCATCGTCGGGCGACCTGCAGCCGGTGCTCGACGCGGTGCTCGAAACGGCGGTCCGGGTGTGCGGTGGGTTTCAGGCTGTTATGTGGACAATCGACGGTGAGCGGCTGCGGGTTGCCGGGACATATCAGATGATTCCCGAGTTCGTCGAGCTGTTGCGCCGCGTTGAACATGGCGAGGTGCCCCCACCCCCACCGCTGCTGCAAATCAAGCAGGGCGCGCGGCTCGTGCATATTGCCAACGTTGCCGAGACCGAGGCTTATCGGACTGGCCATCCGACAATGAAAGTAGCGGTCGAAAAGGGTCGCGTTCGGACCCTCCTGTGGGTGGCCCTCGTCAAAAACCATGTTGCCGTTGGCGCCTTTGGAATCGCCCGCCGGGAGGTCCGGCCCTTCACCAACAAGCAGATCGCGCTCTTACAGAATTTCGCCGAGCAGGCGGTGATCGCGATGGAGAATGCACGGCTCCTGACCGAGACGCGTCAGCGCACCGCCGAACTGCAAGAATCGCTCGAATACCAGACCGCGACTAGCGACGTGCTCCAGGTGATCAGCCGCTCGACCTTCGATCTACAACCAGTCCTGGACACATTAGTCGAGACGGCTGCGCGGCTCTGCGATGCTGACATGGCGTTGATTTACCGCCGCGAAGGCGACGTGTATCGGCTGGCTGCAAATCGGGGATTCCCGATCGCGTACGAAGAGTTCGCCCGCCAACTGTCCCTATCGCCAAGTCGCGCGAGTGTCACTCAACGCGCAGCGCTGGAGTGCCGCGTCAGTCACGTTGCTGACATCACCGCCGATCCCGAATATGCCCTCCCCGAAGCATCTCGTCTCGGTGGGGCGCGAACAGCACTTGGCGTCCCGCTGCTGCGCGAGGGCGAGCCTATCGGCGTATTTACCCTCGCCCGTCAGCGCGTCGAACCATTCACCGAGCGTCAAATCGAGCTGGTGCGCACCTTCGCCGACCAGGCCGTGATTGCGATCGAAAACGCACGGCTCATTACCGAGACGCG
>Ga0070733_10003917_pt1 | contig 10060 bp, 7 predicted proteins | sample Coa_R1_9_FD_66450 | JGI IMG/M metagenome (GOLD analysis project Ga0070733, IMG submission 66450) | Surface soil microbial communities from Centralia Pennsylvania, which are recovering from an underground coalmine fire - Coalmine... | ecosystem: Environmental > Terrestrial > Soil > Unclassified ... | reverse complement strand
CAACCCAGCGGTCCTGTGATTATCAACTTCATCTTGGACCGTCCGCGGGCGGGCGAAGGTCAAGGCGCTCTCAACTCAAGCCTAACGAGCGCCGGGCAAGCTAGTTTGAAGGCTCTGATCATGCGGCTTAAGGCGAATCCAACCTGGAAGGTGCAATTGGTCGGTCGCGCCTCACCGGAGGGCACGGAGGACTACAACATGAGTCTCGGCGAGCGGCGGGCTCGGCTGGTCGCCGACGCGGTCGCGCACGCCGGCATTGAAAGTTCACGAATCGCCGACGCGCCGGGCTCGAGTCTGCCTGTAGGCTGCAAGCCGATGGGCACAGGCTTAAAGAACTGCGGCGAGATTGGATCCAAGGGCGAAAGCGACCGCCAAGTTGCGGCCACGCTCTTCGCTCCCTGACCTTCATACGCGATCAGGAACGGGACTTACTGAGGAGAACGTCAAATAGTGCGTAGTTCTTCGGTCCAGTTATTGCCAAAAATGAGGCATTTCACGCGGTTTCAGTCCATCAAATTGCGCACACCTTGCCGGTCGGATCAGTAATTTGCTTGTACTGCCCATGAGAGGCGAAAGCAAGGCAGTTGAGGACACAAGAACATCAGAGGAGTGACTATGGCAAGTGCATCCCCAATATCGCCGCGGCTGGTCAAGGGCGGCATCGTGACGATGGACGTCAACACGTCCGTCGTGCAGAGCGTGATCGCGCTTCAGTACAATCCCGATTCGCTCTCGCGCAGCCTGCAGATTCAGTCTCTGCCCGGAGGAACGGATGGCGTGCGTGTCGATGTGTTGCGGCTGCGCGGTCCCGCGGTCGAAACGATCAAGGTTGAGGCTGAACTCGACGCCGCCGACCAGCTCGAATTTCCGAATCAGTTTCCGCTCGCCGTGCAATATGGCCTGCATCCACAGCTGGCGCAGTTGGAGATGCTCATCAATCCCACTGTTGAGACGCTGCTCGCCGACGACAATATGGCGAACTCCGGCACACTCGAAATTATTCCACTCGAGCAGCCCGTTACGCTCTTTGTCTGGAGCAAGAGCCGCGTTGTTCCCATCCGTCTGACTGATTTTTCCATCACCGAGGAGGCATTCGACACTTCGCTCAATCCGATCCGCGCCAAGGTCAGCCTGGGCATGCGAGTTCTCACGATCGACGACGTCGGCTTCCATCACCCGGCAGGCCAAATGTTCATGTCTTACCTGACCAACAAGGAAGCTCTCGCCGCAAAAGCCACAAACGCTGCGCTCACGGTACTCGGATTGGCAGGAGGCTTGCCATGAAATATCCGCTGCAGACCTTGATTCAGATGGGAGTCGTGCCGCCGGTCGTGTTCCCGACCGACAGCCGATATTACGGCACCGGCATTCTGCAGTACGCGTTGCCCAATGGACAGAGAATCGCTTATCTGCAGCGGAGGATCGTGCCACAGCCCGGCGCGCCGAATTACACCACGATCGCGCAGCACACGGTTCGTCAAGGCGACCGTCTCGATCTGATTGCCTCGAAGTATCTCGGCGATCCGCTGATCTTCTGGCTGCTCTGCGATGCAAACGGAGCGATTCGCCCTGACGACCTGGTCGCTACGTCGGGCAAGGTGCTCAACATCACCACGCCGCGAGGCGTGCCGGGAGGCACGGGTGCTTAAGAACGTCCAACTTACCCTGATGATGGGCGCTGTCTTTCCGGTGTCGGTCCCCCGCGTCGTGCTCGACTCGCTGTTGGAGGCCGAGGTGAAGATCGACGACGTGGGCCAGAGCGGCTTTCAGCTAACCTTCAGCATCGACAAGCAGTCGCCGCTGCAGATTCTTTTTCTGCTCACCGGCGGAATGCCGCTGCTGTTCATGCGCGTGATTCTGATTGCAACCGTAAACGGTTCGGCCAATGTGCTGATCGACGGTGTTATCACGAATAACCAGATATCGCCCGGTGACAAGGGATCGAATTCCACACTCACGATTACGGGAAAAGATCTCACAGTGTTGATGGATCAATCGAACTGGAGCGGCTTCCCATTTCCCGCGTGCCCGCGAGAAGCGCGCGTCGCGATCATCCTGGCAAAGTACGCGCTGTTCGGAATGATCCCGCTGATCATTCCGAGCGTTATGATCGACGTCCCCTTGCCCATCGAGCAGATTCCCGGCCAGCAAGGAACCGACTACCAGTACATCAACACGCTGGCCGCTGAGGTTGGGTATGTCTTCTACATTTCCGCTGGACCGGCGCCCGGGAGGAACACCGCTTATTGGGGACCACAGGTGAAGGTGGGCCCGGTGCAACCTGCGCTGAGCTCGGATATGGACGCATACACCAATGTGGAGAGCCTGAACTTCACGTTCGATCAGGAGAAGAACAAGATTCCGCTGGTCTACATCTACAACCAGGAGACTGGCTTCAGTTTCCCCATTCCGATGCCGCCGATCACGCCGCTGAATCCGCCGCTGGGCTTGATTCCTCCTCTGCCGACGAACCTGATTCCACCCGACCTCTCGCCTTTCCGCAGCGATCTCTCCAAGCTGCCAATCCCGCAGGCCATCATGATCGGCTTGGCGGAGGCGGCGAAAAATGCGGAAGCGGTCACTTGCACGGGCAGCCTCGACGTTACGCGCTATCGAGGCGTGCTGCAGGCGCGGCAACTGGTCGGCGTGCGCGGGGCCGGTCCAGCGTTCGACGGCCTTTATTACGTGAAGAGTGTGACGCACAAAATCAAGCGGGGTGAGTACAAGCAAAACTTCACGCTGACTCGGAATGGCTTGGTTTCGACGGTCCCTACGGTGAACCTATGAGCGCAGACGATTCCATCAGCGGCGGCGGCCGCCCGCGGTTTTACGGCAAATATCGGGGATTAGTATTGGAGAATATCGACCCCTTGCAGATCGGGCGCATCATCGCGCAAGTGCCCGACGTCTACGGAGAAACACCTTCCACCTGGGCCATGCCGTGTGTTCCGGCGGCGGGCATTCAGGGAGGATGCTTCATTGTTCCGCCGATCGGGTCGCAGATCTGGATGGAGTTCGAGCAGGGAGACCCGGATTATCCGATTTGGACGGGCGGATTCTGGGGAACGGTGGCGGATGTCCCAATTCTCGCCACCGCGCCGCCCGCGATTCCGCCGGGCCAAAACATCGTGTTGCAAACGACCGGTCAGAACACGCTGCTGTTGAGCGATGCGCCGCCAACGCCGGCGACGGGAGGCATCGTGTTGAAGACGACGAGCGGAGCCATGCTCGTCATGAACGAGACGGGGATTTACATCAGCAACGGACAGGGAGCGACGATCACGATGATTGGACCGACCGTCGCGATCAATGTAACGGCACTCACGATTGTGGGGCCATAGCTGTGAGTAGGGGAGAACGACGATGAAGATTCACAAGGACATTCGCTAATGCTCGCACCAATTCTGCACGTGGGTGCGGTTGTGATGTGTTCGCATGGAGGCCAGGCGCTGCCGACCGTGCCCAGTCCGGTCGTCTTTGTCTCGGGCATGCCGATCACGACCATCGCAGCACCGTATGCCATTGCCGGATGCGCCTTCGTTCCGCCGGCAGGCAATGGGCCATGCGTGACCGGGCAATGGGTCGTCGGCGCGACCCAGGTGTTCTCGAACGGCCAGCCCGTTGCGATTATGACCGGCGTGTCAGTGTGCGTGCCAACGGGAACGCCCATGCTGCCTGTGTCCGCGCAGACGCTGGTGCTCGCAACTTAAGGAACCGGCCATGAGTTCAAACGTCAATTTTCCATTTCAGTTCGATGGCCGCGGGCGTACCGACGATCCCGGGCAGAACTACGTGCGCCAATTGGTGGAGCAGGTTCTGTTGACGTCGCCCGGCGAGCGCGTGAACCTACCTGATTTCGGCAGCGGCCTGCTCCAGCTTCCGTTCGCGCCTAATAGCCTGGAGATGGCCGCGGCCACGCAGTTCACGGTGCAGGGCGCGCTGCAGAAGTGGCTGAGTAACTACATCAAAGTGCAGTCGGTGGTGGCCAAGGTTGAAGACTCCGTGCTCACCGTGACGGTGACGTATCAACTGCTGAACACGGGCGTCACTCAGGTCGAGACCTTCGTCAGCGGAGGTCCACAGTGATTTATCAATGCTGCGATCAGAAGCGGAAAGCGGCGGTGCTCGGGAACCCGACTATCAACGGGATCGACTATCTCGAGGTGCTGGATCATGGGGCGATCCCGCTGAACAGCCCGCGCCAGCGGACTTTGCTCATTCACTGCCTGAACAAAGCGCCGGGCAATCTGACGCCTGCCAACATCCTTATTACCGGGGGAGAGAGCGTTACGGGAATTACCGCGCAGTGGGTGATTCTTGCGTCGGCGCCGCCCCCTCCACCGCAGGTGTCCCCGCAGGAGGCCGGCTACTTCCAATCCCTCGCCGATGCCGCCAACACAATTGTGATCCGCACCGGCGTGGCGGGAGACTTCTCGCCCTATTGCCTGCGGCTGGTCAACAACGCGCTTCAGGCCCAGCAGGATTCGTTCGTGGTGACCGAGTCTCTCAACGGATTCGATCCGATGCTGGCGGAGGTGCAGTTTTCCTTCAAGGTGGAGTGCGGTCCCGACTTTGACTGTGCGCCGGTTTCGCCCGACTGCCCGCCGAATCCCCCGGCGCCGCCGCCGATCAATTACCTGGCGAAGGATTATGGCTCGTTCCGTCAGATCATGCTTGACCGGCTGAAGCAACTCGTGCCCAACTGGGGCGGCACAAGCGAAGCGGACCTGGGCGTTGCACTGGCGGAGGTGATTGCGTACGCGGGCGACCGGCTCAGCTATCAACAGGATGCGGTCACAACCGAGGCTTACATTCAAACCGCGCGCAGCCGGATCTCACTTCGGCGCCACGCGATTCTGGTGGACTATCACGTGCACGATGGGTGCAACGCGCGCGTGTGGATGCGGCTGCAGGCCGCAGTGCAAGTTTTTCTCGATCATAAGATCACACGCTTCTACACGTTCGCACCGGGAATGCCCTCGACTCTGGCTGTTGGCTTGGGGAACGAAGAAGCGGCGCTGATTACCGGCGTTGTCGTGTTCGAGCCGATGCAGGATGCGGTGCTCTATCCCGAGTTGAACCAGATGTCGTTCTACACGTGGGGCAATGCGAACTGTTGCCTGCCCAAAGGAGCGACCGAAGCGACACTGCTGGGCAGCTTTCCGAATCTGCAACCGGGAGATGTGCTGATTTTTCAGGAGATGATGGGCCCGCAGACCGGCGATCCCGCCGATGCCGACATTCGGCACCGGTGCTCCGTGCGCCTGACTGCAGTGACAACGCAGAACGCCGCGGGCCAGCCCCTCGTCGATCCGCTTTTTGAAGCTGGAACGGGAAAAGTGGTGGTGTCAGCTTCGCAGGAGCCCCAGCCGATCACGGAAATTCAGTGGTCCGCAGACGATGCGCTGCCGTTTCCCGTCTGCATCTCATCCACTTTTCTAAATTCCAATGGCAATGAGCAGACATTAACGGACGTGAGTGTCGCCTTCGGCAACGTCGTGCTTGCCGACCAGGGACTCTCTTTTACTGGCATCCCGCTTGGCACGGTGCCGGAGCCTAGCATTTTCCGGCCGCCGAATCCTGCGGCCGACCGTTGCAATCCGACGGCGCCCGTCCCCATCCAGGTACGCTTCCGCCCGCAGCTTCCCGACAGCCCCATCTCACAGGCCGTGCCGCTTCCGCTGGCTGGCGCGCCGGTCACGCCAGGAATTGTTCCGCTGGTGGCGAACGGCTTTGTGGGTCTCAACGACTCCAACGGCTACGTCTGCCTGATGGTGCAGGCGGACCAGCCGTTCTCCTGGCCTCAGTATTTCGGCATTCTTGCGACAAACGGCACGGTTGCCGGGACCTTTACCCTCTCCGTCGTCTTCAGCCCGCCGGGAGGAGCCACTGGGGTCACGAGCCCCGTGATTCTCGAAACCTTCCCGAACCTCACGCTCAACAAACCGGATCCTAACTACGCGATCACGCAGATCAACACATACTCGAAGTTCGTTCAAGTCCCCTCCGGCTTCAATCCTGGGGCGACGCCAACATCGTTCCCGGCCGCGCCCACCATGCTCGCGAACACCGGCACGATCAATCTTAAGGACTCCGGCGGCACGACGTATCTGCAGGTTCAGCCCACTTATCCGGCCGCATGGCCGCCGAGCTTTGGCGTGCTGGCTCAGGGCAATCAGCAGAATCCGTCGGTATTCAACTTGCTCGTCGTCTACAACCCGACTTCGGGAGGGGTTGGAGTGCAGACTCCGATTGTCATCGAGCAGTTCAACAATGTCTCGCTGGCAACGGTCTCGCAGCTTTTCAACTCCGGATCCGATCTCGTGAGTGTGGCGAGCTTCGATGAGGAGCCGAGCCCGAGTCTCTCGGCGTATGACCTGGTGAATTACGACGCGAACCAGGCAGTGCCCGAGATCACGCTCACGGGCGTGGTGAATGCCATCAAGACAACCTGGACGCCGGAACCCGACTTGCTCGCGGATGGACCGACCGACACGCACTTCGTCGTTGAGATCGACACCGACGGCACGGCCTATCTCCGTTTCGGAGACAACACCAACGGCCTCAGGCCCGAGTCGGGTACTACATTCACCGCCGACTACCGGATCGGCAACGGAACGACCGGCAACGTGGGCGCGAACACACTGAACTTCTTCGCGGGCGACCCGCGCATTGTGTCTTGCACGAACCCTCTGCCCGCTGCGGGCGGCGTGGACCCCGAAACGAATGACCAGATTCGCCGCCGCGCTCCGCAGGCGTTCATGACGCAGGAGCGCGCGGTCACGATGGCCGACTACAAAAGGGTCGCCGAAATGAACGCATTGGTCGACAAAGCTGTGGCCACGTTGCGCTGGACGGGGAGTTGGTACACCGTCTTCATCACCGCCGAACCGAAGGGTGCAGGCAATCTCACAGCATCGTTGAGCAAGGCAATTAAAAAGAACGTGAACCGTAATCGCCTTGCTGGACAAGACATTGAACTGGAATCACCGCAGTATGTGCCACTCGAGATCAAGCTGACCGTGTGCGTCGATCCTGCGTACTTCAAGAGCGACGTGCAGCAACAATTGCTGCAGGTGCTGGGCAGCCAGATCCTGCCGAACGGCCAGAAGGGATTGTTCTATCCCGACAATTTCACGTTTGGTCAGATGGTCTATCTCAGCCCGATCTACGCAGCCGCGCGTCAGGTCGCGGGAGTCAGCTCGGTGACGGCCAGTGTTTTTCAGCCTCAGGGAGTGGTGACCCAGGTGTATCTGCTCAAGGGAGAAATCCCGCTCGGGCCGTTCCAGATTGCGCGCATGGACAACGATTCGAGCCTTCCCGACCACGGGCAACTGACGCTGATCATGCAAGGCGGAAAGTGAGGAGTGCATGAGCTACAACGGGAGCTGCGACGGAACCACGAGCTGCACATGCGGCTGCTGCTCCGGCATCAGTGTGCAGACTCCGGCGGGCGAAAACAATCCGCCTGGACTGCCGGCGATCTCGTATCGCACGGGCACGTGGGCGACTTTCAAGCAATCGATGCTGGCGCGTCTGTCGAGCACGGACTATCCCGCGCTCCCCTCTCTCAAAACGCGCGATGACGATGATTTCAGCATAGCGTTGCTCGATGCCAGTTCTGTCGTGCTCGACATTCTGACTTTTTATCAGGAGCGGCTCGCGAACGAGAGCTATCTGCGCACCGCGACCCAACTGCAGTCGCTTACGGAATTGTCGCGCCTGATCGGGTACCAGCCCGTGCCCGGAATCGCCGCAGCAACCTGGCTAGCCTTCACCATGAAAGCGGCGACCGGTTTGCCGCCGGACCCCACCACGACCGCCATCACCATTCCCGCTGGAACGCAGGTCCAGAGCGTCCCCGCGCAGAACCAGAAGCCGCAAATCTTCGAAACTTCTGCCGACATTCTCGCCAAGGCTGACTGGAACGCCCTACAGGTGCAGACCGGCATTCCTTGGAAGCCGCCCGGGCGCCACGGAGTGTATTTGAGCGGAGCAAGCCTTCAACTGAACCTGGGCGACTCGCTGCTGATCCTCGGCGCAGATCGTGAAGCTTGGGTTGACGGGAATCCAGCGGGCCAACGCGAGCAGTGGGAAGTGGTTGTGATCAATGAGTTGATGGTCGATCACGTCCGCAACCTGACCTTCGTCCGCTGGGACCGGCGGCTTGGGCATGAGGATGAAAGCGTTCCAGGTTCATGGAGCACGGCAAAGATATTTGCGTTCCGGCAGAAAGTCGGGCTGTTCGGCAACAATGCGCCAAACCCAAACGTCTTCACGCTCGCAAAAAACACCAAGTTAACCAGCATTCCGGAACTAATCCGCGATAAACCCCTTCCTTTTGTTTGGAAGAAGTTCCAGATTCAAAGCAGCAGCCAGATTGATCTCGCGACTGCCTGTCCCAAGATTGTGGCGGGGAGTTGGTTCGCTCTTGCTTCCGATGGAATAGCTCAGCTCTTCAAGGTCAAGAGCGCGAAATCTGTGTCGCTGGCCGAGTTCGGATTGTCGGCCAAGGTCACCGAATTGGAGGGCGACTTCGACGAACCCTCGATCGGCAGCGACTTCCCCCTGCAAGACACCTCGACGGCTCACGCTGCTGAAGTCTGGGGGCAGAGTGATCAGCTCACGGTCGCCGAGCAGCCTCTCGATCATCCTCTTTATGGGACGTTCCTTGATCTTGAAATCCTGCGGCCCGATCTCGCGGATATTCAAGCTGTCGCGATCACAGGCAAGGCTCAGAAGCTCAGCGTCAATTCCGGAATCAATCCTTCACTTCAATTCACCCCGGACGGGAGCAACTCGCCGATCCTGACTCTGAAGCCTGGCGATGTAGTGAGCTTGCTGGATGCCACGAACCTTCCACTGGAAAAGAGCGGTGCTGCCCGGCACTGGACAGGAAATTCCCAGAGCTGCGATCTGCGGGTAATCGACCCGAGTGGCAGGACGGGAACCATCTACGGCGCGAGTCTCACCGACTTTACGCTTGTGCTCAGCGGTCCCGGCGACCCGGTGGTGCAGGAATTCGCGCTGGTGGCATCGGTGTTGGGACAGACCCATCCATCCCCCCACACGCGCATTCAACTGAAAACCCCGCTGGTGAACGTTTATGACCGCACCGCGACAACGGTCAACGCCAATCTCGGTCTCGCGACAACGGGAGCTTCGGTCAGCGAGATCATGGGAAGCGGATCGGCATCGACGCCGAATCAGGAATTCAGCCTGAAGCAGGTGCCGCTCACGTTCGTTCAGGCGCCGACGCCGACCGGACGGCTCAGCACGCTGCAGGCCACCGCAAACCAGGTGGCATGGACGGAAGTTCCCAGCCTCTACAACCAGCCGTCCACCGCGCAAGTCTTCGCTACACTCAACGAGCCGGGCGGACGCACCGACGTACTGTTCGGCGACGGCGTGGAGGGCGCCCGGTTGCCGACGGGACAGAACAACATCCAGGCGAACTACCGTGTCGGTTCGGGCTTTGCGGGAAACGTGGGCCCAGGCAGTATCACAACGCTCGTGGATCGGCCGCTCGGTGTCAGTGGAGTCACCAATCCGATGGCCGCTACAGGCGGCCAGGACCCGCAGTCGGTAGATGACATCCGCGCCAACGCGCCGCTCTCGGTGCTGACGTTAGGGCGTGCCGTATCGATCGTGGATTACCAGAATTTTGCCGCGAGCTTTGCGGGAATCGCCAAAGCGTACGCCATCTGGATTCCGAGCGGTCCGGGCCGCGGCGTCTTCATTACTGTTGCCGGGGCCGGCGGATCGGCGTTGCCGCAGGGGAATCCGACGCTCGGCTATCTGATCACGGCGCTGCACGATTATGGCAACCCGCTCATCCCCATCAACGTGGTGTCATTTCTCGAGACTTTGTTCAGTGTGCAAGCCGACCTGGCCTACGATCCCGCATACGATCCGCAGGCGGTCCAGGCCGCGGTGCTGCAGGCTTTGAGAACCAACTACAGCTTCGCCAACCGCAACTTCGGACAGGGGGTTTCGAGCGACGAAGTCGCCGCATTCATTCAGGCCGTTCCGGGAGTTGTGGCTGTAAACGTAAAGCAAC
>Ga0070733_10003916_pt1 | contig 10060 bp, 9 predicted proteins | sample Coa_R1_9_FD_66450 | JGI IMG/M metagenome (GOLD analysis project Ga0070733, IMG submission 66450) | Surface soil microbial communities from Centralia Pennsylvania, which are recovering from an underground coalmine fire - Coalmine... | ecosystem: Environmental > Terrestrial > Soil > Unclassified ... | reverse complement strand
CGGGACACCCGAGCGCGCCGCGCAACAACGTAGCCCGCCCCCTCGGCACCGACTGGACCACCCCCAGCCACGCCCCGGTCCGCGCACCCCTGGCCACCCCAGTCCCCCTCTCCAACGCCCCCCGCCTCCCACTCCACCTCCTCTCCCACGCGCTCCCACAAATGCACTAAGGAGAATGCGGCGACAAGTCCGTGCAGTGATCGAGCCCCGCCACCAGCGGGGCTCTTTTATTCGGTTGTGTAATTGATTTCCATCCGCCGAACTTGCAGGCTGGAAATGTACAAGACGAACAGCGACATGATCACGATTCCCATGATCGCGACCGGAGTCGAAACAGGATCGGGATTCGAGACCAGCAGCGACAACAGCGCCGGCGTTCCCGGCGGCGTTGGGATCTCCACCGGGCACAGAGATTTTAAGTAGTAGATGACGCTCACTTTCTGAAGCAAGGCCGGCAGGAACGGATTCGCGGCCTCCCACCCCAGGATCACTGCCGCGGGCAGAATTGGATTCCGGAACAGCATTCCCGCCGCCAGAAAGAAAGCTCCATACCCCAGGCAGGCCAGCGCCGTAATGCCAAGATACGCTGCCCCCTGCGCCAGGCCGTGATTGTGGTAGAGATAAAGCTCCCGCACATTCGGACTGAACTGCCCCGTGAATACGATGATCTGCAGCAGTTCGCTGGTTACGAAGATCGCGCAAGTGGCCAGCAATCCCGCCAGAAACTTTCCTACCATCAGCACGTCGCGGCGAATCGGCGCCAGAAAATAAAAATGCAGGCTCTTGTCCAGAATCTCGCCTCGGAACAAATTCATGAAGATTCCCAGGCAGCCGAAGAAGATCGCCAGGCGCAGATAGAAAAACTGGAAGACCCCAGCGAATACAACGGAATCCCCGGTCAACGTGAACCCCTGGACATTGATGCTCACGACTTTCCCATCTTCAAGACTGAGAAACAGACTGTTCAACCCGTCGGAGTACTTATAGGTTTCGCGAGGAATAACTACGAAGGTTCCGTTATCCAGCCGCCGCCGCTGGTTCCAACGATAACGCACCGGCGGCTTTCCCAACAGCGCGATTACTTCTTCGCTTGTCATGTCCGGCTGGATCGCGTGCAGATCCTGTTCGGTCAACTTTTTCTCGCTCCGAGCTGCAATTTCGCTGTTTCGCGCTCGCAACCGCGAGGCGATGAAGAATTGAGAGAGAAAAAGCAGAAACGGCAACAGCGCGAGAATGTAGATCCACAGGCCACGCCGCGCAAAGAATGTCTTCTTCATCTCCAGGCGGATGACGGACCTGATCTGGGCCCACCAGAGCTTGGTCATCGCGTCACCTCGTCATTGCCGATCAGATATTCATAGACCGAATTCACGTCGTCGTCGGCAGGCGCGACGGACTCGATTTCAATTCCGTTCACCGCAATGTGATTCAACGCAAGATAAAATCGGTCCGCGTCTTTCGTCTTGATCAGCAGTCCATGGTCGTCGTTGTGAATGCGAACTTCTATGGTCTGCGGCAACTCCATCATCTTCATGGCAAGGTCGCGCGGCCGGTCGCAGCGAATCAGAATCTGCGCCGGATGCTCGCGGATCTCGTTGCGCACACTATGAATTTGGCCCTCGGCCACCACATACCCATTGCTCAGCAGGATCACCTGATCCGAAAGCGCATCGACCTCATGAAGAATGTGGCTGGAAATAATCACGTAACAACCCTCAGCCGCCGCCGCGCGAAACAGAGCAATCATCTCGGCACGAGCCAACGGATCGAGCCCGTTCATGGGCTCGTCCAGCACCAACACCCGCGGGTTATGGCACAAAGCCTGCGCCAGGCGAATGCGCTGCCGCATTCCTTTGCTGTAGCTTCCCACGCTGCGCCCCGCCGCCTCGGTGAGATTCACGTGCTCAATAGCCCGCCAGGCCAACTGTTCCACGGTTTGCGGGTCGCTGCCCGCAAGCCGAAGATAAGACGCCACAAACTGAAATCCCGTCAGGTTCTTGGGAAAAGAATCGAACTGCGTGCTGTAACCGAGAATCTTGAAAAGCTTCTCCGGTTCGCGCGGATCGAGGCCAAGCACGCTGATTCGCCCACGCGTAGGCCGCACCAACCCGGTCATCAGATTCATCAGGGTAGTCTTGCCAGAACCGTTGGGACCGACCAGGCTAGTCACGCCAGGAGGAATCGAGAGGTTGACACGGTTCACCCCCAGAATCTCGCCGTAGAATTTCGAGACGTCCTCGAACACGATGCGGTCATTCTTCGTCAAACCCGAGGTCACGCCGGTCGCCGCGCTCACTTGACCACCTCGTAGGCTTTCACTTTTCGCACCAGCAGCGCCAGGCAGATCGCGCAATACATGAGCAGCGCAATCCACGCTTCGGCGGACGAAATCGCAGCCTCGTTCTCCACGCGAAACAGCGAAGTCCACACCACTCCCATCAAATAGACGATGTTGATATAGTCTCCCGACTGCGTACGCAGCACCGCGTTAATGGCCTGCGCAAAACCGGCCCCGAAGAACAGTACGGCCAGCAGGAGCGCTCCGGCAACGATTCTCCACTTCACCCACGCCGAGAGCGCCATCGCAAGTAAGGATAGAACTGCAATCCAGATCAAAGATGAAAGCACGATGCTCCCCACGATCCAAAGATGATTCCACGCCCAACCCGGACCCTCCAGGCTGGCCTGCACTACGAACAAAACCAGGCCGGGAATCCAGGTGATCTGCGAGAGCACAATGGCCAGAACGGAGGCTTTACCGATCAGATACTCAGCCCGCGAGAACGGGCGACAAAGGTACAAGGGAAGCGCACCATTGGCAAGGTCGGGAGAAATCAGCCCCGGCCCAGTAAACGCGGTCAGGACAAACGCCAGCGTGCCCTGCACCGTGACGAACGTGAGAAAAAACTTGCTGTCAATCTTGATGAGCGAACCGGCTCCGCCCAGTCTCTCCAGAAAAGCCAGGTTGTGAGTTGCATAAATGATCAGCAGGCACGCCAGCGGATAGAAAAAACACAACACAAAGAGTCCGGTCTGCAGCTTCGATCGAAACAATTTTCGCCGGGAATACCGAAACAAAACCAGGCTGCGCGACCACGCCGGAGTGAGTGGACCCACGTACGACGTGTAAACCCGCCGGTAGACAGCCATCTCAGTTCCCCATCGCTTTCAGGAAAATGTCTTCCAGAGTATCCCGGCGGAAATTGAGCCGGCGAATCCGTACTTCACGCTCGGCGGCAATCTTGTAAATGTCGCGAATTTCAACTCCTGCCGCGAGAATCATTTTCAGCCGGTTCGCCGTCACCGCGCATTCGCACCCCAGCTTCTCGATCGCTTCTGTGAAGTCGCCGTTGGCGCCGTAGGTCTCGAGTTCCAGAAATCTCTTGTTGGCCTTGCGCTCTTCTTGCAGATTCGAATAATGCGCCACCCGCCCCTGGTTCAGGATCAGCACTTCTTCGCAGGTGTCTTCCACGTCGCGCAGCAGGTGGGAGCACAACACGATTTGCAACTGCTTGCTGTCGCGAATGTCGCGGATCATGCGGATCATGCGCTGTCGTGCCGAAGGATCGAGCCCGTTCGTCGGTTCGTCGAGAATCAACAGCCTGGGCCCGTGCGCGATCGCCTGCGCCAGCTTCGCCAATTGCTTCATGCCCAGCGAATACGTCCCCAGTTCGCGGTACCGCGCCTCCGCCAATCCCACCTGAAACAGCGCTTCATGCGCCCGTTCCAGCGCCGCCGACGCCGGCACTCCGCAAAGTTCCGCCATCATTTGCACGAACGAGACGGCGCTCATCTTCGAAATGAACGCGTCGTTCTCGGGCATGTAGCCAACCAGACTGCGGATTCGCCGCGTCTCCGTTCGAATGTCAGATCCCAGCACGCGCGCCGACCCGGAGGATGGCTTGTAAAACCCGAGAAGCGTATTGATCAAGGTAGATTTGCCGGCGCCGTTCGGACCAAGCAGTCCAATCGCGCGCCCGCGCAGCGAACAGGTCAGCTCTTTCAGAATTTCGCGGCGGCCGAAGCGCACGGAGAGTCCCTGCAGTTCAATGACAGGCGTCGGCGGAGCAGCAGGTAGCGGACTTGTGCCGTCTGCTGCTCCGGGTTGGATGGCGGTGCTCATGCATTACTAAATCTGGACTTACTGCGTCGAGCCCTGACTCGCACCGGAATGCTTCATAACTGTAACCGGCGACAGAAACATCTGCAGCGGGCCGGGGCCGCCCTGTCCCATCGTCAATAAAGTACCGAGGTCGAAGCCCATGAAGCCAGTGTTACTCGCCACCACGATCCGCTCCGGCTCGCCATACACATAGATCAAACCGGGCGCGGTGTTTGCCTGCAGCGTCGCAATGGACTGTTGCTGCTGCGGCGTGAGCGATCCGACCGTCTTGATCTGGTCCACCAGCGGACCGATCACCGGACCGATGTTGTGGTAGAAGATCGCCGAGAAATTCGTATACCCGTCCGTCGGCAACAGGGCCTGAAAGGTTTGCGAATGGGCCAGGGTATTTCCCGACTGGCGGTCGCGAATGGCGAGCGACACAGTGCTGATGTCCGGCCCCGCAATCAGGTAACTGTCGACGTAGGTGTAGTCGATTTCATAGCCCGGCTGCTGGGAGTTGCGCAGAGTGTAGTAGGTTTGCGAGCCAACCTGTTGTTGCGAGAGCTGAACCGAGCCCTCGGCCGGCGTCGCCTCCCGATTGAAACTCTCAACCAGTTTACCGATGGTCGCCTGCAAGGTCGTCGGATCATACACTTCAACAACCACCTTCCACCGCGGCGTCGGCAGGACCGGTCCATCGAACGCCATCGTCACTTCGCCGCCAAGGGGCGCGGTAATGTCATCGAGCACTTTCACGCCGGTCTTGGCTTCGAACTCCGACAACTCCTGCGGAAAGTTCGCATCGCTGCTGCCGATGATCTGGAACATCTCTTCCACGATCGTCTTCGGGTTCTTGATCACCACCGAATTCACCATGCTCGCGGTCGGCGAAATGAACTCCAGCCCACCCATGGGAGCCGGTGCGGCCAGCCACGATGCCACGCCTCGCCGCTCCGAGGCAAACGTCAGCGCCGCCCGATTTTCCGTCTTCCCCGCGACTTCCCGGCGCTCCATCATCAGGTATCGAACGTCCCCTATTCCCATCGGCAGTTGGCTATTGCTTCCTTCATGTACGCTCTGCGCGACAATTTGTTCCATGTCCGCGCAGAAAAGCCAGCCCGCCCCCTGTTGGTAAGACCGCAACACCTGCTGGTAAAGCGGCGTTTCGGTGAAATGGCTGGTGCCGGACTGCTGCACCCGCGCCACAGTGCGCTGCAATTCGGCGGCATCCGGACTCGCCACCAGCATATCCGTACCGATGTAAACCAAAAACGCCCGGTTCGGCGACGGCGATATTGCCGACAGATCATGCACAATCTGCATTGCCGCCTGATTACCGTTCGGATGGAACCGCTTCATCTCCCCTTGCAGAAACGTCTCCAGTCCCGGCTGGCGAATCTTGGCCAGCACAACCGGCGAACTGTAAGTCGACCCGTTCTTCGCGACCGCGAATACGATTTCCTCTCCCAGATAGCTGCTGAAAGTTTTCAGCTGGTCCATCACATCGGCGAGCTTCGGTCCCTTCCCGTGCTGCTGCTCGTTCCACCAGCTGCGCAGCGCCGGGCTCTGCTGTAACCGGTCCTGGAAGATCTGGCTGGCCTCATTCAAGGTTGGCGCCAGGTTGGGAATCGCCGCATAAACGGCCGTATTGTCGGGGACGTAGGGCAAAAGTTCCGAACTGTAGCGCAACCCCGGCCCCGGAATCGCCTCAATCTGCTTTTGCAGAATGGCAAAGTCTCCCAGCAGCGCCAGATACCGCGCGGAATTCTTGCTCCACGCAATCTCGTTTTGAATGGGAACCTTGGCCACGCTCGCGTTGGAAGTCTCTTCCTGACCTGCGCTCAAATCGGTGGTCTGATCGCCCGCCGCCACTCGCACTACGCCTTCAATCACCGCAACGCGCGATCCCTTCGTCCCATGATTGACCGAGAAGATCGTCCCCTTTACCGACACCAGGCAATCGTCGGTCGCGACATAAAGCCGCCCTGTACGCTGCTTCGCCGCCTGCACAATAATGTGCCCGCCATCCAGATGGATCGTCGTTCCCTTCCACTCGCGAGACACGGAAAGGTCGGAGCGTTCAGCCATCTCAACCAGCGATCCATCCAGCAGGCGCACCACCGCGTGCGATCCCTTGGATGTACGAATCACATCGCCATTTCTGATCTGGTAGCCCGCCGGAATCACGCGTACCTGATCGTCGACCACCGCATACAGCGAGCCATCCACATTCTGAACGTCGCCGCGCACGGCGTGCTGGCCCGGAAACATGCCATTGAGCACTCCGAATGTCGCCGCTGCCACAACCACGACCGCCGCCGCGCCCATCGCCCATCGCCACACCGGGAAACTACGAGATGAAAATCTCGGCTGCCATACCGGCTGCATTTCGCCGTGACGGGCCTGCTCGATAGCGTGCCGGCACGCGACGCACTGGTGCGTATGATCTTCAAACAGCAACCTCCGCGCCTCCGGCAGAGTCTTCTCCAGATAGGCCGGAATGAGCGTCTGAAAATCCTCGCAACTCCGCAGCTTCATGCTGAGTTCCGCCGCCGGCGTCGCCCTGATCGAACTCCACACGCGATCACTGGCCTGGTCAACCACGCGGTCGTCCACCTTTTCATTTCGAATCTCAGAGAGTAGCTGTTCAAATTTCTTGTCGCTCATAGCGGTTCTCCTGTGTTACGGCTCACCTACCGAAGTTACACGCCAAGATAGGGACGTAGTTCCTTACGAAGCTGCTGCCGCGTGCGATGCACAATCACCGCCACCAGCACCTGCGAAATGCCGAGCGTTTCTGCAATCTGCCGGTTGGTCAGTCCTTCGATAAACCGCAGCGCGAAAACCTCCGCCGGCCGCGGCTTTAACTTGGCCATCGCGCGGCTCAAGGCCTGCCTTAGACCGGATACATCCGCCTGCCCCGGCGCCGCTGGCATCAGCCCCGAAGACTCTTCCGGCAACGGAACACTCTGCTCGCCCTGTCGCGCTCGGATCACATCCAGCGCGGCATTGATCGCAGCCCGCCGCAGATAGCTTTCCGCGTTTCCGAGCGGATCGGCGTTCCGCCGCCGCAGCATCCGCAGAAAAACGGTCTGCAGCACGTCCTCCGCGTCCCCGGCATTCCCGGTAATGCGGTAAGCCGTGCGGAACACCAGACGATGGTGCACCCGAAACGCCTGATCGAGTTCGTCCGGAATCGCGATTGCCGGTTCCTCTAGTACGCTCAGCAGGTTACGCCTCCTGTATTGCGCTTTCATAGGGTAAGACGCAAGCCAGAGCGGATTATTACAGCCAGGAGGGAAAAATTCCGGGAACCCTGGGTTTCGGAGGCCAAGTGTCTGGAGGCCAAATGGTTGGAGCGGAGACAATTCCGCCGTGGCAGGATCACTGCGATTTTCTTAGCGTCCTTCGCGGCACTTCCTTCGCGTACTTCGCGGTGAAAGTCTTTCGATGATACCCGTCAGCTCTTTTTCACCGCAACGCACTTTGGCTCACGCATGAACTGGTGCATCCCCTCGATCCGGTTCGGGCAATCACTCCGGTTCATGCATAGCCGGCAGGTGGGCCTGCGCGCCATCCGGAAACAAACAACTCCCAATACACCGTAGAAGGCTGCGAAGGCGTAAATCCAGTTGTGAAGTGAGAACATGGCGACCTCCTCTTGGACCGCAAGTGTCCCACTCCACGGCCGAGAAGCGCGTGCCCTGCGTCACGCCGGAATGTGATTGCAATCACGTCCAGGTCGCCGCCCCGCAAAATTACCGCTGGTAGATCTCGATCGGCAAATCGTCCGGATCGCAGAAAAACGTGAACCGCCTATCTGTGAATTCGTCCACGCGGATGGGTTCGACCTCAACCCCGCGCGCCATGAGTTCCCGCGCGGCGCGTTCCACATCGTCGACTTCGAACGCCAGATGCCGCAACCCGCAAGCCTCCGGAGCCGAAACCCGCGCCGGCGGATGGGGAAAGGAAAACAATTCGATCTGATATTGATCGCTAACCTGCAAATCCAGCTTGAACGACTTCCTCTCCTCGCGATACACTTCTCGCACAATCTTCAGACCAAGAGTCTCGACATAGAACCGCCTCGACCGCTCATAGTCCGAATAGATGATGGCGACGTGATGAAGACGATTGAAAATGCTCCCTCCATCTCGAGTCGTCACTTTGCCGGCGCAGCCGCGTAGCCAAAAACCGCCTTCAGTTCCAGAAACTCCTCTAGCCCAGCCTCGCCCCACTCGCGCCCGTTGCCCGACTGCTTGTAGCCGCCAAACGATCCCCCAAAATCGACCCTCGCCCCGTTGATGTGCACGTTTCCCGCGCGAATTCGTTTCGCCACCCGCCGCGCCCGTTCCACGTCGCCCGAAGTCACAAACCCTGCCAGCCCATACGGACTATCGTTCGCAATCCGCACCGCTTCATCCTCATCCTCATACGGCAGGATGCAAAGCACGGGGCCAAAGATCTCCTCGCGCGCAATCGTCATGTCATTCCGTACATCGGAGAATATCGTCGGCCGCACAAAGTAGCCCTTGCTCATCCCCTCCGGCCGCCCACTTCCGCCGGTTACCAGAGTCGCTCCCTCCTTGATGCCCTCCTGGATGAGCCGCTGCACTTTTTCGAATTGCGCCTTTCCCACCAGCGGACCAATAACCGTATCTTCCGTCAACGGATCGCCCACCTTGGTCGCCTCCGCCGCCTGCTTCGCCGCCGCGGCCGCCTCCACCATCTTCGCCCGCGGAACCAGCATGCGCGTCGGCGCGTTGCACGACTGCCCGGTATTGCGAAAACAAGTCTGCACTCCTTCTTTCACGGCCTTTCCCAGATCCGCATCGTCCAGAATAATATTTGCCGATTTCCCGCCTAGTTCCTGCGTAACCCGCTTCACCGTCGGCGCAGCTGCGGTCGCGACCGCTACACCGCCACGCGTCGATCCCGTGAACGAAACCATATCCACCCCCGGATGCGAAGCGATCGCCGCGCCCACCGTCGGCCCGTCCCCATTCACCAGATTGAACACCCCCGCCGGAACGCCCGCCTCATCGAGAATCTGCGCAAACAGATACCCCGATAGAGGCGCCAGCTCGCTCGGCTTCAGCACCATCGTGCACCCTGCCGCCAGAGCCGGCGCGACTTTGCACGCAATCTGGTTCATCGGCCAATTCCATGGAGTAATCAGCCCGCACACTCCAATCGCCTCCTTGCGCATCAGCGTGGTGCCTTTGACGTCTTCGAACTGAAAGTGTTCGAGCACCTTCACCGCTTCCAGAAAATGTCCCAACCCCGCCGGAGCCTGCGCCTTTCGCGCCAGCGAAATCGGCGCTCCCATCTCCCTCGAAATAGCCTGCGCCATCTCTTCCGACTTAGCTTTATAGACCTCGATAATCCGCCGCAACAACGCCACCCGCGCTTCCACCGTGGTTTCGGAATACGAGTCCGAGTGCGAGTCCGAGTGCGAGTCAAAAGCCTTCCTCGCAGCGCTCACGGCTTTATCCACATCGGCCCCACTGCCCAGCGAAATCGTGGCAACGACCTCCTCCGTCGCCGGATTGACCACAGAATAATCACGCCCCTGCGCCGGACTAACCCACTTCCCGTCGATATAAAACTTCCGATAATCGTTCATACGCACTCCTGACTTCTATGATAACGGTTGGGTTGGAGAGTCGCCTGGGAGGGGCACGGCTCAAGCCGTGCCGCACGGCCCAGGTCTGGACCTGGGCTTTAGCCCCTGAGGGCTTGTTTGGCCGGTTGGATTGTCTTGCTACGGGGCTTCCCAGTCCACCGAATAAACATCCTGGCTGCCCGTGTCTCGCAGCAGCAGCGGCGAATCATCTGGAGTCAGAGCCAGGGAGCCGCCGTAGCGACCCGCAGTCACCAGATTCTTCAAGTCGGCCACTTGTTCCGCCTTGTGATCGCTGACCCGAATCCTCACCACCGCATTCTTCCCCCGGA
>Ga0070733_10003915_pt1 | contig 10061 bp, 9 predicted proteins | sample Coa_R1_9_FD_66450 | JGI IMG/M metagenome (GOLD analysis project Ga0070733, IMG submission 66450) | Surface soil microbial communities from Centralia Pennsylvania, which are recovering from an underground coalmine fire - Coalmine... | ecosystem: Environmental > Terrestrial > Soil > Unclassified ... | reverse complement strand
CGGTTGCGCCTCGCGGGCTATCCAAACATCACGGCCGCCCTGCGCCGCTGGGCGGCTGATCGGCGGCTCGCTTTTCCCTTGATCGGCTTGCGCTGCTGAATCCCATCTCTCCCATGGCCCATCCCCTCTTAAGCCCCAGTCCCCAGAGCGACGCACCCCTCCGCCCAAAACCGCCCTTTCCGTATCTCACGATAGACGCATCCTTCCCCCGACACCCCTTCCATCCCACCGCAAGCCTCCCGAACCCCGCTCAATTATCGCTCAAACCTGACTTTGACGGGGTCCTGGGATCCCCTTGACATCGGTTTTTTTAGTGATTATAGTTTAAATCTTATAAATTACCTGCAGGATCAAGGGTCTTTTATGATCGATGTTCAGCATCTCACGAAACGCTATGGCGAGATTAGCGCCATAGAAGACGTCACGTTCAGCGTGGCTAAGGGAGAGGTTCTGGGTTTTCTCGGGCCCAATGGCGCGGGAAAAACGACGACCATGAGAATTCTCACCGGTTTCATGCCCGCGACCTCCGGCAGGGCGACCGTTGCAGGGTACGACGTTTTCGAGAATCCGATGGAGGTGAAGCGCCGAATCGGTTACCTCCCGGAGACGCCTCCCGTCTACTCGGAAATGACCATAAACGAGTATCTCCTCTTCGTGGCGAAACTCAAAGGCCTCCGGGGAAAATCGATCCGGCCCTGCCTTGAGATGGCCCTCCAGAAATGCTCACTGGGGGATGTGGCGGGCCGTCTCATTGCAAATTTGTCACGGGGATACCGGCAGCGGGTGGGACTGGCACAGGCGATCATACATAATCCTGACGTCTTGATCCTCGATGAGCCGACAGTCGGGCTTGACCCGAAACAAATTATCGAAATTCGCCAGTTGATTCGTTCTCTGTCCGGGGAACACACGATTATCCTTTCAACCCATATCCTTCCCGAGGCGACGGCGATCTGTCAAAAAGTCGTGATCATCAACCGAGGGAGGATTGTCGCCGTCGATTCCCAGGAGCGCCTGTCGGCCCAGTTGCGCCGCTCAGAAAAGATCACGCTACGGGTCGCACGCTCCTCCGCCGAATTGGCGGGAAGGCTCGCCGCCGTCAAGGGGGTCCAACAGGTGACCCTCGAGGAGGGTATACCGGGAGGATTCGTCGTGGAGAGCGAGCTGGGGAAAGATGTCCGGGAGGACTTGGCCCGTGCGGTTGTGGAGGGCGGTTTCGGTCTACTCGAAATTCGGCCGATCTCGATGAGTCTCGAGGATGTTTTCCTGCGCCTCACCACGGAGGAAAACCTGGAGGGAAGGGGCCGCTCATGAAGAACCTGATGACCATTGTATCGAAGGAGTTGAAGGTATATTTTATTTCCCCGATTGCATATGTCGTCACGGCCGTGTTTTTGATCATCACGGATTTCCTTTTTTATCTGATCGCCGTCAATTTCACCCGCATCAGCGCTCAAGTCTTGCGCTCACAAGGGTTTATGCCACAATTCAACCTCCAGCAGATGGTCTTTCGCCCCACCTACATTAACATGAGCGTCATCATGCTTTTTATCATGCCGATGCTGACGATGCGATTGTTTGCGGAGGAGAAAAAATCGAAGACGGCCGAGCTTTTAATGACCTCCCCGGTGACCCTCACCGAGATCGTTCTCGGCAAGTTCCTGGCCGCCCTCGCCGTTTTCTCTATCATGCTGCTGATGACCTTTCACATGCCGCTGATCCTGACGGCGCTGACGAAAGTCGACTGGCGTCCGGTTCTGGCGAGCTATGTGGGACTTCTGTTGCTGGGTGGCGTTTTTCTTTCTCTGGGGCTCTTTGCCTCTTCGATTACCGAAAACCAGATCGTTGCGGCGGTGATCAGCCTGGGACTCTTTCTCGGCCTGTGGCTCATCGGTGTGGCTTCCCAGGGCGATGTCTCGACGAATTCTCAGGCGATCGTCAGCTATCTATCGATTACCGAGCACCTGGAAAATTTTACCAAAGGCCTTCTTGATACCCGAGACGTGGTCTATTTTGGGTCGCTGATCATCTTGGGGCTTTTTTTGACTCACCGGGTGGTGGAGTCGCAACGCTGGAAATAGAAAGGATCATTAGGTAGGATCGATGCGGGGAAAAGGGATCGCTCATCTTTCGGGAACCCTCGGTCTTTTGACTGCGGTGGCCGGGATCTTCTTTTATCTCATCGCCCCCGATTGGCGTTTGACCATTCTGGCCTTAGAGACCGCGGCCGTTGCTCTGCTGGTATTTTTCTTCATCGTCCATTTTGAAACGATAAGGACATTTTCCTCCCGCCGGTCGACCAAATTTGGAGCCAACAGCTTTCTCATGGTTGTCATTTTTCTGGCCGTTCTGGGCATCTCCAACTTTATCCTCAGCCAGCACTATGCCCGAGTCGACCTGTCGGAAGGTGGAACCTATTCTCTTTCCCCCCAGACGGTGTCAGTCCTCAAGGGCCTCAAAGATGAGGTCAAGATCAGTGGGTTCTATAAAAATCGAAGCAATACTGAGACCCAGGCGAGAGACCTTTTGGAAAGTTACCGGTACTATTCCCCGAAGTTCGTTTTCGAGTTCATCGATCCGGACCAGAACCCGGCCGTTGCGAGGCGCTACGGGATTAGCGAGTACGATACGCTCGTCGTGGAAACCGTTCGAAGAGGGGAGAAACCTGCAGCGAGCGCAACCCTGGGATCGGCGGATTTGAAGAGAGAGGAGACCCCCTCGGTCACCCTCAAGACGCTAAACGAGCAGGAATTGACCGGGGCCATCGTTCGGGTCACCCGTGGAACGAAGAAGGTCATCTATTTTTCGGAAGGCCACGAGGAGCATTCGCTCGATGATCCCGGCCGGACGGGCTATGCTGAGACGAAGGAGGCTCTCCAAAGGCAGGGATTCGACGTGAAAAAGCTACTGATCCTTTCGGAGGGGAAGATTCCCGATGATGCCGCGGTGTTGGTGATCGCCGGACCTCAAAAACCGTTTCTGGATCAAGAGGTCAAGGTGGTCGAAGACTATTTGAAACGGGGCGGTCAGCTCTTCGCCCTTGTCGATCCCGCAACACAGACCGGGTTGGACGATCTGCTCGCCCGCTTCGGCATCGAACTGAAGAAGGATATCATCTATGACCCGATCTCCCGTCTGTTCGGGGGAGCCCTCAACATCCCCGTCGCCGGTCCGGAATTATACGGCCGCCACCCGATTACGAAAGATTTCAAGCTGCCCACTTTTTATCCTTTGGCGAGATCCGTTGCGTTCAACAAGGAAAAAGAGTCGACGCTGAAGTTCGAGGCGCTTGTGGAGACCAGCCCGAAGAGTTGGGCGACGACAAACGTCCAAGGGACTCCGGAAAACTTTGACCCGAAACGGGACAGCAGGGGTCCGGTGACGGTCGGGGCAGTAATCACCGTGAAGAAGGAGGCGAGCGGATATTCCGATGCCCAGAAGAAGGCGAAGCTGGTCGTTTTCGGCGATTCCGATTTTGCCACGAACAATTATTTTCAGGCGGCGGGTAATGGAGATCTTTTTCAGAACGTCGTGAGCTGGTTGGCGCAGGAGGAGGATCTGATCTCCATCCGTCCCAAAGAGGCCAAGACCTCGACCCTCATGCTCACGGCCTCTGAGGGAAATTTCCTTTTCTATTTTCCAGTGATGATTCTTCCTGGCACGGTCCTGATCATCGGCATCTCTCGCTGGCGCAGGAGGCGTCGATTGTGAGGTTCAAGGGGACTATTTTTTTAACGATCGTCTTGGTTCTTTTGGGTGCCTACCTTCTCTGGTTCGAAGTTCCGCTGCAACGAGTCCGCTCGGAAGCCGAGGTCCGCTCGAAACGGGTATTGGATATTCCCGATGACAAGGTTACCGGTCTGGTCATCCAAATCGGGAACGATGAAATCGAACTCGAGCGTCACCCGGATGCACCTGATCAGAAATGGGAAGTGGTTCGGCCGATTGCCGGACCCGCCAATGATGCCGCCGCATCCTTTGCGGTCTCCTCAATCGAGCGCCTGCAATTCTCCCGCGTGGTTCAGGAGGATGCCACGGACCTGAAGCCCTTCGGACTAGACCCGCCGGATTTTTCCGCGACGGTCGTCCTGAATCGCCGTGAGGTGGAGCGACTCGATTTTGGGGCGAACGGTCCGATCGGGCAGGAACTCTATCTCAAACGCTTAGGTGACAAACGTATCCTGCTGGTCGACGGAACGATCAAGTCCGAGCTCAAGAAGGGATTGAAGGAGTGGCGCCGCCGCCAGATCTTTCCCGAATATGCCCGAAATGTCAAGGAAGTGACGCTGAGCTATCCTGATCGCACCCTTTTGCTGGTTCTCGACGGCGATCGCTGGAAGATCGAGAAGCCGACCGAGCTTCCCGGCGACACCGCGGCGGTGAATGGCTTCCTCAATACCCTTTTTAATCTCCAGGCCGAGGACTTCATCGATACGAAAAAGGAGGAGACCCTCGCCTCATTCGGTAAACCCTACCTGAAACTCGGCCTCAAGGTCCTGGAAACCCATCGCGAGATTTCGTTCTATAAGCCCTCCAACGAGCCCGGCGCCGCCTACGCCGTAACGACTCGGGAAGAACCGATCTATAAGATCCGTCCTACGGAGGCCGGCTTCCTGGAAAAAGACGTGTTGGCGTTTCGAGACAGATCTCTGATTCACCTTGCCAATTTATCGGATGTAAACGAGATTGAAGTGACCCGAGATCACCAGACTTTTACACTCTCACGCAAAGAGGGGGCTTGGATCCTTGCCGACGGATCGAAGGTCGATGATTCCAAGGTTTCTCACCTCTTGGCGGAATTGCAGAGCACCCAGGTCGACCAGTTCCTCGAATCGGTCCAGGCCCAGAAGGTTGGCCTGGAGACCCCCGACACCCGGGTGATCCTGAAAAATAAGGAGAAGAGATCTTTGGGCGAGGTCTTTATCGGAAAGGAAGAAAAGGGAATGGTCTATGTGAAAAGCAGTGCCCAGCCGATCCCCTTCCTCGTTCGAAGAGAGTTTCTGGCCGCTATCCCTTCTCGGGATGGACTGGCCGTGAAGACTCCTTCCGCCGCCGAGAAATCGGTGGCCCCGAAATCTTGATCGCCGTTTTGATCCTGGAAACGGCCCCAGCCGACCCCTAGGACCGAGTGCGAAGAGTGCCATAGGCTGAGCCGAATGCAATCTCCAGCGCTATGGCGAGGGGACCTCGGTTCTTGCTTCCTTCAGCATTCCCATCACACTCGAAGGTCCGAGTTTAGCGGAATACTTACGCCAATCGCCCTAGATTTTTAAAGAACTTGCTTTTTTTTAAGTTCACGTGGTAAATAAAGAGATCGAGTCCGTCTCGTATTGCAAAGTGGGGCGGGGGGCCTCTAACGAGGTTGACGTCTTTTTTCGCTTGAAAAATCCTGGTTGCCTCCTGATTCTGATTTTGAAAATGTTCTTCAGTGATGCGCTGCTCTGCCATGAGAGAGAAAGGGAGTCCTTATTCGCTGAAGACCGCGACGGGAGCAGTCCAATCGAACGATGCGCGAAACCGGTGTTTGACCCGTCGGTCCGAGGGGTGGCTCGATGGTCGGGTGCCAGAGGCCGGCTCTGGTGCCAGCCGCCAAAAAGAGGAACTGAGAAAGTCACACAAAACAACGGCCTACTCCAAATCGTCGTCATCGGGCTTGATGCGAAAGGATGAGTTCGGCCCTCTCGGTGATCCCTCCCCCATAGTGCATCAGAAAAGATACGGGCAGGTACCAGATCGGCCCTAGAGTTGTCAAAATTATTTACCGATGACTTGTAGAAGATATTGGGGTCCTGTTTCGGCATCGACCACGACCCGGAATCTGAAGTGTCTGGCGAGAAGGTGATTCGGAGTGATCAGGGTCGTGGGGCACCCAATGCGAGGTGTCCTTCCGGTCTAGCAGGTCGTGCTGCTTCGGAGCATTTCTATGATTAGGGATATCCGTATCGAGCCCATTGTCGACGAGGATCATTTCGCGCGGTATCCATCAGGTATCCTGGACCATGGCGGACCGGATCGTCTTAATTTGAGAATGTCTGATGAAGCGGACGAGGATCCAAAAAGGGCTGAAAGGTTTTACGTTAGAAATCTCCAGGGAAATCAATGATCTCATCGGGGCCGGGATCATTAAAAAAAGCGGGGGAAAAAGCGGAATGATCTGGAGCTAGGGTCCGGATAAAATCCTGCATGAAAAGGTAGAGACGTTTGTTCAGAGCTATGAAGGGTCTGACCTGAGACAATTGGATCGTAAACGAGGTGATTCGCAATTAGGATGAAAACGGTAGAAGGACGTCAGTCCCGATTGATCGCTTCAATACAAGGATGCCCTCTTCGCCCTAGTCTCGTTTCTCAAGGGCTCTCAGATCTCCGCTGTTTTTACCAGTGAGATGAGCGAGTTACAAAGGGCCTCTGAGGTGACCCGACAGCTGACCTCGATAGGGTCGATACGATCATTCTCTTGCGATGCGTCCAGGTCAGTCATCAGATCGGAAAGATACTCTTGGTGCTCAAGTCTCGGGGGAGCAATCATTCCAAGGAAATTCCTTCCTACTCCATTGAAAAGGGGGAAGTTCGAATCTCTCCTCTCGATCTGGAGAAGGCCGCGCTACCGTTCGAATTCACATAGGACCGTTGTTTTGAGCCCACATATTTCAAAAAGCCAAAAGCCCTCTTACGCCCAGAGAAGGACCGATCACCAAAGCGCGCAACTCTCGGCGTTGAAGAAACTCTATGGGGAGCTCACCGCCGGAATTTCGATCTCAGCCGCGATCGAGACTCTTTTGGAAAATGTCCTGCAGATATTTGAGTCTGATGGCGCCTATCTGGAACTGGAGTGTCCCGCCTTTTCGAAGAAGGTCCACCTTTGCATCGGTTCTTGCAAAGGTGACGGAAAAATTCCGTTGCTGTTCCAGCCCAATCGGTCCTGCCTGGTGCGCAAGGCTGTGCAGCGCCTGGGGGAAGAAACCATCGGGAGAAGAGGATGGGATCCAAAGACCGATTGTTTTCTTTCCGTTCCAATTTCTCACGCGGGTACCGTTGGGTTCGTCGTCCTGGGAAAAAGCAACACTCCATTGTTTTATAATCAGCAAGACTTGGAGGAGCTCGAGCTTTTCGGCAATCTGCTGGGTTTGATTTCAAGTAGATGGTTCGCCGGAGAACCGCCGATGAAGGCGATTCAGCGCCTGCGTCTGCGTCATCTTCTAGAGCGTTTTGAGGATGGAGTCTATGTGATCGCTCCCCAGAGAACGATCGTCGCCGTCAGCCGGAGAGGCATGGACCTTCTCGGAATCACCAAGAAGGAGGAGGCGCTCGATGGGCTGTACAGCGATCCGTCGTATCTAAATGTCCGCTCCCTGGACGGGTTTCGGCTCTCTTCGGAGCAACTTCCCCTCAGGCTCATCCTCGAAGGAAAGACGCTTTCGAACGCCGAATTTATGTTCCAGCGTCGGGGATCTCCCGCCGATATCTATCTGAGCGTTTCTGGGGGGCCGATTCGAGGCAAGAAGGGAGAGGTCGCGGAAGGGATCCTGGTGGCCCGGGACATCACCCAATGCAAGATGCTGGAAAAAGAGCGTGCGAAGACCGTGTTCTTTACCTATGTCTCGCACGAATTGCGAACGCCGCTGAACGCCATCGTTGGATACACGAGCTTGCTCCTAAACGGTACGCTCGGGGAAGTTTCGAGTAAGGTCCGAGGAGCGATGTCCCGGACTCACGAGAACGCAAAGATCTTGGACCAACTCATCGGCGACTTGCTTCTGCTTTCAAAGTTGGAAACCGACAAGATGGATCTCTCGATCGAAGAGGTCGACCTGGGTGCGTTGGTGCGTAAAGTTATCGAGGATGCCAGGCCTCTTCTTGCGGAAAAACCCGTTGAAGTGGTGATGGAAACGGATGCAGTCGTGCCTTTGATCCGCAGCGACCCTCGAAAAATTAGAACGGTGGTGACCAACCTGTTTTCAAACGCCATAAAATATACTGAAAGAGGATCAATCCAAGCACGAATCAAGAATATTGCCAAGCAAAGGCGGATCCAGATCGAAATCGCAGATACGGGCATCGGCATCCGTAAGAACGATCTTTACGGACTTTTCAATGAATTCTATCGTATCTCCAATCCTTCCGTCCAAACCGTTCAGGGGTCCGGGCTCGGACTGGCGATCGTTAAAAAACTGCTGATTATTCTACAGGGGTCGATTCAAGTCGGTAGCACCTATCGCCAGGGATCGACCTTCACGATCTTCCTCCCGTATCGGTTAGGAGGCTACCGCCGATTTTTGTCAGCCAAGGGCAAAAACGTGATTCAAGGTCAACAGAGGCGGGGGATCAAAGAACCGGAATTGAACCTTCCAGGGTTGGCCACGAGGAGACGGGGAACGCTTTAAATAAAAGGCCAGGCGGGCGTTCCCTAATTCGCGCAAAAGATCCCCGCAGTCAGGTCCCCCGCCCGTCAGGTTCTATAAAAAGACTTTATCGAAAGAGAGGATTGGATTGCCGGCTCCAATGCCTGCCATCTTCTTTGGACACGGGAATCCGATGAACGCACTAGACGAGAATGTCTATACCCGTGCTTGGCGTTCCATCGGTGTGGAGATTCCGCGGCCCAGGGCGGTCCTCTCGATTTCCGCGCATTGGTATCTCCCTGGTACGGCTGTTACCGCCTCACCGGCACCCAGGACGATCCATGACTTCGGCGGCTTTCCGCAAGAGCTCTATGATGTGCTGTATCCCGCCGCCGGAGATCCCCAATTGGCGAAACAGATCCAGGGCCTCTTGGCGCCGATGACCGTCCATCTGAACGACCAGTGGGGCCTGGATCATGGAACTTGGTCGATCCTCTGCCATCTCTTTCCGGAAGCGGATGTTCCGGTGGTCCAGCTCAGTATCGACGAAACCAAACCGGCGGCCTTCCACTATCAGGTCGGCAAACAGCTCGCCCCACTCCGAGATGAAGGAATCCTCATCATTGGCAGCGGCAATCTTGTCCACAATCTCCACACCTATAGCTGGGGCCGCCACGCGCAGGAGCCTTATGACTGGGCCGTACGCTTTGAGCGGCGAGCCCGTGAACTGCTGCTCCTGGGGCAGGACGGTCCGCTGATCGATTATGAGTCGCTGGGCCGGGACGCACGACTCTCGATCCCCACGCCGGATCACTACCTTCCGCTCCTCTACGTGATCGCCCTACGGCGCCCAGCCGAGCCAATCCGATTTCCGGTGGAAGGGGTCGATGGAGGTTCAGTGTCGATGCTTGCTGTACAGATCGGGTGAGATGAAGATCCCTTCCTATGGATAAAGAATTCCCCGGTCGTTGGCACTGAAACAGGGGAGTGGCCTCTCCCTTTTCGATTTTCGGGGTAGCACTTCATTAATCTCACCCTCCCGGCCGCTGCTGTTGACCTCTCGGCGGCGGGAGCTCCAATCCGAACTGCATTTCATCGATCGCTCCCCGCTGTGAGGTGATCCTGCTGCTTATGACCTCTCTTTGCGGCGCAACGTCTGTGCGGTTTCGGCAGGAAGTGCCTCCACCGTGAAGTTCAGTCGGGATTAATGGAGTCTGGCCAAGATCGCTTCCCACAGGTCTTCGGAAAAACCATAGACGAGACTTCCGAGGTGGACGATAGGAGGCATGAAAAATGCGATGAGGGTCGTCAGGATGACCACGATGACCAGCGTCTTTAGGGAGGCTTTAAGAAGAACGAACAGGTCGTCCATTTCTCATCCAGTGGTTCATCGGTTCAAAAGAATTGACGTCGGGATGGGTCGGAGTTCCAACACCGTGCGCTGGATATCGCAGATTGGCTGTGTCCGGACCACCTGCTTCTCCGGTCGCACCCGCGTCCGGAAAACGGGCCGTGGCGATAACGGTATTAAACCATTCCGCTTTTTGAAATGCAAGTCCAGCGTGAATCGGCCAGGACCCCGTCAAAGTCAGGTTTGAGCGTTAATTGAGCGGGGTTCGGGAGGCTTGCGGTCGGATGGAAGGGGTGTCGGGGGAAGGATGCGTCTGTCGTGAGATACGGAAAGGGCGGTTTTGGGCGGAGGGGTGCATCGCTCTGGGGGCT
>Ga0070733_10003914_pt1 | contig 10062 bp, 7 predicted proteins | sample Coa_R1_9_FD_66450 | JGI IMG/M metagenome (GOLD analysis project Ga0070733, IMG submission 66450) | Surface soil microbial communities from Centralia Pennsylvania, which are recovering from an underground coalmine fire - Coalmine... | ecosystem: Environmental > Terrestrial > Soil > Unclassified ... | reverse complement strand
CGCGGCGGGAAGTTCAACCGCATCAAGATGATCGGGACCTACGAGATCTCCGAGCCGCAACCGGGCAAGTCGCGGGTCGAATACACCTACGAGACCGACGCGCATGTCCTCTCCGATCTGATCGCCGAGAACTTCGGTGGACGGGCCTGGGCCAAGCGCAAGGCGAAGAAGTCGCTCAAGCGGCTGCGCGCGATCCTCGAGGAGAACCGCATGCGCGGTAAGCGCCCGTCTGTCGCCGCGGGCTGAGCGATCCGTCTATAGACTCAGGTCACGTGCCCGCCCTACTGAAAGAACGCCCGCTCCGTCTGCCGCTGCTGCTCGCGGTCGCGGTCCTGGCGATCGGGGTGAGCGGCTGTGGCGTGGACCATCGCCAGGCCACGCCGCACGATGTCACGGCGACCGAGCTGGCGGATGGCGCAGAGCCGTACTTCTGGACCGGTGGGGTGACCTATCAGGTCCAGGTCTCGCGGCAGCTCAACCCCTTCGACACGTATGACGTCCAGTACCTGGCGGGCGTCAAGGGTGCCCAGAACATCAAGCCGGACCAGCTCTGGTTCGGCGTCTTCCTGTGGGCGAAGAACCAATCGAATCACCCGGTCGTCACCGCCTACAGGTTCAAGATCCTCGACTCGGCCGGGAACGTCTACCACCCGACGCCGCTGAACACGAACTTGAACCCGTTCGCGTGGACGCCGCAGACGCTCAAGAAGAACCAGGTCTTCCCGACGGCCGACAGCATCATCGGATCCAGCTCTCCTGGTGGCGGGCTGATCCTGTTCAAGCTGAACCAGAGCGTCTACTCGAACCGTCCGCTGACGCTGGTGATCTACGCGCACGGCACGTCCAGGCCGTCGTTCGTGTCGCTGGACCTGTAGCCGCACACGATTCGGTCGGCTGCCCTCGCAGCCCTGTGAAAATGATGTGAACCGGCTGTGGAGGCACTCGTTTCCTGTGTATGTTGCTGCGACAGCATGAGGGCTCGAGTTATCTGCATTTCCACCTCGGACGGCTCGGGCGGCGAGGAAGTAGCGGTCGCGGTGGCGCGCGCGCTCCATTACCCGGTGATCAGCGAGGAAATCCTCGCGCGGGCCGCTGTCGAAGCGGGCGTGAGCCTGGAGACGGTTGCCGATGTGGAGCGCCGCAAGACCTTCATGTCGAAGCTCGTCGGACGCCTGGTGCCGCACAGTGCCGCCGCCTCGGATCCGGCCTTCAAGCATTCACTCGACGCGCAGGTCACGGCCAGCCTCGTCGGTGTCGCCCTACCGCTCGAGAGCGGTCCGAAGCTCAGCAGTGAGGAGCTGCGCGGCAAGATCCGGTCCGCCATCGACGAGTACCTGGCGTACGGCGACGTGGTGATCCTCGCGCATGCCGCGTCGCATTCGCTCGCCGGGCGTGAGGGCGTTCTGCGGGTGTTCGTCACCGGCTCGCGTGAGGTGCGCAGCGCGCGGCTGGCAGCGAGCCGACTGCTCAGCGCCAAGGACGCAGACTCGCTGGTCGCCACCGGGGACGCCAACCGGGCCGACTATCTCAAGCGGTTCTACGGGATCCAGGAAGAGCTGCCCTCGCACTACGACCTGGTCGTCGACACCGACGATCTCACGGTCGACGACGCCTCGCAGAGGATCGTGACCGCAGCGCAGGCCGATTAGCCGGCCACGCCCAGGGCGTCTGCGATCACCTGGCTGACGGCGGGCGCCGCGGTCGTGGCGCCGTAACCCTGGTTGGGGAACAGCGCGCAGACGACGATCTTCGGATCGCCGACCGGTGCGTATGCGACGAACCACGAGTCGGTGAACTTCGCCGCGTTGGTCTTCCCCGCCGTGTTGCGAAGCTCGGCCGTCCCGGTCTTGCCGGCCATCCTGATGCCGGGAATCTGAGCAGGGACGCCGGTTCCGTAGGCGACGACGGCCTCCATCATCCCCTGCACCTCGCCGGCGATCTTCGGCGTTGTAACACGGACGAAGCGCGGTCGCGCCCCGTACAGCAGGGTCGGTAGCGGCCGCCGCCCGCTGTCGGCGATCGTCGCGGCCACATCCGCCATCCCGAGTGTGCTGGCCTGTACGAGCCCCTGACCGATCGCCGAGGCGCCGACCGCCACCGGCCCGCCGATCGTGTCGGCCGAGGGGATCGTGCTCCTGACCGCGCCCGCGATCCCGGTCGTACGGTCGAACCCGAAGCGCTGTGCCGTCGCGACCAGCCGCGGCCCGCCGAGTAGCGCGCCGAGCGGTGCGAAGGTCGTGTCGCAGGAGTTCGCAAACGCCTGGGTCAGCGTGCCGCCGCAGACCTCACCGCCGGCGTTCTGCATCTTGAAGCCGTCGAGGTCGACGCTCGACTCGTAGGGATAGATGGTCGACGGCGTCGCTATCCGCGCCGCCAACGCCGCCGTTGCCGTCACGATCTTGAAGGTCGAGCCCGGGGGCTGGACATCCCCCCAGGCGATTCCGGCGGCGGCCTCGATCGCGCCGGTGCGCGGGTTCATGACCGTGATGCCGCCGTACCTGCCGGCGAGGGCGCTGACCGCGTCCTGCTCGAGGGCGGGGTCGATCGTCGTACGGACTGTCGCACCGCGACCTGGCGCGGCGCGTGCGAGCACATGCGTTCCGCCGAGCAGCTGGCCACCCAGCCTTCCTGCGAGCCGCCGCTGGAACACCTGCTCGAGCCCGTTGACGCCGACCCTCGCGGTTGGCGGGTAGCCCTCGTCGGCGTACATGGTCGCCTGGGCGACGGGGATCCGCGCGATCGTGCCGACCACCGGCTGTGCCACCTGGGGGATCGGTGTGGACAGTGAGTTGCCCTCGGCAAGTGGCTGCGAGTTGGAGGCCAGCAGCGTGCCGCGCGGCCCGATCTCCGTCCTCCGGGAGAGCAGCTGGCCGAGCTGCAGGCCCGGGAACAGGAGCGAGGTGTTGAACACGACCCGCGTTTCCCCGCCGCTCCCGCTGAGGGGCAACTCCAGGGTCTCGTGGAGCGTGCCGAACACGTGTGTGTGCACGGCGAAGCTCACGCGGGCGAGGTGCCCGCCGACGGACACCAGGCTGACCGGTTGCAGCGACCAGGCGGTCGCCGTCTGCGAGGCAGCGTCCATCTCTGCGGTGAACTCGGCCCGACCGATCTGTCGCCGCGAGTTTGCGGTCAGGGCTGCCCACATTGCGCCGTAGTCACGGCGCTGCCAGTCACGCGCGTAATTCATCACGATCGCGCGCTCGTCGCGTCCCTCTTCACCGAGCAGATAGATCACGCCGACCACGGCGACGGCGCTCGCCAGGACAAGCGGAACCGCGCGCGTAAGCACGCGCCAGCGCCGTGAACGCCGCCTACCTGGATGCCCCTGGGTTGCTATGGCTCGAACGGTATAGAGAAGAGATCGGTTCTCGCGACCGCAGAATCCCGCAACCCCCCAAGCGGGCGCCGTTTTCGCGCCCTCTAATCTCCCGCTCCAAGTGACAGTCGTCGACCTCGTGATATTGGCTCTGGTGTTGCTGCTGGCGCTCCAGGGATTCGCCCGCGGCTTCCTGGTCGGCGCGGCCGCACTGGCGGGCTTCGTCGGCGGCGCGTACATCGGTTCGCGGATCGCACCGCTGCTGCTGTCTGGTGGTGCGCACTCGCCGTACTCGCCGCTGTTCAGCCTTGGCGGTGCGGTGCTCGCGGGTGGTCTACTCGCCGGCATCTTCGAAGGTGTCGCCCGGCGTGCACGAAAGTTCATGTGGCTGCCGGGCCTGCGCATCGTCGACGGCGTGCTGGGCGCGATCCTGACGGCCTGCCTCGGCCTCGGCCTGGCATGGATCGCCGGTGCTGCACTGCTGCAGACGAGCAACCAGCTCAGCCTGCCGGCGAGCTTCCGGCACAGCCTCGCGAGGTCCGTGATCCTCCGCGACCTCGATAGCGCTCTGCCGCCATCGGGACCGATCCTCGACGCGCTCGGGCGGATCGATCCGTTGCCGGGCGTGAACGGCCGGATCGCGAACGTCCCGGCGCCCGTCGCGAGCATCGCTCGCACCCGGGGTGTGCGGGCGGCGAGGGACTCGGTCGTGCGGATTCTCGGCAACGCCTGCAACCTCGGGATCGAGGGCAGCGGTTGGGTTGCGGCCCCCGGCCTGGTGGTCACCAACGCGCACGTGGTCGCAGGTGAGTCGTACACGTCGGTGCAGTTGCGCGGGGTCGGCCGGCAGTTGCCCGCGCGCGTGGTGCTGTTCGACCCCCACAACGACATCGCGGTGCTGCGCGTCCCGCCGTCGGGCGCTCGAGCCCTACCGCTGGCCAGCCAGCCAGCGGTAGGGGAGTCAGCAGCGATCCTGGGCTTCCCGCTGAACCATGGGTTCAGGGCGCGGGCGGCGCGCCTCGGAACGACCCAGATGACCGCAACCACCAACGCCTACGGCAACCCCGCGGTGCGGCTGATCAGCTCGTTGCGCGGGCTTGTCGAATCCGGCAACTCCGGAGGGCCGTTGGTCAACTCGGCCGGAGAGGTGATCGGCACCGTGTTCGCGGAGATCACCAACGCGCCCAAGAACGAGCAGAGTGGGCTCGCGGTTCCCAACAGCATCGTCCGCGCCGCGTTGAGAAAGGCACGCACCGCCCGTGGTGCTGTGAGCACGCAGGGCTGTGCGGAATGAAGGCTTCCTCCCGGATCGCTACGCTCCTGGCCCCATGAGCAAGACCCTGGTGATAGCCGAGAAGCCCTCCGTCGGGCGTGACCTGAGCAAGGTGCTGCCCGGGCCCTTCACCAAGGGCGAGGGTGTGCTCGAAGGGCCGGACCACATCGTCACCTGGGCTGTGGGGCACCTGGTGCAGCTCGCAGACCCTGACGAGTACGACCCGAAGTACGCCAAGTGGCGGATGCCGGATCTGCCGATCCTGCCGAAGAAATTCAAGCTGGTCGTGCGTGACGAGCGCTCCAAGAAGCAGATGACGGTCGTCAAGCGCGAGCTCGACCGCGACGACGTCGCCCAGGTGGTCAACGCGTGCGATGCGGGCCGTGAGGGTGAGCTCATCTTCGCCTACCTCTATGAGAAGGCAGGCAGCAAGCTGCCCGTCCAGCGGCTGTGGCTGAACTCGATGACCAACTCGGCCATCAAGTCCGCATTCGCGGCGTTGCGCCCCTCGGACGAGTTCCACACGCTCGAGGAGGCGGCGCGCTCGCGCTCCGAGGCTGACTGGATCGTCGGTATGAACGCCACCCGCGCGGCCACGATCCGGCTGCGAAGCTCGTTCGACGGTGCCGTCTCCCTGGGTCGGGTGCAGACCCCGACGCTGGCGATCCTGGCGCGCCGCGAGCAGGAGATCCGCGACTTCAAGCCCGAGCCCTATTGGGTGGTCGACGCCCGCTTCCTGGCGCTCCCCGAGGACCCGCGGAGAGCCTACGACGGCCGCTTCCACGCCGGCGCGAATCCACGCATCGCGAGCGAGCAGGAGGCCAAGGACATCGTCTCGGCCTGTGAGGGCAACACCGGAACGATCACCAAGGTCGAGAAGCGCGAGAGCAAGGACCGCGCCCCGCTTCTCTACGACCTCACCTCACTGCAGCGGGATGCGTCCAACCGCTACGGCTACACCGCCTCGCACACCCTCTCCTGCGCTCAGCGCCTCTACGAGGAGCACAAGGCGCTCACGTATCCGCGTACCAACAGTCGCTTCATCACCAGCGACATGATCCCGGACATCAAGCCGATCGCCCAGCTCGTGGGCGGTCGGCACGAGTACGCCGTGGCCGCCAAGTACGTCACCGGGCTCGACGTTCTGCCGCTCGGCCGGGTCGTCAACAACGAGAAGGTCACCGACCACCACGCGATCATCCCGACGCTCGCCGAGCGCCATCCGGTCGACAAGATGCGCGACGACGACCTCAGGATCTACGACCTCGTGGTGCGGCGGTTCCTTGCCGTCTTCCATCCGGAGGCGATCTTCGAGAACACCCGTGTGGAGACGACGGTCGCGACCCACGTCTTCCGCACGCGCGGCAAGCTGCTGCTGGTGCCCGGGTGGCGCGGTGTCTACGGCGAGGGCGTCTCGGCCGATGCGGCGCAGACCGGAGCGGACGACGATGACGAGGGCGTCGACCAGCAGCTGCCGAAGCTCGAGCAGGGCGAGCAGTCGAAGGTCCACCGGATCGCGTCGCAGGCGAAGGAGACCAAGCCGCCGCGGCGCTATTCCGACGCCAGCCTGTTGGGGGCCATGGAGACCGCGGGCAAGCTCGTCGACGATGAGGAACTGCGCGAGGCCATGAAGGACTCGGGCATCGGCACGCCCGCCACCCGCGCGGCGATCATCGAACGGCTGCTGCAGGTCGGGTACATCGAGCGTGACGGCCGTGCGCTGGTGGTCACCGAGAAGGGCATGAACGTGATCCGTCTGCTCGGCGATCACGCACTGACGTCACCGTCGCTCACCGGCGAATGGGAGCACCGCCTGTCCAACATCGAGACAGGGCAGGACACCCGGTCTGCGTTCATGGCCGACATCGCCAAGTTCGCCGAGGAGACCGTCAACCAGCTCGACACGACGCTCAAGGATGTGCGGATCCCGCGCGCGAACCTCGGGCCTTGCCCGGTGTGCGGTCAGGACATCGTGGAGAACCGCAAGGGCTACTCGTGCTGGTCGCGCGACGACCCGGGCTGTGGCTTCGTGATCTGGAAGGCCAAGGCCGGCAAGAACCTGACGACGGCGATCGCCCGCGAGCTGATCAAGACCGGCCGCACGGAGAAACCGGTCACGGGCTTCAAGAGCCGGGCCGGCAAGAGCTTCCGCTCGCGTCTCGCGCTGATGCAGACCGACGAGGGGCGCTGGCGCGTCGAGTTCGATGAGCCCTGGGCCAAGGAGGGCGCCAAGCCGCCCGAGGCGGAGGACGTCGCTGCCGGTGAGACCCCCGGTACGGAGCTGGCCGAGCAGGCCGGCGACGAGTCGGTCGCCGCGGCCTGAGTTCGGCGCCGCCGAGATAGGATGGGTACAGATAGTCTTGCATGAGACTTTCTTGTAATACACCTATCTGGTGCTAGGCTTATCACGTGGGTACACCCCTGCAGATCGAGCCGATCACACCTCCCGAGGGGCTGGTGTCGAACGTGTGCTGGTTGCTCTCCCGAGCAAACTGGCTCCAGAAGGCTGAGATCGAGGCGGCACTCGAGACCGCCGGGCTGAGCACCAGGCAGCATCAGGTCCTGACCGCCGCGCTCAATGCGGAGCTCACCCAGACGCGACTCGCAAACATCCTCGGGCTGGACAAGACCACCATGATGGTCACGCTCGACGAGCTCGAGCGTGAAGGCCTGGCGGAGCGCCGCTCGTTGCCGAGTGACCGGCGGGCGCGGATCGTCGCGGTCACACCGGACGGCCGCAAGCTCCTGCGCAAGGCAGACAAGGCCTTCATCGAGGCAAACGAGCGCGTGCTCTCACGACTGCCTGAGGATGAACGTTCTGTCTTCCTGAAGGCGCTCGAGCGGCTCGCCTGCCCGGGCTGCGTCGAATCGCGCGAGGCCACCGGCGAGATGGCGTCCCCGGTCGCCGGCTGAGCAGTCTCTGCGGCATCGCGTGAGGCGGTCGTCTGACGCGGCGCGTGGCTGACCGCGGTCAGCTGCTGTCCTAAATGCTCTGCATCGAGATCATCTCGATCTTGACGATCTGATACGGTACGTTCTCACACGGGAACAAAAGGAGCGACAACCGATGTCCGCAGTGAGTTCAAGCCCAATCGAGCACGCCAGTGACCAACGGCGCTGGATCGCGTTGGTAGTGCTCTGCCTCGGCTTCCTGATGATCATCCTCGACCAGACGATCGTGAATGTGGCGCTGCCCTCGATCCAGCGGGATCTGCACTTCTCGCAATCGGGACTGGCGTGGGTGATCAACGCCTATCTGATCGCCTTTGGCGGTCTGCTGTTGCTGGTCGGTCGCCTCGGTGACCTCGTCGGCCGCCGACGGATCTTCCTGAGCGGCCTTGTGCTGTTCACGGCAGCCTCGCTGGTGTGCGGAATCTCCGACAGCCAGGCGATGCTGGTGGGAGCACGCTTCGTTCAGGGGATCGGCGGGGCGATGACCTCGGCCGTCATCCTCGGGATGATCGTGACGATGTTCCCATCGCCAATGGAGATGGCCAAGGCGATCGGCATCTACGCGTTCGTCGCGTCGGCCGGCGGCGCGCTGGGGCTGCTTGCGGGCGGCGTCCTGACCCAGGCGCTCGACTGGCACTGGATCTTCTTCGTCAACCTACCGATCGGGGTGCTGACGCTGGTGCTCTCGCTGCGACTGCTGCCTGACGACAAGGGGCTCGGCTTCGGCGCGGGCGCCGACATCGTTGGATCGCTGCTGCTCGTCAGCTCGCTGATGCTGGTGGTGTACGCGATCGTCGAGGCCGCCAACGACGGCTGGGGGTCGGCCCACACGCTCGGGTTCGGTGGCGCGGGGGTTGCGCTGATGCTTGGGTTCCTGGCACGCCAGGCGACGGCCGCCAATCCGCTGATGCCGCTGCGTGTGTTCCGCTCACGTGACGTGGCGGGCGCCAATCTGATCCAGATGTCGCTGGTGGCAGGGCTGTTCGGGGTGTTCTTCCTGGGCGCGCTCTACATGGAGCACGTTCTCGGCTACGACCCGATCCAGATCGGACTCGCCTTCCTGCCGCTCGCCCTGGGGATCGCGGTCATGTCACTCGGTGTCTCGGCACGTTTGATCGAGCGAATCGGCGCGCGCCGGGTGCTGGTGCCGAGCATGGCGCTGGTTGGGCTCGGGATCGTGTTGTTCAGGATCCCGGGCACACACGTGACCTACCTGTCGCAGCTGCTGCCGGCAACTGCTGCGATCGGCGTCGGCGCAGGGCTTGCCTTTCCGTCGCTGATGACGCTCGCGATGTCGACCGCAACTCCCGAGGATTCGGGCCTGGTATCCGGCCTGGTCAACACCAGCCAGCAGGTCGGCGGGGCGCTCGGACTGTCGGTGCTGGCGACCCTGGCCAGCACCCGTGCCGGTTCGCTACAGGCTGCCGGCATGTCAGCGGCCCACGCGCTGACTGACGGATATCACCTGGCGTTCCTGATCGGCATCTTCTCGGTTGCGGCCGGTCTGGTGCTGTCCGTCTGGCTGATGCTCTCTCCGCACGCGCCGGTCGGCACCACGCAGGAGTTCATCGAGGACGGCGAACCCGCTGAGCCCCAGCGGCTCGCTTCGGCGGCCGCTGCCGAGCTCGAGGCCGCCTAGCCTAACCCGCTGTGCGTCGGACCTGCTGGTCGGGCCAGTCGACCGGCAGGTCCAACGCGAACGCCGCGCCCCCGGCCGGCGAGTCCGTGACTCTGACCGACCCATGGTGGGCCTCGGCGATCGCCTGGACGATCGCCAGGCCCAGCCCGGCGCCGCCCTCCGCGCGCGTCCGCGCCTTGTCGGTGCGATAGAAGCGCTCGAACACACGCTTGCGCAGCTCGGGTGCGATTCCGGGCCCGTCGTCGCTGACGGTGATGCGCACCAATCCCGGGCCGTTACGAGTGACGTCCACCCCGACGAGCCCGTCCGGGGCCTGCGTCTGCGCGATGGCGTTGCGAGCGAGGTTGCGCAGCGCCTGCGCCAGGCGATCCGGGTCGGCCTGCACCGTCACCGGTTCGAGCCGGCCGATCCTGAAGTCGCGTTCGGCGATCAGGCTGAGGCCATCCCAGAGCTCTGTGACCAGCTCGTCGAGCCGCACGGGGGTCAGGTCCAGGAAATCGTCGCGGTCGGACTGGACCAGCAGCAGCAGGTCGTCCACGAGCCGGCTGAGCCGCGCGATCTCGGACTCCATCAGCCGCTGCACACGTTCGAGTTCCTCGCTCGACAGTGATCCGTCCTCGCGATCCCCGCCGGTCAGCACGTCGAGCTGACCCCGCAGAACCGTGAGCGGGGTCCGCAGCTCATGGGATGCGTCCGCCACGAACTCGCGCTGGGCGGAGAAGGCGGTTGAAAGCCGGTCGAGCATGTGGTTGAGCGCCTCTGCGAGCGCGTGGAGCTCCTGGCTGGCGCCGGCGGACAGGTGGATGCGAGGGCTGAGATCACCGGCTCCGATGCGGGCAGCGATCTCCGCCGAGCGGGTCACCGGAGCCGTAACCCGCGTAC
>Ga0070733_10003912_pt1 | contig 10065 bp, 8 predicted proteins | sample Coa_R1_9_FD_66450 | JGI IMG/M metagenome (GOLD analysis project Ga0070733, IMG submission 66450) | Surface soil microbial communities from Centralia Pennsylvania, which are recovering from an underground coalmine fire - Coalmine... | ecosystem: Environmental > Terrestrial > Soil > Unclassified ... | reverse complement strand
CTCGCGGCGGGCTTTATCGTTGCGGGACATTCCTGGATCGCCGGTGCGCTTGTCGCGGTCTATTTTGGCGTTTTCTATTACGCCGTCATGCGCAACGAGGAGCGCGATCTTCGCGCGCGCTTCGGCGCTGCGTTCGAGGATTACGCCGCACGCGTCCCTCTGTTTTTCCCGGGCCTCGCCCCAAAGCATCATTCAGCCGATCCCGCTTCCGCGTCTTCCGCGAAATTCTCCTGGGCTCAGTATCGCCGCAATCGCGAATATCAAGCGCTGATCGGCACAATCATCGGCCTCGCAGCTCTCGTGTTGCGGATGTGGATTCGTACGCGCTGGGGCTACTGAACGGTTCATCGGGAGAATCCTTCGAAGCGGAAGTACGCCTGAATGAGGAACAGGGATGCTATTGCAGGTTATACACCGCGTGCATCACGCGCTGAAACTGGGGTTTGTAAATCAGATCGAAGGCCCGCTCTTTACCGGGAAACATCGCGAGCGCGGCTTTCCGCGTCGCGGCGACCATTCCTGCGGCTTCTTCCGCCGACAAATCGCCGCCCGCAATCGTATCGAGCGTCAGCCGGACAAGAATTCGCAAACGGCGGATGCGTCTGCTTTCTTCGTCGATCTGTTCCTGAGTGGGCGCGGAACCGGCGTCTTGCGTGATTTCCATGATTGACCTGCGAAACTGCCTTTAACGAATTATGGACTCGCGCGACATCGCGCGCAATAGCATGTGCGGGGTGCGGCGAGAACATCCGGCCGTCGGCGCGCAGGGATCGATCTCTTCATGCCCAGCCTTTCCGCCTCCGCAAACTGTTAGAATGGGCCCATGACGCAACGTCCTGAAAACGAACGCGCTGTCGTTACCTACACCGCGGGGAGTCAGTCGGAGGCCCTGGTGATTCGGGGACTTCTGGAAAGCTCGGGAATTTCGATTCCCGGACCCTCCAGCCCCGATCCTTTTCCTCTGAACGAGGCCGGTTGGAGCGACGGCTCCACGCACGGCGTCGAAATCTACGTGTACGAGTCCCAGGCTGACGAAGCTCGCCGGATCATCAAGGAATATCTGAGGCGCGACGAGCAGTCTGCGGAAGAGAAGTAGGCCCTGCAATCCAGGAAGGCGCGACGAAGGTGCGGACGAGGAACTCGCGGCCGTCCGTGAGCGCCGTTACCGCGCCGTCGCGATCCGTTCTCAGCAGGCGCACGCCGTCGTTCTGGTAGCGCTCCACCACGCTCGGCGCCGGATGTCCGAACGGATTGCCCGCACCGACCGAAACAACTGCCAGCTTCGGAGCGACCGCCTCGAGAAACGCCTGCGTCGAAGACGTTTTGCTTCCGTGATGCGGCACTTTCAGGAAAACGGAGGCGAGTTGCGCATGCTCGTCCACCAGGCTCGATTCGACCTTCTGCTCGATATCTCCGGTCAGTAAGAAGCTCTCCCGTCCGTCCGCAAGATGCAGCACAAGCGAGTCGTTGTTCGAAGCGCCTGCCACCGGCTGCCAGTCCCGGGGCCACAGCACCTCGCCCGTAGCGCCACCCCAATCGAATTCCGCGCCGGCCGTCTTGTGGACCACCGGAATTCCCAGCGTGCGCGCCTCCGCGATGAGGGTCTTGAAGGCAGGCTTGTCCTGATCGCGGCCCACCCAAAGCTGCCCCACGCGGAAATTCTCCAGAACGCTGCGGAGCCCGTCGATGTGGTCGTGGTCCGCATGAGTCAGCGCAACCACGTCCAGCCGCTCGAGCCCGCGCGACCAGAGGAATGGCGAAACCACTTCCTCGCCAATGTCCGGGCCGGAGCGGTAACCGCCGATCCACTCCGATCCCGCCAGGCCCCCGCCATCGACGAGCATCGTGCGACCGTCGGGAAAAGCGGCGAAAATCGAATCGCCCTGGCCCACATCGAGCGTTGTCACCTCCAGGCGTCCGCGGCTCAAGTTCGGCGCGAACGGATGAGTGGCCACTAGAACCGCCAACGCCGCAAGGATCGCAGCGCACGCCTGCTCCGGCCACAGCACAAACGGGAGTGGCTGACGGCGGACCTTGCGGTCCGAGCGGCGCCTGGCCTCGCGGCGCGAAATCGCGGACAACAGGACTAGAGCGGCCAGGAACGCGCCGAAGAGCCACGCCGGCGGACCGGGAATCCGATAAGACACGCGCGGCAGGCGCGCAAACCAATCGACGCAAGTCAGCAGAGTCACGACGCACAGATTCAGCCCTCGCGCGAGCACGATCGCCAGCCCGCGCCAGACGAAGGCCAGCGCGAGGCACAAATATCCCAGCGGCACGATCACTCCGGTCAGGATCACCGCCGGAATATTGCTGATCGGCCCGGTCAACGTCACGCGATGAAATTCCTGCGCGAGTGACGGCATCATGCCGAGTTGAATCGCAAGCGACAGGATGACGATGTCCCACAGTCGCAGGCCGCAGCGGATCGGCAGCGACAGAATTGCCGCTGCGTGTGCAGCAATGCGAGCCGGCAAGCGGTCCGCCGCCCACTTCGCCGCCGCGCGCAACTCGATTCGAAACTGCGCCACGCGTGGCGGATGGGTTGCGTCGCGCGTCACGTCCCCCAGATGACCAAGCCCCGCGCGATACGGCTGGCTCGTCCGTTCCATCCATGGAAGCGCGAGCCCGGCGATGACGCCGGCGGCCAGAAACGAAAGCTGAAAGCTCGAGTCTGCGACGGACGACGGTCTCCAGATCAGCAGCGCGAGTCCGGCGAGCGCGATCGTGTTCAGCAGGTCGATGCGCCGGAAAAGCGGCCGCGCCAGCAGGTAGAACCCGGCCATCGCTGCGGCGCGCAGGATCGGCGGGCGGTCTTGAACCACCGCGAGATAGGCGGCAAGAACGGCCAGCGTCACAACCGTCGTGGCCGCCAGTGGAATCCGCAATCGCCGGCAAAGCCAAAGAATGAACACCAGCAGCGCAGCCACGTGCAGCCCGGCGACCACCAGCACGTGATACGCGGACGTTTTCTGAAACGCGGTCACCACATCCGATTCGAGGAACGTCCGGTCGCCGAGCAGCATCGCGCGCAGAACCGCCGCGCGGCTTGGATTCTCTGCGTACAACCCATCGAGACGCGCCAGCAAATCTCCGCGCGCCCGTGCGCACCTTTCGAGGAATGTTGGCGGCGATGTTCCGATCAGTCGCAGCAATGCGCCGCTGCGCAACGACCCGACCAGGTCGATTTTCTGCCGCTCGAGCGCACCGCGAATGTCGAACGCCCCGGGATCGAGATAGTCGCGCGGCGGTCTCGCACGCATCAGCGCTTCCACTCGCTCGCCCGCTCGAAGCCCTTCAGGCGCGGGCGACACGTGCGGGCCGTTGTAGAGATTCGCCCGCAGCCCTCCGCTCACTGCCCTCTGCGCGCCCGCGATCTCCACCTGCTCCAGGTCGATCTCGTAGCGGTAGCCCCACGGCAGCCGAATCGGGTCCTCGCGCAAGCGTCCGGTCCAGCGCAGCGGATCGGAAGTATCGAGCCGCCCCGCCGCAATCAATCGCGCGACATGATCCACGGGCAGGGAAGCACGCTCCAGGTTCGCGGCTAGCGCGCCCAGTGCAACCCACATGGCGAGCGCCAGCGCCCACGCGATGACGAGCCGCTTGCACAGGATCGCGACCGCCGCGAGTACCAGAGCGAACGCGCTCGCCACAATCAGAATCCCCGGCGACAGCGGATCGTGCATCGACGCGAGAATACCGGCCGCAAACGCGAGTGCAATCCACAACGCCGGCAATCTCATGTCAGCCGCCGGAGTCGCACAGCCGTCTCCATGTGAGCTGTCTGCGGAAAGAGATCGAAGAGGTCGATGCTCGATATTTCGTAGCGCCCTTCGAGAAACCCGCGCAGGTCGCGCGCCAGCGTGGGAGGCTCGCAGGAGACGTACGTGATCCGATGGGGCGCGATTTGCACCAGGCGCTGGACAATCTCCGGCGTAAGCCCGGCGCGTGGTGGGTCAACGACCACCAGATCGGGTGCGCCCCTGAATTTCAGCAGGAACTCTTCCACGTCCGCTGTCCGAACGTCGATTGCGGGGTTTCCGCGCGCGTTGACTTCCAGGTCGCGCGCCGCCGCCGGATTCGACTCCACGGCGATCACTTTCTGAAAACGCTCCGCGAGCGGCAGCGCGAAGATCCCGACACCCGCAAACAGATCGAGCGCGAGTTCGCCGGGCTCTTCGCTGCCCGCGGCTTCGCGGGCCAATCCCTCGGCAAGGAATCGATTCACCTGGAAAAACGAGAAATGTCCCACGCGATACATGCGTCCGCCTACCGCGTAGTGAAGAAATCCGGGGCCGAACAGCTCCATGCGATCCTGGCGGGGATCGTGAACGAGCAAGCTCTCGATTTCCGGGATCATCGCTAGAATATTCTTCGCGTGTTCCGCAACGCGCGACGGGAAACCGGAAGCAGTCAGCGTGAGCAGCACGCGCGGGCTTGCGCCGCTCGCATCCTCATTCGTGAACGCTTCGATCTCCCGCAATTCTCGGGGAAGCGAGCCGGCCGCCAGCGCATCGCGCAGCGAAAGCAGAACCTTCAGCAGGACGGGCGACAAAATGGGGCAATCCCTGACGGCGCACAGCAACGCCGATTGCGCGCGAAAATAACCGATTTCCATTGTCGCGGGGTGTGCTGCGTCGCTTTCTGCGGTGCCCGTCGCAGCGGACCTCACCTTCCACTGCGCGCGATTGCGATATCGCCAGGCCTCGGAAGCGTGATTCTGGATCTCGCCTGTCCAATCGATCTTTCCCGTTCGCCGCAGCGTCTCCCGCAGAATTTCCGTCTTGTAACGGAGTTGGGCGTCGTAGGGAATATGTTGGTAATCGCAGCCTCCACATACGCCGAAATGCGGACAGGACGGTTCGACGCGCTCTGGCGACGCCTCGATCACTCGCCCGAGCTTCGCGCGCAGAAAATCCTTTTTCCGCTCGAGCGGCTCCGCCGCCACGCGTTCCGATGGCAGCACGAACGGCACGAACACGGTGGCGCCTTCGTGATGCGCCAGGCCGTCACCGCCGTAGATCAATTTTTCGATCGTTACGTCGATCGGCTGGGGAGGTGAAGAATCGGACGTTGCAGCGTGTGGCTTTTGCCGAGGCTTGAAGTCAAAGCGGCGCTTCATTTTAGTCAGACACAGGCGCTACGTTAGGTAGAACAGGCTCAGCCGCGGCACGTCGAAATGTTCGTACAGCCGCTTTTGCGTGTACTGCCGTTCGAGCTGCGCCAGTTGCTCGGCCGACATCTTACGCCTGTAGGGCGCGAGCGAGCGATCCATTTCTCGGCGGATCTCGAGCAGTTCGGTTTCATCCGCATCCGCGGAAAGCCCCGCGCTCAGCTTTTCCTCCAGCACGGTCAACCGGCGTTCCAGGTCTTCCAGATCCAGCGACGTCGCGGGATCGAGCAGCGCCCGCATCTCTTCCAGGCGCGAGGCTGTTTCCTCGAGCCGTGCCGCCAGCCCGGGCCGGCCGGCCTGCTGCTTTTCGGCGGCTCGATGCAAGCGCTGCGCATTCCGCTCGAAATATTTTTTCAGTTCGTCGCGCGAGAATGCTTCGCTGGCGCTTCGTGACGACGGAACCTGTGGCCCGCTTCCCGCGGCAGCTTCCTGGGCCTCGGCCGCCGCTTCCAGCACCGCGTCAACGCAGTACGCCAAACTTTTCAGCGGTCGCCCGCTTGCCCCTCGCCGGGAACGGCCCCAGCTCTCGAACGCCCGGTCAATTCCTTTGAGCACCGCCGGCAACGGAATCCCCGCCTTCTGCCAGGTTTCGACGATCGCCCAATCCAGCGGCGAAACCAGGAGGTGAGCGCCGCGTTTACGCCAGAAATGCTCCTCGATTTCCGTGTAGTAGTTGAAATAGTTGAATGGTTCCATCGACTTTCGAGATTGGACTTGGCCGTCGCCGACCCCCCATGGCTCGAGGCTCACCACGCAGGAATCCAATGCTTTCGACGCTTCGGATCTCTCTTTTCCGGCTGAACGGCGATCCCCTGCGGAATCCAAAAGCAGAGAGTATCGTCTTCTGTTCTGCAATTTCGTTCAGGGTTGGCTTCCAGACCTCGGGTTGCCTGAATCAGTCGCTCTCGCGAGGGCGCGGCGAGGATGCCTTGATTGTGGTCGGCCTTGCTCACGCGGGTAAGCACGAACAATCGCACGAATCCTACATCTGACGGGAAGTCGAACAGCGGCACGAGTGGCCGCGATTCCTTCTTCCGGTTTCCATTCGTTACCTTTTCGGCTGAAGAAAACCGGATGAGCACGCCTCTTCCGGAACGCTCCCGCACCAAATAGTATGCTATCTCGTATCCTACGAAATCATTTCCGGTTCTGACGATAAAGTCGCCACCTTCTTGTTCGACCTTTGGTTCCTTGAGAACAAATCCTCCCGACCTGAGTATGGGCGTGACCACCTTGATTCGCCAGCCAGGTTGGAAATCGACGTAGTCGCGGTCGGCTGGAGGCGGCGTCACTGTTTCGGACATCCTCGGCGGCTCGCGACCAGCACAGCCGGCGAGAGCGGCGGCGAGCAGGACGCCGGCGATCGAGGATCGAGCTTGAACGGGCCGAAACATTTCTGGCGGATCGATAGCCGCTAGTTGGTTAGGCGGGCCGCTTGAGGGTCGGCGTTTTCTTTTGCGCGCCCGCTTTTTCGTGCACGCTCTCCTGGTTTCGCTCCCAGATGATGCGCAGCCCGTTCAGCGTCAGGAATTCGTCCGTGTCCTGGATGTATTTCGATCCGCGCGCGATCAGCCCCGCCTGCCCGCCCGTTGCGATCACGTTCAGCTTCGCCGCTTCGGCGCCGAGCTCCATCTTGATTCGCGCGATCATGCCGTCGACCATGTCGATCGTCCCGTAATACAGCCCCGATTGCATGTGCGCGGCCGTGTTCTTGCCGATCACTTTGCCGGGATCCTTGATTTCGACGCGAGGCAGCCGCGCCGCGCGCGCAAAGAGAGCCTCCGACGCGATTCCCAACCCGGGCGCGATCGCTCCGCCGATATATTCGCCGCGCGCGGAAATCACGTCGAACGTGATCGCAGTGCCGAAGTCGATCACGATCAGCGGCCCCCCGTATTGCTGAAACGCCGCCACCCCGTTGACGATGCGGTCCGCGCCGACCTCCAGCGGATTATCCACCAGCACGGCCATCCCCGTCTTCACACCGGGTTCCACAAACAGCGGCTTCTGCTCAAAATACTTGCCCGACATTTCCGCCAGCGTCCAATTCAGCGGTGGCACCACGGAGCTGATGATCACGCCGTGGATTTCCCTGGGCGCGAGGTTGGCCAGCGAAAAAAGATTGCGCGTCAGGATGCCGTATTCGTCCACGGTTTGGTCGCGCGCGGTTGTCAGCCGCCAGTGCGCGATCAGCTTCGACTCGCGGAAGACGCCGAGCACCGTATTCGTATTGCCCACGTCGAGAGTCAACAGCATCGATCAAGCGTCTCCCACGTCGCCCGAAATTACTGCCTCGACTCCGCGCCCGTCGTCCCGCAGAACGCGCAGCACGCCGCTCGGCTCGAGACCCGAGGTCACGCCGGTGAACCGTCCTGCGCTCGTCGTGATCTGCACCCGCTTTCCCTGAAAGTAGCTCGAAACCTCGGAAAAGCGGCGCAAAATCGGGGCGGAGCCCTTTTCGATAAACTGATTGTAGTAGCGGTCCAGGTGGCGCAGCAACCGGGTCAGCACTTCCAGCCGCGAATGCGTCTTACCCGTTTCGATGCGTAGCGAGGTCGCGATGTCGGCGAGCGGCGCCGGCATCTTTGACTGGTTGACGTTCATCCCGATCCCAACCACCGCGAAATGCACGCGGTCGGGCTCGGCGCGCATCTCCGTTAAAATGCCGCAGAACTTTTTGCCTCGGATGAGGACGTCGTTGGGCCAGCGAATATCCGGAACCACGTCGAGTTCTTCCGCCGCGGCGTCGCGCGCCGCGAGGCCGGCGACCAGCGTCAGGAGGGGCGCCTGTGCCGGCGCGATGGGCGGCCGCAGCAGGATCGAGCAGGTGATCCCCGCCGATTTTTCCGAGGTCCACGAACGCCCCGCGCGGCCGCGTCCCGCCGTCTGTTCTTCCGCGACAACGAGTGTGCCGTGCGGCTCCTCCTCGTCGCCCAGCTGCATCGCGATCGAGTTGGTCGAGTCGGCCTTGAAATAATGAATGATCCGACGCGCGAAGGGTGTGCCGTGCAGGCGGTGGCTTAGCAGTTGTGGCATCAGAATGTCGGGAACGCGCTCGATGTGGTAACCCGTTCGCGGATGGCCTTTTACCCGCACTCCCAGTTCGCGCAGCACCTGAATCCAGCGCCAGACGACTTGTCGCGAAACGCCAATTTCCTTGGCGATCTTCGCACCGCTGATCACGATCGTCGTATTCTCGGCTAGGAGCGTCAGCAGGGCGTCGATGCGGCGATCGGTAGTCCCGGGCTGTGTTGATTTTTGTTTCTTCGCCATGGAAGGGAACTGAAAGGATACTCGACCGCTGCCGCAGCCACAAGCGGGAGGGTCTTGTCTCCCGGCGAGCGCCCTAAAGTTACGAAGAGAGTTGGGCGAGGCGCGAGCGGAGTTTAGAGAGTTCGCCTTGCCGTTCGACCCGGGCTCGTTCCATCGATTGGACGACTTCGGCGGGAGCCTTGCTGCGGAAGGCTTCGTCGGCGAGGCGAGCCTCCTTCGAGGCGACGTCCTTTTCGAGCCGCTCGATTTCCTTTTTCGCTTTGGCGATTTCGGCGCCTTTGTCCACGACGTCGCCATAGGCGATGCGGAGATCGAATCGCGCGGTCGACCGAACCACGGCACCGGTGGGAGCCGGCAATCCTGTCGAAATGTTCACGCTGGACAGACCTGCGAGGCGCAGGATCGGTTCCAAATTGCTGTTCACGACCTCCTCGCCAGTTAAAGCATGAACGGTGAGATCAGCCGGGACTTTCTTCTTGGGATCGATTTTCATCTCGGCGCGGACGTTCCGCACGGCGACGATGATCTCCTGCAGGAGCGCCAGTTCGCTTTCGGCCGCGGGATCGGACCAATCGGAATTGGGCTGCGGATAATCTTCCAGTGCAATCGAGAGCGGCCCGGGCGTGGCCGTGTCGCCCACTCCATCGGCTAACTGCGAGGACGCAAGCGCCTCGGCGGCCACCCGCGATGCGCCGCCGCGCTGAGGGAGCCGATGCCAGAGTTCTTCCGTGATGAAAGGCATCACAGGATGGAGCAAGCGCAGCGCCGCGTCGAAAGCCGCGAAAATATTTCGCCAGGCCGGGATTGCTACGTCTCGATTTTCTGCCGCGAGCTGCGGTTTCAGCCACTCAATATACCAATCGCAGAAGTCGTCCCAGAAAAAGTGGTAGATAGTTTGGCAGGCCTCATGGAAGCGAAAGCCTTCCAGGGCTTCGCTCACCTGCGCGGAAACGGAAGAAAGCCGCGAGAACATCCAGCGATGCGCGAGCGCTGCTTCGCCGGGAACCGGATACGGTGCGCGTGCGCGAACCTCGGGCGCGGCCAGTTCTTCCAGAGAAATTCCCCGACCTTCGATTTTTTCGAGGTTGAGGAAGAGAAAACGCGCCGCATTCCAGATTTTATTGGCGAACGCTCGCGCGCTGAGAACGCGGTCCTCGCTGAGAATGATATCGGTACCCGGCGCGGCCATGCTCGCCAGCATGTAACGCAAAGCGTCCGTGCCGTACTGCTGCGTCATCTGCAGCGGATCGACGCCAGTACCCTTCGTCTTCGACATCTTCGCGCCTTCCGCCGTGCGCACCAGCGAATGGAGATAGAGCTGGCGGAAGGGAATTCGCGTCGAAATGTCGCCGCTGCTCAAATTCGGATCGGCCATCAGGTGGATGCCCATCATGATCATGCGCGCGTCCCAGAAGAACAGGATGTCGTAGCCGCTGATCAGGAGGCTGGTGGGGTAGAACTCGCGCAGATCTTTCGTGTCGTCGGGCCAGCCGAGCGTGGAGAAGGGCCACAGGCCCGAACTGAACCAGGTGTCGAGCACGTCGGAATCCTGCGTGAGCTTCGAGCCGCCGCACTTCGGGCATTGTGTCGGCACGCTGGCGGCGCGTGCGTGCCCGTCG
>Ga0070733_10003910_pt1 | contig 10070 bp, 9 predicted proteins | sample Coa_R1_9_FD_66450 | JGI IMG/M metagenome (GOLD analysis project Ga0070733, IMG submission 66450) | Surface soil microbial communities from Centralia Pennsylvania, which are recovering from an underground coalmine fire - Coalmine... | ecosystem: Environmental > Terrestrial > Soil > Unclassified ... | reverse complement strand
CCGGATCGCTTCCCGGCAGAAATGCTGCAGATTTTGACCGTCGCCGATCAGCCGGTGCACCAGACTCAAAGCCATTTCCGCTGACTGCTCGGAAATCGCGTCCACCAACGAATCCAGGACGCTCTCGGCCACCACTCCCAAAAGTTCGCGCACCTGCGCGTCCGTAATCGCTTCGCCGCTATAAGCAATCGCCTGCTCCAACAGCGAAAGCCCGTCGCGCAAACTGCCTTCAGCGGCGCGCGCCAGCACCGCGACGGCCCCCGGTTCAATCGTCAGCTTTTCTTCACGCGCGATCCGCTCGATCTCCTCCGCAATCTCCTTGAACGAAAGCGCCCGAAACTGAAATAGCTGGGCTCGCGACTTGATCGTCTCCACCAAATCTTCCGCGCGCGTGGTCGCCAGAATAAAAACGACCCGCTCCGGCGGTTCTTCCAAGGTTTTCAGTAGTGCGTTAGAGGCTTCATCGGTCAGCTGGTGTGCTTCGTCGAGGATCACGACTTTGTAGCGGCTGGAAGCCGGCGCGTAACGCACCATCTCCCGCAGTTCGCGTATCTGATCAATGCCGCGATTCGACGCCGCATCAATCTCCAGCACGTCCAGCGACATCCCCGCCGAAATCTCCCGGCACGAATCGCAAGTCCCGTCCGGCTCAGCCGTCGGGCCCTTCACGCAGTTCAGCGCCTTGGCCAAAATCCGCGCGCTGGTCGTCTTCCCCACGCCGCGCACGCCCGAAAAAATGTACGCATGCGCCACGCGATTCGAATTGATCGCATTCGCCAGCGTCTTCGTAACGTGCTGCTGCCCTACAATCTCGCTGAATGTTTGCGGCCGGTATTTTCGGGCAATAACCTTGTATGTCATGGAATGTGTTCTGAGACCACCCACTCGCCGCGACTAGAGGAACTTCGGGTACTCCGCGGCACACGAGACTGACCCGCTACCGTTGCTCCCTTCCGGGCCTGGCGGGGTTTGCGGGGAATCGTTGCACAGAGCCCGAAGTTCCACCCATCGGCAGTCCACGCGCAGAAATTTTCCGCGCAAAAAACTGCTCCGCGAAGTCTAGCACAGCGCCACATCGCACGAAAGACGCGAGATCATTCGTATTGGAGGGAAAATCTCTGCGGATAGTTCCGGAGAATAAAAAAGTAGCAGGAGACGTCGACCTAATGGAGGCGCATCTCCGTCGTTTTTCAAAAACAGCTTCAGGCGGTTTAGTTCGCTCCGCCCTGTACCGCACGCGTCGCATCGCGCTTCAGCGCCAAACGGGCCGGCGGCGCTGCGAACGCTGTCTCGACGCGTTCATCGCTGATCGCGGCCAAAGTTTCCAGCGTCTTCCGCGCGTCGGCCGCCTGGCCAGCCTTGGTTTGCGCTGCGGCCTGCAGTTGCAGCGACAACGGATTCTGCGGGTCTTCCTGCAATTCCGCGATCGCTCCGGCATAGTCGCCCTGCAGATAAAGAACCGCGCCATTCGCGGAGTGATACGCTTCCTGCACCGGAGTGCTGCGGTTAGTCTGTGCCATATTTTCCAGCAGCTTCAACGTGGCCTGCGCTGCTTCGGTCTTTCCCGCGTTGACCGCGATGAAGGCGCGGACCTGCAAAATCAGCGCCAGCTCGTTGTCGCGGTCTCCGGGCATCAGGTTGCTCTTGCGTGTATCGGAAAGGTCGGACCGCGCCTCGTCCAAGTCCTTCAGTGCGCTCGTCGCGTCCGGATTGAAAAGCGCCATATCGCGATGAATTTCTGCTTCCTGCACGGTCAATCCTGCGATGTGCGCTTCCCGGTCAATCAATTCAAATTCCTGGCGCGCCAGACGCGGCTTATTTTCACGGTAATAGGTCATCGCGTACAGAATCCGATAACCAATTTGCGTGGACCGCTCCTTCGTGCCCCTGATCGCCACCAAATATTGCGCCCGCGCCTTGCGTTCCTCTCCCATCAACGCGTACGTCGAGGCCACACCCGCTTGCGAAGCGTTGAAATGCGGGTTGATCGCCAGCGCCTTCTGATAGTGTTCCAGCGCTGCCGGATAATCTCCCAACATGCGCATGATCTCGCCGTAAGAATCCTGCGGGTTCGGCTCGTTCGGCAATGCCGCCACATACTGCTCCATCAGCGGCGGCGCCAGCTGCGGCTGTCCACTCAGCGCGTAGCAGTACGCCAGATTGTTGATCGCCGGATAATAGCGCGGATCTTTCTTCAGCAAGCGAACCAGCACCGCCTCGCCGCGCTCATTGGCTCCCTGGTACGCGCACAGCCATTCCGCCGCCATGTTGCCCCAACGCTTGTCGTTCGGATATTTCGCCAGCAGGTCGTTCATCGCGGAAATGGCCACGACTGTTTCGCCGTTTTTCGTGCTGTTCATCCAACGGATCAGTACTCGCTCGTCCGGCGATGCGTTGTCAATATACTTCGCCGCCAGCGCGCTCTCCTGCTTTTCCTCTTTAGGATCGGTGGTGAAATAACCCAGCGCTGCATGCGCTAGAGCAAATTGTGGATCAGCTTTCACCGCCTGGCGGAAAAAATCCAGGCCTTCGTCCACGAACAGCCGGTCTTCGCGCTGCACCAACCCCATTTCGTAGGCGTTGCGCGCCAAAGCGGACTGCGTCGTCACCGGTATCGTGTCCGTCGGGCCAAGGGCGGGCGCGGAATCTTGCGCGCGGGCCACGGCTGAGCCGCCGCACAGCAAAATGGCGATAACCATCGCGGAGAGATAATTTCGGGTTTTCACGGTTTTCCTCGCATGGGATTTTGCGTGCCGGCTAACGGCCTTTCAGGACGTAGCCCGGATCGAAGGGCTGCTTGTCATCAATCTTCAAAACCTTCACGCCGCCCGTAATGTTGTACACATCAATCACGCCGATCGCTCCCGCATTCCCGCCGACGATTCGCATCACTTCGTCGTCGCTCTCGGCGAAAACCACGGGCACTACGGTCTTGCGGTTCGGGTCGCTCAGCACGGCCTTTTCCTCGTCGAATGTTCCGCCCAGCACTTTCTCCAGAATGAATTTCGTCGCCGGTGAGTTAGGCTCGCGGAGAACCAGCGTGATGCCCTTGCCATCCGGCCAGATGGTCGTCTTCGCCTTGAATATTTTCGCCAGCTCCACCAGGCTCATCGCCCGCACGGTATTGGCAGGGTTCACCACAATCGCGTAGTCCGTCCCAAAGGCGACAGACGCGACACTCAACAGCAACACGCAAACAATCCACCAACGGTTTCGCATAGCACTCTTACCTAATTTTCGATTTCCAGGAGTTCGCCTGATTACAAAATAGCACTCCACGCAAAACGCGAACCGGCGATTTCACTCGACAGTGTCGCGCCAGTAAACTTGCAGTGCCAAATATTTCCACTACAAGGCATTCGCCGCTGTTTCGCCGTTGTCTTTCTCCTCGCCCTCTGCTTCTCTGCGGTATTCCTTGGCGGTTGGCCACGCCTTCCCAGCGGCGCGCCTCCAGCGCGCCACCCCGAGAATCATCCCTCTCCCGCACCAGCCGCACAGGTGCCATTCAGGAACACCCCGACTTGAATTTGCCGCAACCTTTCCTCCCGCTGGAGTATCTTATCGACCGAGTGCAACCTCCGCACTCCACCGCGGCGCCAGCGGTACCCCCACGAAACGGGGACGGCTCGGCTATGTCCAGAGCCCTCCTTCGCGGGAACGCGTCTCGGTTCCCGCCAAGGATCACGGAGGATCCCATGAAGCGCCTTGTTTCTGTTTCTGCTTTGCTGTCAGCCATGCTTTGGCTGACTCCCGCGGTACACGCGCAGTCCACCGTAATTCAACCCGGCACGCAGGTGCGGCTCACAATGGTCTCGGGACTGACCACCGCCGTAGCGAAGGATGGCGACCCTTTCACCGCGATCGTTGCCGAACCGGTCTTTTCGGGCAATCAGTTGATCTTGCCCGCTGGATCCAAGGTCCACGGCACCGTCACGAGCGTCACGCGCCCGCGCTGGTTCGCCATGGAACGCGGCGGCGCTTCGATGAACCTGGTGTTCAATTCGGTGGAAGTGCAGAGCCGCATTTTTCCCGCGCAAATGAGCATTCTTTCGCTCTACAGCGGGAGCGCGGACGACACCAAGAAACGCAAGGACTTGAAAACCACTGAAGGCGTCGTGATCGAACAAAAGCGCGACATCAAAGGGGACATCATGACCGGCGGCCTGGGCACCGGAGCCGGCGCGCTGGTGGGCGTCCTGTTCAGCAATGTGGTCCGCGGCACCGTCTTCGGGCTGGTGGGCACCTCGGTATACATCTGCGCGAAGAAGGGAAAAGACGTGGAGCTTCCGGCGCAAACAGGAATGCTGGTGCGCATGGATTCCAGCGTGACGCTGCCGCCATCCCTGCTGCGCAGCGCCTCCCATACTCCAGAATCCGCCGGCAACTGAGCACGGCGGACCCGCAGTAGCGGAGCCGGGCGGGGAAGTGCGAATCGCGATTCGTGAGTGGTAATTCGTGATTGGTGAATGGCAGATCGTGGTGGTCTGTCCGGGAGCGGGTTGAAGCTGCAACGGCCCTCCGGCGAAGCGGGACGGGGCGCTCTTGCCCTTGTAATCCCAAAAAACACGACAAAAACTAGCGATTGATTTGGGTCGCTGGTGATTGTTTTCAATCAGTTGCATTGACTTTCGATTATGTTTCGCTAGCGATTGATTTAGGAAGTGATGAGTGACGAGTGATAAGTGATTCGAGGCGGGCCACAGTGCGCGCTGGCGCTGCGAGTTGAGGGTCAGGGTCTGAGTTTGCGCCGCTTCCAGCATGGTGCGTCCTTTTGCGGGGCTTGAATAGTGCCCCGACTCACGCTAACACAATCGCAGGTGGTTAGATATTCGTAGAAATACTGACAAAGGGGCAGGCAGGGACTCTGGCCAGTGCCGCTGGCCGCCGCAGGATAGCGCGGCCGTCGCTGAAGATCGCCGAAATCGATGAATTGTGGCTTGCGCGGAGGCAAATTGGGTGGGGAGTGGCACAAATCCGGTTGGGGAAAAAAGCAGTGGCTAGTGATGAGTGGCGAGTGGCTAGAAACAGCTACGAAGACTCTCGAGTTCGCGCAGGAATTCTTTATTGCACGAGGAATCCGAGCAGCGGGTTCTTCCGCAACTGTTGAGCTGCTGAAGTGCGGCTTTTCGGATCGGGCCGCCGCGGGAGCCGAGAGAGAATCAGTCTAGCGACGGCACCCCGCCGAACGAGTGCATGGCCCGCATGGGCCACAGATCTTCAGCGCGCAATTTCAAAGCTCCCAACGTCCATCCACTTGGCTCGCGCCCAATACGCACAACCTGAAACAGCATCGGTGGCGCTTCGTTTCCGCGCTGACCCTTTCGTTCGATCACCCGCAGAGCGACAATCGCTTCGCGCTCTACTTCCGTGCGCAGGTAGAACTTGCATCCCCTGATGCTGACGTTGCAGGTTTCCGAGCGCTCGGTAAAGAAATGTCCACAACGGTCGAACCCGGAGACTTCGATCGCAAATTGCAACGCGATTCGCTCGGGCCGCTGCGTCGAGAAATCGGCGAGAGCTGCGAAGCCGTTCGATGGCGATGTTTGCCTGGTCATAATGCCGTCCTGCGCGACGCGGTCTTGCCCGGCGTCGGTCGTTTCGGAGGCAGCGTCGTGCACATCGTGCCCTAACAGGTCTGTCGTGATCGTCATGCCGAGCGCCGCGCTGCCACCGACAGCGGTTTTTCTGAGCGCTTCAAGAAACGATAGAGGCTGGTGCGGCCAATGCCCAGCACCTGAGCGGTGCGCACCCGGTTGCCATTGCACATTTCCAGCACGCGTTGTATGTGCACGCTGCGGACTTCGTCCAGTGGAAGCGGGCTCCAGACCGAGGCGGCGGAAGCGGCATGACGGCGCGAGCGCTGCAGATGCTCCGGCAAATCGCCCACGTCGATGAAATCGGAGTTGGCGGTGATCGCCGCGCTGGCGATTACGTTTTCCAATTCGCGCACGTTGCCCGGCCAGTCGTGCTGCAGCAGCACGATGTGCGCGCGGCGCGTCAGCCCCTGGAACGGTTTTCCGTAAGTCTCGCCGTATTTTTTCACGAAGTGCTGCACCAGAATCGGAATGTCTCCCGGACGTTCGGCCAGACCCGGCACGCGCAGCTCAATGCTGCTAAGCCGGTAAAAAAGATCTTCGCGAAAACGTCCGGCCAGAACCTCCGCGCGCAGATCGCGATTGGTCGCGGCGATCAGACGCACGTCCACCTTCCTTATCTCCGGCGAGCCAACGCGCTGGATTTCCCGATTCTGGATCACCCGCAGCAGCTTGGCTTGCATCTGGAGGGAGGTCTCGCCGATTTCGTCCAGAAAAACCGTGCCGCCGTTCGCGTATTCGAATAATCCCGGCCGCGTTTCCGTCGCACCCGTAAAAGAGCCGCGCACGTGCCCGAACAGCTGGCTTTCCAGCAGCGTATCCACCAGCGCCGAACAGTTGCAGACCGCGAAGCGCTCCTGGGACACTGGGCTCATCTGGTGTAGCGCGTGCGCCACCAGTTCCTTACCCGAACCCGTTGGCCCAGTGATCAGCGCGTTGGTGTAATGCCGAGCGATTTTTTTCGCCAGATCAAAAACCTCCAGCATCGCCGGGCTGCGTCCCACGATCCCGTGGAATAGGAGGCTATCCAGGAGCTTATCCTCGAGATCACGTATCTGAAGGCCGCGCGTGAATGAATCCGTGAGATCGTCCAGAGTTTTCAGCAGACGCGTGTATTCGATGGGCTTGCACAAATAATCGTAAGCGCCGTGCTTGATCGCTTCGATGGCGGAGTCTACCGCGTAGAATCCCGTCACCAGAATCACGTACATTCCCGGATCGCATTGCAGCGCTTTTTGCAGGAACGCCAGCCCATCCATCCCCGGCATCTTCATGTCCGCTACCACCACGCGGCAGCTTCCTGAGCGCACTTTTTGCAGGGCGTCTTCGGCACTGGTTGTTCCAGTCACCGGGAAACCAACTGCTTCCAGCCGCTTGGTCGTCAGTTCGACGTGGTCCGGTTCATCGTCCAATATGCAGATCGGGAGATTCTTGCGTGACAACCCTACCAGTGGTCTTTCTAGCAGAACGCTCATAGTAGACACACACAGGCAAGGAAGGGGCCAGAGCGGAACTACAAGTGATTCTCGTTACGATTTTGATTTGTCGCGCGCAGGGAAGTTCGTGACGCAGCTAATCCCCACCGATCCTTCGCCTTACTGCACCGCAGCTAACAAACCGTCCGCGCAGCGATGCTGTCTACCAATCTCCACAGTCACCAGGTTCTCCGAGAGGCTCGTGCCAATCTGGCACCGCAGTGCCATAGTAGGATTTGGCTCTGTGCGGATAACTCTGCGGATCTTCGCCGCCTTTCCGCATTTTAGCGATTCACGCAGCTCTCGATCAGAATTTCGATCGCTCGATCCGCATTGTCCCGCATCGTCCTGCGCGGCTGCATCTGCTCCAGTCCTACGTCGGTGCAGGAGGCGTCCTTGCTTCTATCTTCCACTCTGACAGCCCGATGCGGCACCGGGAAGTCCGCTCCTCCACCCAGCGGACGTAGCAGTCGCACAAACAGCACACTGTCCAGCCGCACCGTCGCGTGCAAAGCGACTGTTTTTCCTTCCCGCTCCCGCCAGTCCAGCGACGTCTTCTCGACAAAGAAATTTTCCCTCGCGTCCCATCCCGATACTTCCACGCGGTAACTGGTGTCACGGCTAGCCGCGATTGTCATCGCCTGAGTGTCGTCTGTTCCGCGATTCATAATTCCACCTCGGATGGCTATATTGCAGAAGAGATACCAACGAGGACGGCCGGCTTGCATTGACGCGGAAGGGTTTAACTATGAGCCGCAACCCGGGCCAAACGGGACGAGTGTTCCGTACGCACCGCTTGTGCCTAATTGAAACGCGATAGGCTGGAGCACGGGCGCTTAGGACTTTAGTCTTGAACCCGTAGGGGCGGGTCTAAGACCCGACCCTACAGAATCGGCTCGATCGCGGTTCGCTTCGTCATCGTGAGGGTCTGCCTGCAGTCGTATCGCAAGGCCACGATGCAAATCGCTAACACCATGTAGTTCGAGTGCTCGCGCCGACCTACTATCCCCATTTGTACCCCGGGTAGAGCGCCGCGAGCGCGAACCTGAAAATGTATGGAAACATTTTGTCGTACGCATACCAAGCCAGGACCAATCCGAGCATTCCGAACCCCTGCGAGCGCACCCAATATTGAAATCGCTGCGCCGTCTGATTGTTCATCAGCAGGGTCACTCCGGTTACTCCGTCGAGGGGCGGCACCGGCAGCAGGTTGAACGTCCCGAGCAACAGATTCAAAAGGAAGACGATGCTCAGAAAAGTCGCCGCGAAGCCCGCGACTCCCGGGACCAGCGGTTCGGTGATATGCGTGAAATCCACTGCATCGGGAACTCCGAAAATTCCGAAATGCATCCCGACGCGAATCGCGATCGCCGATAGTAAGACCAACGTAAAATTTGCCGCTGGTCCGCCCAGCGCCATCCACGCCGCGCGCCGCGGGTAGCGTTGCTGCCACGCTGGATCGTACGGCGCGCTGGCCCAGCCGATCATCCAGTGCGCGAGAAGATACGAGAGGATTGGTACAACCACCAGACCGAATGGCTCGCGTCGGATGTGTGGCCAGGGATTGAGCGTCACTTGGCCGCCGTGGAAAGCCGTGGGATCGCCGCCGATCCGTGCAATTAATGCGTGCGCGCCTTCATGGCAGGTGGTCGAAAACAGAAAAACGATATACCAGATTACGCCGAGGAGCAGGAATTGGGGAGTCATGACGCTGCACAGACTAAAGTGTCTGGCCACATTGCGCAAGGCCCGCGCCGCGCAGGTTGCCGTCATTGCTGGATCATGACGGCCGCATCACGCATCACTAAAAGTTTGGTGAAATCCAGAAATATTCTTGACAGTCCCAGGCGTGAGGTCTAGTCTCGCGTGACAGGCTTTCGATAAAGTGGCTCCCAAGGGTGGGTTCACAAGGAGGGGCCGTGAGTTTGAACCAAAAGGATTTATCCCAAGCAGGCGACTGCTCTGAACAGGAATTTGAAAATCTGCTTCGCCGCAGCGAAGCGCATTTGAAGTTGCAGCGCCCCGGCACGCTCAAGCCCGAATCGCTGCCGTCGAATTCCCTTAAGATCGTTCCGCCAATCCGCCGCCGCGATTCCGCAGCGTAGCTGCTGCTGATTTAACCTGGAGTTTCAGTTCGTTCCGGGCAATGCACTTGCTTGTGTCGGTGGCAATCATCGGTCAGCCTTCAACTCCGCGATCGTGCGCGTGAAATGAACCTTACCTCGCAGACGGAGTAGGCGAGCATACGTCCGCGATGCCGCAACGAGTTGCAACCCTGTACGAACCGTCTGGGTGACGCCGGTACCGCTGGCTCGTTGTGCCTGCTCAAGCAGATCCCGCGGCACCTCTAGTGTAATCTTGCGCGTTTTCTCCACAAGAACTCCTCAATATCAGTATGGAAGAAGTAGGAGAGGTTGGCTCCGGGGCCTGGACTCGAACCAGGATAACCAGCTCCAAAGGCTGGCGTGCTACCAATTGCACTACCCCGGAACGGGGTACAAAAGTGTAGCAGACCTTCCGCGGATTTGTTACTTCCGGTGAATAACGCGGATTCCCGCCGCGCGTCGATAATGTCCTGATTTGCGGGCAAGCAAATCGAGATGCCGCGGAGGATGGAGGGCGCAGACGGGTTGCGCTGCGGAGCGAGCGCCGAAGCAAGCTTCGGCTTGCAAAGGCGGCGGCCCTTCGATCCCGCGCTGCGGGAGCTCAGGATGAATTGCGCTGCGCTGCAGCGCAATTCACAAGCCGCCGCACTCCCAGATGTCCTGGGCCGGCAAAATTGGGCACGGTGACGTGCGATCGTGCGGCCGATACGTGCCTGCTGCGCGATGCGTTTGCTAGGCGATTTAGGACACTGCACGCGCGTGCAGCCGTTTGCTGCTTCGGCTGCGATTTGTTACGCTGCTAAAGTTCCATACCCGCGGAGAGATGTCCGAGCGGTTTAAGGAGCACGCTTGGAAAGCGTGTGTTGGGGAAACTCAACCGTGGGTTCGAATCCCAC
>Ga0070733_10003909_pt1 | contig 10070 bp, 13 predicted proteins | sample Coa_R1_9_FD_66450 | JGI IMG/M metagenome (GOLD analysis project Ga0070733, IMG submission 66450) | Surface soil microbial communities from Centralia Pennsylvania, which are recovering from an underground coalmine fire - Coalmine... | ecosystem: Environmental > Terrestrial > Soil > Unclassified ... | reverse complement strand
ATTTCTCCGCGCCCGCTGCACCTCTGTGCCAACAGCTAACCAGGACTCCGCTCTCGAAGTACCTGACGAAAGAGCTCACCCGGATCGGCTCCCAGCGCCTCGGCGATGACGATGAACTCCGGGACGCTCACCTGTCGTTGATGGCTCTCGATCATGCCGACGACCGAATGCGGCCTTTTGAGGCGAGCCGCGAGCTCGCGCTGCGACAGTTTCTTCTGCTTGCGGGCCCGAGCCAGGACGTCGGCTACGGCGCGGGCTGCGGTACTTCGAAGACTCTTCACGTTCGATGCGCTCCGATTTGCTGAGCGCATTAGAAGTACGGCATAATCCTCCTGCTTAGATTTTCAGAGCAGGAGGCGTCGGCGATGGCCGGCCGGAATCGATTCTGGCTCGAGGTTCTGGCATGGATCTGGCGGCTTGTCCGCCTGCCGATCGTGACGCTCCTGGTCATCCTCGAGCCGGTCGTCAGCCTTGTGCTCGGCGGCCTTGCCCTCCTTGGCGTGCTGATGACCCTCTTCAATAGCCTGGTCGGGCCTCCGCATTTCCCAACCTGGACCATGCTGGCCCTGTCGGTCGGCTTCGGGCTCGGCCTTAGACTCTACCGGGAGCTGATTCTTCTGCTGGCGCGATGACGCGCTCCCCAAGCGGTCGGGCCCGAGTACCCATGGCACCTCTCAGCGCCGCTCAAATTCCTGTCCGCCGCCCGGAGTTTCTGGACGTTTCACCCCATAACTCCGGGTTGGCGCCCGCGCGCTCGGACCTTCCGGGAGTAATCGGCAAAATTACCCCATTACTTCGGATGACTTCCGCGGGCTACCGGCCTGATCATTTCTGGCATGGCTCAGAACTCGCCTCCAGGGCCCTCTGAAAGGATCGAAGGACCCCTCCGGTCTGACGGCTCGGCTGCGCCTCTCGGCGTAAGGCCGGCATCCAGGCAGCGTCCTCGCGAGCAATGTGCTGCGATTTCGGCGCGGGGCCTCACCTTTCCTCCGCCGCCAGTCTCCGCAAGGGACGTGTGGGTGCTCGTAACGTTGCCGGGCGGCGGTGCCGCCGCCTTCACGGCTTCAGCACTCGCCGAGGCCAGAGAACGGGCCGTGAGCCTCGGGCTCACTGCGCCTTCGGATGCGTTGCCGGAGAGCGCTGCCACTGCCCTGCCGTTGGCGAACAGCACACAGATGGCCGAGCTCATCGGGTGCAATGACACCCTGGTGGAGCAGATGGCCAAGGATGGGCGCATCCCGTGCCTGAGGGCCGGCAAACTGCTACGGTTCGAGCCTGCGGCGGTCATCGCGGCTCTCAGAAGGAGAAGTGCAGGTGAGGCACCCTGAGAAAATTCGCCTAAAGAGCGGGGTCCAGAGATGGCGGCTCCGGTACGAGGACGCTCATCGTCGCATCCGCTACAAGACCTTTGCGACGAGGCGCGATGCCGAGGCCTTTATGCAGCAGCTCGCTGCCGACCGGGCCGCCGGTATCGATCCCGGCCGCGTCGTGCGCTTCGCAGAGCTTGTTACCGAGTGGACCGATTCGCACCTGGCACACGGGCTTCGACCGAGCTCCGTCAAACACTACAAGCAGGCGCTCCGCCGTATGGCGGAGTTTTTTGGTCAGCGCGATATCCGCGCGATCAGGGCAGCGGACCTCGAGCGCTGCCGGAATGCGCTCGTTCTGAAAGTGAAAGCCGAGCGCACCGAGCAATTCGAGCGTGTGCTCTCGCGCATCCGGTCCAAGCCGGAGAAGAAGCGCACGGACAGCGAGCGCTCCACGCTTGAGCGCGAGCCGCAGATCCGGGAAGAGATCGCCCGCGGGGGTGTCGTGGCTGCCGCCAAGGTCGTCGGTTGCGCGCGGACGCTGTGGAAGTTCGCGGTCGCTCGCGGTTACGTCCCTCGCAACGTCGCGCTGGATGTGAAGAAGCCCTCGCCGGTCAGAATGGTGCAGACCGGGGTGATCGACCAGAACATCCTTAACCCCGTCGAGATCGAGCGCCTGATCGAAGCAACTCCCGCGGAGCATCGCTGCACGGTGCGCTTTCTCTTCATGACAGGAGTGCGCTTCGGTGAGCTGACCGGACTCATGTGGTCGGACATCGATTGGGCGAGCTCCCGGGTACTCATCCGGCGCCAGCGTTCCGCTGTCACGGGCGAGCTGACCGTGCCCAAGACCAAAGCCGGCACCCGCTGGATCGATCTGCCGGCCGACCTGATCCTCGAGCTCAAGACCCATCGCTTGCGCACGCCGGGGGACTTTGTTTTTCCGATCGACGACCGCAACTGGCGCTCCCGGGTGTGGCACGTGGCGCTCCGCCGGGCGGGTTTGCGCTCCATACGCATCCACGACGCGCGGCACACCCACGCCTCACTCCTCATCGCCTCCGGTGCCGATGTGGTCGCGGTGAGCCGGCGCCTCGGCCATGCCGATCCCTCGATCACGCTCCACACCTACAGCCACTCATTCGACCGGCGCGGCGTCGCGCCGCTCGGCGAACAGCTCGCCGCCTTCATGCGGCGGGAAACTTTTGGTGGTTTTTTGGTGGTTCCGGACACTTCCTGCGAGGTGCCCGATGCGCAAGCCGTTGATTTGATGGTGGCCAGGGGCGGAATCGAACCACCGACACGCGGATTTTCAGTCCGCTGCTCTACCAACTGAGCTACCTGGCCGCCGGCGTGGAAAGGCCGCGTATTAGACCGGCCGGCGAACGGGGCGTCAAGCAATCGCCGCGCTAAGCCATTGATTCTGCGGGGTGGCCAGGAATGGCCCGGGTCCCCGTCCAAGGGGTACTCTCTCTAAAGAGCGACACGGAGGCCTGCCAGTCGGGCCGCGGGCTAGAACGGCGCTCCCGGCGCGCTAAACTTTCCGATCGCCCCGGCAACCGGCTTCAGAGACCACCCCACATGAGCGCCACTTTGGCCCCCGATATTTCCCTGGCAGGCTTTCCCTGCGATGAGGAAGTGACTCGCATCAACGAGTCGCTCCAGGGCCGTGAGCGGCTGCTCACCGCCACCGCGCGCGCAAGCCGACTGCTCCTCGAGGCGGTGAACGTGCGCGCCGCGATTCCGGGTGTACTGGGGCTGATCGGCGAGGCCGCGCATGTCGATCGGGTCAATCTCATGGAGACCCGCACCGGACCTAATGGCGAGCCGTGGCTGGTCACGGTGAGCGAGTGGACCGCCGAGGGCGTGACGGCGCAGCCGCACGACCCGATGAGCTGCGCGTGCGATGAGCGCAACTTCGCCGACATCTGCGCTGAGCTGCGCAGTGGCCGCAGCGTCTGCTTCAGCAAGGACGATGCGGTGGATGGCCATGGCGCGGGCTTTCGCGGCGTCGGCACGCAGTCGAAGGCGGTGGTGCCGATCTTCGTCGCCGGAGAATTCATCGGCGTCGTGGGCTTCGACAACACGCGCCAGGACCGCGCGATCGATGCCGCCGAGCTCGCCGCTCTCGAGACGGCGGCCGGCGTCATCGGCGCAGCGCTGCACCGCGAGCGGCTGGTGGACGACGTGCGTCATGAGCGCGAGCTCGCCACCGAGGCGCGCTTCGCCGAGCTCGCCAAGGCCAACGCCGTGATCCGGGGCAACCTCGAGCGCCTCGCCGGCGAGACCGACCTGCACAGCTTCATGGGTCACATGCTGCTCGAGGCGACGCGCCAGTTCGATGCGATCTCGGGTGCCGTGATCGTGCTCAAGGACTCGATGCAGGAGTGGCGCCTCATCGCCCACGTCCGCGATGGCGCGCTCGCCGAGCCCTCCTACGCGAACAAGGTTCCGGTCGCCGGCTCCACCTTCACGCACCGGTTCGCGCAGCTGCGCGAGCCGCACTATGTCGATGTCGCCCGCGAGCAGGAAGAGATCTGGCCCGGCGTGCAGGCCTTTCATCGTAGCGAGGGCGCGGTCGGGAGCGTCTTCTATCCGCTGCTGTTCGGCGCGCGCAGCGTCGGCTTCTTCATTCTCACCTTCCGCCGCAACGCCGAGGACGTACAGCGCAGCGGCCTGCTCGTGGCGCTCGCGCAGCAGGCAACCCTCGCCGTGCAGCTCACCCGCCTCGCCTACTCGGCCAAGGAGGCCGCCGTGCTCATGGAGCGCACGCGCATCGGACAGGAGATCCACGACGGACTCGCGCAGGCGTTCACCGGAATACTCCTGCAGCTCGGGGCCGTCGAGGAGTTCCCCTCCTGCAAGAAGCGCAACTCCGAGCTCGCGGTCACCTTGTCGCGTATCCGCGATCTGGCACGGGACGGCCTCGCCGAGGCGCGTCGCTCGGTGATGGCGCTGCGCCTCGATCAGACGCGCCGCGCGGGCCTCGAGCTCGCCTTGCGACAGCTGGCCGAACGCTCGACCGTGCCGGGCGGCGTCACCTGCACCTTCGACGGGAGCGGCATCATCACCGGGCTCCGTCCCGAGCACGAGCACGAGCTGCTGCGCATCGCACAGGAAGCCGTGAGCAACGCCGTGCGACACGCCCGTCCGCGCCTGGTTCGCATCATGACCACCGAGGAGCAGGCGCACTGGACCATGTCGATCGCCGACGACGGCGTCGGCATGGAGCAGCGCCCCGAGCTCTATGCACGGCAGGGTTTCGGGCTCTCCAGCATGCGCCAGCGCGCCGGGGCGATCGGCGGGGAGTGGCAGATCGAGAGCCAGCCCGGACAGGGCACGCGGGTGAGCGTCCGCATGGCGAAGCGGGCGGCGTGATGTCGGCGGTGATGAAAAGCCGGATCAGCGTCGTTCTGGCGGACGATCATCCGGTGGTGCGCGACGGACTCGCCGCCATGGTGAACCAGCAGGCCGACATGGAGGTGGTGGCCGAGGCGGGCGACGGCGAGCAGGCGATCGCCTGCTACGAGCAGCATCGGCCGGATGTGCTGGTGCTGGATCTGCGCATGCCCAAGCGCGACGGAGTCGCGGTCGTGCAGCGCGTCCTCGAGATCAACCCCAAGGCGCGCATCCTCATCATGACGACCTACGACGGCGACGAGGACATCTTCCAGTGCCTGTCGCAGGGAGCCAAGGGCTATCTCCTCAAGGACGCACCGCGACAGGAGATCCTGTCGGCCATCCGCGCGGTGAGCGAAGATCGTCCCTATACCTCGACCACCGTGGCCGCCAAGGCGCTGCAGCGCATGGGAAAGCCGAGCCTCACTCAGCGCGAGCTCAACGTGCTGCAGCTCGTGGCCGAGGGTCGCAGCAACAAGGACATCGCCCGGCGGCTGTCGATCACCGAGGGCACGGCCAAGACGCACGTCAAGGCGATCCTCACCAAGCTCGACGCCATCAGCCGCACCGAGGCGGTGGCCGTCGCGCACAAGCGCGGTCTCATCCACCTCTAGCGGGCAGCTCTAGCGGGCCGGCGGCGCTCGCCGCTCCCACGGCTCGATCGCGCCGGGCCTGATCGCAAACAGCGGATTCGGTTCGGGGCGCCGCTGCCCTCGCCAGCGCCGGTGCAGCTGCGGACTGCGCCGCGCCAGCTTGCCGAGCAGGTGCCGCCACTCGTAACTGAGCTGCCCGCGCGTCGCGCGCAGCCGCACCCGGCCCCGCCGTGGACCGATCTTGCGGCGGTCGAAGGCATAGCCGCGCGAGGTGGCCTCCGCCGCAACGATGACGAGATAGGCGTTGATCGCCGTGAGAGGCGTGCGATGGCCGCGGAAGCGCTCGAGCTGCGGATGGTGCCGGTAGCCGCGCGTCGCGCCCCTGAGCACGGCACGCGCGAGCAGCGCCTCGCGCCACAAGGCCGTGAGGCCTTGCGCATCGAGATACTTCGGATGAAGGGTCCAGAGCCTCACGGAGAATCGCGGAGGCTCAGCTCTGCGGCTGAAAGCCTTCCGGCGGCTTCGATCCCGTGCCGAAGAAGAATTTCTCCATCTCGCCCTCGAGGAACTTGCGCGCCTTGGGCTCGATCGGCGTCAGCCGGTATTCGTTGATCAGCATCGTCTGGTGCGAAAGCCAGCGCGCCCAGGCCTCGCGCGACACGTTCTCGAAGATGCGCCGGCCGAGATCTCCCGGGTAGGGCTGCCGCTCAAGCCCCGGCGCCTCTTGCTTCAGGAGCACACATTGAACCATTCGGGTCATGAGAGATGTTCGAACATGGAGTAGCGCGCGAGCCGGTCGAGGAGCGCGCTGACCGGTGTGGGAAGGCCCAGCCGCGCGGGCGTGCGCACGTTATACCAGAGGCTGGCGCCCTCCTCCACGGCGGCCGGCGGCCCCGAGCAATGCACCAGCAGCGGGTGGATGATGAGGCTGAAGTGCGTGAAGGCATGCTCGAGCGCGCTTAGGCGTTGCGCCTCCGCGGTGCTCGCGCTCAGTGTCTGGCGGATGAAGGTCTGGGCCGCGCTCGCGGTGTCGAACTGCGGCAGACACCAGAGCCCGCCCCACACGCCGCTCTCCGGGCGCCGCTCGAGCAGCACGCTGCCGTCATCGTGCAAGGCCACCACCATGAAGACGCTGCGGGTAGGTCGCGGCCGCGCCGCGCGCGGTGCCGGGAGCTCCTGCTGGCGGCCGGTGCGCCGCGCGACACAGCGGCTCTTCAGCGGACAGCACTCGCACAGCGGCCGCGTCCGCACGCACACCGTCGCGCCCAGATCCATGATCGCCTGCGTGTAGCGCGCCACTTCTTCGACGGGTGTGCAGCGCTCGGCGAGCTCCCACAGGCGTTTCACTTGAGCGCCGGCCGTCTTGCCGCCATCGATCCCAAAGTAGCGCGACAGGACGCGCCGAACGTTGCCATCGAGGATGGGGCAGCGATCTCCGAAGGAGAGCGCCAGGATCGCGCCGGCCGTCGAGCGGCCAATGCCGGGGAGTCGCATCAGGGCCTCGACGCTCCGCGGAAACTCGCCGCCGAGCTCCGTGCAAATGAGGCTCGCGGCTCGATGGAGATTGCGCGCGCGGGCGTAATAGCCGAGCCCGGACCACAGGTGCAGCACCTCATCGATTCCCGCCGCGGCGAGTGAGCGCACGTCCGGGAAGCGCGCGAGGAAGCGCGCGAAATAGGGCCTCACCGTCGCCACCTGCGTCTGCTGCAGCATGATTTCCGAGACCCACACGCGATAGGGGGTGCGGTTCGCGCCCCAGGGAAGGTCGTGTCGGCCTTTGCGCTCGTGCCACTGAAGCAGCGGCTGAGCGATCGGGGAGCCGGTTTCTTCTCTTCTTCTTTTGCTTCTTCTGCGCGAGGGCACGCGGGGATTCTAACGCCCCGCGTGCCGCGCTGGCCGCCCTCAGCCGGTCAGTGATCGCACAAATCGATCTCGCCGCTCATGGTCTTCAAGCGCATGTGCCCGCCGCCCGCGCCGCGTGTCCCGTTGAGCTTCTCACCCGGACCATATTCGCTGCTGCGTTCCGCCTTGGCGTTGAAGCAGTCGCGGATGTCACCGGAGAGGGACTGGACCTCGTACTGAAAGCCGTCCTCGGAAGGTGCGCGCACCTTGAGATCGCCGTTCACCGACACCGCGTCGAAATCCGCGCCACGCAGCAGCCGTCCGTCGAAGGTGATGTCGCCGGAGGTGCTGCGCAGCCGCGCCGCGCGGGCGGGGTTCACTTCCACCGAGACCTCGCCGCTCACGCTGGTCGCCTCGAGCTCACCGGCCGCGTGCTTGAGGTCGATGTCGCCGCTCACCGTACTGACGTGCAGCCGCGCCGGCTGCCCGTGACCGTGGAGCTTGAGAGTCCCGCTGACCGACTTGGCATCGAAATCCGACGGTCCCATCTCGGCGGTGATGTCACCGCTCACGGACTTCAGGCGCTGGATCCCCTGTACCCCGGAGGAGGTGAGGTTGGCACTCACCGTCGAGGCGTCGACCTCGCTCTCCTTCGGCACCTGCACGCGCAGGTGCGTCTCCTCACCCCCGTCGAATCCCATCGTGTGATGCTTGAGCTGCACGCGCACCACCGTGTGGTTTCCGGAGCTCGTGACCTCGACGTGATCGACTTCCGAGCCGAGCTGCGCTTTGACGCCGACGGCCGCACGATCCCAGGCCGTGATGTCCACCGTGCCGGTGGTGCTGGTCACTTCCACGATGCCCTTGGGGTCTGCGGCCACTTCGCGCTCGAAGCTCGTAGACGTATCCCCGCACACCCAGGTGCTCGCGAGGAGCGCGACCGCGGCGGGCAACAGCTGATAGACGATTCTCATGGCTCAGATCCCCTTGCCGGCGTCGCCGGCCTCGTGCACGTCCGTGAGGACGCGCATCTCATCCTGGTAAGTGTTCACGAGCAGCTCCTGCAGCAGCGCGTTGCTCGGATCCTTACCGAGCGCTTCCTCGAGCTCCTGTTTCGCCGTCCTGATCGCCGTGAGGCTCTTCATGACCTTCTCGCGGCTCGCCGGCGGGAGCGAGGCGAGCTGCGCGCCGAGGGACTGCACGAGCGCATCGTGATCGCGCCGATAACGGGGGTCGGTCACCCACGCCGTCTGCACGGTGCCTGCGGCCGGTCGCGTCGCGGCCGCGATTGGCGGCTGCACCCCGCCCGGCAGTGCGCTGCGCCCGATCCAGACCCCGACCGCCACACAGCCGATCCCGGCGGCCAGCGCGAGCCATCGGAGTGAGGGCGGGACGGCCCGCCGTGCGGCACCGCCGTTGCTGGCGGCGAGGCTCGGGCGGGCGGGGGCGAGCTGCGCCTCGATCTGCGGCCAAAGATCGCGCTCAGGCTCTGTGTCCTGCGAGAGTTCGCGGAGAGTCGTGACCCGTTTCGGAATGGGCTCGGTCATATCAGGCAATCTCCACGTTCAGCCGCTCGCGCAGGAGCTTGCGGGCGCGGTGCAGCTGCGCTTTGCAGGTGCCCTCCGCCACGCCGAGCATCTGCGCCGCCTCGGTGTGCGAGTAGCCATAGAGCGCGTGCAGTACCAGGGCATCGCGCGCCCCTTCCGGGAGCGAGCCGATGGCCGCCTCGATCTCCTCCACCTCGACCGGCGTCTCGAGCGTCCATCCGCCTTCGATTCCCTCCTCCTCCACCTCGACGTTCGGCTCGGCGAATGCCTCATGGCGCGAGCTCTTGCGGCGCTTCGCCAGGGTCACATTGACCGCGATGCGGTGCAGCCAGGTGCTGAGCGCACTGCGCGTCTCGAACTGGGCCAATGCTCGCCAGGCGTTAATGAAGGTCTCCTGAGTACAGTCCTCGGCCAGGGCCGGCTCGCGCGTCATCCGCAGGCACAGGCCGTACACCCGGCCCACATGCTCGCGGTAGAGCCTCTCGAAGGCGCGGCTATCCCCGGCACGGGCGCGCTCGATCAGCGCCCCCTCCCAGTCGATCGCCGAACCCTCGACCTGCGCGAGTGTCATCGTGTACTTGGAGAGCGGCCCAGAGCGGGTCGTTTAAAGGCGCCGAGTCGCCGAAGGGAAACAGTTTCGGCCGGAACTCGGCCGCAGCGCATCACTCTATGCCCCTGATGATTCCCGACAACGACAAAAGCGGCGATATCGGCAAGGTCCTCGACGCCTTTGCGCAGACCCTGGGTGAGCACTGGCGCGAGGCCCGTGATCGCACCCTCAGGCTCTTCTCGACCCCGGTGAGCTGGCTCGAGACGCACCGCAATCGCCCGCCCGATCACCACCTGACCAGGGGCGGCAAGCTCATCAAGTAAGCCTCCGGGTCGGCATCCGTGCTGAAGCCGAAGCGTGTGCCCCGGTCGTAGACCAGGTTGAACTCCACGTAGCGGCCACGCTTGACCAGCAGCTGCTCGCGCGCCGCATCGTCAAAGGGGGTGTCCTTGCGCCTCGCGACGATGCGCGGATAGACCTCGAGCACCGCCTCACCGACCGCGCGCACGAAGGCAAACTCCGCGCCGCCGTCCGCCTCGCGCATGGCGAGGTCGTCGAAAAAGATCCCGCCGACGCCACGGGGCTCCTGCCGGTGCGGGAGATAGAAGTAGCGGTCGCACCAGGCCTTGTATTCCTCGTACGCCCCGGGCCGGAAGCCCTCGCACGCCTGGCGCAGCGCCGCATGGAAATCCGCCGTGTCCGCGGCCACCGGGAAGGTCGGTGTGAGGTCCGAGCCGCCCCCGAACCAGGCGCGACTGGTCGCGAGATAGCGCAGGTTGAGGTGCATCGCGGGCACGTAGGGGTTCGTCATGTGGGCGACGAGCGAGATCCC
>Ga0070733_10003908_pt1 | contig 10075 bp, 11 predicted proteins | sample Coa_R1_9_FD_66450 | JGI IMG/M metagenome (GOLD analysis project Ga0070733, IMG submission 66450) | Surface soil microbial communities from Centralia Pennsylvania, which are recovering from an underground coalmine fire - Coalmine... | ecosystem: Environmental > Terrestrial > Soil > Unclassified ... | reverse complement strand
GGCCTCCACCGCCCCAGGGAATTACAACTGCATCGAGGTCGGGAAGATCCTCCAACAGTTCCAGAGCAATGGTGCCGTTGCCTGCCATCACGTGCGGATCATCGAAAGCATGGATGAAGGTAGCGTCAACCCCTGGATAGGAGCGGGTCTCGAACGTTCGCCACCATTCCGCGAAGGGAACTTTGATGACGCGTCCACCGAGCCGTTCCACGGCACGCAGCTTGGTGGCGGGCGCAGTGTCGGGAGCAATAATCGTCGCCGGAATCCCCATTCGCCGGGCGCAGAAGGCCACCCCCTGCGCCATGTTGCCAGCGGAAGCAGTCAACACTCCACGCGCCAATTGCTCGCCAGGCGTCAGCGCCATGACGTTCATCGCTCCGCGAATCTTGAACGACCCGATGGGTTGCAGATTCTCCAGCTTCAAGAACAGATTTGCGGGTGACTCTGTGTTGCACCGGACCAGGGGCGTGCGCAACGCGACCGCGGCGATGTTGCGCCGCGCTTCTTCCACTCTGGCGAGCGTGACGGGTATATCCAGCATCCTGGCTTCGTGTCCCTCCGTGGTTATCACTCCCGCTTGAGATTCTTCAACATGCCGGCTGCAAGCTCCACACGGGGCAGTGGCGGATGAGGCTGGCCGCTGTTCATCGCTTCCCGCCATTGCTCCAGCGAACGCATGAGCGGCGCCAGCCTAATACCCTTAGCGCCTTGCGGATGGCCGGTCAAATTACGCATAGCGCGTTCCATCACCGATCGCATTCCAACGAAGTTGCCGGTGGAGTAGTGGTGGAAGGCGACGGCAACTTGTACCACTCCCTGCAAGAATTTCTTTTCCTCCACCGGCGCGGCGCGCCAGATGTCTTCCAGCACCTCATGAGCCGCAAAGAACTCGGCACGGTTAAACAGGGCAATCCCGCGCGCATACTCCTTGAAATCCACGCTTCATTCTGGCACACGAAACCTGCTTACCAAAAAAAACCTCGCGCCGCAGCGCGAGGCCGGAGGAATATCATCTGCTCAGCTTCCGAAAATTACATAGTGATAACTGGCGGCCATGAAGAAGAGCATGGGAACGGACAAGAAAAAGTTGGTACGCGATGCCAGAAACGTCTGGCGGGCAAGGGCCGCGCCGTTGCCCGGAGGAGTGCCTGCGAGGGTCCCCTGGATGATCTTCTTCTGGTTGGGCCAGATGATTCCCCAAACGTTGAACAACATGATGATGCCCATCCCCCCGCCGACTCCGATCGAGAGCACGTGGTTGTCGTCCCTGCCCACCGGTGCGTAGGTTACGAACAACCAGCCGGCGGCGATTACGACGACGGTGGTGATAGCACCCAATACATACCCGCTTGGCGCCCTCGAAATCACCAAAGACAGAATCCCCCAGGACACAATCCAGATCAGCAGGAACAGACCGATGGTGCTCAAGGGACTGACGCCCATGCGTTGCGCGTCAGCCGCCACATAAATCTGCGACCAGTACCAGAATCCAACGAAGACCGTGGCCAGCGCGCTCCAGCGGAACCATTGCAGGGTGGGCAGGGTCATATATTGAAAAACCTTCGGCTTCATGCCGGCGTCGACCTGCTTCATAAAGGGGACGTTGACCAAGTTGAAAAAGTAAAGTAATCCGATCCAGGTGATTCCGGCCAGAAAGTGAAACCAGCGCAGCAGGAAAGCCAACGCTTCCGTACCGGTGTGCGAAGGCATTACCCAGCTTGCAGATACCGCAATCAGATTGTGCATCGATATTCCTCCCCAATCACAAAATGTGGCGCGCGGTATACCCAACATCAGTAAAGGAGCGATTTCCGAATCGAAAGTGATGGCCGCGACAGGCAGGGCCATACTTGCGAAACACATGCACGCTCGTCGGCTGGTTTTATTTTTGCAGGAATGTTTGCACTTTGCGGTGTTCGTGTCAACCGGGGATTGTCACTGGTACCAGTCGCTGGCTTGAAAAGTGGGGAGTAACGCCGTATTGTACGGACTGTTACCCGCGGTGCGCAGGCCTCAGGTCAGTGCGTTCCGGGCTTTTCCCCCTGTTTCCTGGCGGCCGTGTGGGCGAGCGGACGCGCGGAATCAATGATTCTTGGCATTTCAGAAAGCTCCCGTAATCAGGGAGCAAGGAGATCGGCATGGAAAACAAGCCGGCACAAAACATTCAGGACTCCTTCCTCAACACCGCTCGCAAAGAAAGGATGAACATTACGATTTATCTGTTGAGCGGCGTCAAGCTGACCGGGCGTATTCGCTCCTTCGACAAGTATTCCGTGGTGCTTGAAACCAACAACCAGGAACAGTTGATCTTTAAGCATGCGATTTCCACGGTGGCCATGGGAAGAGTCGTGCATGTCCATGGCGAAAAGCCGACCGTGGTTCCGGCTGCAACTCCGGTCGGCGAGCCGGATGCAACTCCCAGCGCCTCGGGTACGGAAGGGTAAGGCGACTTTTTCTTGCGCAGTTCAGAAACCAGAATCCCTGGCAAGGCCTCCGCGGCGCCGCGCTCTTCAGGAGTGGACACCAACAGCCGGGCTACGCCGGAACGAGGGTTTCTTGTCGGGATTGACTACCGCCGGCGCGCACCCCGGACGTCCCCGGGCAAAGTGGCGAAGGGCTCTTTAACCGGCGCGCAGGCGGCGCGGGACAGTGCCGCCACAGTTCCGGGCGGCTCCACCACTCCGAACATTCCACAGTTCAGCGCGGAGGAATCTCTTGGGGAATTGCGTGCGCTGGCCCTGAGCGCGGGAGCTGAGGTGGCTGGTGAATTCCTGCAGCATCGGGATAAACCCGATCCCGCTACTCTGATCGGAAAAGGCAAGTTGGCGGAGATCGCCGGTGCCGCCGCTTCCGTTTCTGCCGATCTTTTGTTGTTCGATCACGATCTCACGGCTTCTCAGCAGCGCAACATTGAGAAAGTCGTAAACATTCGGGTGATCGACCGCACGCAGCTGATTCTCGACATTTTTGCCCGGCACGCCAGAACCCGCGAAGGCCAGTTACAGGTGGAACTGGCACAACTCGAATACATGCTGCCACGCCTCGGCGGACGCGGCATCGAGATGTCACAATTGGGCGGCGGCATCGGCACGCGCGGTCCCGGCGAAACCCAGCTCGAGACCGATCGGCGGAAAATCTACCGGCGCATTCGCCACGTGAAAGAGCAAATCGAAAACGTGAGGCGCATCCGGGCGCAGCAGCGGCAGAGGCGCGAGTCGGTACCGGTGGCCACGGTCGCTCTGGTGGGCTACACCAACGCGGGCAAGTCCACTCTGTTCAACGCGCTCACCCAAGCTGCTGTTCTGGAATCACCGAAAATGTTTGCCACACTGGACCCGACAATTCGCGCGGTCACGCTGCCGTCGAAGCGCAAAGCGCTGCTTTCCGATACTGTGGGATTCATCCGCAACCTGCCGCACACGCTGGTTTCCGCATTCCGCGCCACCCTGGAAGAGGTGCAGCGTGCGGCGCTGATCCTGCAGGTTTCCGACGCCAGTAGCCCGCTCTCTGCCGAACAGGATGCGCAGGTGGACAAGGTATTGAAGGAACTGGAGGTGGAAGGCAAGCCGCGACTGCGGGTGATGAACAAGATTGACTTGCTGCCTCCGAAGCAGCGCGATAGTCTGCGCGATGACGCGCACCGCGTTCACGTGTCGGCCATGAAGGCTATTGGTATGACCACGCTCCTCGACCGGATCGACCAACTGCTGTCCGACGATGCGATCCACCGGATTCGCCTGCGCGTTCCGCAAAAAGAAGGGAAGACACTGGCCATGCTCGAAGCCCGGGCACGGATTTATTCCCGGGCATATAAAGACGGCCTGGTGGAGCTGGAAGCGGAAGTGCCCGAGTCGGTGGTGCGGAGGGTGAAGGAGTGGGTGGTGGGGTAGGCACCCGCGGTGGCCGTTCCCAAAACTTAAATGGGCCAGCGACCAAGAAGCGGTGACATTCCTTGGCTACCGGCCCACTCGATCCTGAATTGGATCGGAGGTGATAAACTTCATAGTAGACCCTCCACCCCAGAAGTCAAGCTTTCTTTCTTGGTGGACGTGCTCAAGGTGAAGCCGCCAGAGAAACCGAAAAAAGGCTCCAGTTCGAGAACGTAAAGTATGATTAGGACATGGTGGAGGCGGGCTGCGATCGCAATCGCGCTCGTGGGTCTCGCCGGATGGATTTGGTCTGCGCAGCTAGAGTTCCATTATCAGGAAACACTGCCTCGCAGTCCCAATCCAGCAACAGGCAGCATTTATCCCCTCAACGTTCACGGCATCGTCGTCTACCAAACCCGCGATGAGCGCGATTGGTTGAACGAGCTTCAATATTCGTCCTTCGTTGTTTTTCTGGTTGGCGGCTTAATCGGATTTCTCTTTGAAAAGAAGTTTGGGCGACCACCAAGCCCACCAAAGCCTTGGACTCCAGGCCCCGGATGGCGGAGCCATTTACCTTAATGGGTATGTCAAAGGCATAATTCCGTTTCTTTTCTCAAATCTACAGGGCACTTGTCCGCGCTGGCCGCCAACGCCTTCTAGCCGGATCCTTGCCCCTGAAACCAACCCTCAGCGTTACGATTTCGCCGTTTCCCGCCTCTGCTTTACACTGACAGTTTGAACCCCGACATGCACGCCTGGATTGAGCAGTTGCGCAATGGCAACGCGCGCGCGCTGGCTCGCGCCATCAGCATGGTTGAGAATCGCACTCCGGGGTGGGTCGAGCTGCTGAAGGCCCTATTCCCGCACACTGGCCAGGCGCGCATTCTGGGACTGACCGGCCCGCCGGGAGCAGGCAAGAGCACGCTGGTCGACCAGTTGGCCAAACACTACCGCAAGCGAAATCAAACGGTAGGAATCATCGCCGTCGATCCTACCAGTCCCTACACCGGGGGTGCGATTCTGGGCGATCGCATACGCATGCAGGATCACTTTTCCGACCCGGGTATCTACATCCGCAGCATGGCTACACGGGGTTCCATGGGAGGCCTGGCGCGAGCCACCGCCGACGTGGCCACCGTGCTCGACGCCTCGGGGCGCGATTGCATCATGATTGAAACCGTCGGTGTGGGCCAGGACGAGGTTGACATCGTGCGCCTCGCCGATATCACGGTGGTGATTCTGGTGCCGGGTATGGGCGACGACGTACAGAGCATCAAGGCGGGTATCATGGAAATCGCCGACATTTTCGTGGTCAACAAAAGTGACCACGAAGGCGCCGAGCGGGTGGAGCGTGAGATTCGCGCTCTGCAATCGCTGGCGGTTCGCAGCGACCGCTGGACTCCACCGATCGTGAAAACCGTGGCCAGCGAAGGCGCGGGGGTCGAAGATCTGGCAGCCGCGATTGCAGAATATGAACTTTATCTGCAGCGGGAAAACCTGGTCCTCCAGCACAAGATTCATAACTGGCAGGAGCGGCTGGTGGAAATGTTGCGCGACGCGCTGCTAGATAGAGCTCGGCACCAACTGGCAGACGGCAGCGTCGCCCGCTACGCTGCGGAGGTGGTCGAGCATAAACGCGATCCGTACACGCTGGTGGAAGAAATTGTCGGGAGGCTGGGAAGCGTTGATCGTAATTGACAGACACTTTTACCCGTTGTCGTTCCCAGGGGCCTTTGGGCCCACGAGGAATCTGGGTTTCTTGCCTCAGAAAATGCAGATCCTTCGACTTGCTCTCACCGCGCGAGCGCGGTTCGGACGGCGCTCGGGATGACAAGCGCCGGATAAGCGCGGGATTGAAGCGAACCATGTTTACCATTGACCATCTCGGTATCGCGGTGAAGTCGCTGGCGGCGGCGAAGAGCATCTACCAGAAGCTGGGGCTGAAGATCTCGCCGGAAGAGACCGTCGAAGCCGAACAGGTGCGCCTGGTCATGGTACCGGTCGGAGAAAGCCGGCTTGAGTTGTTGGAGCCTACCTCGGAGAACTCACCCATTGCAAGGTTCATTGCCAAGCGAGGAGAAGGCCTGCATCACGTTTCCCTGCGCGTGCCGGATTTGGCGGCTGCAGTCAGCCGTCTGAAGAAAGACGGGGTGCGGCTGGTGTCGGAGGAGATCAAGGTCGGCGCTGGGGGGCATCGCTACGTGTTCGTGCATCCTTCGAGTGCAGGGGGAGTTTTACTGGAACTAGTGGAATCCGGTCACTGAGGCGGCCACGTATTCGCACGGATATACACGGATTTGACCCTCACAAGAAACGACATTCATGCTTCTTCTCGCCACCGACACCTCCGGGAAACAGGGCAGCATCGCGCTGGCGCAATGCGGCCCGGGGGACGAATGCGAGATCATTGAAGTGGTCGCGCTCAGCGGCGGAACATTCTCTGCGCAACTGATCCCACAGATCGCAGCCTTGCTGAATAAACGTGGTTTCACTCGGAAAGACATCGGCGCGTTCGCGGTAGTGTCAGGCCCGGGATCTTTCACTGGCTTGCGGGTCGGATTGGCGGCTATCAAGGCCCTGGCCGAGGTGCTGGGAAAGCCGATCGCAGCCGTTTCGTTGCTCGCAGCGGTCGCTGCGGCTGCAAGGTCAGAGGGCAGCATTCTTGCCGCGCTGGACGCCGGAAGAGGGCAGATCTACGCCGGGGAGTACGAAGGCAGAAGCCTCTCGACTCGCGGAGAGCATTTGCTGACGAAGGAAGAATTCCTCAAAGCAGGCAGCGGCCGATTGGTCGTGACACCCGACCAGGGGTTGGCGGACATGGCAAGCGCCGCCGGGCTGCGAGTGCAGCAAGTGGATCGCCCGCAAAGCGACGCGATCGCTCGGATCGGATTGGAAAGAATTCAGGCGGGAGAAACTATTTCTCCCGAGGATCTCGAAGCAAATTACATCCGGCAATCGGATGCAGAGATTTTCGCCAGGACGAGCTAAGGTCGTGATTCAGGAACCGATCTGTTAGACCTGCCATCTCGACCGGAAAGAAGCGGAGTGGAGAGACCTGCTTTTCGTGTCCTGCAATGTTTGATTTTGACGCCATGCGCATCCGGCCTGCCAGCCCCGCCGATGTTTTCGCCCTCATGGAGCTTGAGAGACATGCGGTCACGGCTGCGCATTGGTCTGAGGATCAGTACGCGGCCGCATTTTCTGGCACTGGTCCGGCGCGAACCGCACTGGTCATCGAAGCCGAAGCGGTAGTGCAAGGCTTCGTCATTGGACGGGCGACCGACCGGGAATGGGAAATCGAGAATATTGCAGTCGCCGGACCGGCACGCCGCCGCGGGCACGGCACTCGCCTGCTGGGAGAGTTTCTCGACCTGGCGCGCGTCCAGGGGGCGCGGGCCGTGTTTCTGGAGGTCCGCCAATCGAACCTGGCGGCGCGCCGCCTTTATGAGAAGTGGGCCTTTGTGGAAAGCGGCCGCCGCCGCCGGTACTACCAGTCCCCGGAGGAAGATGCCATAACCTACCGCCTGACCTTCTCCTAGGGTTGCACTATGCATGGTGCAACCGCGAGAACTCTCCCGGAAACTACTGATTATTCAGCACATCCACCTATGGAATTTGGGATTGAAGCAGTCCAAATCCTGTGGTAAGTTCCTATTTGTCTACAACCCGGTTAGGAGGTCTGCTGGATGCTCACGTCTCGGGACCAGCTCCTCGCCAACCATGAGGAATTCCAAAAACTGGCGATGGAGCATACGCAGTACGAGAAACGCCTTGATTCACTCACCCAGAAACGCTATCTCACAGACGACGAAAAGTTGGAAGAAGTACGGCTGAAGAAGCTGAAGCTCCGCCTGAAGGATCAGATGCAAGGCATTCAGCGGCAGTTCCAGCTGCAGCAGAACCAGGTCGCGTAATCTCATTCACTCTTGGTGCGGTTTCCAGACCGCGGGAGGAGAGGTATACTCTCCAGCAGGGCGCTCGTAAGCGCCTTTTTTTATTGGCACTTAACACAAACAGTCTGAATCGGCGTTTGGACCTGAACTATAATTAAGTCTCTCCCCATGGTGCGTGACGCCTACTATTACGCTGTTCCGCTGGTCGCCGTTGCTGCTTTCATGGGCTGGCTTACCAATCCACTCTGGGCGGTTCCGGCGCTGCTTCTGGCGGGTTTCTTCCTCTGGTTCTTCCGCGATCCGGAACGGAAAATCCCCGGCGCTACGGGTGCCTTGGTATCCCCGGCGGATGGCAAGGTCACTGACGTATCGCCAGTCTCGTGGGCCGGAGCCCGGCGTCTTCGTATCAGCATTTTCCTGAATGTATTTGATGTGCACGTGAACCGGTCTCCAATCGAGGGAATCATTCGCGAGGTAACCTACAAGAGAGGCAAGTTCTTGAACGCCATGGGTGCCGCTTCGGCCGAGGAAAACGAGCAAAACGTTGTCACGGTCGAAGCCGAGGGCCAGACTGTGGTTTTCAAGCAGATTGCAGGCCTGCTGGCGCGCCGCATCGTGTTCAATAAAAAGGTCGGCGACCGAGTGCAACGTGGCGAGCGTATCGGGCTGATAAAGTTCGGGTCACGGGTAGATGTTTTGCTGGATGGCTCGGCCGGCGTTCAGGTGAAAGTAGGGGACAGGGTGAAGGGCGGCTCCAGCATATTGGCGTACATTCAATCTGAAAAGCAGTTCGCCACGGCGGGCACCGGGCAAACCAGGCAAGGAGCCAGCTAATGGACCGGGAAATACTGGATTTTCCTAAACGGCGAAGCGAAGACAAGTCTCCGCGAAGACTGCGCAAAGGCTTGTACATTCTGCCGTCCTTATTTACCACGGCGAACATAGCGCTGGGCTATTACGCCATTCTGCAGGTCACGCATGGCACGGCGCAGGACTACTCGCACTTCGATAACGCCGCAAAGGCAATCGGATTCGCGGTGTTGTTTGATGGCCTGGATGGGCGCATCGCCCGCATGACTCACACCAGCAGCGATTTTGGCCGCGAACTGGATTCGCTGGCGGACGTGATCACCTTCGGGGTGGCGCCGGCGCTGCTGGCCTGGATGTGGGGATTCCGGCAGTTGCCCACTTTTCTGGGATCGTCGGAATTGACCGGCAAAATGGCTCAGCTCGGGGCCATCGCCAGTTTCCTGTTCCTGATGGCGGGAGCCAGCCGCCTGGCGCGCTTCAACATCACCAGCAATCCACAGCCCTCGAATCCCGGGCGTCCCGGGAAGAAGTATTTCGTGGGCATGCCGATTCCCGCGGGCGCCGGTGTAATCGCCGCCGTCGTTCACTTCACCGCCGGCGACCCCATCGCTTCCCTGTGGAGTTGCATCACCTGGATGTTGATCATCGTGGTGGCGGGATATCTGATGGTAAGCACCTGGCGTTTTTACAGCTTCAAAGACATCGATTTCCGTTCGCGCCAGCCTTTTCGTCTCATCCTGTTGTTTGGCGCGTTCTTTGCCGGCATCTGGTTCTTCTCGCAGTGGGCCTTATTTATCATCGCTCTCACCTACATGGCGTCCGGTGTGTTTTGGCGTTTGCAGTGGGTTTTCCGGCGGAAAGGCAGCCCGCCACCTCCGACCTACAAGGAGGCATCGCAGACCTCATGAGTGCGAATCTGAAATCTGCTGCGGTGTCGCAGGCCGAACCGGTGCGCAGCGGAAATCTTTACCGGGTTGCAATCGTCGGCGCCAGCACGCTCAAGGGCAAAGAGGTTGCCGAGGTGTTGAGCGACCGCAATTTCCCATCCCTGGACGTGAAACTCCTCGACGACGACGAGTCCCTGGGGAAATTGGAGAACGTGGGAGACGAAGTCAAGTTTATCCAGAAAGTACGCGCTGAAGAGTTCCGCAATATAGACTTCACCTTCTTCGCCTCCGATCCCGAAGGCACGCGCAAGGCCTGGAAAATAGCCCGCGACGCCGGCAGCACCATCGTCGATCTTTCCTTCGGGCTGGAGGACGACCCCGGTGCCGCCGTACGCTCGCCGTGGATTGAACGGCAACTGGGGCATTCGCTGGTTCCGGAGCTGCAACCGGGTCCGGTTGTGATCGCGCACCCGGCCTCCGTTGTGCTGGCGCTTCTATTGCTCCGGACGCAGAAAGCAGGCAACGTGAGGCGAGCAGTGGCCGCAGTGTTCGAGCCGGCGTCCGAGCATGGGCAGAAAGGCATGGATGAGTTGCACGAGCAGACTGTGAACCTGCT
>Ga0070733_10003907_pt1 | contig 10075 bp, 7 predicted proteins | sample Coa_R1_9_FD_66450 | JGI IMG/M metagenome (GOLD analysis project Ga0070733, IMG submission 66450) | Surface soil microbial communities from Centralia Pennsylvania, which are recovering from an underground coalmine fire - Coalmine... | ecosystem: Environmental > Terrestrial > Soil > Unclassified ... | reverse complement strand
TTGGCTCGTCCGACTTCCGGTGCGTTCGCGCTACCTGCATGCGGCGCAATCGGAAACGCTGGCTTCGACACCTTCTTTGGTCCGCGAGGCTTCTTCTCGGATATGGCGCTATCGAAGAGCTTCGGAATCACCGAGCGCATCAAGGCGCAGTTCCGCTTCGACGCCTTCAACGTCTTCAACCATCCTGTGTTGGGCTTCAACTCCAACCAGGGCAACACCTGTATCGACTGCGGCGGAAATGCCGGTCAGATCACCGACATCGAAGCCGACAGCTCGCCAGGTTCGCCGACCGGCATGCGTCAGTTGCAATTCGGTCTGCGCGTGACTTTCTAAAACGAAGAACAACCACACCCCAAACGAGACGGGGAGCCCTCGCGGGCTCCCCGTTTTTTATGTTCTAATCTTGGTTCGATTCATTTCGAGATTCGCAATGTCGAAGTTCGATTTCCGATCAAAGTTCCATTTTCCCTGCGCAGTTGGTCTTCTTTTGGTTGGCCTCAGCTTGCCGCTCGCCTTCGCTCAGACCGCGCCCAAGCCGAACGCACCTGCGCCGAATTCGAACAGCTCCTCCGGCGACGCGTCGGCGGCAGCCGCACCCGGCGACGCGCCTCCGTCAGAATTCGATGCACCGCGGAAACTCCTGCGTGAAGGGAAATTCGACGACGCAATAACCACGCTGGAAGACCTCCAGTCGAAGAATCAGGCGATGCCGGGCCTCTCCCACGAACTCGGCGTCGCCTATTACAAGAAGGGCGACTACCTCAAAGCCATCGCTGCGCTGCAAAAGGCCCAAACCGAGAATCCGAAAGACGCCGAATCCACGCAGCTTCTCGGCATTTCTGCGTATCTCGCCGGCCGTCCCAACGAGGCAATTCCTCCTCTCGAGAAGGTGCAGACGTGGTTTCCCAACGCTAACGTCGATGCGGCGTACATCCTTGGCGTCTGCTATATCCAGACCAGAGATTATCCAAAGGCGCGCGGAGCCTTTGCGAAAATGTTCAACGTCACGCCCGATTCTGCCGCGGCGTATCTTTTCACGGCGCGCATGTTGCTGCGCCAGGATTTTGGTCCCATCGCTGAGGAGTACGCGCAAAAAGCCGCATCCGTCGATCCGAAGCTGCCGCTCGTCCACAATTTGCTCGGCGAAGTCTATTTATTTCACTCTCAAATTCCCGAGGCCATAGCCGAATTTCAGAAAGAACTCGCGCTCAATCCCGGTTACGCGCCCACCTACTACAAGCTAGCCGACGCCTATTCCCGCATTCAAAAGTTCGACGAAGCCGAAAGACTCCTCCAGCGCTCCATCTGGCTGGACGCAACCTCCACAGGTCCATATATATTGATGGGCAAGGTTTTGCAGAAAAAAGGAGAATCCGAGCTGGCCGTCCGATCTTTGCAGCGAGCCGTCGCCATGGACCCCAACAACCCGATGACGCACCATTTGCTGGGCCAGGCCTATCGCGAAATGGGCCGCGAAGAAGATGCCGCGCGCGAACTTGGCGCAGCCGGCGAACTCGAAGAACGCCAAAACGCCAAGCCATGAATCTTACAATCGAACTAACGCGCGCCAGCCTCGGCGCATCAATCGCCACCGTGAGCCCAACCCGCCATGCCAGATAAGGCGTACAACATCGTCGGTCTCGGCGAACTTCTGTGGGATGTTTTGCCGAAAGGGAAGGAACTCGGCGGCGCGCCCGCGAACTTCGCTTACATGACGAGCTTGCTCGGCGATCACGGCGTCGTCGCCAGTCGCGTGGGAGGCGACGCGCTCGGTCGCACCGCAGGACGCCGACTGGAACGCATCGGCCTGCGCACCAAATTCCTGCAGGTTGACACGCAGCATCCCACCGGCACCGCCAAAGTCGATGTCGATCCGGCCGGCCAGCCGACTTTTAGCTTCAACGAAAATTCCGCGTGGGATTTCTTTGAATGGACTCCTGAATGGCAAAAGCTCGCGTCGATGGCCGACGCGGTCTGTTTCGGTACGCTCGCGCAGCGTGCCCCGCAGTCGCGAGCGACGATACGTTCATTTCTTCACGAAGTCAGCCGCGGCACGACGCGCGTCTTCGATGTGAACCTGCGACCGAATTCTTACAGCGCCGAAATTCTTGACGAGTCCCTGAAACTCGCCGACATCGTCAAACTCAATCAAGACGAGCTGCAAATTGTGGTGAAACTTCTCGGCTCCGAGTTCGCCGGTGAAGAGCGTTCCGCTCGTTGGTTGCGTGACAAATACGGCCTACGACTGGTGTGCATCACGCGCGGTGACAAAGGGAGTCTACTCGTGAGTTCCACCGAGATTCACCAGCACAATGGTGTTCGCATCGTCGTCGCCGATACGGTCGGCTCCGGCGACGCATTCACTGCCGCGCTGATCTACCACTATCTTCGCCGCGCGTCACTGGCCACCATGAACGAAGCCGCCAACCGCATGGGCGCCTGGGTAGCCAGCCAAACCGGTGCAACCCCTCCGCGCGACGACTACTACCTGCAACAAATTCGCACCGCTATCAGCGGCGAAGAATAACACAAGACATTCTGAGGTAATTCTAAGGCCGCTGGGATTTGGATCAGTAATTTCTCGGCTGATTACATTTCGAGCCTCTATCACGACAACCCGTACGGCTAAACAAACAGCGAACCAAAACGCAACGGCCCGCGTCCGAAGCTCCGAGGCGCGAGCATGGCTCGTGTTTGCCTGGGCTGGGGTGCTGGGGTAGACTCCGTGGGCGATGGACGCTGCCTCACTTTCGGGTAAGACCATTTCCCACTACAGCGTGCTGGAAAAGCTTGGCGGCGGCGGGATGGGTGTCGTTTATAAGGCGAAGGACACGCGGCTTGGCCGCAATGTCGCACTGAAATTCCTCCCGGACGACATTTCACAGGACGCCCAGACGATCGAGCGTTTTCGCCGCGAGGCTCGCGCGGCATCGTCTCTAAATCATCCGAATATCTGCACGATTTATGACGCTGGGGAATTTGATGGCCGCCCCTTCATCGCGATGGAATTGCTTGAGGGACAGACCCTGCGAAATCGCATTTCCGGGACGTCCATCGCCGTGTCCGAGCTGTTGGAAATCGCAACGCAGATTGTCGAGGGGCTGCACGCCGCGCACTCAAAAGGCGTCGTCCATCGCGACATCAAGCCCGCCAATATTTTCCTGGTCGATAAAGGGCCGGCAAAAATTTTGGATTTCGGTTTGGCGAAGATGGGAAGGCAGGAGCACCAGATCGCTGCGCTGGCCGAAACATCGTTCCGCACGCAGATCGATCAGAGCGCGCTACTCACCAGCCCCGGCAGTTCGATCGGCACGGTGGCGTATATGTCGCCGGAGCAGGCGCGGGGCGAAGAGTTGGACGCTCGCTCGGATCTGTTTTCGTTGGGCGTAGTCCTCTACGAGATGTGTACGGGACTCATTCCTTTCGGCGGCGCGACCGCCGCGCTCATCTTCGACGGTATACTGCGATCGGAAGCTACTCCGGCGACGACGCTCAATCCGAAGCTGCCGGCGGCGATGGAAAATATTCTCTCCAAGGCGCTTGAGAAGGATACCGACCTTCGCTACCAGACAGCCGCAGAGTTTCGCGCCGATTTGAAGCGATTGAAGCGCGATCTCGACTCGAATCGGCGTCCATCAGCCGACAAGCCGGAAGCCTCGAAAGCAGCGGCCCCTGCAGTACCGGCCGCGGGCAAGTCCGTCGCGGTGCTCTATTTTGAGAATCAGAGCGGGTCGAAAGAAGACGAATATCTGCGCGATGGAATCACCGAAGATGTCATCACGGAGTTGTCGAAGATCCAGGGATTGAACACGTTCTCGCGGCCCACCGTCCTTGCTTTTCGCGACAAGCCCATGACGCCGGCGCAAGTCGGTCAATTGCTCGGCGCGGTCTACGTCCTTACCGGCACCGTGCGCCGCGCCGGAGCCCGGCTGCGCATCAGCGCGCAGCTGATCGACACGCGCACCGACTTCACATTGTGGTCCGAACGCTTCGACCGAGAGATGAAGGATGTTTTCGAAGTGCAAGACGAAATGGCGCGCAAGATTGCCGAGGCGTTGCGCGTCAAACTCTCGCCGCAGGAATTGGAAGCGCTCGCGGACAAGCCGACCGAAAACACTCAGGCTTATGACTTGTACCTGCGCGGCAAGCGTTATGCCCGGCGACAGACTCGGCAGGACGTCGAGTTCGCCTTGCAGATGTTCGAGAACGCGGTCGTTCTCGATCCAAGCTTCGCTTTGGCTTACGCGGCATGTGCGAACGCATGCGCGATGTACTATTCGATCTTCACGCGCGATCAGATTTGGATCGAGCGCGCGCGCGAAGCCTCCGGAAGAGCTGTGGCGCTGCGCTGGGATCTGCCCGAAGTGCAAGTCAGCCAGGCTTGGGTCCTTTACGCCGCCGGGCTGTACGATGAAGCGGTCCGCATGGTTAAGAAAGCCATCGAACGCAAGCGAGATTGCGAGGGCGCTTACTATCTGCTGTTCCGCGGACTGTTCGCAGCTGGGCGCTGCCAGGAAGTCGTCGATCTCTCCGAATCAGCCATCGAAGCGAGCGGAGAGGACTACAACGTATATGTGCCGATCCTCAACTCACTTGGTTCGCTCGAGCGAGAAGACCTCAGCCTGAATATGACCCGTCGATTTTGCGCGGCGCTGGAAAATCATTTGAAGCAGGTTCCCGAAGATGCGCGGGCGCGCGTGTTGCTGGGAGCGAACTACGCGCGATTGTCGCGTGAGGCAGATGCGTTGCGTGAACTTCAAATGGCCGTCACGCTGCGTGCTGATGAATCTTCGATTCTCTACAATGCCGCTTGCACATACTGCCGGCTCAATCGCAAAGTCGAAGCTTTGGATGCGCTTCGCAAAGCATGGGATGCGGGTTCACGCGATCCGGTTTGGACACGTCGCGACCCCGATTTGTTGCTTCTTCACGGCGATCCGGAGTTTGAGCGGTTGTACCCGGAAAAACCCGCCTCCGCCGCTCGATAGCTCGATCGGTTACACCGATTTCTGACAAACCTCCGCAATTCTCCGCGCTCTCTGGGCCATTGCGTTAGGTTCTTCCTCTCATTCTTTCCCCAACTTTTCCACGACGCCCGCCGGCAACTCATGTGACAAAACCAAAAACACTCCGTTCGTCCACCCAAACCCGACAATATTAACCTTGTATCCCGCTGTTACTGCAGTCTCCGACGACCGGGTCACCGCGTTATATTTCTCGCGTATCGTTCCGTCCCGCCGGAAATTTTCCAGCACGTTCGACAGAAACGCGTACGAAACTCGATCCGCCACATCGGTGAATCCGTATTTCCGTATCCCGTCGTCCGCCATCAACTGATTTGGCGCCCACGCGTAGGGTGCATCCCACTGCCCGCCCGTCTCAAACGGGCTCATCATCAATCCACCCGGGCGCTCGAAAATGCCAACGTTCTTCACAACGGCCGTTGCTTGCTCTTGCGTCGCTAATCCCGTCCACAACGGCAAAAACGTAGTGACGTATTCGTAGGTTGATGGCTCGTTCTTCGTGAAATCGTAGTCGAAAAACATTCCACGCTTCGCGTTCCACAAGTATTTCTGAATCGCTTCGTTACGCTTCCTCGCCCGCTCGCGCCATTCCGCCGACTCTTTCTTTTTGCCCAGCATGTCGGCCATTCGTGCCAGATCTTCTTCCGACTTATAGAGCAAGCTGTTCAAACACACAGGTGCGTAGTGATGCGTCGCCACGCCGTATGGGCCGAATCGAAACGAGATGTCGTATCCCGACTCGCGCATCGAGCGGTCGCCCTTGTAATAATCCGCGCTGAGCGAAACGCCGCCCGCCGACGCGCAGTCCGATTTCGCCATCGTCGTCGCCGTGCTTTCGCAAACCTGCATCGCAAAAAGAGGCCCGACAAAATCCTGTGCCGCGACCCCGGATTTTTTCTGGATCAGGTACGGTCGGCCTATGTCAGGGTGTGACAAAAAATACGCCGTGACTTGCGCCAGATGCCCTGTCTCATCCTTCAAGCTCTCAGGCGCAGGTCCGGTTCCGAAATCAAAATAGCGCGACAGTCCGGTGGTTCCCGCCAGATGCGGCTCGCGCGTCCACAAGTTGTGGTCGCGCACCGCATATCCGTACGCCTTCTCCAGCCACGCGCGATCTTCTTGTCCTGCATCTTTCTTCGCGTCGTACACATCGAGAATCATAGATGTCAGAAAGGGCGGCTGCGATCGCGTCAGGTAATACGTGCGGTTTGCGTTTAGCACCGCGCCGTAGTGCTCGATCTCAAAGAAAAAATTCTCCACCATCCCTTGCGCCAGTTCGACGCGCTTGTCCCGCAGCAATCCGCGAATGATGAAGTAGCTGTCCCAGCCGTACATTTCATTAAATCGCCCGCCCGGCACCACATACTTGTGCGGCAGATACAAAAGACCTGCGGGATCGATCTTGGACTCGTCGACTTCGCCGAGGTTGTGAATCACCCCCGGCAGGTGTTTCGCCTGCACATTGCACTGCGCCTGGAGCCGCTGTACTGCGGGCGGCACATCAAAATCCGCCGGCATATACAACACCGACGCTGTCGTCAGCTTCGTATCGACGATCGATTTGCACTCGTCCAGCGAACGCGTCAGCGTGTCCCAACCCTCCGCAATATATTGTCGAATCGGTGCGAGTCCCGGCTGACTAGCCGCGGAAGCCGTCGGCGAATTTTGTGCTCCCGCATTCGGCGCGGGGACCGATATCGCTGAACAAATAGCGAGCAGCGCGACGATCAGCGCGGTTCGCGATTCGCGCACACTTTGGCGCAAAATGCCCGCAACAGGGACGTGGAACTTCGCAAAATTTGGCATTTTTCCCTCAGGAGAAAAAAGACGTATCCCGTTTAGCTACAGGAGTGTAGCACCACGAGTGCAGCCCGAAATCCCCAAAGATGTGGAAACCACATGTTGTAATGTTGCCGTAGAAAAATTGCGCGTCGGCGACGTCGGGCACGGTTACATCCCACCAAGTGCCGTTCTCTGAATGGCGAATCAATAGCGAAACAAAAAAGATCGTAACTCGCTGAAAATAAATAGCCTGCGCACTCTTTTGATCCGCACTCAAAGTTTTCTAACTTAAGTCTAACAAAACAGGCACTTTGTACACTCTTGAAAAAAAAGGGGTGGGGGTATGCCTGAGGCAAAGTTCTAAAGTTTAGTGAGCAGACTTAGAGGGAAGGAGCGCGCCAGCAAGCTGACGCGCCCTTTTTACATCTCAGCGCCAAAGTTTCGACAATCTTTTGGCTACACCACGCCCGCTCGAGCTGCGACTGCTCTCGCACCAGTTCCTGCCTCCGTCATCGGGCGGCCACAGAAGCACATCGGGCGATAGGGCACGCTTCGTTGGGCCGGCGAACTGCGGCCGTCTTCTTCCGGCGTGCGCCGAACGAAATTTCCGGGCGTATCGTAGCGGCCGCTCATCATCGAGGAGGCGCCTCCCGTACTCGAGGTTCCGAAGGTTCCTTCGCCCGTAGCGCCTTGTGCGCCGAAATCTCCCGGCGTGGACGTGCTCTCACGACGAAAATTTCCAGTCAACGATCCAGTATTTTCGCTGCCAAGCTTCTGATCCACTTCTGAAACGTTGCTTTCACTGTTGTAACCGCTCCCCGAGGGGTACAGGCTGCAGGGACGCTCGATCCGGATTTCACACCCGCAGTTCGGATCGGTGCATGTGTAACGATCGCCGGTCTGGTTGCTCATATCAGCTTCCTTTCGGGCGGCGGCCGGGTCGGTCCGCGTGATTTCGATTTCATGTTCGCGCTCGAAAACACGGTGCGCAATCAGGTCATTACCCCACGTCCACGTAAGAAGCATGAGGCGAGGAAGAAAAGAAAGTTAGGGGTGCAGCATGCGGGAGGGCGCAGAGATGCCGGCTAGTGGATCGACTTTAGTACTGCGGCTTCACTTTCGTAGGTGGTGCGAGAGTCCGGCCTATCGCCCCATGATGGACTGAAACAGCGCGTTTGCTTCACCGTCGCCCGCGCGGAGCGCAGGCCCAAGTGGAGATCCGAGAAAGATCAGCCTGCCTTCTCCGAAATTCTTGCTCCAGGCAACGGGCAGTGCATTCCAATGCGCAATCGCGCGTCCGCCTGATGCCGACACTGGAAATACGCGACTGTAATCACGCACATCCGCTTCCAGCGGCCAGCGATATTTCACGTAAGCAATTTGTTCGTGACCAATCGCGCGCATGCCGCGAGGGCCTTGCATTGGTGCTCCCGATTTCAGCTTTCGCGAATTCGATTGCGTCCAGACATGAACTGGCTGTCCGATCGAAATTCCAAAGTGTTTTTTAGTCAGCGCCTGTTGCTGCGCAAAATCCGCAGAGTTGAGAAACGCAGCGCCCGACTCCCACAAGACGGTTGCGCCTTGTGCAAGCAGTTCAGCCGCGGCGAGGAAGATTTCAGGTATTGCCGATCCCGCGGCCGCGACAATCACAACGTTGCTGAGATCGCTCGACGGGAAGTCGCTTGCCGCGATGCAACGATGAGAGCTGCCGAGTGCGGCACGCATTCCAGCAAGCGACTCAGGTAGGGCGCAATTCGTTCCGAGATCGAGTAGCGTAGCGCGGACCGTCGATCTTCCGACGTAATTACTGGAGGCGAAAGCGGGAGAGGGAATCGCGCACAAACTCGCGGCGGCTGCACAGCTCGCGGTGCCAACGAATTCGCGACGCGATACTTTCATAGCTCGGCGCTCGCGTCACGTTCGGTTAGTGGCATCACAATGTTCCCGCTATGAGCCGATCGATGTCCGCAGCTGTATCGAAAAACTGTTGATCCTGCGCGTATTTGTAGCGCGCTTCCATCTCGGCGATCAGCCATCCGTCGTAATTTACCTTCTTGATCGCCGCGCGAATCGCTGGCCAGTTGTTGTCGCCGATGAAGAGGCTCGTGTAGACGGTGTCGCAGCACCGCCCACGCTTTTTCATCACGTCTTTCAAGTGAATGCGCGTGATGCGCGGCCCGTGCATCTCGATCCATTGCTCGGCGAAGCCGGTGTCGTGAATATTTCCGACGTCGAGATGGATTCCGACGCTAGGACTGTCTACTTCGTTCAGAAAGGTCCAGAACTCTCGCGGCGTGATGAGGAATCGTTGTTCCGAACAGCAGTTTTCGCAGCCTATTTTGACTTTCGCCTTTGCTGCAGTCGGGGCGAGCTGCTTCATCGCATCGACGCAGCGTTGATACACCTCGTTGTAGGGAACTTCCTGCGTCACCAGTCCAGCCACCACCAGAATCGCATCGCATCCGGTCAACTGGGCTGTTTCAATCTCGCGCTCCACGATCCGAATCGCCTTGGCGCGTACGTTTGGATCGCGCGACGAGAGCGGAGTCTCCCAGTGCAGTCCGGTCGAGACGTTGGACACGACGAGCCCGGCATTCTCGACCTTGCGCCGCAGTTCGGTGACCTGCGCGTCGGTCGTATCCATCGTGAACCAGGGAACATCGCCCAACCATAGCTCGATGCCGTCGAACCCGGCTTTCTTCACCAGCTCGAGGCCGCGCTCGAACTGCCAGCCCTTGGGAATCATGTTGTCGCCGATGGACTTTTTCATGGCACCTCACCTAAGTCGCGCTCACTCGAACGGCATGAATCGCCCCCATCAGCCGCCCGAAGACCGATCCGACGCGCATCCTACCATGCCGCCGTGGCGGCGGCGTAAGAAACAACTCGCAACAAATCGAAAGCGCATCGGCCTTTTTCACTTTCTTGCTACGTATCGAGCAATGACCCGGCGATACAAACTTGCCGCCACGCGCGTTTTGCCGCGGTTTTACATCGAATTCGCCAATGCAGCGCAGCAAATATTGGCGTCCTCTAACGTCTTGTTTTCTCTTGACAATACGGCCCTCTTCCCATAACTTCACTCCAACTACACCCAAAACGAAAGTATTGGTTACGAAACGAAAGTAAAGCATCGTCGCGTGTCGAGGCGCGACGATTCGGGCGGTTTCCCGGCAGCGTCGAGGCCGGGCGGGAGGAGTACGGCGGATGGCGCACTGTCCTCGTCGCGACCAGATGCTTGGTCTGAACGAGCCCATTTCGCGTCGTGA
>Ga0070733_10003905_pt1 | contig 10079 bp, 8 predicted proteins | sample Coa_R1_9_FD_66450 | JGI IMG/M metagenome (GOLD analysis project Ga0070733, IMG submission 66450) | Surface soil microbial communities from Centralia Pennsylvania, which are recovering from an underground coalmine fire - Coalmine... | ecosystem: Environmental > Terrestrial > Soil > Unclassified ... | reverse complement strand
TTCAGCGGAAAGCGAATCCGATTTGCATTATCTGATCGCACGGCTGCGAATGCGGGACCTGTTGGATTTTCCGTGGACCTATACGAGCGCGAGACTCAGATGGACCGCCTACGAGGGGATCGCGCTCAAGGGCATGGTCTACAGGCAGGACTTCCAGGAGTTCCTGAATCATCCGCTGGAACGAATCGAAAAGGCCCAGTTGTACCGTCGCGACTCCGCCGGTTGGTATTACGACGCCGAAGGCGGCGACAACAGTCTGGCGGGGCTGGAGATCGACTGGGCGAAAAAGGTCGCGCGTTTTCCTCCGGGCGTATCGGATGCCGAGCGGAAACGGATTGAGGGGGAGTTGTTTCAAGATCATCCTCCGGATGCCGGGCGTGAGACGGCGTACCGGTTGTATTGGTTTGGCCGGACTCTCGAGCGTTACCGCGGCTCCCGAACCAAAATCATTTTCCTGCGGGTGCCGCGGGCTCCGGTTTCCCCGCCAGAGGTTCCGCCGAAGCTCAACAGCGCGGTGCGGCAACTGGCGAGCCGGCCGGAGGCGATCGTTCTGGATGAGCATCTTCTGGATTCTCTGGAGCGGCCCGAGTTGCTCTGGGACTCGATGCATTTGAACCGGGAAGGATTGATCCGGTTCACGCAGATGTTGGTCACCGAGGTTCGAAGGAAGCTGGGGCCGCCGATCGGCGGCGATTAGGAAAAGGTTCGCTATACTGAATCGTTTGTCGGCGGACTTTCAGGGTGGGTTGACTGCGCGGCTGCTTGCCACGGTTGTGATATTCGCGGGCCTGGAAGGCCTGATCTTTCACAGCGGCCTGTACGCGCGCATCATCGAGCCGGATTCGACCACCGGATTCATGGAAGTGCAGATTCAGAATGAAATCCGGCGGCCGAAGCTCGATCACAATCAGGTGCTGGCGGTGGGGCATTCGCGCCAGGCCCTGTTGCCGCGGATCGAGAATGAAAAGAAACCGGGGACGGGCTACACCTTCGCGACTATCGGATTGGGGGGAACGACTCCGCGGACCTGGTATTACGCGCTGCGGGCCGTGGATCCGCATGCGCACAACTACGCAGCGATTTTGATTCCGGAGGATGATTACAATGAGGCGGATACTTGGGAGGATGAATCGGAACGGGAATCCGACCTGCACTACCTGATTTCGCGGCTTCGGCTGAGGGATCTGCGGGATTATCCGTGGACTTACAAGAGCGCGACGCGTCGATGGACCGCCCTCGAGGGAATTGTGCTTAAAGGCACCGTCTACAGACAGGACTTCCAGGAGTTCCTGGATCATCCGCTCGCGCGCATTGCGAAGGCGGAATATTATCGCCACGACTCGGCCGGCTGGTATTACGGATTTGGAGGCGACGCACGGTCTCTGGCGGGATTGGAAATCGACTGGACGCGCAGGACGGCATCGCACTTTCCGGTGGCGGTGCCGGAGGCCGAGCAGAAGCGAATCATCGCGGAATTATTCCCGGGCTTTCCACCGGATTCCGGCCGCGAGGTTGCCTATCGGCTGTATTGGTATCGCAAGATTTTGGACTATTACCACGGCTCCGGGACCAAGATTTTCTTTCTGCGCGTGCCGCGGGCTCCGACTTCGCCGCCGGAGGTTCCGCCGAATCCCAACAGCGCGGTGCGGCAACTAGCGGGTCAACCGGACGTGATCGTGCTGGATGAGCATCTGCTCGATCCACTGGAGCGGCCCGAGCTCTTTTGGGATGCGCTGCATGTGAACCGGGAGGGGATGATCCGGTTCACCGAGATCGTTGCGGCTGAGGTTCGAAAGGCGCTGGGGCCTCCCAGGCCGTAAGCTGATGCTATTTCAGACGCAGCAGTTCTTTCTTTTCCTGGGGGTAGTGCTGATCCTGTTTTATTCCACGCCGCTCGGGTGGAGAAAATATGTTCTGCTGGCCGCCAGCTACTACTTCTACATGAGCTGGATCCCGGTCTTCATTCTGCTGCTGCTGGCGCTGACCGCGATCGATTACACCGCGGCCCGTTGGATCGAGCGAGCCGAATCGCCGAAGCATCGGAAGACGGCGCTGGTGATCAGCCTAAGCGCGAATCTGGGACTGCTGGGATTTTTCAAATACTACAATTTTTTTGCGGAAAATATCGCGAATTTACTGCATCGGCCGTCGAATAGCTTTGCAATGAGTATCATCCTGCCGCTAGGGATCAGCTTTCACACGTTTCAGAGCATGAGCTACGTGATCGACGTGTACCGGAAGGAGCAGGAGCCCATCCGGAATCCCATCGACTACGCATTATTTATTTCCTTTTTTCCGCAACTGGTGGCGGGTCCGATTGTGCGGGCTCGCGAGTTTTTCAAGGATCTGTACGCGTGGCGGAAGCCATCCACCGCGGAGGCGTCGCAGGGAATCCTGCTGTTGCTATTGGGACTCGCGAAGAAGACGATCATGGCCGATCAATTTGCGCAGATCGCGAACGCCTATTTTCAGGACGCCGGCAAACATCCGGGCATGCTATCGGCGTGGTCGGGGACGATTGCATTCGGCATCCAGATCTATTTCGATTTCTCTGGCTATACCGACATGGCGATCGGGATGGCGAAGCTGTTGGGTTTCCATTTCCCGGTTAATTTCCGGCGTCCTTACTTAGCGTCCAGCATCACCGATTTCTGGCATCGCTGGCATATGTCGCTATCGCGCTGGCTGCGCGACTATCTGTACATCCCGTTGGGGGGAAATCGCGGCGGAACTCTCAAGACCTACCGCAATCTGATGCTGACGATGCTGCTGGGCGGCCTGTGGCACGGCGCGAATTGGAATTTTATCGTTTGGGGCGGATACCATGGTGCGCTTTTGAGCATCGAGCGGATGTTTCGCCGCGGGAAGCCGGAGGATGATCGTTGGACTCTTCTATATCCGGTGCAGGCGGCGGCGACGTTCGCGCTGGCGATGATCGGCTGGGTGTTCTTCCGCGCGGCTACATTTCACGATAGTCTTTACGTGCTCGGTCAGATGTTCGCGGGAGCAAGCGGAGAGCCGCTGGCGATTCCGAAGTGGATGGCTCCCCTGGCGCTGATCACACTCGTTCTGGCGGTGCTCGAGGAGAAAAAGGGTTGGTTTGAACGCATCGCAATTGGTCCAGCGTGGGCTTACGGGGCGGTGTGCGCCTTGCTGCTGCTCTCGGTGGAGCTGATTGGATTTGGGGGACCAGCGGTGCCGTTTGTGTATTTTCAATTCTGACGACCACATTGAGCGATCAGGTACGATTCTAAAGTGTGGTTGAAATTCGTTACCTCGCGTAGCGCGGCGCGCGCGCTTGCGATTGGACTCGCATGGTTCGCATTTGTCTGGGCCACGGTGCGAGCGTGGTTGCAGGCGCTCACCGGCGACGAGGCGCAGAACTTCATGTTCTACGGCGGAACAGTGCACCCATCGCATTGGGAATGGGATGCGGTGGCTGCGAATCACATGCTCAATTCGCTGGGGGCGCGGCTGTTTACGTACCTCCTGGGACTCTCGGCGTTCAGCGTCCGGATTCCCACGCTGATCGGCGCGGCGATCTATATTTACACGATCTATCGAGTGTGCCAGATGATCAGCGAAGAGTGGAAAATCCGGATTCCGCTGTTTGTATGCCTGGTCTACAATCCGTTCATTTTTGATTTCTTCGTGGCGGCGCGCGGCTACGGGATCGGGAGCGCGTTTCTGATCGGGGCGATCGCCGTATCGGCAGTGTGGCACTTGCGCCAGGGAGAATCGGCGGTTCTCGGCTTTCGAGAACTGATGGCAGCCACGGCGATCTCGTCGGCATTTGTGGCGCTGGCGTTCACGGCAAATTTTTCGATGGCTTTCGTGGGCACCACGGCCATGCTGCTGATCCTGGCGTGGGCAATGAAGGCGGCGCCAATGCGTCGATGGCAACTGCTGGCGGCGGCGGTCATTCCCGGCCTGCTGGTGGTGTTGTTGATTCCCGGCTGGGCGCTGGTGCATGCGCGGACCGGTGGAATCGTCGCGGGCGTGAAGAGCTTGAAGGAAACGCTGCATTCACTGGTGTACGCTTCGATGTACCAGCCCAATCCGTACCTGATCAATCCGCTGCTGATGCCGGTGTTCGAGATCCTGCGCCAATGGGTTCTTCCGCTGACGGGCGCGCTTGCGTTGATTCAACTCGCCTGGATCGTGCGAGACCGCGTGTGGCGGCGGAGCAAGCAGGAGGGCGCGGAGCGGAACGCACACACGGCGTGGCTCTGCGCGCTGGGCAGCCTGGTCAGCGCGGTGACGGTGCTGGCCGTGCTGGAACACCGGCTGGCTTACAGGTTGTTTCGCCTGCTGATGCCGGTAAGCCGCACGGGGCTTTACTTCCTTCCCCTGGTGACGCTGATGGTGGGCATCGCGGCTGCGATTCCAGCGTTCTCGCGAGGCGCGGCGGTGTGCCGCAAGGCTCTCATCGGCGCGCTGTGCGTCGTGGGTGTCTATTATTTATTCTGCATGCGGCTGATGTATTTCGAAGAATGGGATTATCAGGCGGACCTCAATCAGGCTTATAAAACGGTGGCGTGCTACAACCACGAAAAGAATATTCAGGACGTGGAAGTGAGCTGGGAATACCATGCCGGCATGAATTTCCAACGGCTGGCGTCGGGGCGCGAAACATTCGGACCGTTTGGCGGAACAACTCCGCATACCACGGGCCACGAAATGTATATCCTCGAAGAGAACTTCGAGAGGGACTTCATCCAGGCGCAGGGCCTCAAGATCGTCTTCAAGGGCGATATGACGCCCATGGTGGTGGCGGTGCGGGCGGACCTGGCGGATGGGCCGGGACAGGGGTGCTACGTGTGGCCGGCGTATCCGTAGGCGGGAGTATTTTAGAAGCTCAGCGTTTGAGGGCGCAGAATTCGCTGTAATCGCGAATGTAATCCTCGGAGTGATAGACATCGGAAGCCAGGACCAGCAAGACGGCGTCGGAGGAATAACGATACTGCGTGGCCCAGACCATGGGCGCGAGATGGAGGCCGATGCTGGGCGAATCGAGGACGATTTCCTCGCGCTCCCGGCCATCATCGGCGATCACGCGGCATTCACCATGGACGCACACCAGGAATTGATGGCAAGTGCGATGGGCATGCTCCCCGCGCACTTCCCGCGAAGGGACGTCGAACACCACGAAAAAGCGCTGGACCGCAAAAGGAAGGTTCTCGGCGGCGGTGAGGAATCCACGCAGGTCGGGAACCAGAGGCAGGCGGTAGATGGTTGCGCCCTGCACGCGGGACGGATGGACTCCCGGTTGCGGAGGTACGGGCGCGGACTGGTTGGATTGAGCGGGCGCCACGCCCACGTATCCAGTGATGCGGGCTGGGCTTCCGGTGACGATGGCCCAGGGCGGAACGTCGCGAGTGACCACGGCTCCAGCGCCGACCAGGGCTCGCGAGCCGATGGTAATTCCGGGCATGATGGTGGAGTTCGCACCGAGAGAAGCGCCGGCCTTCACGGTAGTGACCGGCACCTGCTTGTTGCGGACACCGCTGCGCGGCATTTTATCGTTGGTGAAGGTGGCGTTGGGCCCGACGAACACATCGTCTTCCAGGCGGATGCCGTCCCACACATAGACGCCGCATTTTATCGTCACGCGATCGCCAATCACGACATCATTTTCGATAAAAGTGTGGTCGCAGATATTACAATCCGCGCCGATTTGCGCGCCGGGGAGAATATGGGCAAAGGCCCAGATGCGCGTCCCAGGGCCCACGGCAGCGCTTTCCACCACGGCAAGTTCATGCTTGAAATAATTCAATCCGGGCGATGAATCTGCCGCAGCCATTTATATGATCTCGAGCCTCCCCTCAGTCTATCCCCTCAGTCTAACCCCTCAGTCTAACAGCGGGCGACAAGTAGTGTTTGACGCGAAGGAGTCGAGGTTGGGTTACATTGGGTGCTGCGTGTTTGCACGCATCGAGTGCCGTGAACCCCGAGAATTTATCCATCATTATCCCGCTGTACAAGAGCGAAGCAAATCTGCCGCTCCTTTTCTCCGAGCTGGAGCGCATAGCGAGCCTTGCGCCGGTGGCCGTGGAAATCGTGTTCGTCGACGACGGCAGCCCGGATCGATGCGCAGCGATCGTGGAAGCAAAACTGGCGGAATGGGCGATGCGGGCGCAACTGATCCGCCTGAGCCGCAACTTCGGATCCTTCGCGGCCATCACGGCGGGTCTGGCGCATGCGACTGGCGATTACTGCGCGATGCTGGCCGCCGATCTTCAGGAGCCTCCGGAGCTGGCGCTGGAATTCCTGGAACGAATGCGGCGAGGCGAGGCCGACGTGGTGTTCGGGCAGCGCACCGGGCGCGAGGATCCGGCGCTGTCGCGAATGGCGTCGAGAGCGTTCTGGGGATTGTACCGGCGGCTGGTGAATCCCGATATTCCGGTGGGAGGGGTGGACGTATTCGGGTGCAGCCGCAAGGTGCGGGATCAGATCTGTTCGATGAAAGAGGTGGAAACCAGTCTGCCCGCGCTGTTGTTCTGGGTGGGGTACCGGCGCGCCTTCGTCCCGTACCAGCGCCGGCGGAGGGAGCAGGGCACCAGCGCATGGACGTTCGGGAAGAAACTGCGGTATCTGGTCAACAGTGTTTTCAGTTTCACGGATCTGCCGATCCGGATCTTGCTGGGAGTGGGCGTGGCGGGGATAGCGCTGGCGCTGCTGGGAGGCGTGACGGTGCTGATCGGGAAGCTCAGCGGAAGCATCGTGGTGCCGGGCTATTCGGCGACGGTGTTGACGATATTCTTCTTCGGAGGGCTCACCTCCGCAGGGTTGGGGATCGTGGGGCAGTATTTATGGCTGTGCCTGCAAAATACGCGGGGGCGGCCGCTGTATATCGTTTCCTCAACGGCGATTAGCGGATCAGAGCCGCCACAAAACCCAGCGCCGCCGCGCCCGCCATCAACCACGCCGAATCCAGACGAGTGAAGCTCAGGACCAGGAAGGCGCCGATCATGATAGCCAGCGACAAGGACCCGGTGTTGGCGTCGCGGGCCAGCGGCACCGAGGAGGCAAGCAGCAGACCGGCGCTGCCGAGCAGGAGCCCTCGAATGGCGTCGCGAACGCGGGGATGACTGGCGCGGCGTCCCAGCCAACGGATCAAGGGAAGGACGAGGAACGCGGGAGTGATCAACGCCAGAAACGCGGAGATCGCTCCCGGAACGCCGGCGACGGTGTAGCCCACGCACACCAGATACAAACCGAATGGTCCGGGTCCGGCGCGGCCGGCGACGACGGCGGTATTCAACTGGTGGTCGGTGAGGGCGTGACGCTCGACCACGAAATCGTAGCGGATCATGGGCAGAGATCCGAGTCCTGTGAAGGACGCAAGCGAGGCTTTCAGCAGCAGGACGTACACCAGGAAGATATTCATTCGGGCGTGGCCCCGGATTTCGACGGCTGGCTACTTGGGAGCAGGCCCCACAGCAGGCTCGCGAGGGTTGCGGCGGCGAGCACCGCAATCGGCGTGATGTTGAATTTCCAGGAGGCGAGGAAGGCTCCGCCGGCGATGATCGCGGCTCGGAGGATGGGCGTCAAGCCGCGGGCGAAGGGGCGGACGATGATCCATACGATGGCCCACATCATGCCGGCTACGGCGGCCACAGTGGCGGCGACGGCGCCCATCACCAGTGGATAGCGCGCTCCAGATTCGATTCCTTGCAGCAGCAGCACGGCGAAGACAGCCGTGGGAGCGGTGAGGGCGAACACCGCGGCGACGGCTCCGGCCCAGCCGAGAATCAGCCATCCGCAGGCAGCGCAGAAGGCGATGATGCTGGTTCCGGGGGTGACGCGGGCCAGGGCGAAGGCGAGCTCATAATCTTCCTCCGAGATCCATCGCTTGCGGTGGACCAGCTCGCGGCCGAGGACCGTCATGGTCAAGAGGCCTCCGCCGAAGGTGGTGTTGCCGATGCGGAAGAAAGCTCGGGAGAGCTGGTTGAGGGAGGGGCGAGACATCACTCATGATTCTAGCCAACCAGGGATTCTAGCCAACCGCTCCCTTTGGCCGCGGCTCGGAAATGGGCCAGACGGGTTACTTGGCCTGCGAGCGCTCTTTGGACTCGACGACGGCGTCCTCGCGGATGGAGTCGGTGGGATTGAGCACGACGGCGTCGCCAGCCACTAGACCGGAGGTGATCTCGACTTCGGGACCGTAATCGCGGCCCAGCGTGAGCTTATGCAGGTGAACCTTGTGGTCGTCGCCGACCACGGCAGCAAAGGCGCCTTCGGTGCGGAACAGCAGCGCTTCGGCGGGGAGGCGCAAAACATTGATCGTGTGCGGCAGGTGGAAGCGCACCTTGGTGTACATGCCCGGCAGCAGCGCGCCGTCGGAATTATCGACTACCAGCACGGTGAGCATGGTGCGGGAGTTGGGGTCGACGGAACTGGTGGTGCTCTTGACGCGCGCCGGAAAGACCCGGCCGGCAAACTCTTCGACGAGAAGGTCGGCGGGTTGGTCCACGCGAATCACCGGAGCGTAGCTTTGGGGAACGTCCACGAAGACGCGCAGGGTCTGGACCTGCGAAACGCGCAGAATCTCGGGGTTGGAGGTTCCGCTGCCGGAACTGATGAGGGTGCCCGTGTCGGAGGCATTCTGGTTGCGGTAAGTGATGACGCCGTCGAAGGGAGCTTCCATGCGGGCGTACTTTTTCTGCTCCAACAGACGATTCAGGTTGGCCTCGTTGGCGGCGATGGTGGATTGCTGGGCACGCACCGTTTCCTCGGCGGCGTGTACGTTGGCCTGGCCGGATTCCAGCGCGGCGGCCGCCGTATCGTTATCCTGCTTGGACATGACTCCCTGATCGGCGAGCGTGTGGTAGCGCTCGGCGGTGGTGCGGGCGAGCTTCAAGTTGCTTTGCGAGGCTTGCAAGCTGGCTTGAACCTGCGACAGCGCCGCGTTGGATTGCGCCAAAGTGGCGCGGGCCTGCACGATCTGCTGATCCAGATCGGGAGTATCCAGTTCCAGCATGAGCTGGCCTTTCTTGACCCGGTCGCCAATTTCCACATTGCGCTGTCGGATGTAGCCATCGACGCGGGCGTAGATGGGGGTTTCGACCAAGGCCATGGTTTGACCCGGAATCTCGACGGTGGCGCCGGAGGGAGCGGTGCGGACGCGCGCGACCTCGACCACGGGCACACCGCTGCCGGCGGTATCGGCGGCGGCATTCGCCAGAGCCTGCGCCTGCGTCCTTCGCTGGGAGAGCTCATAGGCGATGGCGCCGGTGAGGGCAAGAATCGCGAGTACCAGAAGCACGAGGAAACCGGCGTTTGATTTCTTACGCGCGGGCGCCTGCGAGGCTACGGTGGTGAATTCGGGTTCGGTTTGCGGGTTGGCCGCCATCAGACTTCTATCCTATCGAAGGTTTTGGGGGGAGCTTTGCGAAGCATGCTGTAAACCACTGGGACCACGAACAGGGTCGCCACGGTGGCCACCATCAATCCGCCGATGACGGCGCGGCCGAGGGGCGCATTCTGCTCGCCGCCCTCGCCCAGGCCCAGCGCCATCGGAATCATTCCAGCCAGCATGGCCATGGCAGTCATGACCACGGGCCGGAGACGGGTCCGGCCGGCCTGGTAGGCAGCCGTCAGAACGTCGGCGCCCTCGCGGCGCAGATCGTTGGCGAAGGTCACCAGAAGAATGCTGTTGGCGGTGCCGACTCCGATGCTCATGATCGCGCCCATCAGGGCGGGGACGCTGATCGTCGTGTGCGTGAAGAAGAGAATCAGGAGAATGCCGCTGAGCGCGCCCGGCACAGCCATCAGGATGATGAAGGGATCGGTCCAGGATTGAAAATTAATCACCATGATGAAGTAGACCAGGACGATGGCGAAGACCAGGCCGTAGGCCATCCCCAGGAACGAAGAGCGCATGGTCTCCACCTGGCCGCGGGTGTCGATATAGCTGCCGGGGGGCAGCTTTTTGTTATATTCGGCGATGACCTTGTCGACTTCGCCGGCAACGCCGCCCAAATCGCGATCCTGGAGGTTGGCGTAAACGTCGAAAACGGGCTGGACGTTATAGTGGCTGATGACCGCTGAAGTTAGCCCGCGAGTGACACTGGCGA
>Ga0070733_10003902_pt1 | contig 10081 bp, 7 predicted proteins | sample Coa_R1_9_FD_66450 | JGI IMG/M metagenome (GOLD analysis project Ga0070733, IMG submission 66450) | Surface soil microbial communities from Centralia Pennsylvania, which are recovering from an underground coalmine fire - Coalmine... | ecosystem: Environmental > Terrestrial > Soil > Unclassified ... | reverse complement strand
TGGCGGACCTCACCGTTGCTGGTGTAGAGGATGACGTGCCCGGGGTCGGTGTAGATGCCGGTCAGGCCAGTAATCTCGCAGTCAATACCAGATTCTTCCCTGGTCTCGCGGACGCCAGCCTGGGCAAGCGATTCCCCGAGGTCGACGCCCCCGCCGGGCAGGGCCCAGTTGTCATTGTCAGAGCGGCGGATCAGCAAGATCTCGCCTGCGTCGCTGGTGACCACCACGTTGACAGAGGGGACCATGCTGTTCGCAGGCGGGGCGTCCGGATCGTTTCGGTAGTCGATCCTGCGCGACATCCATTAACCCCCTTCAGCCGGTACTGCGGTGTCCCAGACCCGCTCGAAGCTTTCGAGGTACGTGGCCGTGACCTCGCCGCCGGCAACCTTACGCAGATGCCAGACAGGGGCACGGGCAGCAGGCACACCGTAGATGTGCGTGTTCACCAAGAGCTGGTCGTCCCCGCGGTAGATCGAGTTATACAGGATGGTCTGGTGGAAGCGGACCTCGACGCCGTCAGCACTAGTGAGAGATCGATACAGGACGAGCGCGTTGCGGATTTTCGCTGCTATGGCGTCGTCGACGCCTTCATCGGCGCCCCGGGCGGCCACCTGCGGGCTGGCCGGATCACCGAGCAAGATCCGGACTCGCACTCCGGCATTGGCCTTGGCCGCGAGGATCTTCTGGATCCCGCTGTCCTCGGCCAGGAACAGGCCGGAGTACACGAGCACGCCGATATCGCGTTCTGCCGAATTGAATAGTCGTCCCCAGGCGTCCTGCGGAACGTCCGACCGATGCGGGTAGACAGCCAGGACCTCGCTGTCTGATGCCGCCACCACCTGCTCACGAGACAGTGCATCCGGCCACAAGTAGGCCTCATCTACCCCGATACGGGAGGCCACCTCGTAACGATGCTTCCGGTAGGGCGTCCGACCAGCGATCCAGCGTTCGACGGTCTTGTGGTCAACGCCGAGTGCCTCGCCCAGCGTCTTCGGCGTGAGCCCATGCTCCAGCAACGCGGCTCGCAACCGTTCGTTTCCCATGCACCCGACCGGGATCAGTAGGACGTCCAGGACGTGATCACATTAGTCGGGACGTCTTGTATGCGTCCAGCTACGCACTGATGACGTCCGCCCAATTCGCCGCACGCTTTTGCCATGGGAACCATCCTCATCGGCTCAGTCCTCACCGTGATCATCGTCCTCGTGACCTTTCTGGTTCTCCTGCGGGCAGGGATCCGGTGTCAGGAACGCGCCGCCTGCCTGGCCTGCCAGCCTCCCAGCCTGAGCGCCGCCCTGGCCCGCCGCCTGGCCGGCCTGCATGTGCGCCAGCTCACCGGATGCGCGTGCCCTACCGCCTGGGCTGCGTGCGAGTCGCCGCTTGCCCTTGGCGAGAACGAAACGCCGCTCTCATGACCATGGCCGTCGCGGCCCGTGACCTGGTTGCGGGCGGCAACGGTCACGTCCGCCGCCCCAGGCATCTGAAGACCTTGCTGGAATCTCACTGCCAGACCGGAGGAATCACAGTGACTACCCTGCTTGACCTGCCCGCCTGGATCGAGGATGAGGCCGGCGAAATCACCTTTCCGGTCTCCTCGCCCGGCGTGATCGGCGGGGCTGTAGTCAAGGCTGCACGGCGATCGGCGGGCCTGAGCGGACCGGATCTCGCCCGCATGCTAAAGGTCAGCCCCCTCACCGTCCGCGCCTGGGAAAATGGCGTCCGTCCCTTGTTCGGCGTGCGCTACGACCGGCTCTGCCAGGTCGCTGCGGCCCTGCGCAAGGCTGGGGCCCGCGTGGGGCACGATGCAGGCGAGCTGGTACTTGCCTCCCAATGCGACCTGCTGGTCGCAGGCATGCTGCACGGGTTCGAAGACTACGCCGAAGTACCGCCCGTCGACGATGACGCCGAGGGTGAGGCCGCCCGCGGCCTGCTGCGCTGGGCACTAACTGGGGTGGTGCCGAATCGATACAGTGCGTACACATTCCCCCGCCCGCTCCTAGCCAGGCCCGACGTGATTCTGTTCGCTGCCGCCGCGCGAGACCTGCAGGCAGGCTCGCACGGCAGCGACCTCGCAAGCTACGGGGCCGCTCTTGTGGAACTCACCGCGCGGTGACCAGCTCGCCACCGCTCTGCGAGGCAGCTCCGCTGACCCATCGAGCGGGAAGCCTGCGCACCGGACCGGACTCAGGCCGTCCTGCGGCTCATTTGGTTCATCTGGTCGAGTTACAAGTCGGGTGGTGCTCGTTCCTGAGGACCGTTATCCGGATGTCGCGTAGGAACCGCGGCCGTGCTGGTCGACGGGTGACGTGGTGGTCTCGCCGCGCAGCCACCGGATGGATTCCTGGAGACCCTCGCCGTACTGGGGCGGAGGGTAGATGTCGGGGGTTACCGGCAGGCCAGCCGGGCGTCCTTGCAGGACCACGTCATCGGCTGCCCCGTCTTCGTAGGTGAGGTCATAGGCGGTGGGCAGACCGACGCGGCCACACAGCGGAGAGGCAGAACGTTCGCCCAGGACCCAGTCCAGGAGATCGCGGACGCCGCGCAGCCAGGCGGCGTTCATCCATCCGGCGTCCCATTGCCATGGGATTCTGGCGTCGGCGGGATCCATCGGATCGGGTAGGTCGCGGGTTTCCAGGCCGCAGCGGGCGTGGTCGCGCACCTGGCGGATGTCCTGGTCGGTTCGCGCGTAGTCGTCGCGAGCGCCGATGAACCGGCCACGGTTCTCGTCCTCGACGGGAATCTCGTCGGTGTTCCCGCAGAGCCAGGTCAGGACGTGGCGGGCTTCGCCGAGCTGGTCGCAGAAGTCAGACGGGACTCCGGGCGAGACGGTGGACCCCTCGGGTGAGGCGCTGGCCTCGGCCAAGATCTGCTCGCGTGATGGAGGATGGCCGGCGGGCAGTGACATGGTCACCGGGGATGGGCGGGCACCTGTCAGTGCCCACTCCCAGGCCAGCGCCGCGCGGCCGTCTGTGCCGGTTTCACTCAGGCTTTGCGCGCGGACGGCCTCGATCAGCTCACGGGGCCGGGCGATGGCCGACGACAACGAGTCCTGCACACGGGCTGCGCTCACGTTATTCACGGTAATCCGGGCTGCTGTCATTCGTCAGCCTCGTTCCGCCTCAGCATGTGCGGCATTGATCCCGGAGGCACGGTGTTCCAGGACCCGGGCGGAGGGGCCGACGTCGGGCTTCGGAGGCTGGAGCACAGCGTCCCGCTCGTGCGCAGCTCGGGCTGGCCAGGCTTCACCTGGAGACCGTTCGTCTTCGTTGGCGCCGGGCAGCGGTGTGTGGGCCAGTTCGTCGAGTTTCTCCTGGGCGATCTGGGCGTTCCGGCGGATGCGCAGCACCTGTTCAGGGATCTCCGTATAGGCGGTCTCCGGCGTGAGGCCAAGCGCGAGCTGGCCCTCGGCTTCCCTTTGCTTACTGGTGGGGAACTCGTGTTGCGGCTCGCTGTGTCCGGTGTCTTCGGCGAGGCGGGGGAAGCCGTCGAGGGTGTCCTGGATCCAGATGTCCTCCCGGGTCGTCTGGGGTTGGTCGGGGTAGGTGAGGCCGGATGCTTCGTCTGGGTGCGGGCGGAGGGGCTCGAGTTGCATGCCGGGGTGGCGGCGGCGTAGCTCGATGTCGGCGGCGATCGCGATCCGGCGGGTCGGCTCGGTGACGGCTTCCCATTGCTGCCTGGTGTCCTGCACGGCTGCGAACATGGCTGCTTCCTTCGCAGCCTTGGCTTCTAGCACCTGCCAGATCCCGACGAGCTGCTGGTGACGGGCGGCGGTCTGTTCGTCTTTGGCAGCGTGGCGTTCGTGTTCGGCGCGGACGGCGTTCACGTGGGCGTCGCGGACGGCTTTCCGCATGAGCCGCAGTTCCTCAGCGACGTGCGGTGGCGCCCATGCGGTCTCCCGCTCGTATGTGCCGCGTCGTAGCCACAGATCCCCGTCGGTGCAGCCGCTCAGGTCGATGCCGTCCACCTGGCTGATCGCGCCCATGGCCGCGTGCCACGCTGCTCGGGCCTCCGGACTGCTCTTGCCAGGCGCCGGACCGATCGGGTCGGCGGGGTGTGAGTAGCTGTACCTTTCCCGGTAGCTGGCCACCAGGCTGGCGCGCTGTTCCCAATCGGCCCGGGCCACGGGGTCACTCGGGATGGGACCGAGGGCCTGGTGCGCCCACAAGGGTTGCGTTTCCGCAGCGTGCTCACCAAGGCGGCGGGTTCGGTCGTCCAGCGCTTCGGCGAGCTCGTTCATGTACCGGTCCAGGTCGGGGGAGCCCATGTCCGGGACCCGCTCGGTCCAGGGACCGGGGGGCTGGGGCTGGATGCCGGCCAGCATGCGGCGCAGCCGCGAATCCAGCACCCGGGCGGCGTCGCGGGCGCCGTCCATGCTTCGTTCGGCCGCTGCTCGCTGCAGGATTTCGCTGCCGTCAAGCCCCGCGGCTTCAGCCTCGCGAAGTGTCCGCCAGAGCCACGTGCATGCCGGGTCCAGGAGCGCTCGTTCGGCAAGGCCGGAGGGGAGGACATCATGCACGGCCTGCTCAAACCTGGCGGCCTGCGCCTGGCAGGCAAGGTCATCCCAAATCGCGCCGAGCACGCCCAGATGGTCGGCACGAGACAGCTCATGTTGCAAGGTCTCGGTTGCTGACAGCTCGCTGCCGTCCCGCGCCAGCACCCTGGCCAGCACCGATACCGGGTCCTGGGCGGGTGCCAACGCGTCGGTGGCGGGCGGCTCCCCCGCTGGCAGCGCGGCGTGTTCGCGGCCCAGCCGCTGGGTGCGCTGGAGTTCGGGAGCGGGACGGCTTCCCGGCCGGATGTCAGCGGCCCGGGGGTAGTCCGTCACGCAGTAGGCGTAGTTTGCGTGCCGGCCGCGGCTCATGGACACATACAGGCCCTGGCGGTCACCGAGACCATCTACCAGGACATGCGCGGTGCTCACCGTGCGGCCGAGGGCAGCGTGCTGGGTGGTCGCGTACGCCAGGACGGCCTTGTCCGCCAGGTACCGCCGGGGCACCCGGAACGGCACCGACCAGCGGGCCTCCCCAGTGGCCGGGTCACGGCCGGTCAGACGACGGACCTCGACCCGGGTGGTGCTGGGGCCCGGAGTGGGACTCATGATCTGCAGGACATCCCGGTTGGCTAGCTCCCGGCCTTCCTGCCCGGCCTGGATAGCAGGGCTGTTGCGGCGCGCCATGACCAGGTCTCCGGCGCTGGCCTGCTCGCCGCGGGCCAGGCGGACGCTCGGGCCGGCCGAGACGATGCCGTAGCGGATCAGGTCGTCGCGGGCGCGACGGGATAGCTCCCGGGCCTGGTCTTCGGTGCGCGCTATCAGCATGGTGTCGGTGCCGTCCAGGTAGTCGGCGAGCCAGCCCTGGTAGGCCTGCTCCATCGCTTCCTCGGTGGTGCCGCCGCGCAGCCGTCCGTTCTGCTCGTAGTCGGCGAGCACTGCGGCATCCCCGGCGCGCAGCCGCAGGGTCGCGTCCCGTTCCCACGCGTGGGTGAATCGTTGCGGTTCGGCGAGCTGAACGTACCCGTAGCGGCGGGCGAGCATCATCATCCCGCCGCCGCCTTCCACGGCGGTGATCTGCTGATGGTCGCCAGTCACGACGACCTTGCAGCCCTTGTCGTGGGCCATGGCCAGGATCGAGGCCATGTCGGCGAGCGACATCATGCTGGCCTCATCGAGGATCAGTAGCGAGCCGGGCTGGACCGGGATTGGCTCCCGGGCTTCGCGGTGTCCTTGCAGGTGGCCGAGGAACCGGGCGGTGTTGTACGCCTGGGTCACGCCCGCTTCCGCCAGGACGTTGCGGGCGGTCTGCGAGGTGGTCAGGCCGATCACCTCACCCTTCCCGGTTTGCTGCCAGATTCGGGCCATCTCGGCGACGGTGCGGGTCTTGCCGGACCCGGCCGGCCCGGCCAGCACCTCGGCGCGGCGGCTGGAGGTGAGCACCAGGTAGGCAGCCGCTGCCTGGTCGAGGCGCAGCCCGGAGCCGGTCTGCTCGCTGATGGCGTCCGGTGTGGCGGTTTGCGCCTGGAGTTGCGCCTCCAGGCGCGCCTGTTCTGCGCCCAGCAGTTGCGCCGCGGCGGTTGGTTCCAGGCGCGGCGCGTCATTTTCTTGCGCGTGGGTGAGCAGGCGGTCTTCCATGGTGAGCTGCATGCCGGTGGCGTAGCGGGTGGCACCGTGCGGGACGTAGCGACTCTCTCCCGAGGCGCGGCGCAGGCAGTCGGGCACCTGTGGCCATTCGGGCGCGGACAACATGACGGCTTCGGTGGCCAGGGCTCGCTTGGCCAGGACGGGGAGCAGGGCGGCAGCCGCTTCGGCGCTCATCGAGCCAAGCTGGGCGGGCAGGCGCTCCCCCAGATGCCGGATCAGATCGGCTTCGGTCCAGGTGGACTGGGCAGCCTGCACCGCGGCGACCGCCTCCTGGATGACGCGCAGCGCTTGCGCCTCGGACAACGGCGCGAGGTGCGCCTGCGCCGGGCTTGGCGGGCTCCCGCGCCCGGCGGGCGGGCCGGGGGCGTTCGCGGTCATCACCTTCGCTGCCAGGGGTTCGAGCGCGCCTGCCTCGCTGGCGCGGGCCTGCGCCGCCCATTGGCGTACGAGCGCCGCTAGATCGAGTGGCTCGTGGTCTTTGCCGCGCCGGGTGGCGTGGTTGGCCCACTGGCGCAGGCTGGCCAGCGCCCGCGCGTCAGGAGCGCGCCCGAACTGCGCCTCATGCTCCCGCGCCAGCCGCGCGGTAACCGGGCCGATGCTCTGCCGACGGGAGGAGAACATGTCCATCAGCGCCTGCCCGGCCCCGGCGATCTCCCGTCCGTGCCCGTCCCGGCGCGGCACCCACTGCACGCCGTACCTTCGTGTCAGGGCGTTCTCGGTGGCCAGGGCGGCAATCGCTGAAGCGGCCGGGCGGTGCCGGTACAGCGACATCGAGTCCAGAGCCCGCCAGGCCCCGTCGGTCTCCCGCCGCACCTTGTGCAAGATCAGGTTGTGCACGTGCAACTGCGGGTCACCGTCCCGGCTGGTGTGCTGGCGGAACGAGGCGATCACCCATTCCTGGGCGTCCTCCCACCGGCCGCCCGGGTGATATCCGGCGCGAGTCTGCCCAGCCTCCTGTTGCAGGTAGTCCAGTGCGGCCGCGTTCCCTTCCATGATCGCGTCCCAGATGCCGTCCGCGACCTGTTCCCACTCCTGGGCGGCTTCCAGGTCACCGTGCTGGGCTGCGGCGGCCGCGTTCGCGAGCGCGCTGGCGTGGAAGAGGGAGATGGACTTCGACACGCTGAACGTCGCATCCCAGTACAGGTCAGGGGTGCGGACCTGAGCCTTCGCCTCGATCATGAGCTGGGCGCGCCGTTCGGCCGTTGCCTGTGGCTCTGCGGCCAGCATCGCCTCGTAGATCTCCTCCGCTGGCCGGTACTGGCCCGGGGCACGGCCCAGCCTGGACTCTCCAGATGGATCGCGCGGATCGAGATGCTGCCCATACAGGCGCTCAAAGACCTCCCGCTTAACGATGCCCCCCGGCTGGAGCCCCAGCTCCGCGACGCCTTTCCCGGTCCAGATACCTGGCGGTTCTCCACCTTTTTCCGCCGGTGACAGGTAGTACGCCACTCCCCTTCCGGCGTCCTTCGCGTGCTTGCCCGGCTCGGCCGCGCCGATCTGCCGCCACGGGTAGGAAGCGTCGTGGCCCTTTGAGATGGTGATGATCCCGGCCATTGCCGTCCTCCTCCCGGCGTGCTGGGTCCTTCCATGATCATTAGTAATGCGTAGGTGTGCTGAGTTAAATCAGACAGCTAAGATGATGTAGAAGGGGGCGTGGTATGGACAACAGGATTTGGCAGTGGGGGCGGGCAGAGTGAGAGGGAAGGAAGGAGACGGGATGGGGCACGGGACCGGCATGGGGAGTGCGCGTGGCAGCGGGAACGGCGGCCGGGAGCAGGCGCGCGCGGCGTCAGCCGCGACGGGTTTGCCGTCTGCCCCGGATGGGGACATGGGTCCGGGTGAACGCCGGTTGCTGGCGGCAATGCCGCTGCACGCGATCACTGCGATGCATGGTGAGGCTGGGCTGCGAGAACGCTTCGCCATGGAGATCGCGGGCTTCCCCGACACCGACCAGCAGCGGCTGGAGCAGGCCCTGGATCTGGCGGCCCGGTTGCACGCGGCCGACAGGCGCCAGCGCGAGCCCTACCTGAATCACTTGCTGAGGGTCGCGATCCGGATCATCGTCTACTACGGCGTCCGCGACACCGATGTCGTGTGCGCGGCACTGCTGCACGACGCTGTCGAGGACCACGTCACCGACCTCGTTCCCGGCGGCGGGCAGCAAGATGCGCTCAAGGTGATTGCCGCACATTTCGGGGATCGCGTCGCCGACCTGGTAGCGGCGGTCACCAACCCCGAGTACAAATCAGGGCGGGACAAGCATGAGCAGTACCGCGAGCACCTCGCGGCCAGCCTGGACGCCTGCCCGTGGGCGCGGGTCATCAAGGCATCGGACTTCACTGACAATGGCGTCGGCTTGATCCACACCACTGGCTCCAAACTCGGCAAGCTGGCCAGGAAATACGCCCCTCTGGTCCCAGCGCTCAAGGAGTTCATCCTCCGGCCCGACACTCCCCTGAACGATGAGGCCAAGACGCACATCATCGGCCAGCTCGATCGGGCACAGCAGCGATTCAGCGTGATTCAGTCATCGCCGGATACCGCAGAGTCCAAGACAGCCGACTCCCAGACGACATCGGCGACTGGTGACGGCTTGGATCGTGACTGGTGAGTGAAACGTAGAAGGTTGGCCGTCATGACTGCCGTGCAGTTGCACCGCATGTGACCGACAGGCAGCTATCCGGACTGGGCCGCCAACGGCGAGGCGGCCTCGGCGTTAACCGGCCACACAGACCCGAACGTGAAGTTCGCCGGTGATGCCGTCCCCGCAGTCACCAAGCCGCAGGCGGTTGTAGGCGCATGACCGACGGGGACTCCCGCGCCGCGTAGCGCGGATCAGTGGTCTCCCTGCTGCTTGTTGCCCGTGGACCTAGGCGGGGATGAGCCCTCTCTCCACGTCCGCTCAGCTTGACACGTTAGCAACATCTAGTTTAAATCAGATGACTCTATTGTTGTACGTCGACGATCCGGCGATGCACCCGTACTGCGACGCGTGACCAGACCTGCTCACGCGATCAGCTTGCCCCGTTCACAGGGCTGACGGCGTACGAGGCCCGGCACTGCAACCAGTTGCGACGTGGGGAGGCACCCGTCATGGCTGATCAGCGCGGCGAGCCCTCTTCGATGAGGACTGGTGGCGCCAGGATCAGCAGCTCTTCAAGGACAGCCTGACCCGTCAGTCCGCTGCCAAGGCCCGGCCCCGGCGTACTCTCCGCCGACAGGGCCAGACCGGTACCCTGCAAAACCAGTTCATGCAGGACGCGCTGTTCTCCGGCGACGACCTGCTGCCCGAGCAAGGACCCGAGCATGAACCGCTACGGCCTGATGGCCCAGAAGCACTGGGCGCGGTGGCTGCCCGCCCGGTACGCGCAGATCGAGGATCCAGACAGCTTCTTCTCGGACTTGGGGAGGCTGACGGCGGAGAGGATCGACAGCCTGGCGCTGGACCTGGCGGGGGACGACCAGCCCGGGGAGGGGTATCTGGGCAAGGCTGGCCGTCTGGGCCAGGCGCGGCACCAGGCGGAGGAGATCGTGCTGGCGGATCTGATCCTGCTGGAGCCCGAACCCGGAACCGAGGACCCACAGGATCCGGACGGCCAGGACCGGGACCAGCCCCCCAGCAACTAGCAGCCTTCCGCCCCGAAGGCCAGCACGACCTGGCGCCCTCGGGTGCCGTCAGCCGCGTCCGCGCCAACCTCGCCGCCCTGGCCACGCTCCGGGCGATCCAGCGCGAAGACCGCCCGGCCACCGCCGACGAACACCGCGTCCTGGCCCGCTGGTCCGGCTGGGGCGCCGCCCCCGAAGTCTTCGACACCAGCCGCGCGGAGTTCGCCTGGGTCCGCGAGCAGCTCGCCGGCCTCCTCACCGAGCAGGAGCTGGCGGCAGCCGCGCGCAGCACCATTAATGCCCATTACACCGACGCCGAGCTGGTGCAGGCCATGTGGG